>ERZ1026880.52-NODE-52-length-65825-cov-13.290300_pt1 | contig 65825 bp, 70 predicted proteins | sample MGYA00380170_ERZ1026880 | MGnify/ENA primary metagenome ERZ1026880 (study PRJEB33269, sample SAMEA4719806) | human gut metagenome | biome: human-associated habitat; feature: organic feature; material: feces | place: Cameroon | collected 2013-10 ...
TCGTGGGCTCGGAGATGTGTATAAGAGACAGACTGTTTTCTGGGTTGGAGACATGTTTATGAATATTGATGGAAGTGTTTTTTCAAATAATATTCCAATACCTAGTAAGTATGCATTTATGAATTTTATTACAGAAAATAATGTGACATATGTTATAAAAAATAATATTGTTTTAGAAGATGATTACACGCTAAATTTACCAAATAATATTACCTTGAAATTTGATGGTGGAACTTTGCATGGAGGTAAAATAGTACTTGATAATACAAAAATATTGCCAAACGGATGTATATTAAAAGATTTTATAAAATCGGAAATTTCAGGAACGTACGCTAAAGGTCAATGCTTATATGACACAACATTGAATAAACCGAAATGGTGGAACGGAACTAACTGGGTCGATGCCACCGGAGCTACCGTATAACCATTAAAACATTATAATCATGAGACAATTCATATACAAAATCATCAGAAAGATATTCAAGCTTGTATTCTCTGTTTACAAGCCTAAGGTAAGGACATTGTACAAAGGCCGTAAGAACATCGATCTTACGGAGAACGGCGATCAGCGCATATGGGTAGGTAAGCCTTTCTATCTGGCCGGGAACATCTACAAATTAGATCAGTTGGATAATACGAGCGTATTCAAGCTGGCCCTTTACAAGAAGGAAGGCGAGGATTGGATAAAGGCTAATGACCTAGACTTGATCTTGAAGTTGAACGCCGGCTACAACATATTTTACGTATAACGAACTAAAGCACGATATATCATGGAAGAGCGAAAAGATATTTGTGAGGGTTACGAGAGGGATAGCGTACAGCAGCTAGACAAGCTGGCCAAGGATAAGAACGAGCGTTTTCCTATCTATCCGTTGACATACATTCAGGCCGTATATGACGCTAGGACGAAAGAGAGGCTTGATTCCATATTGTGGAAATGCAACAACGTGTATTTGCCTTGGATGGGATCGGCGGGGGATACCCGTATACAATTGCCTTTCTGGATGAGAAGGAAGGGTATCATAATCACTTACAAGAACCTTGACGATGAGACGATAACGGAGAAACTCACCTATGATCTTTGTATCGCCGATGATTTCTTCCGTCTTGACTCCTCTTGGACTAGGATAACGGACGCCCTCCCGGTCGGGGGTAACATAACCATAGGCTCTAACGGAAATTGGTTTCAGGATGGCGTTGATACCGGCTTCAAGGCACAGGGACCTAAAGGGGACAACGGGCTTACTCCCATGCTTCGCACGGTTAATAACAAGCTTCAATACTCGTATGATGGAGAGGTATGGTATGAGATCTCTGAGTATATCGCCGCTTGGTTCCGCTATCAAGACAATAAGATCCAGATATCACGGGATCAGAAAACATGGTCAGACCTGTCAAAGCCGTTCACGCAAGACCTGTATATAAAAGGGTATGTCGCTACATCGTCAGCCCTGCCCTCTACGGGCGTAAAACAGGGTGATATCTACATGGTAGGCCCTACGTACGCGGCTGAGGACACGGAACATAAGAATCCTATATACCGGATGTACGTGTATAACGATTCAGGATGGGTGGATAACGGGGTTTTCCAAAGCATAGCCGCCGGGGTGGTTCAGACGATCGGGAATAGCGAGACGGAGGTCATGAGCCAAAAGGCTGTTTCATCCATCGTCGGCCTAGACACGTACCCAGTCTTCTCCGATACCAAGCCCTACGTAAAAGGCGAGATCGTTAATTACGGCGGTCTCTTGTATGAGTTCACGGCTGATCATGAGGCGGGGGCGTGGATTGGCACGGACGCAAGGGAGACGAGCTTGAGGGAGGAGGCGAAAAACAAAGATATAAGACTAAATAGTTTATTCGAATACATTTCGCCGGAAAAACTTGAGTTCGATTATAAAGAATGTATGTTATTATTAAATATAATAAATTTAAATGGGAAGACTAATCGATATTGGGTTCTTCAACAAGGATGGGTGCAAAATCCAGAAGTAGTTCAGCCGTTTCCATGTTTTTTATTTGAAGATGTGGATGATCCGTCCAATTTAATAGAGGTGTATTTTAGAGACATAACAACAAAACCAAACAATACGCAATATTACGAATGGTATAGTGATGATAAGTCCATAAAGATTGAAATATTATTTGACTGGGCTAAATACAATACTCTTTTTTCAACTTATTACCCGGGTAATAGAAAACGAATAATTGTAACATCAAAACCCATTGATTACAATACAGTACAAAATCCAATAGAAATAAAATTTAATTCTACCAGTACATATCATTTGCCAGAGTATAAAATTAACCGGTGTATTAAACATCTTAGTATTTGTGATTTTGATACTACAAATGATATTGAAGAATGGTCACTACTTCGTGCGGGATTTTTAACAAATAATTCTTCTAATCAAATAGTGTTTTATTTCTTAAGAAAGAAAGATAATAAACAAATAAGTTATAATTCTGAAAAATTAGAAAGTATACCAACTGGAACTTGCTTTTATGAATTTTATTTAAATTCCACTCATGTTAAAATACTATTTGATTGGGATAAATACACAGAGTATTTCACCAATCGTTATGCACCATTAAATGATGATAAATTATATATTACCGCATACAAAGGAAACAAGAATCAAATAACAAGTAAAGGATTTTTGAATTCGTCTGTCGTGACTGAAAATAACATTAATATAGCAAAATGCTATTACAATTTAAGATTGTATGAGTATAAATACAGTGGGGAAACTTATGAATTGCGACAACAAGGTTGGGCTGATTCTATCGGATATCCTGTTTTCTATTATATAAAAGAAGGGGCGCCGTTAGAAGATATACAAATGTTTAATGAAATCGATGTAACACAAAGACCTAGCGGTATATTGCATTACGTATTGGATAACAAAAATATTCGAGTAGAATTTGATTTTGATTGGGATTCTTTTTTTAAATATTTTCCAAATGATATTTACAGATATTCTGAAAAAAATGCGATTAAAATAAATCCTATTGAGTTTGAATATGCTAGAAAAACCGATTTGATACTTCCTTATATTGAGGACGTTTCATTAGGTCAAGAAGATTCTGGGTTGGCAATATATGAATACTTTAGATCACTTTACGTCATCTTCAATAAGCCTGTTGAACACAATTCTATTTTAAATAAGTTGAAAATTGGAGTAAATAGAAACTATTGGACAACAGAACCCGAAAAAGTCAAAATAAACATTGTCGTTGGTCAATTTGATCAAAGGCAAACCTTAGTTAATCCTCGGATATACACTTTTAATTTTAAAGAATTTTCTCCAAATTATATTAACGACAATGAAACTGAATTTGATTTTTATGATAAAAATGTCGTAATAAATAAAGGGGAAATAGTTGGTATTAGATCTGGCAATACAGCAGCGGGTGATGATTTTATATTTTTGGTTAGTAGATCTGAAAAATACAGCGATTATGTGTACGCAAGTAGTACAATAGATGGTGTATTTGTTGCCACAAACCAATTTACTACATTTCAATACAGTGTAGTAGAATTTGATACAAATCTTGCAACTCAAGCTTCCGTGGAAGCTCTACAAACATCTGTTAATGTACTTATAAATAATGAAGCAAAATCATCAAATATTTTAACAGATACAGTTACAGGTGAAAAATACAAAATACAAGTAGCGAATGGTGAATTAACACTAAAATCGTTAAAATACAAACGAATTTTGTTAATTGGGACTTCGCAAACACATCATGACCCATCAGAATCTGTAGGATGGTATGTGAATAGAGCTATGGCCGGCAGTATTGATAATAATGTGTTGCCCTCATACTTATTAAGAGGAATACAAAAAACATCCCCAGATGCAACCATTTCTATAATGAATGATTATTCTTGGCAAAGGAATTATGTAAACTTTGATTACTCTGTATTTGATAGTACCATTGAGAGTGTTAATCCTGATATTATATTTTTAGTGACAGCTGGTAATAGTACCTATTCTGAAGAATTAGAACCTTCTGCCGAAGAATATTTGGATTACTTAAAGAGTAAAGCTCCCGGTGCAGATATCTACACTTTGGTTGGTTGGTATGGACAACAAAAAGCAAATGCCATTACTGAAGCTAGTCTTAAAAAAGGCGCAATTCCTGTTAATGTGTCAGCGAATTATAATTCATTGAACACTTGGTTGGTGGGAGATTACTATTATGGAAACAATACATACTATCCAATAGTTAATGAGGGTGTAGCGACACATCCGAATGACATGGGTCACATGTTAAATGCAAATCAGTTACTGAATGCGTGTTATGCCGATAATAATGAATCTGAAATATATAATATTACTATTAATATTACAGGAGCAGGGAAGATAACAACCCCGAATAATAGATGGGTAAAAGAAGGTATAGTAACATTAAGAGTTGTATCAGGAACTATCTCTGAGATTACAGGTCAAACAAAAAATGGTAGTACAGTTAGTTTAGTAAGTAGGACTAATGATGTGAATTCAAATTGGTCAAATTATTACACATTCATAATGCCCAATGAGGATGTTATAATTAATTGTGTTTTCAAATAACAAAATAATATATAATGTACCGCTATATCTCCCACATATCCGACCTAGCGAACTGGTTAAAGTCCATCGCCATAGCCGCCGTTGTTACGACGATGGACTTCGTTTCGCCGATCGAGAATTTCTTGGTGGTGATCCTGTCGCTGGCCTTCATCGATACGTTCTGGGGGTTGGCCGCGGATCACGGGGATTTCCGGAAGAGCAAGTTCATCCGTAGCTGGGTGTACATGCTAGTCTATTTCCTGATCATAATCATCTCGTTCTGGATAGGCGTGATGATGGATATATCGGAGGATAACGCCAAGGCTTTCGTGTCTTGGATCACGTGGGCGATGATATGGTTCTACGGGACCAATGTCTTGAAGAACATGGGTAAGGTATTCCCGGATAACAAGGTGATAGCCTTCTTGTATTGGGTTGCCGCCGTGAAATTTATCAGAAAGGTCAATTTCTTGGATGAGTATAACAAGACAAAGAATAAAAAAGGCTCCCCAGATCCAAAAGGATAGGGGAGCCGAATAAATTTTCGCTTCCTGTCTTTCGCAAGGGAGGATAGCAAGGTTAACAAAGCGCATAAAAGTATAAAAAAATAATTGATATGAGAACGATTAACAGGAAAATCAACTTGATCGTGATCCATTGTTCAGCCACTAGGGTAGATAAGGATTATACCCCTGAGCAATTAGAGAGAGACCACAAGGCGAGAGGATTCAACTCCGCGGGTTATAACTATTATATCCGGAAGAGCGGGGAGATAGTATCTATGCGTCCATTGGAATTGATTCCGGCTCATGTGACCGGATATAACAAGAACAGTATAGGAATATGCTATGAGGGTGGTCTTGATCCGGACGGGAATCCGGATGATACACGTACGGAGGCACAGAGACAGTCGATTATAAGGCTGTTGTTGGATTTGGTCGTACAGTTCCCGGATAGTAGGATCTGCGGTCATCGTGACCTATCCCCGGATCTTAACGGTAACGGTAAGATTGAACCGGACGAGTGGATGAAGATGTGTCCGTGTTTTAATGCCGAGGAGGAGTATCGCAATATATGAAACCTTGGCAAGTAATATTAATACTAGTGTGCTTGGTAGCCAGTTTCACGGCTGGCTACCATGTCCGGGGGGATGTGGATGGCAATCAAATACATAAGACCGACACGTTTACTTATGTTGACACGATACATGACAGCATCCCGTACCCGGTCTATGAGACACTGGTACAAACAATACCTGAGCCGTTCCCTGTTTATATCACGTTGGACGGTGACACGGTAAAGGAACCTGTATATGTTCCGGTACCGATAACTCAAAAGGAGTACAAGACGGATGATTACCGTCTGTCGATATCCGGCTATAAGCCTAATCTTGATTACATCGAGGTTTATAGAAGGACTGAGTATATAACCAAGACGATCACCCCCCGTAGATGGGGAATAGGTGTTATTGCCGGTTATGGGATCGGGAAACATGGACTATCACCTTACGTTGGATTGGGTGGATTCTGCAGGATTTGGTGAGGCCTCCATGACTCACGTCCGGGAAGCCCCTATTAACTAGTAATAATAATTCGTCATATGAATAACAAGGGTTGACGTTTTTTTGTTCATGGTTAATTTAATATTAGTTTGATGGTGACTTCGTGAGAACGAACCGGAAAGGGAAGATGAAGAAAAAAGAATCTTCCCTAAATAATCGGATCGGAAGTTTGATTATTTTTTCATGCCACGCACGACGGGAAGATTCTTATATGTCTTTCTGCCGTGCATTTTTTGTGCCCGGCTTTGATAGTAAAACAAACCACGAAATAAAAAGTTTATGAATAAGGTGGAAATTTTTTACAAAAAAGTGATAGAGGCAGTCTGCAAGGAGTGCGGAACCGATCCGGTAATGATGTTTAGCAACAACAAGGAGAGGAACGTTGACGCTAGGGGATTACTTATTGTCATATTGACAGAGAGAAAATTCAGTGAAAGTCTGATATCGGATCTTACAGGATTGACACAACAGGCTGTCAATAGGTTGAAGAATATCTATCCAGATCGTATCAATAGGAACTACTTCTTACGTGGGGTTCTAGGTTACGTAAAGGATGAATTAGCGGGTTCGTTATAACATCTACAAAAAAGCGGCTAAATTATATACAATATTTCTTTGAGATTATATCTTTGTGTCAAACAACAGTCACTGTTGCCGCAGTGACTGTTTGCCAACGATATACGTTTAAATAAATAATACCATATTGCTAAAGTCCAAGCGTCCGTATAAGATATTATGCGGGCGCTTAAATTTTTACAGCAAACTCACAATGATCTAACAACAAGATATTTAATATACAATGAACTTCTCTGGATTTTTGTGGTGTCCGGGATAACCCGGATATAACATTAAACATTTCGTGTATGGAACTTAGGGAATACGCTGCGATGCGTGAGCTAGAGCAAAACGGAAACAAGCATTGGGGAGCTACCACCGCACTTTGGGTTATTGTGGCTGTCATCTTGATCTTTGCGATCGTCTATAACTGGACGAAGAATTGCAACGAGAAGGTCCAATTCTCCACCGCCTTGGCAAACTTGGCCGGACGCGTGAATTGTATCGAGCCGGATGTTCGCTGGGCCGGGCAGCAACTGTACGCCGCCAACGGGGCTATCGCCGCTACCGTTCAGGGCGTGGGCGACATGAAGCAGAACTTCTCCAATCAGCTTTTCCAGCTGAATAAGGAGGTGTTTTGGGATGACAATGATTGCGGATGCGGTAATGGGCGTGGACGTGGACGCTCGGGATGTGGATGTGGGGGAAATCGTGAGTTTCGCCAGCAATCCACCTACAATCTGGCTAGTACCAGCGTGACGGTAGACGAGACTTGCCGTAATTAACATTTAGCCGGGGAATGGTATGTCTTTCCCCGGCTTTTTCTATCATCTAAAACAACTAAATATGAGAACAGTTATAGATATCCGCATATTCGCCATAGAGCAAGCGGTTAAAATTATGGGTACTGGAACCCCATGTAAGGACGTTGTGGACAAGGCCAAGGAAATAGAGGCATACATAGCGGAAGACCTGACGCTTCCAGCGGATACGGATAATTCAATCCTGTCCGATATGATGGGATTGTTAGGCCATGTGATATCGGATAATGCTCCCGAAGAGAAGAAAGTCTCCGATGCCGTCGCGAAGGAGGAATCTAGGAAAAAGGAGAAATAAATGAACTGGTTCGGGAAGAAAGAATCGCCGGAGTTGAAGTTCGCCACCCGCGGGGAAGCTTTTTCTTATATGCTTTCTTACCGGATAGAGGAGATGGGCGAGGATCCCATGGAGGCGGCACGCAAGGCCAATGAGTTCGCCGAAATATTCGCCGTTAATATGGGGATCCCGCTGAAGATAGAGCCGAAACCGGAGGGTGTGGATAAATATATATCCATGGCCGAGAAAATAGGTGACTATATCGACTCGCATCCAAAATTATTGGACTACGGTATTCCCGTGGCGACCTTTATCGCCGGGCTTATCACGGAGCGCAAGATTGACACATCCGGAGGGCGTGCCCCTGACATGCGATCTCATGAACCCGCTCCGCCTTTGGATTTTGACAAGATAGATTAATTTTATAACATAATATATGGCATACAGGAAGATATATATAGCGATCGATTGCGCTGATGATACCGAACGGGATCGTGTGCAGGCTATTTTCAATGAGTTGTCCAATGCCCGTTTCCTTGACGGGAAAGACTTATTGAATATGATGCCGGCTTTCGACCGGAATAGGGATGACTTAATGCTCCTTTTTCAGATGATAAAGGTGGGTGGTGTGAAATCGTTGATGTCGGTCAAGGGGGGAGCCTTGATCGCTAAGCTAGCTAGGAGGTGATAGTATGGCTAGAATAGGACAAACATGCCCGGGAGATTGCAGTAATTGCGATTTGTTAGCGGAGGGATACGTGGAGATGGTTCCATGTATATTGGACCAGATTTTCCAACGTGTCCGCAAGAATGAGTCAGCGTTGGAAGCTTTATCTGCCCGGTTGTCTTCTGACACCGGATTGCCAAGGTTGGCTGATGTTGACGTTAATATAAATAAAGAAAAAGAATGAGTATCATGAGTTACAAGGAACTGATAAGGGAGTACCAAGCCAAGGGCCTAGGCTCCGAGAAGAAGATGTGGGCCTCCATAGACGTGATGGAGGAGGCTATGGAAAAGTTAAGGGAGAAAGACCCGGAGGCGTATAAAGAGGCTATGCGTGATTTACATGAGGTGTTTTGTGGGCCTCATTATAATGAGTGCTTTGGCAAGATGGACGTGGCGGCAATGCGTCATAAAGGCAAGGCGGGAGAGCATAAAGGCGAGCACTGGAATATGGAGCAGGTGGCTACCGCTATAAAAGGCATGAGCATACCGGGAAATACCAACATATGGGACGTATACGTTGCTCTTAACGCAAACTGGCATGACAAGGAGGTGAAGTTCTCGGAATGGTTTGACCATGACGCTGAAAAGAAAATCATCGAGGACGCTATAAATTTCTATTTCCTTGACGATGACGCTCCTGAAGGCAAGGTTTGGATTTATATGTGTGCCATGGATGACTAAGACACGATCACATAACAAGAAAAGAAACGATTCTGTAAGACGGGAGATAGACCGCCTTATAGAATCGTTGTCGTTCGAGCCTATAAACTTTCATGAGATTAAGGCTAGGATAAGGCACCTAATGAGCATAGAAGGGAAAAGAAAGTGACATTACACTTTATCCTCTATGCTGACATCAAGGCTTGTCGTGCCTTATTGAGCGCATCTTGATTAACCTGTCCGTTGATTGCGTTCATTTGATCAGCTGGGACACCTTGGATATTTCCACCTTGCTCAACCGCTTGTTTGTTGGATTGAATGGACTGAAGTATCTGGTCTGATCCGGGGTAATATGATAGTGATAACATTTGCTCCGCGGAAATGGCTCCGGCCATCCATAATTCCTTCACCAAGTCGTTTAACATCATTCTCGCTACCGGAGATTCAGCGGATTCCTTGATGTTGACCTTGAAATCTATATCTTGGACTGTTTTCGGGTCATACTCATTATAAGTGGCATAACCTGCGGATCTCTCCATCGATATGTTCCTTGGGGATTGATAATATTGATGGATCGTTTTCATCTTCTTGCGAGCGATCTCGGCCTCGAACGTGGAGAACTTGGTTAGTAACGTAGCGATAGATGTAGTGGAGTTCTGTGTTTCCATGGCATATCTGCTTGCCGCTGTTGATCCCGACGGGGTTTTCCCTTGCAAGGCTTCCGACACGGACGTTATATCGTTTATGAAACTCAATTGTAATTGCAATAGCTCCGTGGTACCGATATTGGTAGAGTTCGATGTTATGACTTCCGGTTTGTTCCCGCTCTTGGACGGCTCGTAAAAAATAAATGATCCGATCTCAGCGAATTGCTCGGCGAACTCACGATTGGACATCCCGTCCGGAACGGAGTCTTTAGGGATCATCTTTACTCCCTTTACCGCTGATTGGATAGCCAAGTCGTTAAGCATGATCAGCCGGTTGATGTATCGTTGCTGATCTATGATAACGGAAATAAAAGGAACTGTCCGTCCATTCACCAAATAGTGTAGCTTGTAAATATAGGGGTGAGACTTATACTCATAAGGCGTGTCATACTCGGTAAGTACACGTCCGTCCGGTGATAGCATTTGGAAATGCCAATATTGATCTATTATATAGGTGTATTCTATCAATGGGATCTCCTCCGGAGGTAATCCCTGTGACATTCCCATACGCATACGATCCTCGTTCTCTCTCTTGATGACAGGAAGATCGCTAAGCTCTATCCTGTATATAGGATCATCGGTGTCCATGATATCCACGCAACGGTATCTAGGCTTGTTCTCCAGTGTCCAAACATGGTAGGTCCGGCACAGGTCGGCGGCGGGAGGCGTGTCGAAAGACTCGTCCATGAAACGATCCGTCTGCTGGGTTCCCAGATTTTCCATACGATTGAGCCAAGGTGAGTAAATCTCCTCCAATTGCCTGTAATCATACTCGGACTCCGCTAATACCGAGGCCAGCTCGCCTAATGTATAGTCACGGATCTCCCCGATCAAGGAATCATCCCAGTGCCTTGGATCATTGGCTTTCGACTCATAGAAGAAATAGGAAGGGTTGACCACGTAGGTGTAGCTGTCCTCTATATCGTCATGGCTAGACCATTCTTCCGTTACCACGGCGCATCCTCCGCAAATAAACTCTATCATTTCGGAGGTGAGGACATCTTTCATAAGGTTATTTTCCCAGTTGGTCTGTAAAGCGTCCGTCATCATCTGTGACTTGGTATCCGCGTCTTTCTGCCGGGCGAAACATACGGGAAGGGTAGCGGTCTTTGCATATAACCCGGCCAAAGTATTTACGATCTTGAAAAGATGATTGTTCTGCAAAGCGACCCCTCCCGTACGCCTCGCTATCCTATCACGTTCCTTCATCCTTTTCCCGTCCTTGTCCACCACGATATCACCCCATTGGTCACCGAACACGTAACGGAAATTACGAAGACGGGTGGCCCTGAAATCGCTAAGGTTTTCCCAAGCGTTTTGGCACCTAGACAGTAAAGGTATGTTGGTCTTGTCCGTGCCTGATATCTTGATACGGTGTTTGACGCTGTCAACCGTCGTGGGGCGTCGGGAAAACCGTGATTTAGGAATAAGTCGTTTCATGATTGGTCTTTTTAATCGCAAATAAATCGAATAAAAGGACTTGGTTTTGTCAGAATAACCAAAATAACAAAATAATCATACCTAAAGCCCTATTTTTGCCAGAAAAGGATCACAAATGACATATGAGTTTGAATATATAAAGGCGATAAATAAATGCGAGATGCTATCCAGCTTCGAGGGACGTGATCTCGTCGGGGATAGCGGGGAAAGCCTATATCTAAAGATAAAGATAACGGAACAGGACAGGCCTCTTATAAGGACATATCTGGAACAGGCGGCGAGGGTTCTTGAAGAAGGTATGGCCAAAATCATAACCTCTTCCGCTTATTCGGAAAAAGGGTTCGTATGGGAGGTCAGGACGGAGGATACACGTTGGAATGTCAACAGGAAACTGGACGAGAACCTGTTGGACGCTCTGGTAGGTTATTCTATGATGAGTTGGCTTTCCGATCGGAAGCCTGATAGGATAGGGGTTTATAAATCTTTGTGGGAGGATATGTCCGTCATGTGCGTGAAGAACATATACAGGAAGAATCCCCCGCTATTAAAAAAAGCATGATATGGACATAAATCTAGGTTGGACATATTTAAAGCATGACATTGACCAGTGGACATGGAGGCTGGGAGATATGAGAAAGGAGGATCCCGGTAAAAGATTCTCCTCGCAGTCCGATGATAACGAGGCCGATGATACTTTTATAAGACGCAAGATAGAGGAGGCGGTGGCGACCTTAAAGGTTTCCTTGTCCGGTATCTTGGAGGATATACCCGGCGATTCGGATGATTCATTGGATACCGATGCCGTGAATTGGGTGTTGCGCATGAAGGATCGTCGTGGAGGATATGATGGCGAGTCGTTGGCGACCTTGGCCCATAAATATGTGGTGTGGTTCGTCCTTTGGAATTGGAGCCTGATTTACTTTGAGGAACTAGCCGGAAAGCTAGAGGAGGAGTTAAAGGGTATAGCGTCCATGATAGAGGAAACCGCCTATTCAAGGAAAGCCCCGCGAAAGTGCAAGAGGAAGCCGTTTAAGGATATCGATGATGTCATTGTTGATGATGTCATTATAGAAACAGGAGAAATATGAGAGACAGGAAAATCATACAGCCACGTGTCGATATGCGTGGATTTGAGTTAACGATAACGCTATTGAGGTGCGAGATCGAGTATGACGTGGATTTCGAGACATGGAAGGTAGGGGATGTATCGGGCCTTCCCGGAAAGGAAAGAGCTGGGCTGGAGACCTCAGAGGAAACGGCGGATTGGATGTTTCGTCAAGTGAATGACGCGTTGTCGGAGGCTACCGGCCATTTACGGGCGTTTTCCCCTTGGGTTCAGAGCCGTGCCGTAACGGACGAGGTGAAGGATGATAGGGAATGGATCATAAACTTGGTGATGGAAAGAGGATGGCGTGGAGATCCGAGGAGATTGGCCGTTTATATCCACCGTTTCGTGGTTGATAGCGTATTATCTTTTTGGTATAGGATGGTAGATCCATCTAGGGTACAGATGTACGCCTCTCAAAAGGAGGTGGATAGAAGAAATATCATAAACGAGGCAAGGGAGACACAGGTTAAGGATGTTTATTTCAGATTATAGATCATGAGAAAAGGTTTTGAGAATGGTCACATGAAGATGGGAGGAAGGGAGAAGGGAACCCGGAATAAGAACACGGAGATAAAGAATTTTTTCCGTGATTTCGTAATCGACAATCAGGAAGAGTTCAATAAAGCTTTCCTCAAGCTAAAGGATAAGGATAAATGTGCTGTTTATTTAAAAGCTAGTGAGTTCGTGGTACCAAAGGTATCCTCTATAAAGTTCGAGGACGCTAAAAACACTAATTCCGCTATTGAGTTGTTGAAGGTTGCGGCCAGTTACAAGCAAAAAAAATGACATATACCCCCGGCTAGGCCGAGGGGTACTTTAACGCATCCTCCAATCCCTTCTAGTCTCGAATCTTACTCTGGTTCCTGATAATGTATCTAAATCATATAGGTTTGAGAAATAAACGAGCCGATAGTATTTAAAAGCCCTTTGCCTAAGAGATTTAAGCCGATACCAATTTTTCCTATCCGCGCTTACGAATACCGCTATCTTGATTTTTGAGGACTCATCCTTTCGTAAACCCAACGTCCTAAGATCGACTAGTACCTTTAAAGAGAAAGGATCTCCTAACGTCAAGGCACGTGTGATCGCTATGCCTTTTCTGGTATCTTCAGAGACATATTTTTCCAGTGAGTACAAAACGTTACCTATTTGCACTACCGAGCTTGGATAATCTTGCGCCATGGCCTTGACCTCTTCCCCTACGAAAGTGGAGAATTCCCCGGTGTCCAAAGAATATACATAATGCTTTCTAGTCCCTTTGGGATAAATATGCAATAGGGAATTCGTATAATCATAGGCAATCTTACAAGTTCGCAATGTCTCTACGAAAGTTTCCGTGTCCGGGATGAACAGATCGCTAAAATCCGGGTTGACATTAAAGAATGTCTCATCAATATTTGCTCCTTCCAAGGATGACGATAAAAGGCTGATATCGGAGCCTTGCAATAATTTAAGGCCACGCTCGGTACTGAATACTATCAAGGAATCCAGTTGCGTGATACTATCCGGATTATTGCAAACATCCCTGCTTATAGGTTGGATGGAGGAATACAATCCCGCGTCCGATAATTGCAAGGCCCATATCCCATCGGAAGAGAAAGCGTATAAGGGAAACTGCCCGAATTGCCCTTGGGACAGCGCTTTCGTGGTGGATCGGATACCTACGATCTCACCGGTTCCCACCGTATTTATTCCTGCCAACGGGAAATAAAACGGGTTATTGACCTCGGACGTATATATCTTGTTTGGCATATTGACTGACTTGTCCGTTGATATTGGTGTGCTATCGCTGCCCGGTTTAAATATGATCGGGGCGTATGAGCCGAAATAGTAAGCCCCGTTCAGCGTGTTATGCGGAGAAAGGGTAACGATCGCTTGGTATCCGTCCGAATTCCGTGTTATCACCATCTTGTATGCGTTAGCGTTGGGGTAATAAAGGTAATGCAAATTGATACCAAGGTTATATGAGGAGGATGTTTGAACGACGATATCTTTTTCTCCTTCTCTTATGAAAACCTTTATGCTCAACGTGCTGCTACCGTCGTTGTACGTTACCATAGACTCCGGAGGATAACCATCAAATAGTATCCTTTTTATATTAGCTATATTTAACCGCTGGTTATAAGTATAGGAGTAATCAGGTATTAGCCAATCTAAATTCTGGTACCCGTCCGCGTCAACAAGTTGCTCTCGATTTTGCAACGATTCCAGCACATTATCATCTAAAGTGAGAGAGCGCCTTTCACCCCCGTTATAACCGCACAAGTCCTCATACGTTATGCTAGCTACTTTATAAAACAAGGAATTATCCGGCACCTTATTATCCATGGCCTTTCCGGGTAAGACGAATTGATCGGTATAACCTGATCCCGGCTGGGCTATGGATAAGGCTTCCTCGAATGTATGCCTGTTGTAATATCCTCCACCAATAGAGTACACCCCGAAACCGTTATCGTCTGATATCTTTTGCGCCCCATTAATCTCCCCATAATAATCAAAGGTGTATATTGGAGGCGTTATGAATATATCAAGGCTTTTAACTATGTCCTTCCACCATTCCCTTTGATTCCCCATTCCGCTGACTTTGTAATTAATGGAGCATACCACTGAGGATATAATGAAGTTTACAATGATCTTTGCGTCAAAATCCTCTGTGTCCACGTCAATAGTAAACGGAACGTGAGGGGTTACTCCGGACGATGGTATCATAAGTATCGGGGCTGATTGCATGTAAGACGTTCCGTCATATAATCTATAAGCGTAACGAATAAAGAACGGATATATAAACATGCCTCTATCCACGCTTCTCTCCCTGATAAATTTTGAGACATATCCCATCATGGAATTACTGATAGTTGATAGTTGATCTTCCGTAAAGGCTCCATCATAGGGAGGATCAACGGATACGGACAATTGTTCGGTCTTATCCAATGATCCTACCAATCCGAATGACAGGATAGGGAAGGGGGGCTTATCTCCTAATTCCTTATAAAACTCTCCATCCCAAAGTAAATATCTTATAGGATCTTCGCTTATTACAATCAAGGTGTTTCCTATGGACGTGATAGCTTTGGGAATTTTGTCATATTGGTTCGCGCCTATAAGATGGGTCGTTCCGTCCGTATCCGCATAACGTAAAACATTCGTCTGGAAAAAGATATAGTGAAGGAAATCCTTTGTCCGATGCACGTACATAAGTACCGATCCTTCCGGAAGGGTTATGCCTAATGCTTTCGGAGGCTGTATATTCACCAACTCGCCATTCTTGGGTATCAAATTTACGCATTCTGATAATTCCCCCTCGTTCCCGATAGATGGAGAACGGTGTATCCCGTAGGATAATGAAATATCTTGCTGTTCCATTTTTTGCGATAAAATTAAGGGATATAACCAATGGTTTTTGATACATTGATTATATCGCTTGGGTTATTTAAGATTCGGGAGCCAGTATGATATTGTCATTTGTACCATGCCGCAGGATCCCGAATGTCCGGAGTGGGTGCATGGTCTGGATGAACCCCATTTACCTACCCCCAAGAAAGAATCCAACGCCTCCTCTATTTGCGCCTTGATGTGATACAGTTTAGGATCGTCTATTTCCCCGTCCTCTTTATTTGGAACATGTACGGATATGACATATTGCCTACCTGTCTTGTCAAAACAACGTGTCCTGAAATATGTTATGTTTGACCTGTCCTTAAACGCAGTGCCAGAGAGCCGTGCGACTGACCTGTTAAATCTCCATCCTTTTATCCATGCTTCTGATATTGGCAATCCTGTCGCCTTATGGAGAAGTTTGCGTATCGTACGCTTGTCCTTTGCGGCCCTTCTCCTTGTCTTGTCTGTTTTCATTACCATGATCTTTATTGTAAATTTCGATTTATATATCTTTATGATTGACTTGATGTGCCTGTTATGATATCTTGCACGATAGACTAGACGCATATACTTTACAAGTATTTCCATGTCATTTTTTTCTTTTTATCCATTAAGGAATGTTTCTATCTTGCTGGCCAAGGTTATGAGCATATCTGATTGAAGTTCATTTATCTCTTTGCAGAACCTCATATTATCCCGATGTTTCTCTTCCGGAGACCGATCATCGGTTACGCTGCAATATCCGGCGAAAGAGTTTACCGGTAAGGGCCTCATAGCCTCTATAGCTAGTTTTATCGATTTCTCTTTGATGTTTTCTTCCATGATTCGTTGTTTTTTTATTATGAGCCTCCCTTGAAGGCTCGGTTAATACTATTCCTCAGATCGAGTATAGGCATCCAATGGGTAACACAAATTTTATCACCATTAGTATCATACCATTCATTACATTCTCTGCAATACCAACCCTGTTGTAAGTATTTAAAATAATCAGTACACCAGCAGCCAGTTATTACCAGATCTTCATCATCAGGTAACTTATCTTTTGTGCTTATCCACGGGAATTGCTTTGCCTGCCATTCGGCACCGGCTTTGAAAGCATTTATCATATCTATATCATCATAAGGATAGTCTAATGATGATTGACAATTAGCGATCCTACATCTATTGGAAAATAATTTTGCTGCTTCTTCTACTGTCTGTCCCATATCAATATTTCTTTCCATGATTTTAAATAATATTTAAATATTGCTAACCACACATTGTTAGTACATGGTAAACCTGTATATTTGCGTTGCGTTTGGTTGGAACATTAACACCTCCAATCTGGTGAACTGTCATTCACCTCCTTGTCCTATCTCCCTTGTCCGAGAAAAGACACAAGCCCATTGTCCTGTAACTTTGGGCTTTTTTAGTTTCGCTTGACAGGGCGTAGCTAAATATAGCTTGACGATGCAGGTCGTCAGGCAAATCGGAAAGGAGGTGTTTAATGTGGAAGACCAAACGCGCGAAGACAGCAAGACTCGTATTTTCTGTCGCTACATAGTAAAGAATGGTAAGAGAATCTATCCTAAGACCTCTCGTTATTTCTCTTTCTTGGTGAGCGATAAAAAGTAAGCCTAGCTGTTTTTTAGGAGATGTGCAGGCATCTCCTTCCTTTATTAGTCTATAAGCGTTACCTTAATCATTTGATCCTCCTTTCCTCAATTCCTCTATCAGTGCGTCTGCACAAGCAACCGCATATTGAGCGACAGCCTTTGGAGTCGTATGTTTTTCGTTTTCCCCGTATTTTACCTCAGAAGAAGCATAACCCACCTCATTTTCATCACTTAAAATACCATTCATGGCGCTTTTAGCAAGCTCGTACCTACGCTGTTCCCAATCGATGGTATTATATGTTGCTTTCATGATAACCTCCTTTCTCTAAAATATCCTCACAAGCTCTACTATCGCACCTTACCGGCTTTTGATGGAAGGAGCACCAAGCCTCTCCGTTTGCGTCTTCATCCTCGATAAGTAGGCAATCGCCGCATTTAACCGCTAGGTATTTATTGTCAAGGTATCCTTCCTTGATAAGCCATTCAATCATTTCAGTGATAGCATCAAAAAGGCTCTCCCTGCAATATGACTGGGCAAGGTTACTTCCTGCGGAATACTTTATCGTAAATTCTTTATCTCGTGGAAGCATGAATAGGTAATAGTTATATCCTTCACATTCTACTTGATCGGGCATCATCCCGATCAGCTTGGATAGAGACCAAGCCGGGAATGCCATATCTTGACCCACGTGCCCTTCAATCCTTCTATATTCAAATGCGACCGGCAATTCAAACTCATCCAAATACATGTCCGCCGTCTCCGGTCTCACCCCGGCCTCTAATAGGCGTGATGATTGTTCTTTGGTTGTGCAAATTTGATTCATGATTTCTATTTATTAGCAAAATTTTAAATTCCATCTTTTCCCTTTAAGATTAGGGAAATGCCTTAATATCTCATCTTCAAGTTCCTCCTCTGATAACAGGGGAATTCTATGGTTGTACATAATATTCCCCATATATTTGCCTTCGCTATACACATGAATGGTTTTCTTTATTTTCTTCATTCTTTATCCTCCTTCTTGTTGATCGCCTCATGAAGCGAATTATACACCCGGGCGAATATTTTTCTTTGCTCTTTGTCTTTTAATGAGTTAACAAACTTGTGCATGACTACCCTTTTCTTGTTATCCCAGATTATTCGTGCCTTATCCACGCCGGATACAAACAATATATGAGGATGTCTTCCCCATTGTGTCAATATGCCATTATCGATAAGATCTGTGATCTCCTTTGGCATCAGATCCTTATTACGGGCCATGCCTATGAGCTTACCTTCCTCTCGCTCTATGGCCGACTTGGTTTTGTCTATCTCCTTTTGGAGATTGGATATAGCGTTGTTCTGCCTGTTCCATCTTCGCATGGTGGCCGGGCCGTTCCTCTTATCGTTAAGAGGTTGCCCGTTAGCGGAGGCTACATCCCCAAAGTGTTCGTTGATCTTTTTGTCTAATTTATCCTCTTTCTTTTTAAGAGAGGATTTTAGTATCTTTAGTCTACTCATATCTACCCCTCCTGAATAATTGTACATTCTATCTCTTCGTCCCATGTGACATCCACCGGATCGTACTCATACTCTCCATCGGACGTGCGTATCATTACCTCCGCTTCCGGGTCTTGCTCTTGTAATAGAGCTATTAGTTCTTTATTTCTCATGATTACATCGCTATTAAGTCAAACAATGTCGGCGCACTTACCTCCATCTCAATTTCCCGTAGATAAGTAAGTCCGTCTTTCCAATAATCATAATTCAATTCGGTAGACAAGCCCTTACGTCCCAACTTGACAGCGCAATAAGGAACGGTACCGATACCTCCGAACGGGTCAAATATCAATTCCCCCTTGTTTGAATACCGTTCAATCAGCCTTTCAACGATATCTAACTGAAGAGGGCAAATATGATTCTGTCTCTTCTTTTGTGACTGCCTCGTATTGAGCGTACGCATCCGGACGACATCATCCCATATCCAATCTTTTTTACTTACAGGATCAACGGCCATAAATGTTTTGGGTAATTTCCCGTATGCCTCTAACTCTTCTGCGAACGACACATGTTCCTCATAGTTATAGATATGCTCACGTTCGTAGTTGCGGAACAAATGCCGAATCTTATCTATTCCGGCGCCTTTCATATCTTCGTATGACAACAATGAATTGCCGGAGGATTTCCAACTTGCATGGGCATCGATCTGCCAACGGGCCAGCGAGTATTCGCTCTTGTCCTTCGTGACAGGCTGGTCTGCATAAGCACGGGAGGTATCGGTAGGCAACTTGCGAAAAAGCAATACATATTCAGGGCATCCGATTCCCATCTTGGAGCCATCCTTGCACATCTCGGTATAGCCCAAACGGTAGGTCTGATTATTTTCCCTCACTACATCCGTGTCTACTGTGATACGGCCCATATAACGAAAGCCATGCTTCATGTAATGAAATACTGTCATTTCACTGAATGGATCGATAGTTGGCATACCGTCACCCGTGGCGTTGCCGAACAATACACGGTCTTTCACATGTATACAGGCTAACCGACCCGGTTTTAAGATACGCATTAACTCCGGTGTAAGGTAATCCATCTGTGTAAAGAACTTATCATTGCTCTCATTATGCCCGAAATCGTTATAGGTAGGCGTATATTCATAGTGGTTGGAGAACGGGATGCTGGTTACAATCAGGTCCACAGAGTCACTTTCCATCTTTTGGCATTCAAGGACATTGTCGTTATTGATTGCCTTCCACAGTTTGCCGGATTTCTCTTCCCGACTGGCGAACATCCAACGCATCATCTTTTCCTCGGCCTGTAAACCGAACAGACCGTTTTCACGGACAATGTCGGTCATTTTGGAAACCATTTCCCGGTGTTGTGCCCATTTCTGCATGAAGCTCTTAAATATTTCACCCTCGCTTTCGGCATAGACCAGATAGAGATCAACGGGATGCTGCTGCATAAAGCGGTATATACGGGCTATCGCTTGGAACTTATCGTTGAAGCGGTAGTCAATGAACATGATTGCTTTATGACAATGGTACTGGAAGTTCAGACCTTCACCAAGCATCTCCGGTTTAGCTGCCAAATATTTCAACCGACCGTCCTTGAAGTCGGATATCACCCTGTCGGCATCTTCATCATCCTGCGAACCATATACGGCCTTACAGCTTGGAATCGCATTACATAAGGCTATTCGTTCAGATTCTAAATCATGCCACAAAAGAAAATGGTCGTCCTTGTTTTCTGGGCGGTTGATGATTTCCACCACACGGGCAATCTTCTCTTCCATATTGTCCCTACGTTCTTTTGCCGCATCTGCCAATCCTAGAGCTGCCTCACGGAACATCTTCACTTGTCCGTCACGGTCGGTACCAGCCGTAGAATTGTCCACACTCACGATCTCTTCATGCACACGGAGTTCCGGCAACTCATAACCAGTATCCGGATAGCCCAAGTCAGACGGTTTAGTTAAGAACAAAGCCCATGTGGATACCCACAACCAAAACTCCTTTTCCTTATGCGGATAAAGTGTCAAGTTATTCGCTTTCGTACTGTCACGCTGAAAGAATCGCGTAAGAGCCTGCCCTGTGTCCATCACGCCAAGATAGCCGGCATAGTGTATTAGTTCTTTGTATCTGTTGGGTGAAGGTGTGGCCGTGGCGACAAACCGATAAGGCACATCCGAGAACAAGGGGAGGAACTCTTGATAGGTCTTGGTCCCGAATCCTCGAAGTACACTTGCTTCATCCAGTGAAGTGACAGTAAAATACGCCGGATCTATCCTAACCCCTTCTTCACCGTCGCGAACACGCTCGTAGTTTGTCACCATGATATCGGTCGGACATATCATCACATCAGCCATTGTTCGTACATAGGTTACTTTCATGCGCAAGTGTTGTTCCGCTTGTGTTAGGAACTCGACTACCACACGCTTAGGGCAAACGATCAACCCCTTGCCTCCTTTATGGTTCAGGATTACCCGGAGTATTTCCAGCTGGGTGACTGTCTTTTGCATACCGAAGCTGGAGAATATAGCTCTGCAACCACCGGCTACCGCCCAACGAACGGTATCTTTCACGTGAGGATAGAGTGAGGTTGTTAATTCGCCCGGCTTAATCTCAAATCCTGTATTATGGCTAATGGCCATCTTTCCTTTTAAAAAATCTATGTATTTCATATATTATTTGATTTTAGATCATCTCTCATCATAGATGAATGCAGCTTTCAACTATGATGAATGATTAAACCTTATTTGTTTTAGCAAAAACCACGCTTTCATGGTCCGGCCTCAGATGGGCCATGCAAGCCTTGCTGTATTCGCAATCCCTAGCTCCATCGCCCCGGAATAGGCATCCCCTGCATACGACCGCTTTCCCTTGGTATATTGCCTCGAAGCGCTTGACTTGCACCCTGTTTGTCCCGACTTGGATAACAAAGCCGGTAGGGGTGTTTCTCAATCTCTCTGTTATTTCCATGTTACTCTATATCTGTTTTCTTTACCCTGTAATGTGTCCCATTGATCTCTTTAACGGCAAAGTCAGAGAACGTTGCCTCTCCCTTGGACACCATCTTACATACGTCGTTGTAAGAGTATAGCTTGGCTCTCTTGTCAAACTTGATGATATCCGCTATGTTAAGCTCCTTGTAATTGAAGTTATCAATAAGATGGTTGATAGCGTCATTAAGCCGTTTTGTGGTGAACTTATTCGCCCTTACCCTTTCCGCTAACAAATTGAAGAACGGATCTCCCATTTTCGGGAATGCGGTCATCAATCTGCTGATAGATACGGCTATTTCTCGTGGCTCAGCTAAATCCCCGGTATAGAGACTTACGCTGCACTCACCGTTTGGATTCCTCGAAATCGGCTCGGGCGATTCCCTCTGCGATATTTCGAAGGAACTCGTTTGGATCACGGTTGCATTGTTGAGTATTTGCCCTATTTTTGTTGTCATAATTACCTGATATTACTTTCTCGAAATTAGTTGGCTTGATAAGCCAGTCAAAAGAGGCTCGCCAGCCATTTTTATTCTGGCCTTTGAGAAAATCGCTGTTTAAAGCCATTTGTATCATCCTCGCGAAGGTTTCTTTCCCGTATGTCTTGATACGTGCGTTTATCATCCCTTTTCGCTTGTCTGACAGAGGCATCCGTATATTTCCGAACGCTCCTTGCGTTTTTTCATTGAAAAATTTGACAAGTTCCGCGTAATCAATCCGTCCATCGTGCGGCTGTGAAGTCGCACATACAGGAGATTCGTTAGAATCTTCTGTTATATTTTCCTCTTCCTTTTCCTCTTCCTTTATAGGCACTGATTGTTCAGTGAACGTTCCGTGATTAATCAGTGATTGTTCAGTGAATTTTGATAAGATATTGTCTAACTTGTTTTTAGGTATGTTCAAATCGTCAACATTCGGTCGGTTTATCACTTGATGCCGAGCGAATTTAGGCAGATATATGAAATTCTCATTATTATAAGAGAACTGACATATAAATCCATTTGTCGCAAGCTCTGATAACCATTTCTCAAACTGTTGAACCTGAATTTGGTCATACGGGAATATCTTAGACTTTAACCATATAGTGTCACCGATCACAACGCCGACATCATCGGAGAAAGTCCATAATCCTATGTATAGGAGTCTGGAGTCTCTGCTGATCTTACCTATTTTGGAATCGTCCCAGAATTTAGGCTTAATTGTCCTTATCCGTGCCATGCTTATTTCTTTTTAGGTGTGTCATTTTTATGTAGTTTTATTTTTTAGACAATACAATATACTCCCCGGCCTAGACCGGGGCTTTTAAGATTTAATACGTGAGTAGGGTAGGGCTATTTGATAGTCCTCTTGATCTCGTCCATCAACCTCTCTGTTATCCTCTTGTCGTGCCACTCGTGCCATTCGGTGAATAGCCCCTTGGCGGCGATGAAGAAGAAACATGAGTTCTTTAGTTCCGTCTCTTGCGAGGACGTGATGCGTGACCATCTGAGCTGCTCTTTCACGTGCTCCAGTTCCTTGGGAAGCTGGTCGTTCTCCTTGGATAGGCGGTTGATCTTGATAGTTTGTTGACGTGCTGTTAGAGTACTCATAGCGCACCTCCTTTCTCCAATCCTGCGATAAATAAAGCGGATAGTAAATAGAGCAACGCCTTGGAATATGCTTTAGCGTCTTCTATGGTTTCACACTTGCACACCTCACAGGGTAATGCGTTGTAGATACGGGCTAATGTAGCCCATGAGATAAGTTTACTATTATTCGACTTAACTCCGATTTCACTGTACTTTGGCATTGTTGAATGAAATATGAGTTTATATATGAAGAAAGCCGCCAGCTCCCTTTAACTCGCCAAAGTACGACTACATCAATAGTGATAGCAGCCCAACGGGATACTGACGGCTTATATCTTTGCATGATAAAGCAATCAAAACGACACAATAAATGCCGCTCATCACTAATCAATATATGTCATACTTTGGCGAAGTATGACGCAAAGATACAACTCAAATTCAAAATGCCAAACAAAAAACTAATATTTATCTTTCTTATTTAAGTTATCGTTTATAGTTGTCGCAATACCGGAAGGAGTTAGCTACCCTCCCGGTGTTCAATATCTCGCACCATACGGCCAGACCCTTGTGAGGCTTGCCGTGCACGCAATCGCCACATTTCACCTTTTCTTGCTCGTCTTTCTTCTTCGCCATATCACCAAGTCTTTATTTTTATTGGTAGATCGGCGTACCACCAAGCCAGAATCGTAGCGTCACGTTGGTCTTGGTTCGTTCTCTTAGGCAAGGGACCGACTATGTAGGAGAGTTCCTCATGGGTTATCTTGCCCTCGTCCCCTTTCCAATGCTTGGTCAAAGGCTTTACCTCCTCGCAGGGAATCCCTATGTGCTCGCACATCTGGAGAAGCAATATCCCGGTTTGCTGGTTACGACCTACATACTTGGCTATCCTCTCGCCGGATTTACCCCTAGCCTTATGGTAGTTGCTTTTTTCGTTAAGCCATCCGGCCTCGACAATGACCACTATGTCTACCCCCTTGTACCTTTCTCTCGCCTCCTTGATAAAGTCAATCAAGGAAGGGAAGGGGAGGCTTGTTAATATTATCTGTCTCGTGGAAGGAGACAGTACGCATACACCGGATTTATCTATGTCCGGGTCAACGGCTATCACCAATTCGTATCTTTTCTTTCCCATGGATTCCTCCTTTCTTTATCGTTTATTAGTAAGAATACGGCCAATATCAATGCGATCAGTCCTAGTATCGCGGTGATAAGGTATATGGCCATTGTCAAGTGATCTAAATCTTGTATTGTTTCCATATTAGATATTTGTTATTCGTGATGGTAGCGGGACTCGAACCCGCATGAGTTGCTGAAATTCCAAATAGGAAAGGACAAAACTACATTCTCTCGATAGTCACAAACCTTAGCGTCTACCAATTCCGCCATACCACCGTGTTTGCCCCGCATATCCTCACGGACGGCGGGGATAATCATTCTAACCCAAATCTAATACCATGAAAAACACACTCTAATATTAATATCCTTAGTTCTGAATCTTTATTAAATCGGGTATCGCTCCATAAATGGGGGTACGACCATCCCATTTGTCGATAAACTGCTTATAAAGAATTTCTTTAGTCAATCCTCTCGAGGTGATTAACGCTTGTTCCGTTTTCAATTGCTCCAACTCGTTGCGTTTCCGTTGCTCCGCTATCTGCTGGTCTAAAACCGAAATATTGGTGTTAACTTCATTCCTACTATCGATTTTCTCGCGAACCGCCTTGGAAAACTCTAATTGCGCCGAGAATGTGAGTAATTGAAGACCTCTTTTCTCGAATTCCTTATCTACAATCTGCTCAAGGCGTTTCTCAAAAAGAAGCGAACCTCCGTCTGCCATTAAGCTATCGGTCTTATGTTTACGGCTTTCCTCCTTGATCAGGTCATAGATGCGAGGTTCTAGTATGTTATCCTCCAATGATTGCATGAAACCGTCTTTGCCTGATTCCGCATCGGCCTTGTCTATGTGCTTGTTATCGAAAACAACGTCTATTGCCCTGTTTTTGATAACCTTGTAGGAGTAAGTGGGGCGTGCGTTAAACTCCGTATTGTCTGCGGCTTTTAACGTGACAGGGCTTCCGAACTCGCCTCGTTGGTCGAATAGCGGGACTTGAAATAATTCCGTGCCCCATTCCCAAGTTGAAATCCTGCCTGATACGACCTTGAAATCCTCCTTCCCTTGTTTCCCGTAATTTTCCATCAATACCCCAGCGTAATTAGGTGCTACACGTTCACAAGAGGATAAAAATACCATAGCGATTATCGCTATAGTAAAAAACTTAAAACTTGTCCTTTTCATTCTTGATAAAATTAAATAGTTTGTAAATTATAAATAATGAACTAGTTAACATAATGACTATTCCTAGCCATGCGTCAACATGGTTAAAAACTCTGTTCCCTACCGGAATAAAGGCTATGGCCAATATCAATATCCAGTGTTTGTTGATAAATTTCTTCATGATCTTTTTATTTATTAAACCTCCAACTCCTCGATTAATAGCTGTCCACATCCCATGAACCATACTTGGGAAGCTGGCGATTTCTGGAGCAAGGCGATCTCTATCGCGGCCTCCTTGAACTTGCTCTTGTCATGCCCGGCCTTTTGCCGGATGAAGGATTGCGTCCTAGTTATAAGATCCCCGTCCCCTTCCTTGGGATCACGGGTTATGATATCCTTGCACTCTCTCATCTTATCCTCTATTGATTTAGAGGTGTCAGACAATGATTTCTCTATCTCTTTTTTATCAATGTCAACAACTCTCTTATTGACATCCGCGTTGAACGGGAATACGTCCATGATCATTGTCTCCGAGACAGAGGCGATGGTGTAATCCGCCATTGTCCCCTTCATGCCTTCTTCTAGCACGGCTATGGCCTCTTTTAGATTAGAGGCTTGGGCTAACATGGTAGCGGCGGTTTTCTTTTCCGCTCCGCTCTTCTCCTCCAGCGTGATAAAATAAACCTTGATCTTATAGAACCGATCACCATTCTCGTTGAAGAATAATTCGGATAAACGAGCTCGTTTGATGTCTGTTACCGTGAATTCACCCGTGATGAAGGGGCGGATCTCCTCGGTGATGCGAGCTTCCGCCTCCGTAAAAGACAGGGCGTCTACCAAGTAAGGCTCGGTTACTTTTTTCTGCGTGCCATTTTCCAGCATTTTCTCGTAAGAGACCTTGCACTCAAACCAATTTGTCATAACTTATTAATAATTAATACCATATTTCTTTCTTTCGTATTGTGGGATATACCCCTTGCAAGGGGTGTTCCCATTAAATAAGACCGGTTCCGGCCTTACAGTTTCCCCATCTTTTTTAGACGGGTCTTTCCAATGCTTTTGTCGTTGATGACAGAGGCAATGTCTTTTAGAGCATGCCTCATTGAGGCATAATATCAGTTCTTCCATCTTGGATTATTTTCTCGAGTTTCTTTAGATCCTTTTTGGCCAATCTTACGGTATCGGCTATCCTTGGTCTTCCCTTGGAATCCACGTGTTCTAGGATAACCGATAGATGGCGGGACAGTGTTTTAATGAAAGACTCGGATAGCTGGTACCTTTTAGCCATGGCCGTTATTTTTTATAAAAACCTTGGAACCTCACGATACCTAGATACTCGGGAGATTTCATTAGTCCGTCCCCCATGCCGCCCAACGTCTCGGCTCCCGGCTCGTCAAGGACAACCTTGGAGTCAATCTCCTTAGGTACACGGAAGCATATCTGTACGGGGAAATTCACCTTAGCGTCTCCCGTGATCACGTTAACCGACGCTCTTTGCGTAGCCGCCATGATCCGGAACCCAAGCGATCGTCCCTTTTGTAGCAACATCTTCAGATTCTCCTCCAATGACTTCTCACGGCCAACCGTACGTAGTTCCATTTTAGGCTCGAGGAAACCGAAAGCGTTCTTTCGCTGGCCAACCTCGACCATTTCCTTTATGTCAAGTTCCGTTCCCGAACGGGAGGACGCTACTGCGTCGGCGAACTCATCGAACACCACCAGCGTTTTCCATGATGCCCTCGATTTAGCCCTTTCCTGCATATCCTGTACGAGATCTTTCATCTTGGCCTCTATTTCTTCTATATCATTATAGACCTTTATGTATTTCTCGGAGGAATAATTACAGAACTCGTATTTCGGATCGAAAATTACGATGTCCCGGATACCGGCTAAGCGGGCGTATTCTATCGTGGATATGATACACACGGATTTACCGCTACCGGTAGCTCCGCAGATCAAGGCGTGAGGCGTGGAGTTGTTATCGAGATCCCACACCACGAGCCTACCGAAGTTATCCGTTCCTATGGGAATCCTCATGCCGTCGATATACTTCTTGTCCCAGTACAAGGACTTGGTCCTTTTCTTCGGTGATTCTATGGAGAGGTAGGATTTTCCCTCATACACCATAAGCTCGTTACCCATCCTTATGGATGGCACGTCCAGCGCGTTCGCTATGTCTAGCTTGTATTTCATCACTGTCGTGATCTTTGTCCCAGCGGATACCTCTAGCAGATACGTGTCTGACGAGTACCCGTTAATCTCCTTGGACACGTTCACGATCACCCCGAATGTCCGTAGGATATGCTCTATTTTCTCGCTGTTTGTCATATTACTATTGGATAAATCATATTGAATGAATGAGGAAGCGTTCCTCTTGAACTCGGATATTACCTTGGGGTTTACCGATCCAAGGGAAGCGTCCCGTATTTTTTTCTGTCTCTTCGATATCAATTCCTTCTTTGACTCGGGCACGTTGAAATCATCGACCTCCGCTATCAGCGTCTTGGCCCAGAAATTATAAAGCTCGGCCCTGTCCACGAAGTTGTCGCTATCGTTGATCATGTACACGTAATCCGGATCGGACACGGCCTCTATCATCCTTTTTAGCGGCTCGTACAATATGGCCTCGTAAAGCTTCCTCGTGTCGTTATCGAGATTGATCACGAATTTCTTCAACTGGGAGGAGCCGTCCTTGTTTTTCGAGATCTTGTTCTCCACGAACCATACCTCGTCAACATTCTCCCCGAAGCGGGACTCATAGCACTTGACGTAGGTCATTGCCTGTTTCCCGCAGATAAACGTTAGCTCCTCGTCATCGGTGAACTTGGCCCTTGACTTATGGTCTATGATGACCGTCCGACCGCTTTCCGTCCTTATCGCCAAGTCTAGCCTAGCGTGGCAGGGCAGGGGGATGTCCACCCCGTTTACCGTTACCCATTCCTCGCATCTTAATTCCACGGCGATTATCTCCTTGATACCGGAAAGATATATATCCTTTTCCCCGTAGAAGTTATTGATAAGCCTCGTGGCGTTCTTGGTGGCCTCGATCTTGCATTCCTCTACGGTAGGTGTCGTTTTCTGTATTTTCCAATCATTCGGGTGTACCTCCTCTATGTATGAGAACGCTACCCTCTCCATTTCCGTGATCGGTATTATCTGCCCCTTGCGCTGTAGCTCCATGAAGAAATACTCCAAGGCCGAATGATAGGCGTTACCCGCTACCGTGCTGGAGGATGATCTGGATCTTTCCCGGTAAATCTCCCGTTTCTCGAACTCCTTCTCGTTCCGGGAGAAAGAGGCTACCTTGCTGTAACTCCAAGAGTCAATAAGGTAGTTTGATAAATGCTCCTCCAGCTCGGCGTTGGTATAGGATGAGTACTTGTTCATGGCATGTCCTCTTTGTTTTTGCCCTTAGACTGTCTCATCGCCTCCTTTTTTTGATCGACATCTTTCTTTGTCTCACGAATTGGAAGGATTAGATCGTTTACCGTGGTATCCCCGTCCTTTAACGCTTGTATGATCCCGATCAGCATGGCGATCTCGTCGGGGCCTATCTGATTGCTGGTCTGTTTGCCGCATAGCTTAATGACCTCCTCTTCCGTTATGGCGTATTCGTTCTTGAACTTGTTGATGATATTAGTTCTCGTTTTTAATATCTTGTCAGCGTCGGATAGATCCCCCGTGATGAATTTTTGGGCGGCTTGATAGACCCTGTCCACTATGGCCTTGGGGATAACGGCGAATACGGAATTGCGATAAGCTATGGAGTTGGCGGCGTTTCCCGTTACGGTAATCATGTCGTCTGAGTAACGTTTCCCCTTGCTATCCACTATGCTCCTGCGAACCTCGAACGCGGACGCTACGTTTGTCTCCAGATCCCAGCATGTACCCCTGCTGATGATCTGCTTGTCCGTTATCTGGATAACCTTGGCCTCAGTCCTGATATTACCCCAATTGGATACGATTATCTTGGCGAGGTGTACGGATGGCCCAGTAATAGGTTTCCCTCCTCTTGGCAAGGCATAACTGCATGACCTTGCCGTGTCTTGATTCATCGTGGCCATTACCACGGAATTATCAATACTCCTTCTGATATCCCTAGGATATCTTTTCGCGGTCGCAACTTGTGAGTCCACGTTTGCTCTCTCAACCGCATCTACCTGTAAAATTTGTACTTCATGGCTTTCTACTGGAAGTACCTCGTAACTGCTTGATCCCATGATTATTTATTTTGAATGATTTTCTTTACCAATATAAAGTGCTGGTTTCCCAATCTCGTTGATACCGATCGTCCTCGGATTCTGTTTCCTCCTCCCCGTCGTACTCCGGTTCGCCGTCGGGGTCTTTGATGTAGATGTCTCTCATATATCTTGATTTGTAGGCCTCCGGGAGTCGAACCCGGCCATCCCCATGTTAGGGGCGCTCTACCGATAAGCTAAGGCCTTGGAATTATTTAATATTAAATACTTTGAGTTTCCCTTTATTCATATAGATCTTATTATTTAAGAGATCTTTTACTGTACCTTGATCGGAAACGGCTTTTATTTTCCCCGTGTGATCATTTATGCACGATTTATCGTGGGATGAGGCCTTTGCGGAATCGAATACATGTATAGTTGCGTTATCTCGAGCTTTAATCTCCGAGGTGTCTCTTGCGATAATATTTGAGAATCCATTAGCGTATACATATGCGGAATCTTCTGCTCTAACCGTAGCGTAGTCTTCTGCTATGATTAATGAGCGGTCCTTTGCCATTACAGTTGCGAAACCATAGGCTGTTACGTTTGCCCTATTATAGGCATTTACCGTAACACGGTCAAAGACAGTGGCTGATGAGTCCCCTTTGACATAGATTTTTGCGTTGTCAAACGCCTTAATCATTACATAATCAGAAATTTCAGTTCTTGAACTGTTAATCCTTGGAGAATCAAATGAATTTATGGGGTCTTTTTCTGTCATTCCATATTTACCGGATCCGAAAGCTATTATAAGCGAATAGTCATAGGCTTTGATCTTGACGGATTCGCAAGCGTATACTTCGGCTAAACCGTAAGCTTTGATATTGGCACATCCGCAAGCGAAAGCTATAGAGTTTACCGCATGTTCTTTTTTTGTGTAAATACAAGCTTCTCTCAACTCTTCTTCTGTGAAATTATCTTCAAAGTAACTTGAATTAAAATCTCCTAATCCTTCAAAAACAAAATACCAGTTTGAGGTTATTATCCTTAGTAAATCATTTTTACTCTTGGCTTTTAATAAAGCTATCTGTTTTATGGGGGAATTCATGTTTATATCTCTTTTATTCATGAATATCAACTCCTCTCTTAGTTCCTCGAATGTCTTCATTATTTCTCGTTTATAAGTTTTATAATATCTTTCCTGATTTGTATAAGATCCTCCTTGCTAAGTTCCCTTAGCTCGTCTAGGATATCGTCCTTCTTGGATCGGTTCGGTCTTGAAGGGGCTTGTACCACGTATATCACCCCGAAATCATTCCTCGTCTCCATAGCTTTTTACCGCCAATATCTTGATTATTACATATAATATGACACTGGCACCACCGAGTAAAAAGACCGCCCTTTTCAAGGGGTCCTCGAACCAGTAGCTTAACGCCAGTATAGCCGCCACTACCAATATCGCCATGAACGCCATTCTTAAAGTGTTCATCACTTGTTTAACGACGGCCTTGGATATCTCCTTTATCCGTCCTGTAATGCCATGTCCCATATATATTGTTGTTTTTAAAATTCGGAAGAAAGGCCTCATATCCTCACGGACGGAGACCTGCGTTGCACTTTAGTGAAATAATTGATTGAATAGCATCCGCTAGGGATGAAGCGTGCTCCCTGCCGGGCTTGAACCGGCGACCCTAACATTATGAGTGTTGCGCTCTAACCAACTGAGCTAAGGGAGCGTTTGCCCGTCTTTCCGGGCCGCCAACATTATGAACCGCCATGTCATCACCGTCACATTCCACATGATTTCGTGGAACCTCCACCTCGACAAATACTCTTTGGACTCATTTCGGATTTACCATACCATTTTTATCTACTACTCTATCGGCTTTCCCATCTTCGGACAGGCCCGACATCCGTCCTCGATTCGGATAGAGTGGTGCGTTCATTGATACAAGATTGTGGATGGGAGGGGATTCCAACCCCTATGCGTCTATTACGCTGGCTCAATGTCTACCCATCCGTTTGCCGGGGAATCCCACCCCGGCACAGTTTAAGTAAAAACTAATATTCCCTAATTGCCTGCCTCACGGCGGTATATTAAGGTATTGGAAGCATAAGTATTACACAAAACAATAAATTAGCAAACAGTGATTTCGTTCCCGCCTCCGGTCTCGCTCCGGACCTGCGAGTCTTAGGCTCTCTTGGCGGGATTGCTTAACTTTACGATGTGAAACAAAAAATTAAGCATTATGAACGAAAAAGAATTGTTGAATTTATTTCTAGACACTTTCCCTGACTCTACTCATCCGAAGGATCGTGGACGTTTTATTTCTTATGCTATAGAATGTGCTCGCAATAGTCATTATATAGACATTAAGGCCATGAGCGAGAAAGGATTGGATCAAGAACGTATCGAGGAGTTGGAAATCGCCTTTGAATGGATTAGAGACACCATGGATTATTTATTGAGCAAAGGAACTCCCTGACTTTCTCGGAGGCTATGGTAGCTTCTTCCTTTGAGGGGAAGAGGTTACCCGCTTCCTTGAGCAGCTTGATACCCGTCTTGCCCGGCCCTCGATTGTTGAAAATGCCCGATACAGGCTCCGGAAGGAAATCTCCTTCCCTTAGATACCATAGGTCGGTGTTTTGGATGGAGGAGTTACCTGTCTTCCCTTTCTCACCTGTCATTATCCAATCGTAAACGGCCTTATGATTTGGATAGGAACGGTTTACGCAATCGCAACGTATCATGTAATCCTCATGATTTCGATTCTCCTTTAGCCAATCGAAAAGTTCCTCCATTTTCCCTACCGGTTCTTGCCCGATGAGGGCTAGAATGTCTCTCTTGATCTTAATATCTTCCATGTCTTTCTTTTTTTAGTTCGTTCCCGGAAGCCGATTCGATCAGCGGCTCTCGCCTCCAGTCCGGGATATATTTTTCAGAGGACAGGGTTAACCAATGCTGGATCATAACACCCCAAGGAATATCCTCTATATAGTACATTAATATAAATATGTAGACTCCAACATCGGAACCGATTGAACTGCATCGGGAGCGGGGATCATCATCCCTCCCGCTATCTTCGCCTATCATAACCTTACCGCCATACCTATATCTCTTACGTATATCCTCTTATGGGGATAAGGATTTTTTCTCACTAAGTCAAAGAACTCTTTTTTAGTAGCCCCACCGGTAATCGAAACCGGATATCTCCTTTAGGGGAGGAGCGCTCTATCCGTTGAGCTATGGGGCCGAGAATTTATCTTTTTCTCTTTTTATCCTGTTTGCTAGACATCCATCGGATGTAAATCTCATCAGTCCGACTTAGTTCTTTCAGCCTTACTGTTGGATATTCAATCTTACCGGGACGGCATATTGGGCTTATTGCTCCCATTTTTCTCCATCTTAATACATTGGCTTTACCATAAAGAGCTTCTGCTTTCCTTTGGGAAATGTAAGCTGGATCATCTTTATCCTCTTTGGCGAAGGTGTTTATCTTCGCCGCTAAGTCACGAATGAAGTCGCTATAGGACACGGATCTATCAGGAAATGTTATCTCGGCTATCATGATGGATTACTTTTAATTTCTACACCTCTATACCTTTCCCTCGCAATCTTCCTTATCAAGAAGGAGTTGTCGGAGTTCGTGATGCCTTTTAGGGCGTGCCTTATACATGGTTCGGACAGCCCCGTGTCCTTGGCTAGCTTTCTTATTGTCCCATACGGGACTACAATTTCATTGAATCTCATGCTTATTATATCTTAAATGTTTATATTTGCATACTAACCCGAAATGTTTCGGGTTGAAAACGTGTTTTGTTCTTAACACGATGTAAAAGTAAGTCTAATTGGATTAACAACAAAATAAAATAACACAATTCTAGTCTGTATAGACTATGTTATAAAACATAAAAATATGGAAGATTCAGTAAAACAAAGACTTAGGGGTTTCTTGAAAGAGCAAAACATGTCTATTAATCAAATAAGTTTGAATGCAAATTATCCTCAATCAACCTTGAATAAGCAAATTAACAAAGAGACTTCGATGTCGTTGTCTACTCTGTTAGTCTTATTAGACTTGTTTTCAGAATTATCGGCAGAATGGCTTTTACGAGGCGAAGGTAGTATGTTAAAGACTGTAACTTCAAATGATACGTCAGCCTCTTCGGATGATAAAGTAAAAGATGTCGCTTATTGGAAACACGTGGCTCTTTCCATGAGTGAGGAGGTGACAGAGAAGAAAGATCGTATTAAAGAATTGGAAAGAGAACTTCAGCGATTAGGTGATGAGTTGGATCAACGTTTATTAAAGGAGGAGAGAAGGGGAGCATCTGGCAAGGCTTCCAAGACTGCCTAGGTAAAAGACATAGATCGTGTTGTATAACATGTAAAAGATCGCATCATATAGGATCGTTTTCGTGTTATAATAAGACAATTCATCATGTTAGTCTAATGAAACAAAAAACAAGTTCTTTGTCGGATCTAATCCACCCGATAGAGATATCTGCTGATGAGCAGGAAGAAGTTAAGGTTTATCCTTATGGAAAGTTGGTTCCATATCGAAGGGTAGGGAATAAGGTGTATGTGCGTTATATAAGAATATAACGACATAGTTTTTTTTGAAAGAGGCCGTTAATGCGGTCTTTTTTTATGCTTTAATATTAATATGTACGCGCACGAGGAAACATATGAATTTTTTAGTATATTGCGAAGCGTTTTAAAATGACGGTATGTGCTGTGGTTGATTTTAACTGTTCTAATGACTTACTTTTAAGCTTTTCGGCAGTTATTGAAGTGTCAAAAATTAAACCTAAATGTTTGTATATTGTTTTACCTTTTTCGCTAAACATCTGATAATCATACATAGAATTACTGCGGCGCAAGCGGCTATAGAAGGATAGGCTGTTAAAAACTGCAAGTCTTAAATATCAATATATAAGGCTGATAGACGGGTTGAGTCTTGTTTATCAGCCTTATATTTTTATGTCATTATTAGCGTAAAATGATCTGAATGATATGTAATGTTTACACTTTGTTTGCTATATTTGCACATGGCGTTTACACCGTGTTTACACCATAAATTTAATGTATAAAGTGTTGATATATGGCAACTTTTAAGATTTGTGTTAGAAAGCAGCGTTCTGATGGCTTCTATCCTGTTTACATCAGAGTAACCCATAACCGTAAATCCTCTTATATAAAAATGGATAAAATGGTTGATAAAAAAGGGTTGACTCGCACGGGGGAGGTGAAAGATCCTTTTGTCGTATCCTTCTGTTCAGATGTAATCATGCGATATGTGGAGAGAGCAAACAAAGAGGATATATCGCAATGGGATGTAAAAACCCTAGTGGAATATCTGGAAAAAGCGGATGAGGATATCTGTTTTTCTGATTATGCGAGAAAGTATAAACGGGAAATGGAAACAGTTAGAGGCATGGCCCGTAACGCCAAGAATTATGAGTTGGCCTATTGTCATCTTGAGAGATTTGCGGGAACTAGCAAGTTGATGTTTTCCCGGTTTACCACGAAATTCATAAATGACTGGATAAAAACCTTATTACCAACGGCAAGGGCAAAAGAAATGTATCCTGTTAATGTTCGCCAGATTTTTAAAGCTGCAATAAATGAGTTCAACGATTACGATAGGGGCATAATCAGGATCAAGACTAATCCTTGGCTAAAGGTAAAAATCCCCAATGCGGACACCCCCGATCACAGGGCCTTGGATGCGGACTTCGTTCGTGAGTTTTTCGCGACACCCATACCTCCGACAAAGATGATATTATCACTTCCAGAGTTGGCTAGGGATGTAGCCTTGATGGTCTTTTGCTTGGCAGGAATTAATACCGTAGACCTTTTTAGGGCAAAGAAGTCCAATTTGAAAGGCTGGACATTCTGTTATAATAGGGCTAAGACCCAAAAATTCAGAAGGGATAAGGCGTATATGGAGATTATTGTTCCGGATATTCTCCGTCCTGTCATGGAAAAATACTTTACACCGGATGATGATGAGTTTTTGTTTAATTTCCATAAGACCTATCGTGATGACGATTCTTTCAACGCAAATATGAACTCTGGATTGAAACGTATTTGCAAACATGGCGGTCTCAATGCTATATGTATGTATAATTTCCGGCATTCATGGGGAACCATAGCAAGAAACGATATAAAAGCCTCAATGTATGACGTGGCTTTCTGCATGAATCATTCAAGCGCTCATAAGACTACAGAGATATATGTAAGACCGGATTACTCTATAGTCTCTGAGATAAACAATAAGGTTATTGATTTTGTATTTAACCAAAAAAAGGAAGAAATGGTATATGAGGATCCTGTGAAATATTACCCTGATGATCAGATGAAAATATCTTTTAGACAGATGATTAAAGGCAGTGTCATATATCAAGGCAAGGAGATATTCTCATTTACGGATATAGGATATAATAACATTGACGAAATAATAAAAAAGCTAGCGGGGCATGTCCCGTCGTTTGTTCCAGATGGAGCCAAGGTTGATTTTAGGATAGACAATTTAGATAAAGGTGAATACCGGATATTTATGAGACAAAAAGGAAAAGGCTTTTGATACTTATAAGACAAATAGACCAATAAAACACGCCCGTGTCAGAAAAAACACGGGCGTTATACTTTTAGTATGCGACAAACAGGACTATTTTGTTCTTTCGACCAAAATCTTTGAAATTCGAACTTGCAGTTGCTGCAACTCGATATTATTCAGTTCTTCCAAATCAATGTTCGCTATTTTTACTTTCCGATTTTCGTCAAAGGAATTTTTCTTCTCCTCATGAAGAGCGGTTACTAACTCGTCTATTTGACCCTTGATCTTTTGAGCCTTTAGCTCATAATTGATAGTTCTTGCCATAATATAGTTTTTTAATGTTATTTATTTGTGAAATCAAGCTTATAGCCTAGTGCATCACCTATCTTGGATAATAGGTCAACGCCTGTACTGTACTTGCCTAGTTCTATTCGGGCGATATTACCCGGGGCTATACCGGTCAATTCGGATAGCCGATATTGTGATATCCCGGCCTCCATGCGGAGCTGGGCTATCCGCTTGCCTATTCGCTCCCGGTCATTCATATCGCCCTTTCTTTATTTAAATCAATCATTTACTGTTATTATTGTGTAAAATGGAGCCTCCATCCCTACTTGACAGTAGGCGTTGCCTTCCTTGTCTACCCAAACAGCCTTACCATAGCTGCTATCTGGATGATTGGTAGTGGAGGTTACTTCAATCTCTTCGCCGTTGAAATTATTTTTAAGATATGTTTTCATATTTACTATTATTATAAAATTTCTTCGATTTGAAATTCCGCCTCTTTTTCCCAGTCAAAAGAGTCCATATTATCTTCGTCTTCGTCTGTCAGATAATAATATGCCGTGACTCTGTAGTTTCCAAACTCTATCGGTTCGCCAGCCCATTCGTTTTTACCTATATGCTTCGGATCCTCAAAAGATGACATTAAGCGGCTGCTTGGTTCTGCCTGAGATTTGAGAGCTTTTTCAACAATTTCTTTCCCGTATTTCTCTTCAATTTCTTTATAAGTATAAGTCTTCATAATATTCGCCCGTCACGCCGGTAGCTCAGCTTTTAATATTAGTTATTATAGCTCTCCCTTTAAAATGTCATTAACGTAAAGCAAAAAGTTTCTGTCGCTTACTTGATCATCGGCAAAAAAATCAAACAACATGCCGTTGCCAAGTTTGGATATTTTTTCAAATGCGGCTTGCATTAATTGAGACGCTTTTTCCCTTGTACTCTCAGGGGCTTCGTTAACAAATTTATCGATTCTTTTTTTGACATCTTCAAGCATCATTTCATGTGCTTGCTTTCTGCCTTGCTCTGTCTTGGATAGTTCTCTATACGTAGATGTATTCATTTCCTTAATGCCGCTTATCCGTTGCCGCCGGTTCTATTGTTATTTTGATATTGCAAATATACTATCAAATTTGATAGTATGCAAGTTTTTCAATGATTATTTTTTATGCTTTATGGCATATTTTCTTTCTCTTTTTCTTCCAGCACTTTTTTAAGCTGATATAGGCTCAAAATATCATACTCAAATGTCGGATTGTCCCAATTTTTCCGGACAGAGTTCGTTTGGACCGATATAAATTTCCGTAGGTCAAATATGTATTGACACGGGCTTAGCCTGATCTCATTAAATGTGATTTGATAGTTATCAAACCACTCTAAAAGTTTTTTAAGTTCCTCGTTCATGGTTATACAATAAAATTTGTTCTCGCAAATATACCAATAATGCCTATATGACCGGACCTAACTATATACGAATGATTCGTAGATGAAAGAAAACAGTATAGAATAGTTGATTTTTTGGTGTCCGATGGGAGATAATGATCAAAGTAACAAACACGAGTCACTTTATTTATCTCTTTTGCGAGAAAAGACAAGATTATGATCGGAGCGATAGTTGGAGCCGCCAGTTCCTTGGCGAGTGGCATTGCCGGGGGAATAAAGGCAAGGAAGGCGGCGAGAAAAGCGAATGCCGTGTTGGATAAACAGGCAAAGGAGAATGAGGATTGGTTTAACCGTAGGTATAACGAGGATTATACCCAAAGTGCGGAGGCGCAAGCCGCCTTGACCAAGGCAAGGGAATTAGCGGATGAGCAGTATCGTAAGGCTTCTGGTACCGCCGCGGTCGTAGGGGCTACGGATGAGTCCGTAGCGCAGGCCAAGAAAGCGGCGGGCGAGGTGATATCCGATACCGCCAGTGGTATAGCCACTAACGCTACAGCACGGAAGGATGCCGTGGAATCCCAATATCTCAACACCAAGAATAATATCAGTAACCAAAGGCTGTCTATCTATAATCAACAGGCGGCAAACGCCACGCAAGCGGCTAATCAAGGATTACAGGCAGGGATGGGCCTCGTTGGGGCTGATGCGCAAGCCTATCTTGACAAGGGTAAGGGATTATTTGAGTCTATATTCAAAAAGTAAACAACAATGACATTAGAGGAAAGATATAATAGGAAAAGGACCCCGGTCGTTCAGAGGCCGGAATTGTCCACTACGCCATTGGTTGAGCCGGAGGTTGCCGGAAGCCAGAACCCTATAGCTCCAACCGTGGATAATACGGATGAGACCGCTCCGCAAGCGAGCGTTGTCGAGCCTCAAATGAACGATTACCAATGGAACCAAAGGCTTTATGAGACGCTCTTTCAAAAGCCGATAAGTCAAGAGGAGGAGGAGAGAAGAAAACGGGCCGCTTCCGTAGCTACTGGAATCGGGCATCTAGGCAATGTGTTGTCTTCCTTCTCCAATTTGGCATTCGCGGGAGAGGCACCTTCGCAGAAACTACCCACCGTAGCTGATCCTAAACTACAATCCTATTCTGACAGGTTGGAGGCTATCAGGCAAAGATACGGGGCCGGGTATCTGGCCGCAAGGCAAAACGACATCAATAATTATCAAAGGGCATTGCAGCTTTATAGACAGGATCAGGCGAGAAAAGCCCAAAATGATTTGGCAAAAGCCAAGATCGCGCAAAGTGCCGCTCAATTCGCAATAAAGAATGACAGGGAGGAGCGGAAGATGAAACAGGATGCCGCATATAAAGAGAGAGAGTTGGGTATAAGGCAATCCAATCTCCGTAGTCTTGAGCAATATCGTACCGCTAAAGCTAATGGCTCTGGGACGGATAAGTCTATTGACATCATCGGCAGAAACGGTAAACGTTTCACTTTGTCCGGTAAGGATAAAGATGGGGTTATCGCTTATATGTATAAGAGGATGTTGGAGTATGCGGAGGAAAATAAAGATAAAAACAAGAGCGTATCGGATGTAACGTGGCAGCTTGGTGAAGGTGGAGACCAAAAGACCAAACAAGCCGCTATTGTCATGAGTAATATTCAGAATTTCCCGGAATTATACGATGAGTTTGATAGGGTGATCGGATCGGGAGGTTCTTCTAGTAAGGGCAAGCATATCCCTTTAAACGATGAAGGAGGAACAGAAAATACAAACGAAAAATACAGCTGGATTCATGGATTCTAATGTAAAACATTTATATGACGCTATGATTAGCCAAGGATATACGGGACTTGGCGATTTCTCTAATTTTGAGGGTAAGATGAAAGACTCTGGAAAGAGGAGAATGGTTTATGATTATTTGATACAAGATGACTATTTCTCCGAGATAGGCGATTTCTCCAAGTTCGAGAGTGCCCTAGGGTATTCGCCCGCAGAGAGGAAAGATTACGTTTCTCAATCAAGCGTTAATCCTGCACCTATCGCTTTAAGACAGGAGGTTGACGTGCCTATGAAGGATCAATCGGAATACGTTAATCCGTGGACGAACTCACCTGATTACAATTTTGAGTCCTTGCGTAAAAAAGGAAAGATTGAGACCGCTACTCCTCCACCTCCTACGGAGTATGAGAAGGATTCTTCTTTCATGAATACTTGGGCAGGAGACGCTATCCAGAAACTTAACGCAGGAGGAGCCGATCTTGGTGCCGGTATCTTTGGGGTCTTGGATAAGGCGGCTAAAGGGTTGGAATCCGCAACGGGAGGACTGATCCCACGTGGCGGGGCATTCAAGGATATCTCAGATAGATTTAAGGCTGATGCGGAGTTTTCCCGGGCAAGGTCAAACAGATACAATGGCAAGGATTTCACCGATCTTTGGAAAGAAGGGAATTATATGGGTGCCATAGGTGATATAGCCTTGCAAGGCGTAGAGTCGCTTCCGATGTCAATCGGGGCCATGGCCGCTACAATGGCCGGAGCTCCAGCGGCCGGACTCGCAGGTATAGGATCAATAGTGGCTAGCCAGAAATATGATGATCTTGACCAGAATAACCCAAACATGGGAGAGTTCGCAAAGGTATCTAACGCTATTCTTACTGGTACGGCAGAATCCTTGTCTGAGATGCTGGGAGCTGGCGTATCCAAGGCTTGGATGTCAACCTTATTCAAGACGTTAGGAAAGGAAAAGGCGCAAGAGGCTATCAAGCGTGGCATAATGGGCAAGATGCAAGAGTTCTATAAAAAATTCGGTATGTTTTTCGAGCCTGTAAATGAAGGTATCGAAGAGGTATCCTCAACGCTAGCGGAGAATATAACGGATAAGATAACAGGCGCGGATCCGGAAAGGGATTTGACCGATGGTGTATTGCAGAGCTTTGTCTATGGTATGGGAGGCGGCGCTTATTTCACCGGGGCCGGAGCGTTGGCTAAAGGTGCGCAATACGTAGCGGATAAAATAGGAGGCAAACAGGCTCAGCAGCCTATCACCGATTCCAATGTAACAGATCAAGGCGTTGAAACTCCTCCTCTATTAACTAAGTCTAGGTTTGCCGAGGCAGAGGAAGAAGGTCGAAATATGACTGATCCGGGCGATATACGGACGGCGAGCAAAAAGATGGAAGAGACAAGGCTTTCCCTATCTGGAATGGTTCCGGGTTTGGCTAGTACGATAGAAAGCTATGTGGATGATAAAGCTAGCGAGGCCCAAGTGATGAGCCTTCTTGATGGGGTTAATGCGGATGCCCGTCCGTTAGCCGAGGAATTCTACGCTGATTATCTCAGGATATCCGGTTTGCAGGATCGTATAGGCGAGGAAATAGACAATGAGGTTGAAACTTACGTTGCCAATAATATTACTCCTTATGTTACCACGAATCCTAATGGTCAGTCTATCGTTACCACGGCTACGCTTAGCGAGGGAAATGAGGAAAGACCTGTGTACGTTAGGAGTATCGAGGGAGATAAGGCCGTTATTTCCGATAACGGACAGGATCGGATGGTCTCGGTGAAAAGGTTGAGCGATATAGTAGAGCAAGATGCCGGTCATATGAGACGGACCTATGAGGATCAATTATTGGCTACCCGCCAGTCCGAGCTTGACATGACCATGAATCATAATCCTAAGACGCAATTACCAAAGCCGGGGTTGATCGTATGGAACGGGGATAATGCGTTTATCCTTCAAGGACAAGATGAGAACGGTGATTGGATCGCTCAACCTGCGGCTTATGATAGAGAAACCGGGCAGGTGACAGCCAAGAATGGCTCTTCCCCCGCAATGCCTATAACAGAGAATGAGATTCTTGATCTTCAAGATGCCATATATGACGCTCAACAAGTTAATGTGATGTCGCCAGAGGATGATAATGTAGCAAGTGCTGATGCCGAGATAACCTCTGCACCTCCCATGGAAGATGCGATCTACCAGCCAACGAGTGAGATTGAGACGGAAGGTGCCATTGATCAGATAGCACAACCTAGCAATGTAGAGAATCCCTCCATGGTCATGCGAGAAGATGGTACGCCAGATTTCGTATCGTCAGGAACGGATATGGCCTTGGATTTCCTCTATGATAAATATGGCGATAAGATGCCAAGGAAGATCGAGGTGACGAGAAAGTCTTTCGATGAAAGCCTTAAAAAAGCGTCTGATGCCTTGGAAAAGGCGCAAGAGGCATACGATGATGCCCCTATCGGAAAAGAGGATAAGGCCGAGGCCGCATTGATAAAAGCCCGACAAGAATATGAGGCGATCAAGGTCGAGGCTGATTTCTGGGCTAATCTTGATGATGATATCAAGGAGGCCAGCAAGAAGCCGGGTGATGTCATAGCGAAGGAGATCTCCGTGATAGGTGATCCTATGAGCGGAGAGGAGCTTGCGGCCATGATGCTGGCTAATGGGGCGATCAAATTGACACGTGACAGTTACAAGAAAGAGACCGGTGCCGGGAATAATGAGACAGCGAAGATGTTCGGACTGTTCGCCTCTCCGGAGAAAGGCGGTGTTAATATAGAGAGGGCGGGTGAGATATTGGAGCTTGCCGATAGGGAGAATGGCACTAACTTCTTCGATGAGAACGATACGAACGCCGGAAGGGACGCTATCATAGAGGTCTTGTCTTCCGCTCATACACGTGGAGACTTGATCGATTATGTCAAGAGGAACCGTGAGGCGATCGCTGAGCGTGAGAGACAGGCCGAGTACAACGCTTACGCTGAGTGGTGCGAGGAGAATTATCATATGTCCCCGGAAGAATACGAGGCGTATGAGGAAAGCATGGTACGTGATTTCTCGGAGAAACAATTGACTGATGAGGAGCGAGGCGAGCTTGATTCGCAAATCGTGGATGAAATACAGGCCATAATTGACGAACAAAATGAAATAGACGCTATCTTAGCGCAAAATAAACCGATAGAAAATGAAAACATTGAAGGAAATGACGAAAGCGGAGGCGATGGCTTACGCGAGGGAGGCGGCGAGGTATTGCCAAGAGAACAACTTGATCAGACCGGGGGAACTGGAGAGGTTGAGGGAAGAGAATCGGCTGGCCCCGACATTGATCGCACGGATGGAGCTACACAAGAAGGCTCATCAAGGGGACTAGTTCCTTTTGTCGCTCCTTCTCCAAAGGAGAATGAGAACCCCTTGGACTATGCCGAGCGCATAGTGGAGGCTAAGAGATTGCACGATGAGGAGCTAAAGGTTGACACCAATCCAACCGAGGCGCAGAAAGAGGCCGGCAATTACAAGAAAGGCCATATAAAGATAAACGGTTTCGATATCACCATAGAACAGCCCGCCGGTTCCGTCCGTTCCGGTGAGGACGCTAGCGGAAAGAAGTGGTCGCAGGTCATGAATAACACTTACGGTTATATCCGTGGCACCGAGGGTGTGGATGGTGATCATATAGACGTATTCCTAGGTCCGGATATGAATAGTGACATGGTGTATGTCGTGGATCAGGTGAATACTGATGGCTCATTCGATGAGCATAAGGTTATGATGGGATTCCCTTCATTGGAAGACGCTAGGTCAGCTTACTTCTCAAACTATGAGGACGGTTGGCAAGGGTTAGGTAACATTACCGGGGTTGCGTTGGATGAGTTCAAGAAATGGATTGATTCCTCGACTCGCAAAACAAAGTCGTTCTCTGAATATAAAGGAATTAAACGGGAGGAAGATATTGCCCCCCGAAAAGTAAAGAAATTGTCTTTGGTTGATAAAGACGATTATATAACCTCTGCAGAGCGGAAGCATATAAAAGCGTTTCTGGAGAGTGGATTGAAAGAGGCAAGGGTAAACAACTCTATCTATGAGATTTCTAATATTGGTGATGATGGTGTTTATGAGATCGTAAGGCGGTTTAACTATACCGATCCATTGACCTTGGTGAAAGACGAGAACGGTAAACTAGTTAATAAGCGAGGGGAGGGTGAGCATGTTATAAGGGTAAAGCCCACTTTTGAGGAGACAAGGCCGGATAGTGGTATTCGTTTCAGGGAGACACGTATTATCCCCGAAGAGGAAAATATCATAAAGAAAGCGAAATCCGATGGATCTTATATGAAAGCTCCTAATGGCAACCCTACTAATCTTAACGAAAAGCAATGGGTACAAGTTCGTACGAAAGCGTTTAAGGAATGGTTCGGTGATTGGGAAAATAATCCAGAGGATGCGTCTAAAGTGATCGATGAGAATGGTGAGCCAAGGGTTGTATATCATGGGACATATGCCGATTTTAACGCATTTGACGAATCCCATCTGGGAGATGTCACTAATCTTAATGCTACAAACGAGGATTGGGCAAAAACCTCACATATAGGATTCTGGTTTAATGATAATAAAATAGGTTTCTATACGAAACATAAACCAGTGTTCCTTAACGTTAGGAATCCTTTAGAGTTTGCTTCAATGGAATCGCTCGTTGATGAAATGAGTTATTATGATTCAGGAGAGGATTTCAAGCGATCAAATTCAGATGGGTATGATTCTGTGATAGTCCTTGAGGACGAAGAAATGGGAGGAAGATCCTATTCGGTCTTTAATGATAATCAAATAAAGTCTGCTACCGAAAACAATGGGGGCTTTTCTTCTCATAATGATGACATCCGCTTCCGGGAAGTAAAAGATAAGAATGGCGAAAAGTCCTTGGTTGGGTTACATAATATCAGTGAAGAAAAACTTCGAAAAGCATTGAGACAAGGAGGCTTCGCCAATCCGAGTGCGGCCGTTATAGACATATCCAGACAATCGCATACTGGCTATGGTTCCATATCGCTTGTACTTCCCTCTTCCATGATAGAGAAACGTACTGGAAAAAATGCTGGTACTTGGAGTCAAGACGCATGGACACCCATTTATCCAACTATAGAGAGGCAGTTTTCAGGGAAAGGCAGTGACGCATTTTCAAAAGACTTGCAAAAACTTCCAGAGGAAATGCGGTCGACAACCAAAAGTGGGATGGACAGCTATATGGATGGAAGAGGCGAGGATAGTCTTGCTTATATGTATTTATATGAGCAAGGTAAAGCTCCGGAATTAGCCCGTACAAAGCCTTCATATCCGGAGAAAACAAGAACCGAAGTTGAAGATGCCACAAATGGATCGTTCTCCATGAGTGGTTTGTCTGACAAGCAATTGTCCCGTCTGAAAGATGCCTATATGGAATATAAAGGATTTAGTACGGAAGGTTACAATGAGGCGATAAAACTTCGTAGAGCCAAGCTTGAAGAAGCTATAGGTAAAATGAATCCAAGATCAATCCTCTACGAGAAACGTAAGACGGATCTTGAACGAATCGATAAGTATGGGTTTGATTACTCTGCGGTAGAAAGCTTCATGAAATCAGTACGTGATGACATAAGCAATTCTGACAAGGTTGATGCTCACGGAACAATGCGCGATTCATGGAATTTCATAGAAGAAAATGGAATGCGAGGCGATTTTAACAAGTGGCTCGATAAATTGAATGAAAGGTACGGGATAAAAGAAATTATTTTTAACGGATTTACTCCTTCCGGTATAAGAAAGTACATTCCTAACACCTTGGAGAACGTATCCAAGTTTATGAAGAAGCAAGGAAGAAGCGCATCTGTCGGAATAGGTGCGTCGTTCCAAAATTTCGCTGCGAGTTTGCTGGATGCTAAAGGCTCACTGAAAGATATACGCAAGGATAAAGGGAAGCTGACTACGGATCATGCTGACGTTGACGCTTTCAGGGATAAATGGTCTAAGGTATTTCATGAGTTAGGAGAAAAATTGCAACCGGATGCCAAAGGATATGACGACTACGGTCTATACAGGTTGGCGGAAGCGGCACGAAGCAAAGACCCTCAAAAATATATAAAGGAAGAATATGGGATAGATTTTTCTGATGAGGATGTGAAGACGCTGAATGAGATGGTGGATGCCATAAGGAATGAATATCCGGCAATGTACTTCGAGACTAAGTTTGAACGTCCTGTATATTTGGAGGAATTTGCTGCCGCTGTAGTCCCGGATAACGTAGATGGTGACATTCGTAAGGCGATATACGATGCGGGTTTGAAAATATTCACTTATAAAGCCGATGATGAGATATCGAGAAATGAGGCAGTTAAGCAAGCCTCAGAAATTGATGGCGTTCGTTTTCGCTTCATAGGAGAGAAGGGTGCCGCTAATCTTGATAGAGTGGAGGAAGCTACTACTCGTTTGGACAATCTCGCTATTGCCCGTGAGATGGAATCGTCAGGAAAGGAGGCTAAGGCTATCAAGATGGCTACCGGTTGGGAACGTGGAGCCGATAAGAAGTGGAGATATGAGGTGGGTGATTTCGAAGTGGATATAGAAGGTCTGGCGAGGAAAAACAGACTTTACGAGAATCTGCCATGGGGAAAGGAATATGATGCGTTAAGTGATAAGCTTTTTGATGGAGTGGAGTTGACAGATGAGGAATCGGATCGCTTTGATGAGCTTTTAGGAATGGCTACCGAATTGAGCGATTCGTATAAGGAAAGCGATGTCCGTTATCTTGATGATTACGTGAAGGACGATAGTCTATTCAAGGAGTATCCGGAACTTAAACAGGTACGTGTGGAGATGTACGATGATCCGGCAAGTAATACGGGGGCAACGTGGTTTAGTGAGCGGAATCTCATACGTGTGAATGAATCGTCTTTAGAGCGAATGGGTATTCGAAATATTTTGGTACATGAAGTACAACATGCTATTCAATCAATAGAGGGTTTCGCCCAAGGTGGAAGCATGGAGTACGCACAGGAAAAGTTATTAGACTACTATCTTCAAGATTATACAAGCGTACAATTGCATGAGTTGGCAAATCTAAGAAGATCTGCGGAGAAGCTGGTTGAAAGCGGCCAATATAAACGAATACCATATGCTGTTAAGCACGTAATTAAAGAGTCGAAAGAGCAAGGTTTTTATCCAATGTGGGCTGATAATTTTGATAATCGAGACGATGCCGTTATTACCGTTTACGACACTTTGGTTGGCTTCACATCTGCTAAACTTGATGAGGCTTCCTATTTTGATAAACGCAAGGCTTATTTATCAATAGCCGGTGAAGTTGAATCCCGAAATGCGACATACCGTATGGATATGACCCCAGAGGAAAGACGTAACAGTCTAGCTTCCGAGACGGAGGACGTGGCACGTGAGGATCAGATATTCTTAGACAACTCTCTTAGTGATAATATGTCTTTGGATAATATAATAGACAGATCTATCAACGATTGGTCAAACAAGCTTAATACCCCTGTCAGGGTAATCCATGATGTGAACGATATAACCGATACGAATGAGAATATGTTGGCCCGTAAGAGAGATTCCAAAGGCTGGTATGATACTTCTACCGGGGAGATAGTCATAGTATCACCTAATTCCACGTCCGTAGGTGACGCTCAAAGGACTTTCCTTCATGAGGTGGTAGGGCATTACGGGTTACGTGAGCTATTCGGGGATGATTTCGATACTTTCCTTGATAACGTGTATCGGAACGCCAACGAGGATATCCGGAAAAATATTATTGACCGGACTAAAGGCAATCCTCTTAACTTGCGTGAGGCTACAGAGGAATACATCGCTGAATTAGCGGAACGTGGTTTCGATAACAAGGCCGAGCGTTCGTTATGGGAAAAGATCAAGGACGCTTTTCTTGATATGTTGAGAAAGGCAGGTATTAGCCTTGATTTCAAGTTATCGGATAATGACCTCCGTTATATTCTCTGGAGAAGCTATAAGAACTTGGAGCAAGGAAACTTGATGGATGTGGCCGAGGATACGGTAATGAGGAATAGATTAGGTCTTAACAATATAAATTTGAACGAAAATGGATCAATCGAAAGAGATATTGAACCTGAAAAAGGAAAACAACCTTCTGAAACAAAAGGTACTGGAAGGGAACTCGAGACAATCGAGGGCGTTAATGAGAACGGAAACGAAAGTGAACGAGACCATATCGACAAACCAAGGGGAGTTGAAAACGCTATTGACGGAACTGAAAACGCAACTGACCGAAATGGAAGGGAGACTGATGGCCAAGTTGACAACGATGGAGACCAACTTGACGGAGGAGATACGGGCGATAGGAACGGAAGTGTCCGGGATGGAATCGACGGTGAGTGGACTGTCATCGGACGTGCAGGATCTGAAAACAAGGGTAGAGGCGTTGGAGAAAGCGTAAGGGAAAAGACGGATGATTTCGCTTTCGCAGAGAGAATAAAGAAAGAAAATGATAACATCCGTTTCCGGGAGGCTAAATCGGAGGTGGAGAACGAGGAGCCTTTGAATAAGGAAATGGTTGACGCTTGGGATAAAGTGGCATCTTCCGACAGTTTTAAGTTCAAAGAGGCTATGGTTGACTCTTTAACAGCTATAGATGAGTTCTTGAAATTATTGGCCAAGAAAACCAAATCGAAGATACTGGACTATGAGAATCCATATTACGCCCTTATAGCTTTGTCTTCAAAGAATAAGGCGGATATGGATAGTTTCGACTCTAAATTCCTGAATCCTTTGAATGAGGCTATAAGGGCATTGATAGGTGATGCTTCTGAGGTATCTAAGAAAGGTTTAAGAAGAACTTGGGATTGGTCTAAAGGGCCATTAAGGGATTTGGTTAAATATGTACAATCTAAACACGGTATCGAGAGAAACCGTGATATGTCCGTAAGGGATGGCATAGAAACTCTTAAGGCGTTTGACGTGGACGCTTTGTCTAAAATGGGGGTTATTTCCGACTCTGATCTTAAAAACGCTAAAAAAACAGCGGAAAAGGTTGCGGAGGAAAAGGGGAGTGAGGCTTACAAAAAGACGTATGACAAGGTTCTTGGCAAGGAACTAAAGAAAGGTGTTGATAAAGGTAAGGCTGAGCGTTCTGCTGAGATAGCCGCCGATTATCGGAAATCATTTGTCAAATCCGAGATCTATAACAAGGAGATGGATAAATATAAAGAAAAGGTGACCGGAACGTTGATTGATAGGTGGGAAGATTCAAAGAAAGATGTCCTTAATAAGGATCTAGCGTGGGACGAGGAACAAAAGGAGTTGGATCGAGAGGCATTGTCATTCCAATGGAAGTTAGGCGATAATTCTTATGGTGTGATTCTAGGAAAGGACTATAGTGGTTTGTCTTCAGTGTTTAAGTCTTCGGAGGATGGAGCGAATAAAGATAAATGGCTTTCTGACGCTTATGATTTCGTGAGAGATTATGAGTCTACCCACAATATGGTTTTGGTTGATAATCTATGGGATAAGGTTCATAACGTGTCAGAGTATACGTTAAGGAGGCAGTATGAGTCCGGGCTGATAAGCAAGTCCTATATGGATAAGAACCTTTCCCGGTTTAAGTACTTTATCCCGTTGAGAGGTTTCTCCGATAATATTGCCTCCGATGTTTATGATTACATAGACGCTACGGAGATAAAGATGGGAAACCCAGTGAAGACCGCTAAAGGACGTATCTCTGAGGCAGATAATCCTTTCGCTGGTTTGATACACGTTGGATACGGATCTATTACCGCAGGAAATAGGAACTTGGCGAAACAACGTTTTCTCAATTTAGCTAGCAATCATGACACTGGAGGTCTTATCACCATAGATAATATCTGGGTTCGAAATGTCGGTACCGAGGAAAATCCGGAATGGGTGGAGTCCATTCCGCAAATACCGGATAACGCTTCTGGCGAGGAAGTGGCCAAGGCGGTGAAAGATCATGAGGAAATGATGAGAGAGCTTAGAGAGGAAGGTAAGGCTGAGCTGATTAAAGGAGGTCGATCGGATATACCATATAAAACATTGTATGACCAGAGAAGCCAGCATCAGGTACAGGTTTTCGTGGGAGGTAACAGGTATGTCATGACCGTTAATGGCAATCCCCGATTGGCGCAAGCGGTAAATGGATTGACTAATCCGGACGTGAAGGATGATCTCGCTTACGTCGTAGCTAGGAACTTGAAAACATTTATGGCCGGAGCTTTTACGTCCAAGAACGTGGCGTTCTCGTTTGCCAACTTGATAAGAGATACGCCTTATGCCAATAACTCCGTGTTTGTGACGGAGAACTTTAGGTATTTCAAGGATTTTTCAGGGAACCAGAGGCGAGCGTTATTTGGACTTCGGAGTTTAGGTCGTAATCTGTATAAATACAGAAGGGGAGAGATCGATATTGCTGATAAGGAACAGGCGATATTTAAGGAGTTCATGGATAATGGAGGGGCTACTGGATATACGTTCGTGGAGACGCAAAAGGAATACGCCAAGGATTTAGCGAACAAGTTAGAGAAACTTTCGGATGGTAATATTGGGAAGTTATCCCCCAAAGAACTAGTCTCGACCGTATTTGAGTGTTTTGAGTTCATGGGTAACGTAGCGGAACTTGTGAACCGATATGCGGCGTATAAGACGAGCCGAGAACATGGAAGATCCATTGACCGGTCAATCAATGATGCCAAGGAGGTATCGGTTAACTTTAACAAGAAAGGTGCCGGAAAGAAAACGAAGAGCGATAAATGGTATATTAACACAGCAGCGTGGATATCTGAGTATGGAAGAGATTGGGTGTTGTTCTTTAACGCCGCCGTTCAAAGCATGTATAAGGAATATTCCATGATGAGAAATCATCCAATTAAAGGAATAGGTTCCCGTATAGCCCCACTAATATTCATGGGATCGTCTGTCTCGTTACTCAATAATCTGTTTATGCCTATGCTCTTCGCTTATTTGGGATGGGATAGCGATGATGATGATAGGGATTATTTTGATTCATTGAGCGATCATGAGAGACAGAATAATATATGTATTCGTTTGACTCATGGTCGTTGGCTCAAGATTCCGTTATCTCCGGAGCTTGCCAATTATTTCAAGATCGGAGATATAATTGCCGGACAATTATCTGGTAAAAGGGAAGTGGAGGCTATGGATGTCGTTAAGACAGGGATTGATATGGTATCCCCGTTAAACATAAACTGGGAGTATGATAGTTGGAAGTTCGCTCTAAATCTCCTGCCTACGGTGGTTCAGCCTATCGCCCAAAACGCCTCTAACGTGAATTTTATGGGTAATCCTATCTATAAGACCTCGATGAATAAGGCTAATGATTATGATCCGGAATATACTAAGGTCTACAGGAGTACCAGTACCACTATGGTCGAGTTGTCGAGGGCACTCAACTCGTTAACGGGTGGCGACGATGTCAAGAGAGGCACGAGCTTTAATCCGGCTACTTGGCAGAACATTCTTTCTGGATATACAGGAGGTTTTGGTACCGTGGCATTGGGCGTGTCTGATTTAGTCCTTGATATGCTGTCCGGAGAAAATGGAGATATGCCGGTGAGTCGTTATCCCCTGTTAAGCCGTTTCTTGACCGGAGGGGACAAGGATTTGAAGCTGAGCCGGATGAATTCCATATATAACAAGAAGGTCGTAGACTTTGTCTCGGAAATGGATCATGATTACAAGGGATATCTAAAGAAAATACAGGATACTTCCGTGGACGATTTCGACAGGGCCGGATATATGGTCAAGTTAAACCAGCTGACCGGTAGCGATGATTACAGGAGATCCATGGTATTGTCACAGTACGTGAAGGCCATATCCGATATGGAGAGGTTCCTTCGTGAGGTCGGTAGCGATAATGATTCTCTGGAGAACCAATTGTATGAGTTAAAGTTACAGGCGCTGGAGATATTTGAGGATTCAGATGAGTGATAAGATAGCGGGTGGCGTTGGTGTCACCCGATATCTTTTTACATTTTAAATATATTCACTGATCAAGCCAATAAATGCTACTATCGATATAATAGAGGATATGAATATTATCAAAGTGCTTAACCTAAAAATATATATGGATATAATTTCAAGTAAATTCCATGATTCTGTACCTAGTATCATAAACTGTGTCGTATATTCTTTATATCCGGTTTTTATAGTTTTTTTCTCTATAACACGATAACATCCAATAGGAATTAAGAAAATACCAAGGAACATTAAAAAACGGTATCTTACTTCTGATATGCCGTATGGTGTTGTTGATTCTCTGAATCTAATTCCTTCAAGAATTACTCCTAAAATCCTTGCGTCATACAAATAGATGTTTTTCCCTTTTCCATTAGGTTTCCTAGGCTCGAATTTTTCTTTCCATAATATCTTTTTTAAAATAATATCTCGATTGAAAATATAGACTAATATCGCCGATGCAAGGATTGTCATGCTGTTTAAAAAATCTTCCATATTTATTTTTCAAAAAAGTCAGATTGGTTAATTTTTTTTGTTCTCATGTTACCATTAGACACTTTATGAAGAGTTACTTCATAGTATGGAATAGAAATTCCATTTTCTGTTCTCTCTGAAAACATATTAAAATAGTCTTTATAGTTGGCTTGTGAAGAGTAATGTACATTTGATTGAAACATTCCTAACTTCATTCCATTGAATAATAAATTAGGATTCCAGTCATTACCATAAACACATTTCATCTCATAAATACCTTCTGGAATATTTCTTATATCATACGATGTGTGTTTGTTAATATATACATTCCTAATTATCTTTTTACTAGTTATGTTTTTTAAAATAACAACAGCGTCTTGATCACTTCCATTATTTACCGTTATATAATTATCTTGGCTATCATCATATGAATTAATTCCAAAGTATTCAGTAAATGGAGAATCTCCATTCATAAGATGATTATTCTTATATATATTTGAATCTTCAACTTCTTCAACCATAGGCGCAACCTCTTCAACATAATCATCAATCTGTTGTGTAGGATTTATTGTGTCTGTATTATGGTTATTAATATTGAATAAATTAGCATGGTAAGCTATATATATAGTTATTATTGATATGCAAATAAATATTAATATATTTTTAGAATTAATACTTGTCTTTTCCCTTTTATATGATCGTTTATTGATTGGACTCTTTTTTTGTTTTTGTATATTCTCTATATCAGACTTACCTCTATTTGTTTTGTCTGTGTTTATTGAATTGAAAATATTTTGCCTATAGGAATTTAAGTCATTATCATATTTTGATCTTCGTTCTGGGTCAGATAATACTTCATATGCCTTTTGTATTTTTATAAATATATCATGTGCATTGTCGCTTTTGTTTTTATCAGGATGATATAATAATGCCTTTTGCCTGTATGCTTTTTGTATTTCTTCAAAAGTAGCACATTCAGTAATTCCAAGAATAGTATAGTATGTATTTATAGACATGTTTTGTATTTTTTGCAAAATTACCCAATCTTCACATCCGTTATTCCGTAGGAGGCATGTTTTACGGCATGTCCGTGAATTTTCCAGTAGTACTTACCCTTCCAACGAAGTATATCTTCTATGCGGCTTGCTGTATATATTAGATGACAAAGTAGTATTGTTATTCCACCTTAATCTTTAACGGATATCCGCAGTTAGGGCATTTATATCCACCATCGGTCTCTTTTTGTACTTCGGAAGGGGAGGCGAAAAGTTGCCATACTGGTATTCCTATAGCATTAGCTATATTAGTTATTACTTTTACAGATGGATTGCCCGATATGCTTTGGTTTAAAGCGCTTAAGGTTACATTTAACTTTTCTGCTACTTGCTTAGTAGTCATACCTTGTTCTTCTATAGCTTCTCTTATTCTCATGTTGTTAAGTTATTACTTGCGCAAAGGTATTACATATATGATGTATGCAAGATATATCTTGTTTAAAGATTGTTAATATGTAGATATATCTTGTTTGAATGATACGGAAAACAAGATATATCTTATATATTTGCGGTAAATCAGTCAAAGTAAATCCCCGAAAGCGGAAGTGACTGAGCCGCTAACGGGGACATTGTACAAATATAAACGTGTTCAAACGTTATGGAAAATTTGAATAGTTTGTTGCCTATAAGTGAAAATAATGGCAAAAAGGCGGTTAACGCAAGATCTTTACACTCATTCTTGGAGGCTAAAAGAGATTTTTCGACATGGATTAAAGACAGAATTGATAAGTATGATTTTGTTGAGAATCAGGATTATGTAGTTTTCCCCAATTTTGGTGAAAACCCTAAAGGCGGTAGACCTCAAATAGAATACGCTCTATCCATTGGTATGGCCAAGGAACTGTCCATGGTTGAAGGGAATGAGAAAGGCAAGCAAGCCCGCAAGTATTTTATCGCCTGTGAGGAAAGCAGGAAGGAGCTGTCTCGAAAGGAGATCCTTATGATCGCCTTGAAAGCGGAGGAAGAGAAAGAACAACTCGCTCTGGAGAATAAGGCTTTGCAAGAAGATAACGAGAGGAAGCACGCAAAGATAGCCAAGCTCCAGCCCAAGGCCGATTTCGCAGACAAGGCATTCGATACCTCTGACAAGGTCGATATAGGCATGGCCGCCAAGATACTGAAACTCGGGTTCGGAAGGAATACCCTTTTCAAGAGATTGAAAGAGCTAGGTGTTTTCTTCTCCAACCGTAACGAGCCCAAGCAGAGGTTTATTGATGCCGGGTATTTCGAGATGACCGAGAAATTTATAGAGAGGAGCAATCATCTGGGATTTGTCGTGACGAAGGTCCTCGTTACCCAGAAGGGATTGGCTTATATAAACCATCTTTTGGGCGGTGACCCCGGTGATGGTAAGATTACTAGGATTGTTTGACAGATCCCCTTCCTTGACTATGCCAAGTGTTAAATTGTGACTTGAAAATAGATGTACGGCGTAAGCACGTACGGCCAAGACTTTAACCTTTTGTGACTTGAAAAGTATTTGTGAAATATTAAAAGATTGATTGAATATGAAAGAGAATGAGATTACAGATAAAGAGGCCATCTTCAAACTGCTTGATTTTTATAGGAGTGAGGTTGTTAATCTTAGCGGAAGTTTTAACATGTTGTTTGACGAGGTGCTAAAGATAAAACGTGATATAAGAGAACTGAAAGGGGCAAAGCCCCCGGTTAAGGCAACGATGATACCATTGAAAGGAGGCCGATATGGGAAGTAATATATAAAGCGACTGGATAGCTTCCATGATGGTTGACTCTGGATAATAAGGGTCGGGGGATTACCTTCGGCCCTTATTCATTATCTGCTTGTCTCCTATGGGATGAAGCTATTGATCGTTTTGAGGTATCTAAAATAGAAAACTCCCCAAATCCTCACGGACAAGGGAGTTTTTATTATTTAACTATAATCTATATGAATGGTTTTCAGACAACCTTAAACGATCCGATTCTCACGAACGAGAGCGTTTGTAATATCTAAATCCATATCTAAACAAAGACATACTTAATCATCATTGCCGATCCTCCCGGAATAGCAACGGTGGGTATATCCGTCTTAAAATGCTTCCCAATACCACCCAAGGGAAGCGGGAAATATTTATTCAAACTATATTTTATGCCATAAGGAAAGGAGTGTGCCCCCATCCTCCAAAGCTATCCCCTTGACATAAATATACCTCTGGTTCTCACGAAAGAGCGGTATGACATTGATAAAATTATTTTATGAATACAACCTAGTGTAATATCTTTAAGTAATGACTCCGGTCCATCACGGATGAGAGCCATAAGGGGTTATAAATATATAACATACCATATACGCATAAAAAAACGTGGCGCCGTCGCAACTACCAAGACCCGGCGTCCCCACGCCAACATAACAGGTAGTAAGCAACGGCCCACGTCTTATATATAGATTATATATACAAATAACGTGGGCGTATTGTTGCTATCGGCTCCCTGTTATGTTTATAAATTTGGGGAATTTAGGTCTTTATAGGAGACGATATCTTTAACGCCACAATGTGTGTCACGTCTTATATTCTAATCAGTGACTACGCGAATATACTCTCTTTATTTTATATTAGTAAAAAATAAGTCGTATTTTATTTATCTAATATTGATTTTTACAGGGGAAACGTTCATGCGCACGCTATAAACTCGACTCATTTTTTGGATATGAATCGAGATATCCCGTTGATTCTTCTTTGATTATAGAAGGCTTAGGCATATCCTCTGATATGAGCGCTCCTATCATGTCTGTCATCAATATATCGTCGTGATTGCCACGACCGGGAATATTCCCGTAACTACCGTCCGGACGTTGCTCGTATTTGGATGCCTCCTTATACATGCGCTCATCCGGGTCTATGAACATATCGTCCTCGAACGCCACTATGAAATTATCTACCATGTCCTGCTTGGTCTTTTTGTTGGTCTGGAAGCCTATCTTCTTGTATATGCCGTTCCTTATGTCCTCGGGATCCGTCGCCGCTCGCATGTAAAGATTGGGGTAGATATCCTCTATCTTTTTCAGTATGCCACGAATATGATCGCCTTCCTCCACGAACTCGGATGCCTCTGATTTTTTCTTATCAAACGTATTGCTCTCGAAGGCGAGAAGGGCGTTCTTGTAGTATCTGGCGATCTTGACGGCTTTGTAGGCGAGCCAATCGTATCGTATATGGCCATGCCATCTGGCTACCACCTCCGGCTTTCCTCCACTGAATCGTAAATTCCATCTGTTTATCACTGTTATACATGAGGGGTCTGAGTTCTTGCTACGTCCACCGACATCGACGATGACAAGATACTCGTTGGATGTCCTTGTATCATCGGGCCTCTTCCAGATTCTCAACAGGCCGTTCGGATTCTTGGTGAGAATTATCCTCTTGGTCTTCTCTGATTGGGATATGTCGCCAATGAACTCTGGGGGTGATACGTATCTTTCCCGCATCACCTCGATCGTGTAGATATTGAACACGAGATTACCGGAATACTTGAAACACTCGACATCATCGGATGGTGCCTCGGATGCCATCGAGGCGTGATCATGAAACGAGGCCCTTTTCTTGATATACCATTTGATGTGCTCCAGCGTAGCTCCTTTTTCCCATAGAGACCATAGATACTGTCCCGGCTCGCTATTGTCATTAGGGGAGGTCGTGACATCCCTTCCCTCTAATAGATCCAGTATGAAAAGCCGGGTCTCTTTCTTGTCCTTGAATCTTATCATGTCGTTCTCGATAAAGAAGAACGGTATGAATAGCGCCTTACGGGATGAAGTGCCCTCCTTGGCCATTTGGTACTCATCATAGAAATAACCGGCCATGCCATTAGCTGTAGACTCGGAGATCTCCATGGTCAACGGTCTCTCCAATATATTCGAGTCTATGTTTGTTATAACCTGCTCCGCCGATTTGCCGTCCGTTGTTTTCCAGTAGGCTACCTCCGAGAAGTGGGCCATGGCATAGTCCATACCACGTGTTGACTCGAAATTCTCATAAGATGCCACGGTTATCACGTTATCACGTACCTTGTTCCCGGACTGGTCGGTGATTATGGAGTCGGACGCCGAATGCTCGTAAGGGGCGAATTGTAGCTTGTCAACACCATATATAAATCCCGGGATATTATCGAGAACCTTTTTATACATGGCCTTGATACGTTTGGCGGTATCTTTCGTCTGGGCTATAATTACGGAATACCATCCTTCCATGACGAATAGCTGTATCCACGCCATATAAAGCTGTACCAAGGTGGAACCTCCCCATTGCCGGGCTTTCAATAATATTATACGGATCGGGACTCCTTTATGCCTCATTTCCTCCAGAACGGATAGCACGTAACGTTGGGCGTAATTAAGCTCGAAGGGGATCATTTCTCCCGCCTCTTTCGACTTGATCTTAAATAACGAGAAAAAGGCGAAGGACGGGTCTCTCGAACAACGAGCCCAAAATAGCATGTTGGCCACATCCTCCTCATTTATCCCATCTGAATCCGGGTACAGCTCGTTGAACCTTATCGTGTAGTCCTTTATGGAACCAGCTTTCAGAACATCTTGATACAGATCGTTCTTGAAAACCTCCTCGGTAAGCCACTGCACCCTTATGGGGTAATCATCTATGACAACCCTATGGCTATGCCCCTCCATTCCACGCCCCGTGAATTGGTCGTGCGTGCCGAATATATTTTTCAGCCTCTTGTTATTCTCGGCCAATATAGACTCAACCTCTTCCGTGAACGCTAATTTTCTGTATGACTCCATAGATGATATAGGCTATTAGGAATGACAGCAAGTGTATCCTCCAGTTGAATAAGGGGATAAACGCCATGACGATATTGCTCAATATTATTCTCCAAAGGCTTAGCTTATAGGCGTGATATCTGCGGGCGTAACATCCCATGATAAATCCGGACATGCCGCATGTAGGAACCGGCAATGAGGCTAGTGGTACGAACGAGGCCAAGACGCAAGACACGTAACCGATCAGGCATGTTTTCACACGAGGCTTAAACTGGAATAAGGCGATAAGATTTAATGATAAATGAAAGATGTTTGCGTGGGTGAACGTGTAAAGGAAATGGTCGTATGGTATGGAATTGGTATCGAAATAGAAATGTTTACCTGCGAGTTGGAGCATGACGCTTGTCAAGGCGATTATTAATGAAGGAATCAGTCTTTTTAGCTTACCTTCCATTTTTCCTTTCCCGGTTGATGCGTTGTATTATCGCCAACGCCCGTGAATAGGATATGTAAAAACAGGGGGCCGTTTGATAGACCGCGAAAGAGGTGATGAAATAAACGGAGCTTCCCTTGAATTCTCTCTTTTTCTCCAGCTCTTTGTAAATCTCATAAATGTCATCGATCATCTTGTTCCTGATCGATCGACCCTTTTCCTTGGTCTTCCCTTTCCTGATCAGCAGGATTCCCCTATACGCTTGAAGGGTGGAGATCCAGAACCTAGAGGCATGTGAGGATATAGCCCTCATTACCGCCTCTCGGTGGGATTTCACTTCCCTCATCTTCAAAGCACGTCTATAAGCTTCGTAAAGCTCCATGTCCCGCTCTGGGATGAAATCTACGCCATTAACCATAAAGAACGCTTGTTTTGGTGAACATCACAAAGATAAAAAATAGATTCACATGTTTGATTATTCTTAGGGTTCATGGGTTAAATAAAATAATCAAAATAACAAAACGGATATACCTTATTATTTTCCTTTGCCTAAAACAAAATCGATTAAGGTATGGCAGATATATCTAACAAAGAGAGATTCAGACAGAGATACGCCAAACGGAATCCGGATCTTAACATGGATGACGAGGAGGCTTACTACGGCTCGGTCAACCAGTTCATGGACGAGTATGAGGGTTATGAGGGAAACTCTAAGAAAATGCGGGAGAACCTATCGAAGAGTCCAGCTTTCGCCGAGTTGATGGTAGCCGCTAGGGATCAGGATGATTTCGATCCCGTGGTGTGGATGGTACAGAATAAGGGGCTTGACTTAAAAGCCTTGGCCGATGATCCCGATTATTCGCAAAAGCTGGCCGACGCTCATAACGCTTACTTGGAGAAACTGGCGAAACAGGACGAGATCGAGAAACAAATGTCGGAGAATATGCCGGCTAGCGTGGAAGCGATTAGGGCGAAAGCCTCGGAGATGGGCCTTTCCGATGATCAAGCGGAGGAGGTTATAGGCAAGATGTATCAAGTCATGGATGACTTGATCGTCGGTAAATTGGACCCGTCTATTTTCGAGATGATGGCCAAGGGAATGAATTATAACCAAGACGTGGAGGCCGCTCGGGAGGAAGGCGTTGCGGAAGGGATCAACAAGAAAGTTACCGACAAGTTAAAGGATCTTAGCGGTAAGCAGGAAAGACCGAGAGGAAGGCAAGGAGCACGGCAGGAGAAGCCGGTTACGCAAGACGTGAACAATCCTTTTTTATAATAAGAATAATAACAATTAATACTTTTGCGATGAATAAATTATTTAAAGACAAGATGTTTTGGGTCAAGGCTTTGTTCTTTGTCTTGGCGGTATTGACCGGTGGAGCGGCTATGGCCGTGGAGATCGGGGAGAATGGAAGTGATACGGATCCCAATGATGGCAAGCCGTTGGAGAACGCGACCCCGGACGCAGCAGGTAAGGGTATTGATCAGCAGGGGCAGGGGGCTACCGGATCTGCGGTCACCGACGCTGATCTGGCCGAGAACAAGGTAGAGGATTACGTCAGTAAATTTCAAGCGTACAAATATCCCATGCACACGGATTTCCTCAAGCTCGCCAAGCAAGTCCATGTCAACACGAAGGAACCGGAGCATTACAATATTGGCGAGGCTATAATGGATTGCGTTACCAAGGCGGCGGTGACCAACACGGAAAAGGACGCTGAGGTAAAACTAAGCTTGTATAAGAATGACGAGAAGTTATTTGCCGAGTGCAACACTGTCTTGGTAGACGGCGTAACCGGATATGATGAGAACGGAAATTCTGACGGTAGTCCGTTAGTCCTCTATGTCATATCCGCGGATAAGGCTAACGGTATTATGGTTTCCGCTCTTAATGGCCCGTTGGATGAAGGAAAAAACATGTATGTGCCGGATTTGAAAGCGGGTACCGGATTGCACATCATGGCACCGGCCATGAGTGAGAGTGAGGTGGAGATCGCCCCGGATTCCGCTTATCCCAAGAAAGAGATCGCCTACTTGCAGAAGAAGGTATGTCCGATTACGTGGACGGAATTCTTCGAGCGTATCAATAAGAAGGCTAAGTGGAACGTGCAAGACTTGAAGGATTGGACTTTGTCTAATTTCCGCAAGAAATGTACACGCACGATGTTGATCGGTGTAGGTACGAAGTTCGTGAAGTATGGCTCCAAGAAAACAGGTACCGAATACGTGTATGCCCAGAAAGGCGTGTTGAGACAATTACGGCTGGGTTACCAGATCGGTTCGACATTGGAGTTCGCCGATCTTATCGGTATCACCCGTATGCTTTTCGGAAAGTACTCGAACACGAACGAGATGGACGTGTATTGCGGTACCAAGTTCATCGAGAAGTTGCTGAACATCGATTTCACGAAACATAAGGATATCTCATTCGTCAAGAAACAGAATATCGGTATCGATATCTCCTCTTTCGAGACCACTTTCGGAAAGTTGAACTTCAAGGTCGAGCATGCCCTTGACGATCTTGGATATGAGGAATGCGCCGTAGCTTTTCCGATGTCCGAGGCCAAGCGTTATTACTACCAGAAAGGAAAAACTCTTACCGTGGATCACTCCAAGGGAGAAGGCGGTGAGGTACGGGAGGCCAAATCCCAATATTATATTCAGGATGACTGCTTGATGCTTACGGGTTATAACTCGATGCTGATCGGTCCGGACGTGACAGTGAGCGGATATAAGCTGTCTATGCTTGACACAGTCGTTTCCAGCGTGGCTTCCCTGAGTTCCGTATCTACACCGAAAAAGGACGATGTGGTTTACTTGACCGTAGCGGACGATACGCACGCCGTCGGATTGTATGTATATGACGGTACCGCATGGAAACCATACAAGGGAGAGATTAACGTGTAAACTGTAATATTGTCAAACAAGACCCACCGGAGCAAACGCACGGTGGGTCTAATAAAATCAATCGAATGATCACGAAAACATATGAGTTGGTAGGCAAGGATAATTGCATGCTCCGTACTATATACTGCGGCACAAGGGTCAGCATGGAGTTCAAGGGCGGTAATTTCATCAATGGTAAGAACGCCTTACTACGGACTAGCAACCCTTTCGTACAAGACGCTATCGAGAATGATTGCCGATTTGGTACGTCTATCCGGCTCGTCTCTACGTTAAAAGACGATGATGTGTCTGGTGTCTCGGTCATGAGGAACTCGAGAGGCCGGGAAAAACAAGTGAAAGAGGTCAAGACCGTAAAGAACGTGAATGATGCTATTGACTATTTCGCCAAGATGGGCTATAAGGTGGAGAACGATGATATGCTCGAGGAGTTAAAGGATAAATTAAGTGTCTCGTTCCCGAACATGAAATGATATGGATATTAGCGTGAGCGACATAGTGAGTGAGGTCAAGATCTGCATAGACGAGATCGGGCTTAATGACGCTGAGTTCCTAGGAACGCAGGATAACGAGGAAATGGACACGATTATCAAGTCCAAGATATCGGAGTCGTTGCGCTTCGTGAACGGTAATGCGGACTGGAGCCTGTTGGAACCGAACAAGATAATAACGGACGGAACCATAGAGGAAGATCTTGTCGCTCATGTAAGCTTGCCGGAGAACTACTCTCGGATTTGTTACGCTAGGCTATCATCATGGCCTTTATTTATTTCAGATCCTATCTATTGGAACGATAAGGAATACGCCACGCTGTCGGATCCATACGCAACTGGGACATGGGAAAGACCTAAACTGGCGTTGACCATGAGGCCGGGTAAGACATTGGAGCTATATAAGGCGAAGGATAAATCCGACACGTTCGAGATCGGGATCATAACGGACGAGGATATAACGGATAGCTTGGAGGTAAGCCCCAAGCTGAAAAACGCGCTGATCTATTATATATCCGGCCTCACGTTGCTTACTTACAGGGATCAGCATGCGGACAGTATGTTTAATCAAGCGTTGGTTCTTATGGGTGTCAATCCATCCGGGGCCAACTCCAATCAATAACAAGACTATAGAATCATGGTATACATATTCAAGGACAGGTTAATTCGGGTAGAGTGGACTATTTACAAGGGGATAAGCCCGGTGAAAGAGGATTTCTCCCGATCTAATGTAAAGGTTTTTCTATTAGGCAACCGGGAGAAATATCTACTTCAAGCGAAAGCGGACAAAGGCACGCTTTATGTAGACATTCCTTCAGGGTTGGAAGAAGGAACTTACTCTATCGAGGCGATATGGGTCAAGAATATGGATCATGTCTTTGATACACGAAGCGTATGCCGCTCCAAGAAAGAGGATCTTTTCTCTATTACCGAATTTGAGGACGAGGCTACGAATATCGGAGAAGGCGTCGTCGTGCTGAAAGTAAAGACCTCTACCGCCACTTATGGCTATGATGGTTTGTCCTCATACGAGCTGGCCGTATTACGTGGGGACTGGAACGGTACGGAAGGAGAGTGGCTGAAGCATGAGCGTTACGTAAGCGTACTCGATTCCCGTGGTGATAGCGAGGTTGATACCATGAGTCAAAAGGCCATTACCGATGAGTTGGAGGCACAAGACAATGCCATAGAGGATATTAGAGAAGATACGGAAAAACTTGATAATCGTGTAGAGAAAGCGGAGGACAAGGTTAATAATATGGGGGATGTCGTTGATGAGATCAAGAGCCATGCCCCGGTATCAGCCCGTCCCGCCGGTTTCAAGCCGGACATCGACCTTACCCCGGAGATCATGGTAGACCGTGCTTGGAGAGACCATGAGGGTAACGTTATCCGTGATACGTATATCACCCGGAGGGGATTGAGGAACGAGATAATCGACATCACCAACCAACAGGTAACGGACTTGAAGCCCGGTTCCGTCGATCCGGACGATCTTTCCGAGGCTACCAAGCAATTGATCGGTAACAAGAGCATAACCAACCTTCCGGACGAGGAGGATATAACCGTTACGGATAACCAGACATTGAAATTGAAAGACAAGGAATACGCCCCGAAGGATTACTCCGGCATGGGACGTGTGTATCTCCGGAAGCATTACGTGAACGGTGTGAACACGCTCACGCAGCACATGATGAGAAAACCGAACACCATCTACATCATCCAGTACGACTACTGCCTAGCCGGGCAGACGATCGAGGTGCCGGAGAATTGCGTGCTGGATTTCCAAGGGGGGAGTTTGAGGAATGGATGTGTATGTGGAAATAAAACAAAAATATCAAGTAAGAAAGATTGTATGATATTTGGAGATCAAATAGAAATACAAGGAAATTGGAAAGTGAAAAATATTTATGATGGATGGTTTTACTTTAATGATAGTAGTGAGTATGTTAGTAATAATCTGATTAAACAAATATTTGCTTTGTCTGATGATTCTTTTTATAATGTTATACATTTTGACGAGAATAGGACTTATAGAATTTCATTACAATATAACGGAAATGCTAATTTAGGTACACATATAAGACCTAATTATGCTAAATTATACACGAAAGAATATTCTTTCTTAAGAGTATTTGATGTGTTTACTTCAAATACTCACTGGATAATGAATAACAGGATACAAATGTTATCGACCAATCAAGGTGCGTATATGTTATTCTATATAGAGGATAAGGAGAATATAACAATAACAGGTTCTGGGAGTATTTTGGGAGAAGCTAGATCCCATTCTTATTCTGTTCCTTTTGTGGATAATTCTACATATTATGGAGAATATGGAGAAGTACTTATGTTTGCATCTTGCAATAATATAATATTAAGAGATTTAACGATAGGAGAGAGTTTTGGTGATGGAATCGCTATTGTACCTAAAATAGTGAAATATATATCTAGTACGGAAGGTATTATTGGACCTCCTTGTAAAAATGTGGAAATCGATAATGTAAAAATACTATACAATAGAAGAAATGGTATTTGGACTGCGGGGCACAATGTAAAGTTGGTTAATTGTTATTTTGAAGGAAATGGTTCGGATGAAATAAGGGGAACTGCTCCAAGATGTGGTATAGACTTTGAAAGTGATTATATAAGCATAAACAAAAATGCTGTTAATAAAAACACAGTTATGTCCAACTGTACTTTTTATAGAAATAAATATGATGTGTCTTCTTTTGACTGCACCAATGAAGATTCTACAGAATATGGGGTCGTAATAAATAATTGTATGTTTACTGCACCATTAAGAATTAATAGAACATATTGGTTGAAGTTTAATAATTGTTATATACCACAACTTAGTTCTCATGATAACGGAATAGGTTCTTGGGTTTACTCGAAAAATGTAGTTTATGAGAATTGTCAGTTTGGAGAATTATACCCATACCTTATAGCAAAAGCAAAAGAATACGATAATAAATTTATAAACTGTACATATCCTGAAGATACTAAGTATGAAACCTTATTCGAGTTGGGAATAGATAAAGCTCAAGCTATAAAATTTACTTTTGACACGCCTTTATATGGAAAAGTCGATTTTAAGGTTATAAGTACTATGATTGATGGATTCTATTATATTAATGAAACTAAATATCTTCTAGGAAATACAAGATCCAGTCTGGTGGATACAAAAATATATAACAGAAGCGATACTACCTCTTATTCCCGTATGTATAATAAGATATCTGTGTTATCGTATCCAAATATTGAAAATGATAAAATTGTAATTTATTTGGCAAATGGAGGAGATATTGAAGGCGATAGAATAGACGGAGTAATAACTAATGATATATTTTTAAGTTCAAATATAAAGTATAGTATAATAAAAAGAGGAGAAAGCTCTGGTTCTGGACCTGCAATTAGTGGTAATGTCTGTTCAAAGGTTTCTACGTTGAAATGTGAAATAATCAACATCGATAAAATTCCTTCTAATGTAAAATTTCCTAAAAATGAAATGTTTAAAAATATTGAAGGGGAGTCTAGCTCTGATTTTGTGTTACCTAACAACTTTGGGGGTAAGATGTTTTATGATGTAAATTATAAAACTTTAGCGATATGGGATTCTTTTCAAAAAAAACTTGTGGATTATGATGGATATTCTCACATTAACAGGAAAATATATTATGGGGATTTGGAAGGTTTAAAATCTAAATTATCTAAAAATGACTTAGGAATAAGTTTTTATATTATTGATCTTGCATCAACTGTTTTCTGGGTTGGAGACATGTTTATGAATATTGATGGAAGTGTTTTTTCA
>ERZ1026880.54-NODE-54-length-65541-cov-48.668158_pt1 | contig 65541 bp, 54 predicted proteins | sample MGYA00380170_ERZ1026880 | MGnify/ENA primary metagenome ERZ1026880 (study PRJEB33269, sample SAMEA4719806) | human gut metagenome | biome: human-associated habitat; feature: organic feature; material: feces | place: Cameroon | collected 2013-10 ...
AGCCGCCGAAGCGGTGCTTAAGCCGTCAGGCGGGAATTGTGCGGTGTTGCCCTAACTACCCGCTGTTTTTATTCCACTTTTTCCATGTTACGCGTTGCCACAACATCCACGCCGGTGCCGCACACGTTAGGCAGTACCACATCCCCGGTATGCACGGGGGCTTGCAGAGCCGCGGTATTCAGCGCAGCCATCACGGAAAACATCTTTTCCTTTGGCACCGCCTGCGCGGTTTTGACCGGGCAGCGCGGGTACAGCCCACCCGTAATGCGCACGGTGCTGGTAATGATGCGGGTGGGGTGGGTCAGTTCCTCTTTGCCGTATACAGCGCCGTTGGGGCAGGCATTGCCGGTCACGGCATAGTCATTTGCGGTGTCCACCCGCAGATGGCACCCCTTGGGGCAGCAGATGCAGATCAGCTCTTTTATTGTTTCTGTCATGATTGCGTCACCTCCTCCACAGCAACGATCAGCGGGCCGTCCGCTTTTTGCAGCAGAGCTTTGGGCAGCGTAATGTGCTCCATCTCCCCCGGTGCCAGGCGTTCCCGCTTAAAGGCGGCAATTTTGTTTGGTCCGCAGCGCACCGTTATGGTGCTGGGCCCATAATTGCGCCGCACACGGAACGATACGCTCACGCTTTTCTGCACGCCGTCCAGCCGGATATGCTGCGGCACGGTGTAGCCAATGCCCTCCCCCGCTGCCAGCGGCAGAACGGTTTCGGTTTTTATCTCGCCATTTTGCACATAGGCTGCCGCGGCTGCACCGGCGGTTTCGCTTTCGCCGGAAACAAAATCCACCAGATCGTGCACATGCACCACGTTGCCGCAGGCAAATACACCAGGGATCTCGGTTTCCATATTTTCATATACCACGGCCCCCTTGGTGTGGGGGTCCATGGCAATACCTGCCTGGCGGGTCAACTCGTTTTCGGGGATCAACCCCACACTGAGCAGGATGGTATCCACATCAAACTCCATCTCGGTTCCAGGGATAGGGCGGCGGTTTTCATCCACCTTGGCAACGATGGCTTTTTCCACTCGCTTTTTGCCCTGAATTTCCACAATGGTGTGGGATAAGTACAGCGGAATATCAAAATCCTGCAAGCACTGCACAATGTTGCGGGTCAACCCGCCGGAATAAGGCATCACTTCCACGCAGGCGAGCACTTTGGCTCCCTCCAGCGTCATACGGCGCGCCATGATCAGGCCGATATCGCCGCTGCCCAAAATCAATACCCGTCTACCCACCAGGTAGCCTTCCATATTTACATAGCGCTGGGCTGCACCGGCGGTATAAATTCCCGCCGGGCGGGTGCCGGGGGTGCCGATGGCTCCGCGGGTGCGCTCGCGGCAGCCCATGCACAGGATAATGCTTTTGGCCTGAATGATCTGGTAGCCCTTGCTGCGGCTGACGCAGTGTACCTGCTTATCGGGGGTCACTTCCAGCACCATGGTGCCCAGTTCCACCCGCACGCCGGTTGTGCGCAGCATCTCGATATAGCGCCCGGCGTATTCCGGGCCGGTAAGCTGCTGGCCAAACCGATGCAGGCCAAACCCGTTGTGGATGCACTGGTTCAAAATACCGCCCAGCTCTGCATCGCGTTCCAAAATCAAAATATCGCGCAGGCCATGCTGCCACGCGCTGTACGCCGCCGCCAGGCCCGCCGGGCCGCCGCCGATGATAACAAGTTCAACCATGGTTGCACCCCCTTCCGGTTTTGGTTTCACACAGCAGCACATTGGTGCCGGCTTTGTCCTGCAATACATCCAACGGGTCAATGCCTCGTGTTTTGCTGATCAGTTCCAGCACGCGCGGCCCGCAAAAGCCGCCCTGACAGCGGCCCATGCCCGCGTTGCACCGCCGCTTTACGCCATCAATGCTCACGGCTGGGATCTCGCTCTGCAAGGCATCCAGAATCTCGCCCTCGGTGATCGTCTCACACCGGCAGATCACGCGGCCATAGGCGGGATTTTTGGCAATCAGCTCCGCCTTTTTCTCCGGGGGCAGCTCCTTGAACCGCACGCGGGTACGGCCATCCTTATAATCCGTCTTTGGCTCCGGCAGGTCGTTGTGGGCTGCCAGAATTTTAGTTACCTCTTTTGCCACAGCCGGTGCACTGGAAAGCCCCGGCGATTTCATGCCCGCCAGGTCAATAAAGCCCGGCGCGCCGTCCGCTTCGCCGATCACGAAGTCCCCGGTATCCACGTTGGCGCGCACACCGGCAAAGTTGCGGATGGACTCGCCAAAGCGGATCCCCGGCACACTGCGCCTGGCCGCTGCCGCCACAAAGGCAAGGCCGTCTGCCGTGCAGGCGGTATCATCCCCCGCTACCGGCTGGGCGTTCGGCCCCACCAGCAGGTTGCCGTGTACGGTGGGCGCTACCAGCACCCCTTTGCCGTTCTCGTTCGGGCACTGGAAGATCACATGGTTCACGCGGTTGCCTTCGCTTTTGTCCAACAGATAGTATTCCCCGCGGGTAGGTTCCAGCGTAAAGGTGTGCGGCGCGGCCATCTCATGGATGGCCTGGGCGTTCAGTCCCGCCGCATTGACCACATAGCAGGCCGCAAAGCTGCCGTTTGGCGTGGTCAGCTGCCAGCCGCCGTCAACCTTTTCAATGTTGGTTACAGGAGTGCTGCGGTACAGCTCTACCCCGTTGCGCACAGCCACCTCCACCATGGCCAGCGCAAACTCCCACGGACTGACGATGGCTGCGCTGGGGGCAAACAGCGCCCCGGCCACTGTGGGGGCAAGCTGCGGCTCCATCGCCAGGGTTTCCTCCGCTGTCAGCAGCCGGATGCCCGGCACGCCGTTTGCCACGCCGTTCGCGTACAGCTTTTGCAGGTGGGGCAGCTCTGCCTGGCTCAGCGCCAGCACCAGGCTGCCGCACTGGCGGTAGGGCACATCCAGCCGGGCGCAGATTTCCTTTGCCAGCGCCACGCCCTGCACATTCAGGCGGGCCATTTGGGTGCCCGGTTCCGGGTCATACCCGGCGTGCAGGATGGCGCTGTTTGCCTTCGTTGTTCCATCCGCCACATCGTTTTCTGCTTCCAGCACTGCCACATGCAGCGGATAGTGCGACAGTTCATACGCTGCAGCTGCACCAACCACACCACAGCCAATGATTGCTACATCCAGCATAACTACCTCCCAGTTGTATTGGTCATTCAGGATGCAAAAATCCATCCTGTCAACATGGTTTCCATTGGTTTAATCATAGCGTTAAATGCACAAAAAATCAAGTTCAAGTTGATTTATTTTGCACATTTCGTCGCCATTGTGTAGACAGCGGAATAGAGGTCCGCTGCTTTGTTTGCTGCTGCCTGTCTATGCAAAAAGCTGCCGCACCTGGCTTTCCCGGTGCAGCAGCTTTTTTTGATATGATGATATATTATAACGACTGTCTTTTCACTTTTGCAGGCGGTGTCATGCTGCACTTCCCCGTTATGCTGCCGTGCGCTGTTTGCGCTGTTCGGCACGGTTCAGGTACATGTAAAACGCAATGTTCAGCACAACGCCCATTGTGGTAGATACCGGGGCGGCAAGGCCGATCTTGGTCAGGCTGGCGTTCGGCTGAATGCTCATGAAATATGTCATCGGCAAACGCACCAGCAGCGTCTGGACCAGGCCCTGAACCATAACCCAGAGGGTTTTATTGTTGCCGTTAAAGTAACCCACCATGCTGAACAGAATCGCCGTCACAATAGTTTCGGGTGCAAAGCCTTTCAGGTACTCAAAGCCTTTCTGTACAACCTCTGCATCGGTGGAGAAAACGCCCGCCAACAGGTCGCCCCTGAACATAACAAGGGCAAACACCGCGCAGCCAAACATCAGCCCCACCCCAATACCGGTCAGCATCGCCTTTTGGGCGCGCTTGGGGTTGCCCGCACCCACATTCTGCGCCACAAACGAAGCCATCGACTGCATCAACGCGCTGGGGATCAGCATGGCAAAGTTAACGATCTTGCAGGCAACGCCATAGCCGGAGGATGCAGCCAGGCCCAGGCGGTTGACAAAGGCGCAGAGCGCCAGGAAAGAAAAAAGAAAAGCCGCCCATACATTCAACGTTTTCACGTTAAATTTATGAGCGATTTTGGTTGGGCCGGCCGGATTTGGCAAGCTGCGCCCTAAAAACAGTCCGCTGGACTGTTTTTACCCGGCGGGACGTGGGACGCCGGGCACGGGCTGTTCAAATTCGGCCTATGTTCTCCCGCCGCCGTTTATTACAAATAAAAAGATGCAACCCCCTGCGAGGTTGCATCTTGGTTGGGCCGGCCGGATTTGAACCGACGCAATGGAGGAGTCAAAGTCCTCTGCCTTACCGCTTGGCGACGGCCCAGCAAAAGAAAAGACCGCGCAGCATAATCACTGTGCGGTCTTTGGTGGGGTGCCTAGAGAGATTCGAACTCTCGGCCTCCAGAGCCACAATCTGGCGCGCTAACCAACTGCGCCATAGGCACCATAGAATGCGCCCGAAGGGACTTGAACCCCTGGCCCACTGCTTAGAAGGCAGTTGCTCTATCCACCTGAGCTACGGGCGCGCACGGGTCAGTTCCTGTTGTCTGGGAACATGCTGCGTAAATTATAATATCACATGGGGCGCATTGTGTCAATAGTAAAGTTCAATTTTTTTGAACTTTTTTATTTGTGTTTTTATCGGGGCTTTCTGCCCGGCTTTTAAGGCAATACCGCATAATTCTAAGTGCCGATACGGCGAGCGAGGTGCGGCAGATGCTAAGCCAAAAGCGCAGATAATACTGGATGTCTTATCGAGCATTTTGGCAACGCAGATGCCGTGCCGCAGCCGCCGGAGCGGTGCTTGAGCCGTTAGGCGGGAATTGTGCGGTATTGCCTTAATAGATTCCTGCCGGGGCCTGGGTGTTTACGAAATACAGCTCGTACCACAAAATAAAGGAATAGAAGCTCCAAATCTTGGTCATGTTCTTGGCCTTGCCCGCCTTATGATCATCCAGCAGGCGCATGATTTCGTCCACATTAAAGAACTTTTCGGCAACGGGGCCAGTGAACTTTTCCTTTACCATATTATAGTACTTATCTTCCCGCAGCCAGTCGTTCAGCGGCACGGGGAAGCCCAGCTTTTTGCGATGGGCAACGCTTTCCGGCAGCTGCTTCATGGCGGCACCGCGCAGAGCGATCTTGGTGGACTCTTTGCCGGAGCGGTATTTCTGCGGGATGGACAGTGCCACATCCAGCATGTTGCGGTCCAGGAAAGGCACGCGCAGTTCCAGGCTGTTGGCCATGCTCATACGGTCGGCTTTCAGCAGGATATCATACAGCATCCAGGTGTGCATATCCACCCACTGCAGCTGGGTGGGTTCATCCAGACCCTGCACTTTATCAAAATAAGGCTTAAAGAACTGTTCCGGGCGGGGGCTGTGGTAGTTCTTTTTCAGGCAGCGGTCACGTTCAGCCGGGTCCAGGAAAACATAGTTGGCGCGCATATAGCGCTGCCAGGGTTCTTCTGCACCGCGCACCAGGAAGTGCTTGCCCTTAAAGTCCGGCAGTTTGGATGCCACTGCGCCTGCGGCCTTACGCAGCGCTTTGGGCACCTTATGCTCGTAATCCATAAAGTGAACCGCCTGGCAGTACATGGGGTAGCCGCCAAACAGTTCATCGGCACCTTCGCCGGAAAGCACGACCTTGACGTACTTGCGGGCGTTCTGGGCCAAAAAGTAAAGCGGAACTTCCGCCGGGTTGGGCATGGGTTCATCCAGGTACCACTGGATCAGGCGGTTGGCTTCAAAGAACTGTTCGGCATCCACCTTATTGGCAATGCTGGGCACACCGATTTCCTTACTGAACTCCTGGGCATACGGCAGCTCGGAGTATTTTTCCTCCGCATAGCCGACCGAGAAGCTCTTGACATGCGGAGTACCCTTAGCAACCTCGTTGACCACAAAGCTGGAATCCACACCGGAAGAAAGGAAGCAGCCAACCTCAACATCGGCAATCTGGTGGGCGGCAACGCTTTCGGCAAAGGTATCGGTGATGATTTTTTCCCACTCTTCCAGGCTCTTGGAATCGTCCACATGGTACTTGATCTCATAGTAGCGTTCCACTGTCAGCTCGCCATTTTCCCAGGTGAACATACATCCGCTGGGCAGCTTGTAGACATTTTTGAACATGGTTTCCTCATTGGGGATATACTCAATGCTCAAATATTCCGGCAGGCGTTCCTCGTTTAGTTCCTTTTTGAAACCGGGATGAGCCAGAAAGCTTTTGATCTCGCTGCCAAACAGGAACAGACCATCCTGATTATAATAATAGAACGGTTTGATACCAAAGATATCCCGCGCACCAAACATGGTTTTGGTTTTCTGGTCCCAGATCACGAAGGTGAACATGCCGCGCAGTTTGCCGGGCAGCTGATTGCCCCACTGCTCATAGCCATGCAGCAGCACCTCGGTATCGGACCGGGTGGCAAAGGTATGGCCTGCGGCGATCAGTTCCTCGCGCAGGGTCTGGAAGTTATAGATCTCGCCGTTAAAAATGCAGACAAGACTGCCATCCTCATTGAACATGGGCTGCTTGCCGCCCTCCAGGTCAATGATGGAAAGGCGGCGGTGGCCCAGGGCTACCTGGTCGTCCACATAGTAGCCTTCGCCGTCTGGGCCGCGGTAGGTGATCAGGTCCGCCATTCCTTTTACAATGCGGCGGGCGGTTTCCGCTTTATGGTTGCGCTCAGCAAAGCCGGTAATGCCACACATAGGCGCTTTCCCCTCTCTATCGTTAGGATTTCAGTGTTCTGATTGTTTTTGTTTTAGGCTGGCGGCCATAGTTGCCTGATTGCCAAAAGGGCGGCGGGCGCACAATGTGCACCCCTACGGAGCCAGTAATTCTATTAAGAGTAACTTTCTATCAATCCCGCAGGCCCTTGTTGCCATAGTAGCGGGCGGTTTTGCGGTAGTAGTTCAGCTGGCTGCGGATGTACCAGAGCCAGCGCTTGAGGTTCCAATCCTCTTTGCAGAACAGCTGGTGGGCACATTTGCCCTCTTTTTTCAGCTTATCCGCACGGGCCAGCAAATCCGGATCCTTCAGGTACTTTTTGATCACGCCGTAGGGGGCAATCATCCACAGGCTCTTGGTATCGGCAATGGTCAGGCCAAGTTCCTTGTGCTCCAGCACATCCTCCACCAGCCACTTGGACAGGTTATACCCTGCCGCGGTGACAAAGTAGCTGGAACGGCCCTGACGGGGGTTCATCTCAAACATCTTGTACTCGCCGGTGCGGGCATCGTACTTGATGTCCATATTGGCAAAGCCTTCCCACTGCATATCTTCCAAAAAGTTTTTCAGCTTTTCCAGCAGGGCAGCATCATTGTATTCGGGGTCAGACAAGATGGCCGCATAGTTGCCGATGCCCTCGGGGGTCTGCTCTTCCAGCAGTGGGCGGCCCAAAGCCATCAGCTTAACTTTGTGGTCCAGGCCGCAGTAGGCGTTCAGCACGCGCATGCAGTTGTCATCGCCGGGGATATACTCCTGCAGAATTAGTTCGTCCTGGTAGCTGCTGCCGTAAATGGCGGCGGTGATGGCGTCAAATTCTTCGCGGTTATTGGCAAGGAACACCTTTTTCTTGTGGGGGAAGGTGCAGTTCCAATACGCCGGGGAATTGCTCGCCTTGATGATAACGGGGAACGCAAACGGCAGTTCTATATTTTTATAGTTCTGCGCATTGCAGGTTGCCGTTTTGGGGTAGCTCAGGCCGTGTGCTTCGCAGGCACGGTAGAAGTTTTCTTTGATATCCAGATCCAGCACGGTTTGCAGTTCCGGGCAGGCAAAGTGGTAATAGGGCTTCAGGGCATCGCGGTGGCGGCCCATCAACACGGTGTAACCGTCCGCGCAGGAAACCAGCACCAGCGGCTTGTCCGCATGGGCTTTTGCGTAATCGGTCAGCGTTTTTACAAACGTTTCATCGTTTTCCAAATCAGGTTCCAGCACGGCAATTTTTACAAGATTGGTGTTGGAAGTTGCAACCAGCGCACCCTTGCAGATGGCCACGCTGCGCACGCCATACTGCTGGTAAAAGCTGCGTGCCATACCATAAACATTGGCATCGCTGCCAAGAAGTACCGGTAAAAAATCAGACATAATACCAAACCTTTCCCATTTTGGTTATCCCTTATTTTACCGCCATTGCCACCACATGTCAAACGGCAATATCGCCTGCTTTGGGGGTGCGGGCACGGCGTTTTTTGTCTGCGCGGGCAAAAATTCCAGCAGCATTCGCCGCAAAATGCTTTTCTTTACGGCGCGAACCGTGTATAATAGGGCATATCGTACAAACAGTACCGGTTCCCGCCGGGGCAAGAAAGTAATAACCTGCGGTTTGTTTTTTAGCGCCGCAGCCAGTTGAGGATTATAACCATGTGTGGAATTGTTGGCTTTGTCGGCGCACGCGCCGACATGCAGGAAATTTTGCAGGGCATGATGGATGCCATCGCCCACCGCGGCCCCGATGGCCAGGGCCAGTTTATTGAAGGCCCGGCAGCCCTTGGCCAGCGCCGCCTTTCCATCATTGACCTGGAGGGCGGCAAACAGCCCATGTTCAATGAGGACCAGAACCTTGCCGTGATCTTTAACGGTGAGATTTATAACTTCCAGGAGCTGACCGCCGAATTGATGCGCGCCGGGCACACCTTTGCCACCCGGTCCGACACCGAAGTTCTGCTGCACGGGTACGAGCAGTGGGGCAAGGAGATGCTGCAAAAGCTGCGCGGCATGTTCACCTTTGCCATCTGGGACCGCAAAAACGAAACGCTGTTCTGCGCGCGCGACCATTTTGGCATCAAGCCGTTCTATTATTACCAAAACGATGCCGGCGAGCTGCTGTTTGGCAGCGAGATCAAGAGCTTTTTGGCCCACCCCGGCTTCAAGAAAGAGCTGAACGAAGAGCAGCTGCCGCTGTATCTTTCCTACCAGTATTCCCCCGGGGAGGATACTTTCTTTAAGGGCGTCAAAAAGCTGATGCCCGCCCACTGGCTGGAATGGAAAGCCGGGCAGCTGACGGTGCAGCGCTACTGGCAGCCCAAGTTTGACCCCGATGATTCCCGCACACTGGAAGAGTGGGAGGACGAGATCAGCGCGGCGATGAAAGAAAGCGTGCAGGCACACAAGATCGCCGATGTTGAGGTTGGCAGCTTCCTTTCTTCCGGCGTGGATTCCAGCTACATGGCCGCGCTGGCCCATGTGGACAAAACGTTTACCGTCGGCTTTGCCAACAAGCAGTATGACGAAACCGACTATGCACAGGAGTTTTCCAAGCACATCGGGGTCAAGAATTACGCTTACCGCATTACGCCGGAGGAATACTGGGCCAACCTGGGCAAGATCCAGTACCATATGGATGAACCTTTGGCGGATGCTGCCTCTGTCGCGCTGTACTTTGTCAACCGCGAAGCATCCAAGCAGGTCAAGGTCTGCCTGTCCGGCGAAGGCGCCGATGAATTTTTCGGCGGGTACAACATTTATAAAGAGCCGTTTACCGTGACCTGGTATGACAAGATTCCCCTGCCCATCCGCCGGGCCATCGGTGCGGTGGCGGACCTGCTGCCGCCGGTGCATGGCATCAACTTTTTGGTGCGCCGCGGCAAGCCGCTGGCGGAGCGTTACATCGGCAACACCAACCTGATGGATGAGCACCGCAAGAAAAAGCTGCTGAAAAACTACCGCCCCGGCAAGCTGCCCACCGACCTTTCCCGCCCGTACTTTGAGCTTTCCAAAGGGCAGGACGCTGTGACCCAGATGGAAACCTGCGACCTGAACCTGTGGATGGTGGGCGATATTCTGCTGAAAGCCGACAAGATGAGCATGGCCAACAGCCTGGAGCTGCGCGTGCCGTTCCTGGACCGCAAAGTATTTGAACTGGCAAGTCATATTCCGACCAGGTGCAAGGTGAACGCCAACCAGACCAAGATTGCGATGCGCGGTGCGGCAGAAAAGACCATTCCCGCCAAAACGGCAGACAAAAAGAAGCTCGGCTTCCCTGTTCCGGTACGCGCCTGGCTGCGGGATGAGCAGTATGCGGGTGTTGTGCGCAAGGCATTTAACACCCCCGCCGCGGAGCAGTTTTTCCGCACAAAAGAGCTGAATGCCATGCTGGACCAGCATATTTCCGGCAAGCGGGATAACTGGCGGCAGATCTGGTGCATTTTTATGTTCTTAGTCTGGTACGATGAATACTTTGTAAAACGCTGAGGTGATAACAACATGCTGTTAAAACAACTGCTGAAAAATCTGGACTATACACTTGTTCAGGGCAGCCTGAATACCGAAGTGACTGACATTTACTATGATTCCCGCAAGGTAACGCCGGGCGGTCTGTTTGTCTGCATCGTTGGCACCCAGCGGGACAGCCACGATTACGCCGCGGACGTTGCCGCCAAAGGCGCCGCCGTGCTGGCCATCCAGCACGACCTGCCTGCCGAGGTACTGGCTGCTTTGCCGGATGTGACCGTGGTCAAGTTCGAGAGCACCCGTTACGCCATGGCGCTGCTTTCCACCGCCTATTTTGGCCGTCCCGCGCTGGAAATGACGATGGTTGGCGTGACCGGCACCAAGGGCAAAACCACCACCACCCACATGATCAAGGCTGTGCTGGAAGCCGCAGGTCACAAGGTCGGCATGGTCGGCACCAACGGCGTGTATTACCCCGGCCACCACTATGACCTGAACAACACCACCCCCGAAAGCTACGAGCTGCAAAAGATCCTGCGCCAGCTGGCGGATGCGGGGTGCGATGCCTGCGTGATGGAAGTTTCCAGCCAGGGCATTATGATGGACCGCGTGGCGGGCATCCATTATAAAGTCGGCGTGTTCACCAACCTGTACCCGGATCACATCGGCCCCGGCGAACATTCCAGCTTTGAGGAATACCGCAGCTGGAAAGGCAAGCTGTTCCAGCGCTGCGATATCGGCGTGGTGAACGCAGACGACCCCAACACCGAAGCATTGCTGGAAGGCCACACCTGCAAGCTGGTTACCTATGGCATCCATGCCCCCAAGGTGGACTACCGCGCCAGCGAGCAGTACCGCCTGCTGCGCAACAAGGAGATGCTGGGCGTTGAGTTCACCCTGACCGAGCCGGACGGCCACACGCTGGACGTACAGGTGGGCATGCCGGGGCTGTTCAGTATTTACAACGCCCTGGCCACCATCGGCGTGGGCAAGGTGCTGGGCCTTGCGGATGCCCCCATCCATGAGGGGCTGAAAAAGGCGCTCGTTAAAGGCCGTGTGGAGCTGGTGCCCATCAGCCACAAGTTCACCATCCTGATCGACTATGCCCACAACGAAGCCGCCACCGAAAGCCTGATTGAAACCCTGCGGGAGTACAACCCCAACCGCCTGGTCGTGGTGTTCGGCTGCGGCGGCAACCGCAGCAAACTGCGCCGTTACGGCATGGGCGAAGTGTGCGCCAAGTTGGCGGATTTCAGCATTTTGACCGAAGACAACAACCGCTTTGAAAAGGTGGAAGATATTATCGCGGACATCAAAACCGGCATGGCCAAGGGCAACCCGGACGCCAAGTATGTGGAAATCCCCGACCGGTTGGATGCCCTGCATTACGCCATTGATCACGCGCAGGAGGGCGACCTGATTGCCGTAATTGGCAAAGGCCACGAAGCCTACCGCGACCGCGAGGGTGTTAAAACGCCGTTTTTGGAGCGCGAGCTGATTGAAGAGTACGCCGCTGAGACAGGGGTAGAATAAGCAATTTTGCAGGGCTGTGCTTTGCCTTTTGCTGCTTTGCGGCAAAAGCGGCGCGGCCCTGCTTTTCTTTTGCGCAAAATTGTGGTATACTGTCTGTGTATGCTAAAAAGTATACACAAAATTCAAACCGAACCAATGCGGAAAGGAGGCCGGTTTGATGACCACACAACCACCTGACCGGCTTTTCCGCCCGGTCAGCCCGGCGGCACAGGCCAAGGGCGAGCGCGTGTTCTGCGCTGCCGTGGCGCTGCTGCTGGTTTTATCGGAGGTATTCAGCTCCAACATTCAAAACACACTGCCCACATTCAGCCATGTGTGCCGCATTGCCTTAACCGTTACGGCGGCGGTGCTGCTGGTTGCCAAAAGCCTGCTGCTGACCCAGTGGCAGACCAAACAGCAGGCGCTGACGGCTGCCGCGTTGGCCGCTTTTGCGGTGTTTACCACCGCATACGGGCGCGACCAATGGTTTTTGTTTGCCGTTTTGCTTGGCATTGGTGCCAAGGATGTTGATTTGCGCCGGGTGCTGCAGGTCTACCTTGCCGCAGCGGCTGGCGGGCTGCTGGCAGTGCAGCTGCTGCATGCCGCAACGCCGCTGGTGCCCTACCTGTACTACTGCCGCAACTGGGATTACGGCTATGGCCATTATAACGGGTACGGTGCCCGACTGGCCGGTGTATTTTTTGCCTGGGGCTGGCTGCGTTGGCCGCGCCTGCGCTGGTGGGACTGGGGCGGCCTGGCTGCCCTGGCAGCCTACACGCTGCTGGTGCCCGGCTGCCGCGGGGCAGGCATTGCCATGGTACTGCTGCTGGTTTTGTTTTTGCTGCAGCGTGCCTTGCCCGCCTTTTTTGAAAGCCGCATCTGGCACGGCATGGCTCTGGCTGCCGCACCGCTGGCGCTGGGGTTCAGCCTGTTGGCCGGGCGGCTGTTTGACCCGGATCATCCCACCGCCACCCCGCTGCTGGACAAACTGAACGGCCTGCTTTCCGGCCGATTCGAGATCTGGCACCATGTGTTCTGGGGGTATCCCCTCTACCACCCGGAGCAGGACGGGGTGCCCGGCTGGTACCATGATGCCATGCCCAAGGCCGTTACCCTTTTGGGTGGCCTTGCCACTGATGGAGACGAGCACCACGCCATTGATAACTCTTTCCTTGCCATCCCGATGAACAAGGGTGTGTTGGGCGCTGTGGTGATTGGGGTCATCTTCCTGTTGTTGATGTGGCGGCTGTGCCAAAACCGCTGCACGGGCGAAACTTTGTTTTTGACGGTGATCCTGGTTTACTTTTTGATGGAAAACAAATGCTTTTTGTTCTCCGCCGACCCCTTCATTCTGCTGCTGCCCGCAGCGCTGTTTCCCGCAAAGGGCAAGCCTCTGCCGGTCGTCTGCCCGCCGGTAACACGAGGGTGTATCTGAAAAGAATAGAAAAGCTGCCTGAACCTGTTTGCAGTGTGCAAACGATCCAGGCAGTTTTATTTTTATCCAATTTGTTCTTTGTCAAAAGCGGGCTTATCTCACAGCTCGCTGAGGATATTGCCGTCAATGGAGATGGTGATGACCTGCCACGGGATGAACTTGCCGCTGTTCTGCAAGGCCGACTTGGCGGCGCGTTCCAGCCCGCCGCAGCAGGGCACTTCCATCCGCACTACGGTCACGCTCTGGATGTTATTTTCGCGGATGATCTGGGTCAGCTTTTCGCTGTAATCCACATCGTCCAGCTTGGGGCAGCCCACCAGCGTGATATGGCCGCGAATGAACTTTTGATGGAAGTTGGCGTAAGCATAGGCCGTGCAGTCCGCTGCAATCAGCAGTTTGGCCCCATCAAAGTAGGGGGCGTTGACCGGAACCAGTTTGATCTGCACCGGCCATTGGGAAAGCTGAGACCGCAACACCGGCATGTCCTCCCCTGCCGGTTCCGGCTTATGCTGCATCTGGCGCATCTGGCTGCCGGGGCAGCCGTGGTGCATCTGCGGCACAGGCTGGTGGAACATGCTACGGGCCGCGCTGCCAGGGCAGCCGCCCAGCGGCTTTTGGGCGGCTGCGGCTTTCTGGCGCTTGTTTTCCTCCACAGCCTTTTCATCATAAGCGGCGGCTTCGCGCTCCACAAAGGTGATAGCGCCGGTGGGGCAATGGGGCAGGCAGTCGCCGAAGCCATCGCAGTAGTCATCCCGCATCAGTTTGGCCTTGCCGTTGACCATGGCGATAGCACCTTCGTGGCAGGCATTGGCGCAGGCACCGCAGCCGTTGCATTTATCGGTATCGATCTGGATAATTTTGCGAATCATAGAGGATGTTCCTTTCTCCGCGCCGTTCAATGCCGTGCATTGCTGTGCGGCGCGCTGCTCTTTTCTTTTTGCTGTGCTTGTATTATAATGCCATCAGGCCAATAAATCTGTGGTTATAACCACAAAAAGTGAGGAATCCCATGGAAAAAACAGCCAGCACCCCCATCCAGCTTTTCCGTGGCATGACGGCGGACGAACTTGCCGCCCTGCGCGCCGCCCACTGCATCCGTGTGCAGCGTTATGACAAAAACGCTCTGATCTACCATGCGGGCCGTGTGGTACATGAGATCGGCATTGTGCAAAGCGGCAGCGTAAACGTAGAATCCAACGACCTGTGGGGCAACAAAAGCATTTTGAGCCATGTGGAAGCCGGGCAGGCGTTTGCCGAAACTTATGCCCTGTGCGGCGAGCCGCTGATGGTGGATGTGGCCGCCGCGGAGCCGTGCGAAATTTTATGGCTGGATCTTGTACCCATGCTGCAGCAGCAAAACACTGCCGCCAGCTGGTACCCCAAGTTTTTGCACAACCTGTTACTGCTTTCTATGCAGAAAAACCTGGCGCTCTCCCAACGCATCCGGTGCACCACACCAAAAAGTGCGCGTGGGCGGCTGCTGACCTATCTTTCCGCGCAGGCAGTGCGGGCGGGCAGCACGCATTTTTCCATCCCGTTTGACCGCCAGCAGCTGGCGGACTACCTGAACCTGGACCGCAGCGCACTTTCCAAGGAGCTGGGCAAAATGCGGGACGATGGGCTGATCCGCTGCCGCAAAAACGAATTTGAGCTGTGCGGAACGGAATAACGCCCCCTTATCCTCTATCCTTAAGGCAACACCGCATGCGGCCTGCTTCGTCCAGCTTGTTGGCTTTCAACAAGCGGATCACTTCGGGGATATTGGTCTGGATGGGGCACCCCTGCTGGCAGCGCGGCTTTTTGCAGCCCAGACACTGGTTGGCTTCATCCATGACATGTAGTGCCATTGTTTTTTCTCATTTCGCAACGATTTTGCGTGTTAAAAGCGCAACAAAGTTTCAACTCCGTGCACTTTTTATCCATATTTATATTATAATAGCACTACATGCGCCGTGTACGCAAGCCCCATGGGCTGTATTTTGTACCGGCAAAGTAACGAAAAATCAACCGCTTTGCTGTGCATATCAGCAGCAATTTGCAGTTTTTGGTCCTGCCCTGCCAAACCAGCAAGGCTGGTGCCCGCCGGAATTTTTGCGTGCTTTAACAGCGGCAGCGCGCTGCGCTTTGCCCCCAGCACCAACAGGTACGGCGGCAGCGCGGGCAGGCCCGCGGCGGGCACATCCAGCACAGCATCCAGTACCAGTCGCCGCAGGCGGGCCGTGGGGTAGCGCTTGGTTTTCAGGCGGTCATACAGATCATTTACCGTTTCTGCTTCGCGGGCTGCGGCATACAGGCGGTTTTCCAGCCCTTCGCCCGCGCCGCGTAAGGTACTCAGCTGCTCCGGCGTTTTGGTGCGCAGCAAAGTCAGCACTGCGGTGCTGAACTTTTCCGGGTCCGCCAGCTGACCTTGTTCCGCGGCCTGGCGGTACAGCTCCATGGCTGCCTGCGGCACAAAGGGGCTGGCAGCCTTGATTCCTTGCGTATGCACCAACTGCCGGATATGGGAAGCCGAAGCCAGTGCCTGCCCCTGCACCTGGCCGGTCTGGGCGGTGCCATGGGCTGCGCCCAGACGCGGCAGGGGCAGCAACTGCATGGCTGCCCCCTGCCGCAGAATGGCCTTGCAGTATTCGATCCCCAAAATGTTGTTGGGCGTTTGCAGCAAATCCGCAGCACCGGGGCACAATGTTTCGGCGGCTGCGGCACGGGCGGCGGCAAAGGGCAGGCCGCTTTCCAGCTGGCTGCGCAGCGCCGCCGGGAACGCCGCACTGCACAGCGCGGCAGCCGCTGCCTGCAAGGGGGCGGGCTCCGGGGTTTCGGCACCGAACGCAAGAGTATCGCACCCCAGCGCGGCCAGCAGATGTACCCCGGCAGCGGCAAACTGTTCTGCGCTGGCGTTGGCATAGGGCGCAGGCAGCGCCACCACCAGGTCCGCCCCGGCAGCCAGCGCTGCGCGCACCCGCACAGCTTCCGGCAGGATGGGTACCCCACCGCGCTGCACAACGCCGGTGCTCATGCACACCGCGATGGTACTGGCCCCCCGCTGCCGCAGCATGCGCAGCTGCAATGCGTGGCCGCTGTGGAACGGGTCATACTCTGCAATGATGCCGACAAAATTCATATCGTCTCCCCCTGATTCTCCGCAAATTCTGTTCGCTTGTGCCGAAAAGAGCCTTGCAATGTTTTCTGCTTCATTATATAATAAATTTGTCTGATACAAAAGGGCCAATACAAAAACCGGGTCCCGCCCGGCATGGTTCTTAAATTTTGAAGGAGGACAAATCCAATGAAGATCCTTGTTATCAACTGTGGTTCTTCCAGCCTGAAATATCAGCTCATTGATATGCAAGGCGAGAAGGTGCTGTGCAAGGGCCTGTGCGAGCGCATTGGCATGGAAAGCAGCATGATTACCCATGAAGCCAACGGCAATAAAGCCACCACCCCGGCCATCTTCCCCACCCACACCGAAGCATTTGCTGAGGTTGTGAAGAAGATGACCACCGGCGATGGCAAGGTCATTGATGATGTCAGCGAGATCAACGCCATCGGCCACCGCGTGGTCCACGGCGGCGAAAAGTTCCAGGCCAGCTGCCTGATCACCCCCGAAGTGATCGAGACCCTGCGCGAGCTGAGCCCCCTGGCCCCGCTGCACAACCCTGCCGGCATCCTGGGTATCGAGGCCGCCAAAAAGGTCTTTGGCGATATCCCCAATGTTGCCGTGTTTGATACCGCTTTCCATTCCACCATGCCGCCGAAGGCTTTCATGTACGCCATCCCGTATGAATATTACGAGAAGTACGGCGTGCGCCGTTACGGCTTCCACGGCACCAGCCACAAGTACGTCAGCTACCGCGCTGCCGAATATCTGGAAGAGCCCATCGACCGCCTGAAGCTGATCACCTGCCATCTGGGCAATGGTTCTTCCATTGCTGCAGTTGACCAGGGCAAGGTTGTGGATACCTCTATGGGCATGACCCCGCTGGCCGGCCTGATGATGGGCACCCGCTGCGGCGATATCGACCCTTCTGTGGTCAACTACCTGAAGTACACCCTGAACATCACCGGCCACCAGCTGGACGAGATTCTGAACAAGAAGTCCGGCCTGCTGGGTGTCTCCGGCGTTTCCAGCGACAAGCGTGACGTTGAGGCAGCAGCCGCCGCCGGCAACCCGCGCGCACAGCTGGCCAGCGATATGCTGAACTACCAGATCAAGAAGACCATCGGCAGCTACATTGCCGCTATGGGCGGTGTTGACGCCATCGTGTTCACCGGCGGTATCGGCGAGCATGACGCTGACTCCCGTGCCAAGATCTGCCACCACATGGATTGGCTGGGCATCCGCGTGGATACCGACAAGAACGCCAACGCCCACAAGCAGAACAAAGATGTTGTGGAAATCACCGCTTGGGGTGCCAAGGTTCGCACCCTGGTCATCGAGACCAACGAAGAGCTGATGATTGCCCGCGACACCAAGGAAGTTCTGGGCAACCACGGTTTGGTTTGATTGCCGCCTGTTTTGGCGTAATCAGTTAAATTAAAAGATCCGCTCCTTTTTGCAGAAAAGGGGCGGATTTTTTGGTTAATTAAGAAAGAAAAATAATAAAGAAAAATTGTGGTGGACCGCGGCGCGGGCGCGCCGCTCAAAAAATTAGGGTGTGAAGTGGTATAACAAAATCGGCGAGCTTTTGTCTCGCACTGTAGGGAACAGTCTTGACCGTTCCGGAGCCCTGCTTATCTGTTATCATGGGATTTATGACCAGGCTCCTTCCGGGGCGTCGGGGACGCCGCCCCCTACAAATAATTTGTTGGTTCATCTTATATTTTTAATGTACAGTTCCGACCATGGCCCCGGTGCGGTCGGGTGACCCCGCCCTACAGAAAGGCAGAGCATATCACACTTTCTATTGCTGGCAGTACGGCAGGGCGCAGGGGCCGTTTGCTCTTACTGTATCCCCCGCAAAATCTCCACCACTTTCGCTTTATCCTGCCAACGGTACACCGATGCCACATAGTAGCTGTCCCCTGCTGTCCATGTCACCACGCTGCAATTTTGGATTTCTTCCGCAGTCAGGGCGGCAATGTCATCCACGATTACAATCTGCTGTTCTATGTTCGCTTTATCTTCCTCGGTAATGGCATCATCCGGCCCGCGGCCCTGAATGTTGACTTTGTTTTCCAGCGGCATTTGGGCTATGCCCAGCACCTGATGTTCTTTGCCCTGCTTGCCGTTATCAATCAGGCAGGAGTATGCGCCGTATTCCTGATAGGTGCTGTCATCCCATGTCACCGTGCAGCCATCCGGCAGCCAGGTCAGCTGCATTTGTTCCATGGGGATACTGTTCTGCGGCGCTTCCTGCACGGCAAGGTATGCCCGGCTGCCCTCCAGAATTACGGCCACTTTAGGCCAAAAGGCGTAGGCGGTTGTTGCCAGCACTGCGCAGACGGCGGCTATGATGACCGTTTTCAGCAGCCGCCGGGGTGTGCGGCGCACCTGCGGCACAAATGGCATTGGCACATTGGCTGGTTCCAGCTGTTCCAACGCCGCCAGGTCCGCGCACTGCTGGGCGGCGCACGCCTGCACCAGCAGTTCATCCAATGGTTCTTTCATAAGGTCAGGCCCTCCTGTTCCAGTAATTGTTTCAGCTTTTGCCGGGCGCGGCGGCTGCGCTGGCGCACCGTAGCGGCGTGCAGCCCCAGTGCTGCCGCAATTTGTGCCCCGGTCATGCCCTGCCCGTATTGCAACTGCAAGATGGCGCGGTCGGTTTCTTCCAGCGCCTGCATTGCCGCCAGCAGGCAGCGCACGGCCTCGCTGCGTTCCAGCTTTTCCTGCGGCAGTGGGTCAGCATCCGGCAGAGCGGCAAATACTGCATCTTCCGCCGGTTCGCCCCACCGGCTCCGGCGCATATTCAGGGCTGTATGGCGCACCGTGACCAGCAGCAAATGGCGCAGCTTTTCCGCATCAATTGTATCAGGCCGGGCACGGTTCAACCGCAGCCAGCTTTCCTGCACGGCATCCTGTGCCAGGTGGCTGTCCTGCAAAATTCTGTCTGCCAGCGCGCACAGGCGGCCGTAATCCTGTATGAACGCCTGCTGCAAAACATCTGCCGAGAACATCCGCTTCACCTCCTTTTCCCTTTATTCAGAAAGGCCTTTCACTTCTATAACACGCCGTCCCCACATTTTGTGACAACAAAAGCGGCACCCAGGTTTTCCGGGTGCCGCTTTGTTTACTGTGCTTCTTCCGCCTTGCAATAATATTCAATCGCTCTTGCGGCAAATTCTGCCGCGCCGGGGCCGCCTGCGGCGTTGATGTTTTTGGTAAACTCACCGCCCGCCGCGTACATCTGCCCCAGCTGGGCCAGAATCTGCTTATTGCAGGTGTAATAGTGCCGGGTGATGAAATCCTTCAGTGTTTTCACCTGTGCCTGCACCGCCGGGTCCTGGGCTGGGCGGGTCTGCAAAGTGCTGAACGCCGCCACAATGGCCATCAACTGGGCGTTGATGGTATTGCTTTCTTGTGGGGTACGTTTGGCGCTTTTTCCCTCAAATTCCTGGTACTCCGGAGTTGTGCCCCACGCCTGTTTTGCCTGATGGGCGTATTCTTCCAGTTTTGTGGTATCAAATGCGGTAAAATCCATTGGTTTTCCTCCTGTCTGCTGCATCCTGCGGGCAAGGTCGATCAGGTTTTCCAGACGCTGCTTTTTCAGCGTCAGCAGCTCCATTTGCTGTGTCAGCGCCTTTTCGCGGTCAAATCCCGGCTGGGTCATGATCTGTCTGATATCTTTTAAGGGGAATTCCATTTCCCGGAACAGCAGGATCTGCTGCAAAGCTGCCAGCGCTGTATCGTCATACAGGCGGTAGCCCGCTTCGGTGTGCCCGCTTGGGTGCAGCAAGCCGATTTTATCGTAATATTGCAGGGTGCGTATACTCACGCCGGTCAGGCGGCTTACTTCACTTACGGTCATCATTGGTTTTCCCTCCTTCCCTTGCGGCAATTCCAGCGTACTCTATTACGCAGCGTCAGAGTCAAGAGGTTTTCATAAAAATTTTCATAAGGCAACACCGCACAATTCTAAGTGCCGATACGGCGAGCGAGGCGCGGCAGCTGCTAGGCCAAAAGCGCAGATAATACTGGATGTCTTATCGAGCATTTTGGCAACGCAGATGCCGTGCCGCAGCCGTCGGAGCGGTGCTTAAGCCGTAAGGCGGGAATTGTGCGGTGTTGCCCTAACTTTAGCAACACAAAAGCCTGCGGCGGATTGCAGGCGCAGTTCCACCACAGGCTGTATATTTTTATGTTACAGGCTGGAATAGCCAAAGCTGTTGACCAGTGCGTCAATGCGTTTGCCCTGTTTGCACCACGGGCAGTCGCGGGAATCATAGCTCTGGTAATCGCCAAGGTCGTTGGGGTCAAAGATGGAAGTAACCGGGTAGCCTGCGCACTCTGTCTGGGTGGCAAAGATTGCGCCAATGCCAACTACCTGGCCGCCGTAATAGTTGATCGCTTCCACAGCAGCCTGCGCGGTATAACCGGTGGTAACGGATGCTGCCAGGATCAGCACATGCTTGCCCGCGATCATGGGAGAGGTATTTTCGCGGAACAGCAACTGGCTACCGGTGGTGTGTTCCGGCGTGACCACATAGATGGTCTGGTGGGCGTTCATGTTTACATAGCCGTCGCGGGTCAACTCGCTGGCCATGCAGGCGCCGATCACCTCGGTGCCGTCCAGGCAGAGGATGGTATCCACGATGGTGGTGTGGGTATAAGAGCTGACCAGTTCCAGTGCCACAGCGCGCGCTTCGGAAAGGCGGGTCTTTTGCATGGTAACGTCAATGTAATAATTGATATGGCTGTGGCTTGTGGCAAAGTGTCCCTTTGCCACGCGCAGTACAAGATCCTGTTTTTGGGTGGGTAATTTGACCATATTGATTGCCATGTGTTTCACTCCTGTTCTGTCATTTCAACCGATAAATCACTCTCTTTCTTTTATTTTATTGTAAAACATCCCCATATGCAAGAGCTTTTTGGTGGCAATTCCGTACAAAATGCCGGGCTGCAATTTGGTTGAACTGCTATTTTTTGCGTTTTTGCTGTCTTGTTTTGCCGCTTTACACCCTACCCTGCCAATGGTATAATATTTAATATTATACTGGGGTAAAAGGGGGATCTGACGCCATGGGTTACAGGCTGGCGGAACAAAATGGGGAAAGCGTTGCCGTGCCGCGGCTGGTGTTCGCGCACCTGGCCCGCGCAGACGGCGATACCATCCGCGCCGCGTTGTATCTTTTGGGCGGTGGCGGAACCGACCCCCGCACCATGGCGCGGGATCTTGGCATGCCCAGCATTGAGGCCGCCAAGCGCGCCATGCAGTATTGGGCCGGTGCCGGGCTGCTGGTCAGTGACCGGGATGCTCCCCTGCCCAAGACCGAAATGCAGAAAGCTTCCACCATCGACCTGACCACCCTGAACGACCCTTATGTTTCGGTCCTATGCGAGGAAGCGCAGACCGCATTCGGCAAGGCACTCAGCCGAACCGAGATGCAGCGGCTGGTCAGCCTGTATCTGAATGATGGCTGGCAGCCGGATGTTGTGCTGCTTTGCTGCGCCGAAGTTGCCCGCCAGGGCCGCCGCACCGTTGGCGCGCTGAGCCGCGAACTTTTGAAATGGCGGGATGCCGGGGTGGAAACCGGCGAGGACGCCGAATGTTACTTAAAGCAGCAGGCCCAGCGGGAAAGCTGGTGCATCGAGTCTGCCGCCCTGTTTGGCATCGCCCCTGCGCAGCTCAGCCGCTGGGAGCGCGGGGCCATTGCCCGCTGGCACGAGGACTGGCGTTTTGGCGCGGACATGATTGAGGAAGCCCTGCTGCGGGCGGACAATCACCGCACGGTGCGCTATGTGGACGGCATTCTGCGCTCCTGGTACGCGCAGGGGCTTACCACGGTATCGGCGGTGCGCGGTCAGGGCCAGCTGGCGGGCAGCAACATTCTGACCACCGGGGCAAAGCCAGCCGCCCCCAAAGCCGACCTGTTCCAGACCAACTGGAACGATGTTTTTGACGATGAAACGGAGGGATAAGCCATGCGCACCAAAGATGAACTCTTCCGCGAAGCACTGCGCCACATTGCGGCCCGCCGCCAGCAGGCCGTAACAGCAGCCGAGCGTGACCGTGCCGCAGCGCTGGCTGCCCACCCGGAGCTGCGCGCCGCCGAGGATGCCCGCACCCACGCCGGGCTGACCCTGACGCTGGCTGCCGCCCGCGGCGCGGACCAGACCGCCGCAGCCGCAGCGCTGAAAACGGCAGACGAGCGCCTGACAGCTGCTTATGCCACGCTGGGCCTTGGGCCGGAGGGTTTTGTTCCGCACTACACCTGCCCCACCTGCAAGGATACCGGCATGGTGAACGGCCGTCCCTGCAGCTGCGTGGCCGAAGCGGCCCGCACCCTGCGGCGGGATGAGATCAACGCCGCAAGCCCGCTGGCCCTGTGCAGCTTTGATACCTTCGAACTGGACCGCTACCCCGCCGAGCCGGAGCCGGAGCTGGGTGGCACCCCGCGGGACTACATGGGCAAAGTGCTGGCCTACTGCCAGCGGTACGCCAACAGCTTTACGCCGGAAAGCCGCGGCCTGATGTTTATTGGTAGTGCCGGGCTGGGAAAAACCCACATGGCACTTGCCATTGCAGACACAGTTTTGAACCGCGGGTTTGATGTGCTGTACACCAGCTCCGCCGCGCTGGCCGCTCAGCTGGGGCGCGAACACTTTGACCGTGCCGCCGAAGACCCCTGGCTGGACGCCTGCAAGGAGGCCGACCTGCTGATTCTGGACGACCTGGGCACCGAGTACATCAGCCAGCTGACCATCAGCGTATTGTATGAGCTGATCAACACCCGTATGCTCTGCCACCGGCCCACTATTTACACTTCCAACATTGTGGATAGTTCCATTTTTGAAGCCCGCTACACCGAAAAAGTAGCCAGCCGCATTTTGGGCAGCTGCCAGATCTTCAAGTTTTTTGGCACCGACCAGCGCTTAAAGCGCGGCGGCAAGCGCTGACCCTCATACAGAAAGGAGCTTGGCATGCTTAACGCTATTTTTGATTTTAACGGCACCATGTTTTTTGACGAAACATTCCAGGAGAAAGCATGGCAGCAGTACATGACGGAAAAACTGGGCCGCCGCATTACACCGGAAGAGTTCCAGACCTGGGTCCACGGCCGCAACACAGGCGACACCCTGGAGTATTTCTTTGGCCGCCCCTTTACCCAACAGGAAGCAGACGAGGAAGAGGAAGCCGAGGAAACGATTTACCGCGCCCTCTGCCGCCAGAGCCCGGATTACAAACTGGCGGACGGACTGGTGGAATTTTTGGATTTCCTTGCGGCGCATAAGATTCCCCGCACGATTGCCACAGCATCCTGCGGGAACAATGTCCGTTTCTTTTTTGATACGCTGGGGCTGGACCGCTGGTTTGATTTGGACAAAGTGATTTACAACGACGGCACCCTGCCCGGCAAGCCTGCGCCGGATCTGTACCTGAAAGCCGCCCAGCGCCTTGGCGTTGCACCGGAAACCTGTGTGATTTTTGAAGATTCCGGTGCCGGCATTGAATCCGCCCAGCGCGCGGGAGCCAAAAAGGTGGTCGGCATTGCTTCCATGAAAAAGCCCGCCGAGTTGGAAACGCTGGGTGTGGATGCAGTGATTGGGGATTATACGGATTTGGGGAAACTGGCAAAAATTTTGGAAGTATAATTTTTTTAACTGCCCCTCTTCGCAGCTGCTTCCCGGATAACAAAAAATGGCATGTACTGCACTCTTGTGCGTGAGCAGTACATGCCATTTTTATTTATTGTGCTCCTGCGCGGAAATTCAGTAGTTTTCTTCCGCTTTGCTCTTTCGCGGCAAACGCTTCCACACAAGCGTAGCGGCATCGCCAACGGCGGTCAGGCCGCGCTCCATGCTGTGCAGCGTCTGCACAACAAGCAGCAAAAAGACGATCAAAATCAGCATACCGCGCATATCCAGACGTTCCAGGCCGAGGAACCCGCCCAGCAGCGCGATCGCCGCACCGGCCAAAATCAGCATGCCGCCCCACAGCACACCATGAGCCACGGTGAACGGCTTGCACACATCCCACAATACCGCCATGCCAACAGCCAGCAACAGCAGCGTTGTCAGGGTGGTCAGGGTGCCGATGGGCAGCTCAAATGCGAACACAAAGGCTTCGATACCCAAAATGAGCAGCAGGTCGCTCAAACCGCCGGGCAGGGCCGCGCGCAGAACATTCTGGATGAATTTGCCGTGCACCATCTCGTGGTTGGGCTCCAGCGCCAGAATAAAGGACGGGATGCCGATGGTGACCATCGACAGCAGCGAAAGCTGCAGCGGCTGCAGCGGATACGGCATGGTGATGAACAGCGAGATAAAGGTAAGCAGGAACGAGAAAATATTCTTGACCAAAAACAGCGATGCCGACCGCTGAATGTTGTTGATCACGCGGCGACCCTCCGCCACAACGGCAGGCAGGCCGGAAAAATCCGATTCCAGCAGCACCAGCTGGGCCACCTGGCTGGCGGCCTGGGCACCGGATGCCATGGCAATACCGCAGTCCGCATCCTTCAGGGCCAGCACATCGTTCACGCCGTCGCCCGTCATCGCAACGGTGTGGCCATCCGCTTGCAATGCTTTCACGAATTTGCGCTTCTGGGCGGGGGTTACACGGCCAAACACCGTGCAGGTGCGCACGGCTTCGGCAACTTTTTCGTCGGTATCCAGCGTTGCGGCGTCCACATAACGCTCTGCGCCCTCAATGCCCGCCTGGCGGGCCACCTCGCTGACGGCAACGGGATTATCGCCGGAGATAACCTTAACGGCAACGCCCTGTTCGGCAAAGTAGCGGAACGTTTCCGGTGCTTCTGGTCGGATGCGGTTGGCAACGGGCAGCAGGGCCACAAACTCCAGCTTGTCAGCATCCAGCCCGACCTTGGGGTCCGGCTCAGCATCACAGCGAGCCAACAGCAGCACGCGGCTGCCTTTTTCCAAAAGCGGCTCCACCTGCGCAGCAAGCTCGGCATAGCGGGCACCGGCCACAAATTCCGGTGCCCCCACCACAAAGCTGCCCTCGGCAAAGGTCGCGGCGCTCCATTTGTATGCGGAATTGAACGGCACCACGCTTTGGCGCGGCCAAGGCGTGCCGTTCTGTTTGCCAAAGCGCTGTACCATGGCGCGGGCGGTATCGTTATCCGGTTCAGTCCCCGCGTAAATACTATGCAGCACGGTGTATACCCTGTCCTGCGGCCAGGCATCAGGGGTCAGCAGCAGCGGCTCCCCGGCTTCCATCCGGGCCTCGGTAATGGTACCGGTCTTGTCCACGCACAGCACATCCACGCGGGCCAGCGTTTCAATACAATTCATATCCTGCGCCAGTACCTTGCGCTGCGCCAGCCGCACCATACTGACGGCGAGGGCCACACTGGTCAGCAGATACAGCCCTTCGGGGATCATGCCGATCAGCGCCGCCACCGTAGCTTCCACCGAATCCCGCAGCGGCAGTTCCAGGCTGACATATTGCTTTAGGAACATTACCACGCCCATCGGGATCAGCGCAATGCCGATCACCCGGATCAGCCCATCCAGCGAGCGCATCATCTCGCCCTTGGCAACCTTGTGGCCGCCCTCGCGGGCTTCGGTTGCCAGCTTGCTGGCATAGCTTTCGGCACCCACATGGGTCAGGCGCACGGTGCACCGGCCAGATACCAGAAAGCTGCCGGACCGCAGCACATCGCCAACGTTCTTGGGCACCGGCTCTGCTTCGCCGGTAATCAGGGCTTCGTTCGCCTGAGCGCTGCCGGTGCACACAACGGCATCTGCACAGATCTGCTCGCCGGAGGTAAACTCCACAATATCATCCCGCACCAGCTCTTCGCTGGGCAGCAAAATGCTTTTTCCGTCCCGCAGGCAGCGCACCTTATGCGCCGCCACAAGGGTCAGCTGGTCCACCGTGCGCTTGCTGCGCAGTTGCTGCACCGTGCCAATGATGGTATTGGCAATCACAACCCCCAAAAAGGTCATGTTCGCAAAGGACCCCACCAATGCCAGGCAAAGCGCCAGCACGATAAAAACCAGATTGAAAAACGTAAAAATATTATCCCGAATGATCTCGGTTTCGCTCCGGGTCGGCGAAGCCGCCGCACGGTTATCCAGCCCCGCCGCCATGCGCTGGGCTGCCTGTTCCGCAGTCAGGCCCTTGGCTGGGTCTGTTTCCAGCAGCGGCACCTGCGGGCGTTCGGGCTGTGGCTGGGCCGCGGCCGGCTGCTTGCCTGCCGGGCGCGGCAACTGTAATTTTGACAAAGCGCTCTCCCCCAGTTTTTACAACAATATTGGAATGTCTTCTTATTATAAACGAGATTGTATGAATAAATATAGCACCCACTCCATAATTCCTGATTTTATTTATGCCCTGAACCTTGCCCTTGCTGCGCACAGTTCCCGCGTTTTGGCTTTTTTACAAAAAAATCCCTGCCCAACGCTTGACAAACACCTATTTTCCGGCTATAATATTACTTGTTCGTTATGGATGATTAGCTCAGCTGGTTAGAGCGCTGCGTTCACATCGCAGAGGTCGAGGGTTCGAGTCCCCCATCCTCCACCAGAATAAACACCGTAGGTTCGTTAGAATCTACGGTGTTTTCTTTTGCAGGTACACACTTTCGTACCCACTATATTTCCCAGCAAAGCAACCGTATAGCCCCCCAAAAAAGCTCGTGCTGTCAGATACAATAACGGCAAAACTCTGTTTCGGCTGATTTCCACTCCTCTTTCCTCACTCCATAGAATGTTATAAATTTCTCACATTTCTATTGACATCGAAGCTTTTGTGTGATATATTCATCACATAGCACGTGCGAAATTTCTCACTTTATGGATGCAGATAAAAGAAAGGGGCTTACCATGAAAAAGGTGTCATTACGGGAACTGGTTGCTGATAAAATCATTTTTTCTATCCTGATTGCCATGTACTATTGGATGTGGGCACGGAACGACTGGAAAGATTATTACACGACCGTTCAAACCGTTATTTTTGCTTTCAGCTTTTATTATTTCGTTTCCCGCGCCATCCGGGTCAAAAAATACAAGCAGGAATCCCCCGATGAAATGGCTGAAGCCAACCTGTGGAGATGCGATGCCATCTGCTTAAAAATCAGCGTGGCAGCTTTTATTGTGATTGGCTTTGCCTGCGCTGTCGGCCGTATGGTTCTTACCACAGAAATCATCGGTTATGGCTTGATGGCCGCACTGATTTTGATTTCGGTGGTGCGCACGATCATCTTCTATCTTATGGATAAGAAAGGGCTTTGAACATGGCCTTATCAACCAAACTGAAAGAATACCGGGAAGCAAAGGGCCTTAAGCAGGCAGACCTTGCCGAGCTGGTCGGCGTTCGGCGCGAAACCATTGTGAACCTGGAAAAAGGGAAATACAATCCCTCCCTCAAGCTGGCAATGGACATTGCAAAAGTGTTCCATACCACGGTAGAAGAGCTGTTTTTCTTTGATGATTAACCCCATAAGGAGCGTGCTTTTATGCCTGAAACAGTTTTGGTAAACGGCAATGCCTACTCCCTGCTCAAACTGCTGGGCAAGGGCAAAGGCGGATATTCTTACCTGGCGCAGATGGCGGACGGGCAGCAGGTCGTGGTTAAGCAGATTCACCATGAACCCTGCGCCTATTACCAGTTTGGCAATAAGATTGAAGCCGAACTGCGGGATTACAACCGTCTGCAGAAAATCGGCATTCCGATGCCGCGTATGCTGGATATTGACACCAAAGCGGAACGCATTGTGAAAGAATACATTGCTGGCGAAACCGTGTATACCCTTGTGCTGAAGGATGCCCTGCCCGAAACCTGCCTCCGCCAGGTGCAGGCCATGTGCCGCCTGCTGTACCCGGCGCACACCAACATTGACTATTTTCCCACCAATTTCATTTTGCAGGGCGATACGCTGTACTATATTGACTATGAGTGCAACGACTACATGGACGAATGGAACTTTGAAAACTGGGGCTGCAAATACTGGGCAAAAACGCCGGAATTTTTGCAGTATGCCGCCGAACACCCGTAACGTTTGCCCATTGCCAAGGGGGTTGGAAAAGGGTATAATCTGTTCTGGTTCTGATTTTTCAGATATACTTTACGTTTTCAACACTCGTTTCACTCAGGTGCTTATATGGTGATTTTATCCGGCCGCGGTGTCCCGATCCTTGATCCCGAACGGCTCTTTTGATTTTTGTTTTTTCTCCAACCAAAAATGCAAAGGAGCGTATAAATTGAACAATCCGTTTTCTACCCTGACCAAAAAGGAATGGTTGCTCTGGCTCTGTTCGCTTTTTATTGTGCTGGTTTCCAATATTCTGGCAGCAAACTTTGACCCTCTCACCCTGATTGCTGCGCTGGTGGGCGTTACCTCCCTGGTGTTTGCGGCCAAAGGCAACGTTTGGGCGCAGGTGCTGATGATCGTGTTCAGTATTTTATACGGTATCATCTCCTTCCGGTTCCGCTACTGGGGTGAGATGATCACCTATCTGGGCATGGCGCTGCCCATGGCGGTATGGTCCGCCATCACCTGGCTGCGGCACCCTGCCGAGAGCGGCGATGCTGTTGCCATCCAGAAGTTGAACCTGCGCCAGTTTGCCGGGCTGCTGGCCAGCTGCGTTGTGGTCACGGTGCTGTTTTACCGCATTTTGGCCGCACTGGACACGCCAAATCTTGCTTTCAGCACCCTCTCTGTCATCACTAGCTTCCTTGCGGCGGCACTGACCATGCTGCGGTCATCATATTATGCTTTAGGGTATGCCGCCAATGATGTGGTGCTGATCGTGCTGTGGCTGCTGGCTTCGCTGACAAATTCGGGGTATCTTCCGGTGGCCGTCAACTTTATCATTTTCTTTTTTAATGATCTGTACGGCTTTATCAGTTGGAAAAAGCGCGAAGTTCTGCAATCTTAACATTTTATACTTCTCTTCCCTGCTGTTTGCTACGGCAGGGATTTTTTGTATCTGCCGCGCTTCGCCGCCCCATTGCAAAGCGCCCCCCTGCACGGTATAATGGGGCCAGATAAATAACCGCCGGGGCTGCCCGGCAGTTGGAGAAACGCCATAGGAGGGTTCCACCATGAAAGATAACTTGAACTGGGCTGTGCTTGGCACCGGTGTGATTGCCAACGAGATGGCACAGACTTTGCAGAAGATGGGCAAAAAGCTGTATGCCGTCGGCAACCGCACCCACGCCAAAGCTGTTGCCTTCGCGGAAAAGTACGGTATTGAAACGGTGTACAACTGCATTGATGATATGTTCCTGGATGAAAATGTGGACATCATCTACATTACCAGCCCACACAACACCCACTTCCAGTTTATGGAAAAGGCTCTGACCCACGGCAAGCATATCCTGGTGGAAAAATCCATCACGCTGAACAGCACTGAGCTGGAACGCATGGCCGCCCTGGCCGATGCCAACCACCTGATTATGGCGGAGGCCATGACCATCTGGCATATGCCGCTTTACAAAAAGCTGTGGGAGATCGTGCAGAGCGGCACACTGGGCAAAGTGCAGATCATGACGCTGAACTTTGGCAGCTACAAAGAATACAACATGCAGAACCGCTTTTTCAATATGAACCTGGCGGGCGGTGCCATGCTGGATATTGGCGTGTATGCGCTTTCCATCGTGCGCAGCTTTATGGAGGAAACGCCCACCAACATCCTCAGCCAGTGGAAGCCCTCCCCCACCGGGTCCGATGAACAGGCAACCGTTTTGCTGCAAAACAGTCTGGGCCAGATGGCCACAGTAGCGCTTTCGATGCACTCCAAGCAGCCCAAACGCGCAATGATCAGCTGTGAAAAAGGCTATATTGAAATCATGGAGTACCCCCGTGCCGATAAGGCCGTGATTGTGGATGCTGAGACCGGTGCCCGCACCGAAGTTGCCGCAGGCAGCACGGCGGATGCCCTGTATTATGAAATGCTGGATATGGAGTACGCCGTACAGACGGGCGATGCCACCGCCATGCGCCTTGGTTACAGCAAAGATGTGATGGATATTATGACCCACCTGCGCAAGGAGTGGGGAATGAAATATCCAGGGGAGGAGTGGGATTAAGGCGGCGGAGCGAGCGGCACATTTGAGTGGCATGTTTGCCGCAACGTTCCGGAACGGTCAAGACCGTTCCCTACAGATTATTTTGCAAAGAGCAGCCAACATAAAAAATAATTCGTAGGGGACGATGCTTGCATCGTCCCGGATGTTGTGCTGTACTGAATATCTCACCCCGTCATCCGCCCGCAAACTCGCGGGCGCACACTGTGCGCCTGTACGGCAAAAGCGCAATTTTCTAACACATAACCAAACGGCCCACCGGCACAAAGCAGTCACACGCTTTATGCCGGTGGGCTGACGATATCTCGCTTTCCTGTTTACTCGCTGGGATAATCTGCCTCGTCCGGCAGGGCGGCGCTGGTTTCGGCGGCCTGCTGTTCGGCTTCGGCGGCGGTTTGGGCCGCGGTAATCAGGCCGCTCACCTCGCCGGAGGGCTTTTCCAGCAGGTAGGCGCCAACCGGCTTTGCTTTATATACCAGCAGCACACAGTAGGTGTCTGTTGCGCCATCTGAGCGCGCCGGGCAGAGTACCGTCCATTTTTCCACCGTTTTTCCCTTATAGTCCGCCAGGGTCAGGCCGCTTTCCCCCACCACCTGGTTAAAGGCGGTAAAGCTGTCGTCCCACTTTTTGGGGATCTTCACTTTGTCCACCGCGGCGGTGCTCAGGTCCACCTCAAAACCGTAGCCGGTAAAGTAGGTGCCGATATCCTGGGTATTTTCAATTGTGGTTTGCACTGTAGCACTGGCGGCCACGCTTTTGCCCGCCAGGCGCACCGCCGCCGTAACCGTGCCAGCCAGGCAGACAGCGCAAAGGGCAAGCGCCCCCGCCTGCCGCAGACCAGGTTTGGTAACTGTAAATAAAAACATAAATGCAGCCCCCTCAAAAACGTTGCAATGCTTTTACGCAACGATATGAGGGGGCTGCTGTATTTAGAACCGCAGTTCTTATTTGTACTTAACTTCCGGGTGGTACCATTGGAAGATGACGGCATCGTACTGTTTTTCCAGCGCAGCCTGGTCATGCTCCGGCAGGGCGGTCCACATCACCATCATGGCACCAAGGCGGGCGCACAGCCGCACGGCCCAGTTCTGTTTGTCCGGGCACCAGGCAATAAAGTCCGGCCGGGCCATAAAGTTGCCAAAGCAGTGGCTGATGACAAACGCATGGATGGGGTTCGCGCCCTCCTTGCGGTAAGCACGGTAGCTGTCCACCAGCTGGCCACGCAGTACCTGCGGCGCAAATTTACGGATGCGCTTGACCACGCGGGGGTCAAAACTTTCAATGCAATAGGGGCCGTTGTAGCCTTTCAGGCCGTCCAGCGTGGCGTGGCACAGGGCGTCCAGATATTCGCCGGTATATTCATGGCGGCTCTTGATCTCGATAATCAGCGGGGCTTTGCCGTCCACTGTCTGCAAAAACTCACTGAACAGCGGGGCGTGCTCGGCGCTGTCCGCCAGCGGCATCTGGCAGATCTGGTCATAGGGGTAATCCCGCACCCAGCCTTTGGTGCCGGTCATGCGGGTCAGGGTATCATCATGGAACACCAGCAGCTTACGGTCGCTGCTGAACTGCACATCCATCTCCATGCCGTATCCGTTTTGCACGGCAGCGGCAAAGGCGGGCAGGCTGTTTTCCGGCGGGCGCTGGTCCTTGCCAAAATAGCCGCGGTGGGCAAAATTGCGGCCCGCAAAAGGGGCGCGCAGCTCCTTGCGGCCAGCGGCGGGAGCCACAAAAAACAGCACCAGTGCGCACAGTGCCGCCACAACAATCAGCAAAATCAACCAGAACATGCGATCAACTTCCTTTTTTTCATCCGGCGCACGTTGTAAAATATGTACCGGGCATTGCATCCATATTGTAGCGCATTGCCCGCGGGCTTGCAAGGGCTGGCGGAGCAAAATTGCGGTACAGTTTGCGTAATAGACCGGGGTGGATAAAAATTTGAAAAAAGCTTAAAAAGTTTTCACAAATTCTCCACGGTTTGCCGTTATTATGGTATAGTAATAGTAACTCAAGGGTGATTTGCGCCCAGATGAGGTGGATTAGAAATGGCAAAAGTATTGATCGTTGACGATGAACCGCGCATTCGGGATTTGATCCGTGAGCACCTGCAGTACGCGGGCTTTACCTGTGCCGAAGCCGGGGACGGCACGCAGGCGCTGGCCGAGCTGGCAAACGGCGGCATTGACCTGGTGATCCTTGATATTATGATGCCGTTTATGGATGGCATGACCTGCCTGCGCGAGATGCGCACCCGCAAGATCATGACACCGGTGATCATGCTGACCGCCCGCAGCGAAGAATATGACAAACTGGCCGGGCTGGAGGGCGGCGCGGATGACTATGTGGTAAAGCCGTTCAGCCCGCGGGAGCTGGTTGCCCGCGTGAAGGCCGTACTGGCCCGCACCATGCCCGCCCCGGTTGCCGAGGGTAATGTGTATACCTTTGGGAATCTGGTGATCGACACCGCCAGCCACAGCGTTAAGGTGGCCGGGCAGGAAGCCCCGCTGACCCCCAAAGAGTTTGACCTGCTGGTGTTTCTGGTCAACAACAAGGGCATTGCCCTTTCCCGCGAGAAAATTTTGCAAAAAGTGTGGAACTATGACTATTATGGCGAGGACCGCACGGTAGATACCCATGTTAAAATGTTGCGCAGCCACCTTGGCAGCTGCCGCGGCTATATTGTTACCGTGTGGGGCGTGGGGTACAAGTTTGACCCCGATACCGCACAGTAACGTTAGGGGGCCGCGATTTTGCGTAAACCAAAGCAACCGGGCAGCGCACCGCACACCCATGGCTGGGCGCTGGGGGTGCAGGGCCAGCTGATGCTGTTTTTGTGCGGTATTACTGTGCTGACACTTGGGCTGGTGTGGGGGCTGATCACCTATGGCCTGCAGCCCATGTACAACCGCAACATTCAAAAGCGGCTGGAACGCGAATCCAGCGTGATCGCCGGAATGATTGATTCCGCCGGGGGGCAGATTTCCAGCCGGGATTATGGTTCCCTGACGCTGCAGAACGAAACGTTCTGGTCCAACCTGAAAACCGCACTGGAAAACGGCGTGATCAATGTGGACAACTGCTGCATTGATATCAGCGATAACACCTGCCGCAGCGTGCAGTTTTTGGAGGGGCTTTACCCCTGCATTTTACACAACAGCATGGCCACTTTCGGCGATAACATGACGGTATATACCCCGGACACCCGAACCGCCATTCTGACCCGCCATGCCCTGTACAATGAGGGTTCGCTGTACAAAATTATTGAATCCGGCGGCAACCGGCAGATGCTGGTGGGCTGCCTGACCAAAGACGGCAGTTACGGTGTGATCGTATCCGCCAGCCTGGCGCAGATTGAAACAGCCGCCGAGGTCATGCGCAGTGTGCTGATTCCGGTTGCCATCTTTTTGATTGCGCTCAACCTGTTGGTGGCGGCGCTGTTCAGCCGGTGGTTCACCCGCCCGATGCGCCAGCTTTCGGAGGGTGCCCGCGAAATTGCCGATGGCAACTATGATGTTCAGGTGCCGGTAGCCCGCAATGATGAGCTGGGCCTGCTGGGGCGGGAGTTCAACCACATGGCGCAGGAGGTCAAGCGCTCCGCCCAGCTGGAAAAAGACATTCTGGCCAATGTCAGCCATGACCTGCGCACCCCGCTGACCCTGATCAAGGGCTATGCCGAAACGGTACGCGACATTACCGGTGATGACAAGGCCAAACGCACCGAACAGTGCAGCATTATTGTGGACGAAACCGACCGTCTGAGCGCGCTAGTAAACAGCGTGATGGAGCTGAGCAAAGTTTCCAGCGGTGCAGAAAAGCTGAACCCCGTTGATTTTGACATGAGCCAGCTTTGCTTTGAGGTCGCGGGCCGCTATGACGCCGTGTGCGAACAGAACGGCTGGACATTGCAGCTGGAAGCCGACAAGGAGTGCATGGTACGCGCCGACCCCGCCATGATGGAACGGGTACTGCACAACCTGTTGGGCAACGCCACCCACCATATGGGTGCGGACGGCGTGTTTGTGCTGCGGGCCATCCCCATGCCAAACGGCGGCTGCCGGGTGGAAGTGGAGGACCACGGCCCCGGCATCCCGCCGGAGGAACTGCCGCACCTGTTCGACCGCTACTATCGCGCCCGCCAGGATGCCGGCAAGGCCGGTACCGGGTTGGGGCTTTCCATCACCAAGGCCATTTTGCAGCAGCATGATTTTCCCTTTGGGGTAAACAGTACGGTCGGCAAAGGTTCCACCTTCTGGTTTGAGATGAAAGCCCCACAGTAACCAAAGCATGCCGCATGCAGCCCACACAAGAGAGGAGTTTTGCCCCATGGAAAAGCTGAACAAACAGATGGACGATGCCCTGAACACCAAAGTAGCCGCCCTGAATGCCACTGACGATGAAACCGGTGACGGCAAGGTGGATGCCCTGGACCTGAAGCACCAGCTGGACCGCGTGGAAGCGCAGCTGGAATTGCAGGATCAGCAAAACCGCGCCCTGCTGCGCAGCCAAAAGCGGCTGCTGTGGGCCGCTATTGCCATTGTGGTGGTGCTCTGCCTGATTATGGGCGGGCTGCTGCTGCGGTTCAACACGGCATATAACCAGGTGATTACCACCTGCGCCCAGGTGAATGAGATTGCCGGCACCTTGCAGGACAGCTTTGCCAAGCTGGACACCGAACAGCTGGACAGCATGATGCAGACCCTGCCCGACATTGCCGATAAGCTGAGCCAGATTGATGTGGACGCCCTGAACGATGTGATGGCCAAGCTGCCCGCCACCATGGACGCAGTGGCCCAGCTGCAGCAGCAGTTGAACAGCGTGGCATCTTTCCTGGGCAACGTGGGCTCCATCTTTGGGTAATGCGCCCCTGTCCTGCCGCAAAACAATAAAACAAATAAAGCGCATGTGCGCCGCCCGTTTGGGTGGTATGCACATGCGCTTTTGTTATTTATTGGTTCAGATGAAATTTTTCAAAGTCTTAGCCAATGACTTCGACTTTCTCCATCACGACCGGGGTGCGGGGCTTATCGTTCCAGTCAGTGGCAGCTGCGGCGATTTCATCCACAGCGTCCATGCCGCTGACAACATGGCCAAATGCAGCATATTGGCCATCCAGATGCGGAGCATCCTGATGCATGATGAAGAACTGGCTGCCGGCAGAGTTGGGGTCCATAGCGCGGGCCATGCTGATCACGCCGCGGGTGTGCTTGATGGGGTTGTTCACGCCGTTCTGCAGGAACTCGCCCTTGATGTGCCAGCCGGGGCCGCCGGTGCCGTTGCCGGACGGGTCGCCGCCCTGGATCATAAAGCCGGGGATGACGCGGTGGAAGGTCAGGCCGTTATAAAAGCCCTGATTGACCAGTTTCAAAAAGTTTTCGCAGGTGATCGGTGCTGCGGTAGCATCCAGTTCAATGTCAATGGTTTTGCCGTTCTGCATCGTAATACGAACCATAGGTGTTAGTTCCTTTCGTGTTGTAATAATCTATCCGCAAAGGTCGGGCGCGGGGATGTCAGGCGGTTTCGCCTGCCTGTTCCGCATCCGGCGCTTGTTGGCTTTTGCTTTGCTCGGTTTCGGTACCGGTGATGTAGCTCATGCTGCCAAGGGTCTTTTCCAGAATTTCCTCGTCCAGCTTGCCCATCCAGTGGCCAAGGGCGGCCGTCATAAACAGCTCGCAGCGGTGCTGGGCATCCTTCAGCAGGGCAAAGGCACCGCCGTGGCGCTCTTCGCCGGTGGCGGGGTCAGTCCAATCCTCCGGCAGGTTCAGCTTGAGGTGTGCCGGGGATACATGCCCGGTGATGAACCCGCGCCCGCCAAAAAACAGCTCCAGCACCCAATAGAACGCCCGCCGCACGCCGTGGCGGCTGGTGAAAAGGCGGCGCAGGCGGTAGGTGTAATAAAAGCTGTCCGCCAGGGCTTCCACGCTGATATCCTGCCCATATATCTCCAGAATACACTGGTGCAGCAATGCGGCAATTTCCGCCAGGTCCTGCCCGACCGGCACCGGGCTGGAATCATCCGCCGGGACCTCCGAAACGCCGGTATCCTCGGCATGCAGGGTGGAATCCAGCGCAATTTCAAAGTAGCCGTGGCCGCCTTTCATGCCGTAGGGCTGGCCGGGGCTGCTGACGAACACAACGTAAGGGTGCATGACGGTATCCGCCGCATAGTGGCACAAAAAGCCCAGCGTATACTCGATCTGCGCCTGGGTGTGGGTGTGGTGCAGCAGGGCCAGCAGAAAGGCGCCGGTCTTATCCTCGTGCATACGGTTGCCAAGCAGCGGCAGGTTATAGGTGCGGTTTTGGCCCTTTTTCCACACTTCATAGCAGAAAAAGCTGTCCGGCCCATTGGCACCGGCGGCAAACGCTGCGGGGCATTGCAATTTATAATGGATGGCATGCGCGGCCTTTTGGGCGGTACGCACATGGGTGTAGCCTTCCGGCATAGGGGGGTCACTTCCTTTTGAGATAGCCCTAAGGTGTCTCTGAAACGTCGAAAATATATTGGCAACACCGCACAATTCCCGCCTGACGGCTTAAGCACCGCTCCGGCGGCTGCGGCACGGCATCTGCGTTGCCAAAATGCTCGATAATACACAAAGTATTATCTGCGCTTTTGGCTTAGCATCTGTCGCACCTCGCTCGCCGTATCGGCACTTAGAATTATGCGGTATTGCCATTCTGTTTCTACAAACGCAGCGGGATTTTGCGTTAAAAACTCTTGGAATCCACAAAGAATTCCTGCGGCTCTTTGCCTTACATCCTGTCTGTGTTTGCGAAATATCCGGCATTTTCTTTGTTTTCAGATATACCTTAAAAAGGGGTATATTCCCCAGGTGTACCTGAACAGAATATACCCCTATATTGTAATGCGAATCGAATATCTTGTCAAATTTACTGCTTGGCGTGCTCTGCTTTGGGCAAAAAGCCGAAGTACAGCACCGCGCCCACAATGATGATAATAATGATGGACAAAATGCCGTAATGGCTGGACTGGGCATTGATCGCATCGATCTGCTCCGCCGTTGCGGTCTGAGCGGTCAGTCCCTGGGCCCCCAGCATTCCATTTGCCACCACACTGCTGACAACGCCGACCAAAGCCGGGCCCATGATGGAGCTGAACTTGCCAAAGATATCGAAGAAGCCGAAGAACTCGCCGGAGCGGTCCTTATCCGGGATCAGCTTGCCGTACATGGATCGGGACAGCGCCTGAATGCCGCCCTGGCTGGTGGCGCACAGCACAGCCAGCACCCAGAACTGCCACAGGCTGTTCATAAAGAACGCAAAGATGCAGATGAACATATACACGCAGATGCCAAAGCCCACCATGGTGCGGGCACCGAACTTTTCGCTGCACTTGATGTAAAGCAGGCAGAACGGCAGGCCCAGAATCTGCACCAGCAGCAACGCCAGCATCATGCCTGTGGAATCCAGCCCCAGGTTGGTGCCATAGGTGGTTGCCATGCTGATGACGGTGTGCACGCCGTCAATATAGAAGAAATACGAAAGAATATAGATCAGCATCGGCTTGTTGGCAATGATCTCCTTGATGGTGGTACCAACGCCCTTAATGCTGCGGGCAACATCGCCCTTTTCATACGGCTTGCCAGAGGTCTGCTCGCAGTTTTTCAGCAGCGGCAAGCTGAACGCCAGCCACCACACAGCGGTCAGGCCAAACACAACCGCCAGGCAGGTCAGCATGGGCACGCCAACCAGGTTCATGATCAGAAAAATAAGCAGCGGAATGGTGGAGCCGCCGATGTAACCCAGGCCGTACCCCATGGTGGAAACTTTATCCATGCGTTCCTCGGTGGTAACATCGGTCAAAAAGGCATCGTAATAGATGGCGGAAGCATCAAAACCAATGACACTGACGATGTACAGAACCAGGATCAGGCTGGCCACCTTGCCTGCTGCCGCCGGGCCGGAGGTAAAATCCATCCCAGGCGTAAACGCCATGCCCGCGCAAGCTGCAACGCCCAGCAGCATGAAAAAGCTGAACAGCTTTTTGCGCATACCGCGGATATCGCCAAACACGCCCAGGAACGGAGCGGCCAGCGCCACGATCAGCATGGCGATGCTGGTTGCATAGCCCCAGGTGGACATGCTGGAAACACTGTCCGCCGTATAGCCCGCAACCGTGTCAAAAAAGATGGGGAGCAGCGTTACAATGATAACGGAATGGGCGCTGTTGGCCCAGTCGTACATCATCCAACTGATTTCCTGCTTGGTATAGCCTTTAAGCATGGGGTACCTCCTGATTTTGCATCCCGCCGCCGGGCAGGCCGCATTTACAGGGCAAAATTGCCCTTATTGGTATTGTAGCATTTCAGGCGGGCAAAAACAACAAGCCCCGCGTATGCGGGGCGTAAAAATCTGGTCAACTTTTCCGTCGTTTTTAACGAAATTGCACAAATATATTATTTTTGTTCAAATGTCAGTTTGCATTTTCAGAGGCAGCTTCCGCAGCGCCCGCTGCGGGTTCAGTGGCTTCCATCGTCACATCGTCCTGCGCTGCGGGTGTTTCCTCACTGGCTACGGTTTTCCCAGCGTTGTCAGTGTCCGTCAGGTCCTGGCCGGCTTCGTTTTCCACGCGGTTCTGCATGTACTCTTCCAGCTTATCACCAAATTCAACGGTGCCGTATTCATTTTGGTAATCGGTCAGCGGGTTGGTGCCAAAGGCGGCCATGTAGCGGTTCAACAGTTCATCGCCGTCCTTTTGGGGCACATCATCCAGGCTGGTGTAGGCATCGCCGTCCACATAGTACATGGTATCAACATGGGCCGCAATGTTTTGCAGGTTGCCGTGCATTTCCCACTCATCCAGCCATACACTCCACACTTCGCCATCGGTCAGGTTGCTCTGGTCCACATCAAAGCGATAGTATTCTACCGGGATATCTGTGGCATTTACCGCATCCATTACCTTCATGCAGTCGCGCACAAATTCTTCGGCGGTGGTCTGGGCACCGTAATTCATGGTCAGGTACACCGTTGCGTGCATCGTACCCACCGGCATATCCATGAACCAGCTCTCGCTGCTGACATCGATGGAATAATCATGTACAAAATCATGGGCATTGGGGATATTGCTCAGTGCCTTCTGAACAGACTTCTTGTACTGTTCCTCGGTGGTAACACGCTTGGTCACGTTTTCGGGAGTGAATGCCTGGGCTACTGCGGCCACTGCACCGGAAGCCCCCGCCGTGAGCATAATGATAATGCAGAGGAAGATGGAAATGCCGTCATACTTGATCTTTACATCGGGGCGTGCGGCGTAAATCAGCACCTCAATGCCCAGAACGATCAGCACCACCGGGGCATACTTTACCACGCTGAGCACATTGACATTCGGCATAAAAATCTGGGCCAGTTGGATGGCACCGATGGCAACCAGCATCAGGCCAAGGCTGAAGGTGCCCACCCGCCGCACTTTGACCGGGGGCTTGGGGGCCGTTTCGGGCGCGGCCTGCGCGGTAGTTTCCTGGCTGGCATCCTGGCAGGTATCCTGGGTCGGTTCCTCCGGCACAGGGATATTCTGGTTAAAATTGTTTTCCATAGTTAATCACCATTTTCTCTTTTGTCTGTTGAATCATTGTCAGGCTATCGGGCGGCGCTGTTTTTATTCCAAATGGCCGCAGGTTACCAGGCGGGGTGCTGTGCTGCACCCTGCCCTATGCTTTCTTTTCAAATTTGCTTGCTTTGCTGGTTCAGCCCTGGTACGGGGGCAGGTCGTCAGTATCGTTATGGTGGGCATGTTTGCCAAAGCCCAGCAGGCGGCCGCCAAAAGTAATCAGCAGCACCGCCACCACAACGGAAGGGATCGCGTTGTTGATGGTATAGATTATATCCCAGTAAACGCCCAGCTGTTGCAGAATATTGCTCACGATCGGCCAGATCACGCTGTTATACATCACATAGGCACCCGTAAGCAGCAGGCACCAGCCGATGACCTTGTTCATTTTGGGGGTCATTTTGGCCTTGGCACCGCCAAACTGTTTTTGCCAATCCGGCGGGAGCAGGAATTCATCCGGCTTGGGGTCCCCCGCTACCAGGTAGCGGATAAGGTCATAGGTGTCAAAAAAGCTGAACATATACACCACGGCAACGCCCACCACCAAAGGCGAAATGATGGTGCCCAGCATGATGAACAGGCAGAAGTAAACCAGCAGCGAGGTGCCGCGCTTCATATATCCATAATACATCTGCCCTGCGCCGGGGATGCAGGCAAAGATAAAGGTCAAAAATGCGTTTTTCTTCATAGTGTATCACTCTCCGTGGGCGGGGCTGCCGCCGTTATTGGTGGGGTTGCTGCGGGGCACAACCGGGTCGGCCAGCTGGGCCAGCCCACTGTTGATGGTGAGCTGCATCCCGCTGAACATATCGCTCAATCCGCTGCTCATGCTGTCAAACATGCCGCCAAGCGCCTGGCTTACGGTCACGTTGGGGGTTGCTTCCGGCAGGTGCTGGACGGGCTTTTGCACCGTGCCAACGCCGCCAAAGAATCCGAACCGCCACAGCGCAAAGGCCAGCATCACAGCGGCAGCCGTGGAAACATAGCGGTTTGTCATAATGCGGAAGCTGCGCAGCCGCATCAATGCCTGCACCTGGGGGATCAGGTCCCGCATGGGTTGTTTCAGCTTTTCGGGGACCGATTCAATCAGGGCGGTATAGCGGGCAAGGCAGTAATCGCAGAAGGTCAGGTGCTCTGCGGCCTCCAGGCTGCCCAGTTCATCCAGGCGGCCGTCCTGCAGGGCGTGCAGCCCCTCATCCGTCAGGTGGCCTTCAGCATCAAACAGGGCTTCGTTATCAAATGGGGTGTTATTTTCGTTTTGCGGAAACATTGCCTGTTCCATTATTCCTGCCTCCTTTCCATGATCTGTTTGCGCAGGATCGCTTTTGCGCGGAACAGCTGGTTCTGAACAGTGGGTGCCGGGCGGCCCAGCTTTTGGGCTATGGCCGCCACGGGCAGCCCGTCCAGCAGATACATGGCCGCGGCCCGGCCATAGGGTTCGCGCAGGGTGCGCACCATCGTTTCCAGCTCTGCGGCATCGGTCTGGCGCACAAATTCATCCTGCGGGTCCGGCTCTGCGCTTTGCAGGCCGCTGCCGGGCGGCGGTGTGCCGCGGGGTTCCGGCATCGTTTCGTCGGACTGTGCCTCCACCCTGCGCGCCCAGGAGCTTTTCAGGTGGTCCTTGCATTTGTTGGCCGCCACACGCACCAGCCATTGCTTATAGTATTGGGGCTCGCACCGGTCAATGGACGACCATGCCGAAAGGAAGGTATCCTGGGTCAGATCCTCGGCGGTGTGGGGGTTGTGGACAAACTGCAGGCAAACGGTATAAACCAGTTTTTGGTATTGCTGCATCAGCTGGGTAAAATCTGTTTGGTTCAGTGTCCCACACCTCCTTTCGCATTCATCTGCCGGCGCGCTTTCTTTGTTGGAAGCGCTTCTGTATACTAATACGAAAAATGCTCCCGGCATTTTGCAGCGGGAGCAGATATTTTTGAAAAAATTATAAAAAGTTTTTGAACGTTTTGCAGCTTTACAGTTCCAGCAGCACCGGGCAATGGTCGCTGCCCTGCACATCCATCAAAATCTCGGCCTTTTTGATCTGTGGGGCCAGCCGGTCCGATACCAGGAAATAGTCAATGCGCCAGCCTGCGTTCCGCTCTCTTGCGCGGAACCGCATGCTCCACCAGCTGTACATGCCGGTGGCATCAGGGTACAGGTAGCGGAAGCTATCGGTAAAGCCAGCGGCCAGCAGCTCGTTCAGCTTGCCGCGCTCCTGGTCCGAAAAGCCCGCCGCGCCGCGGTTGGGGCCGGGGTTCTTCAGGTCAATGTCTTCATGCGCCACGTTCAAATCTCCGCACAGGATCACCGGCTTTTTGCTGTCCAGGTCTTTCAGGTAGGCGCGCAGGTCATCCTCCCACTGCATGCGGTAATCAATGCGGGCCAGCTCATTCTGGGAGTTGGGCACATAGACATTGACGAGGTAGTAATCCTCAAATTCCAGCGTGATGGCACGGCCTTCGTGGCTGTGGGCTTCCACCCCAATGCCGTTCCAGGCGTTCAGGGGCTTTACACGGGTATAAATCAGCGTGCCGGAATAGCCCTTTTTCTCGGCGCTGTTGATGTATTCGGTATAGCCTTCGGGGGCAAAATCCGCCTGGCCGGGCTGCATTTTGGTTTCCTGAATGCAGAACACATCCGCATCCAGCTGGTTAAAAGTATCCTCAAAACCTTTTTTCAGGCAGGCGCGCAGGCCGTTCACATTCCAGCTGATAAACTTCATGGGGTGTTTCCTCCTATTATTTTGGGCAAGGGGTTATTTTGCCACGCACTTTTTCTTCCACGCGCCAGATACAAAGCGGACTACAAAGCAGGTCACGCGGCACACCCAGTCCACCACCATGGCGATCCAGACGCCGACAGCGCCCATTCCCATCTGAACGCACAGGATATAAGAGAACGCCAGACGCCAGATGCCCATGGACAGAATGGAAGTAAGCATGGTAAAGCGCACATCATTGGCTGCACGCAGGGCGTTGGGCAGAACAAAGCCCGCCGGCCACAGGAAGATGGCGCTGCCCGCATGGATCATAACCAGCAGCCAGGCCAGGTGGCGGGTTTCATCCGAAAGGGTGTACACGCTGAGCAGCGGGTTCAGGAAGATCAAAATCAGGGCATTGGTAGTGCCCTGGGCAATGTAATCCCACAGCAGCAGCTTTTTGGTAAAGTAACTGGCCTGGTCCAGCTGCTGGGCGCCCACACAGCGCCCCACCACAGTGATCATGGCAAGGCCGATGGCCTGGCCCACAATGCAGCCCATGCCGTCCAGGTTGTTGGCCACCGCATTGGCGGAAATATGCACCGTGCCGAACAAAGAGATCATACTGACGACCAGCACACGCCCCAGCTGGAACAGGCTGTTTTCCAGCGCGGAGGGGATACCGATATACAAAATGTTCTTTGCCATCTGGGGCTGCAGGTGCTTGACGCCATCCCAGGTAACGCGGGCGACATTATCATGCCGGGTGGTCAGTTTCAGGATGATGACAGCGCCCAGCACGCGGGAAACCAGCGTGGGCACCGCAACACCGGCAACCCCCATGCGCAGCACAAAGATGCAGAACGCATTGCCCACAATATTGGTAATGTTCATGACAACGGATACCCGCATGGATACCTCGCTGTTGCCGACGGAGCGGAAGATGGCCGCGCCCGCGTTGTACAGCGCCAAAAACGGGTAAGAGATTGCCGTGATGGTAAAGTAGATCATGGCTGCCTGGAACACATCGTCCGCAATGCTGCCAAAGAACAGCCGCAGCATGGGCCCGCGCAGCAGCAGGCAGAGCGCCATGACAGCCGTACCCAGGATCGCGCTTAAAGTAACCAGCTGCCCCGCGCTGCGGGAGGCTTCCTCCGGCTTTTTGGCACCTAGGAACTGGCTGGTGATAACCGCGCCGCCGGTGGCCAGCGCGGCAAAAATATTCAGGATCAGATAGTTGATCATATCCACCAGCGAAACACCGGAAATGGCGGCTTCGCCTACGCTGGATACCATCACGGTATCGGACATGCCCACCAGCACGTTCAGCGCCTGCTCCACCACCAGCGGCCACAATAGTGTTAGCAGCATACGGTTGGTAAATAGTTTTTGTTGTGTCTGCATTGCCAGACCTTCCTTCTTTCCTCTCCGCTCTAAGGTGTGTATCTGAAAGAAAAGAAGATGCCGCATTTTGCAAGCGCAAAATCCGGCTGTAACTGCCGAAACAGACTGTACTTTTGACTTTTCAGATACACCCCAGGGCAAAAACTGCCCCATTTTTATCATTCAGCCAGAAGTATACCACAAAAAATGCCCCCGTGCAACGGGAGCATTTTTGCTGTATGCGGTTCAATTTTGCGCTGATAAGCAAATCACAAACGGTACGGTTATTCGTACCGCAGGGCGTCGATGGGGTCCATCTTGGCGGCCTTTTTGGCGGGGTAATAGCCAAAGAACACGCCGATGGCCATGCTGAACGCCACCGCAATGATGATGGCCGCCACGCTGGGTCTGGCCGAATAGCCCATGACCTGGCTGAGCACAGAACCAAGGCCGATGCCCAGCGCCACACCGATGACGCCGCCAATAGCGCACAGCACAATGGATTCAATAATGAACTGGGTCAAAATGGCCGTGTTGGTTGCGCCCAGCGCCTTGCGGGTGCCGATCTCACGGGTACGCTCGGTGACCGAAACCGTCATGATGTTCATGACGCCGATACCTCCCACCAACAGCGAGATGGCCGCAATGGCGGAGATGGCCAGCGAGATCTGGTTCAGGATTTCGGTCATGCTTTCCAGCAGGCTGGAAATGCTGGACGCACTGACGGTCCAGCTGTCGTTGCGGGTATAGTAACTGGCGAAATAATCGCCCACCACATCCACAAAGGCGGTCACATTAGTGCCGCTGGATGCCACAACGGTAATGCTCTGGTAGCCATCCCCTGCCCCGGCAATGCTGCGGGCCACATCCAGCGGGATATAGATTTCGGTCTGGATATCGTCATCGCTGGTAGAGCCAAACATGCTGGCGTAAGAATCTTCTACATACTTATAAACGCCGCTGATATAAAACGTATACGGCATTTTGTTGATGGTCAGGGTGATTTTCTGGCCCAGCGCATCAGCGTTGCTGCCGCCGACGGCCTGCTGCACAAATTTTTCGGATACCACGCAGACATAGCGCCCGGCATCGCGGGTATCATCCAGCCAGCGGCCCGCCAGGATGGGGGTATCGCTCTCCTTGCTTTGCAGCGCTTCCTGGTTGACGCCGGAAACCGTTGCCGTGATGGTGGTATCGGGTTCGTTCACCTTGCCAATGGTGGCGCTGCCCACCTGCTGCGTTTTTTCAATGTAGTTGATCTTGTCGGGGAACGTTTCGGTAAATTCCTCGATCATCGTATCCGTGATAAGGTCTTTATCATCCGGGCTGGAATTTTTGAAGAGCCGCAGCCGCACACCGCCGCTGGAAGAACCGCTGTTGCTGCTGTTTTTCTGGGTCAGCGATACCGTGATGGAGCTGGCACCGGTGCCGGACATGCTGTCGCTGACCGAACTGGATAGGCTGTTGCCGACGGTTTCGATGGCGATAACCGCCGCAATGCCGATAATAATGCCCAGCATGGTGAGCAGGCTGCGCATTTTGTTGCTTTTGATGCTGGCAAACGCCATGGAAAGGTATTCAAAGAGCGCCACGCACACCACTCCCCTTCCGTTCGGCAATAATGCGGCCATCGTGCAGTGTCAGCACCCGCTGGCATTCCTCGGCCAGCGCGGGGTTGTGGGTAATGAGCACAATGGTTTTGTGGTATTTTTCGTGCATTTCATGGAACAGGTCCATCACCACGCGGGAGGTTTCGCTGTCCAGTGCGCCTGTTGGCTCGTCTGCCAGGATCAGCGCCGGGTCGTTGACCATGGCGCGGGCAATGGCAACGCGCTGTTTCTGGCCGCCGGAAAGCTCGTTGGGCTGGTGGCGGGTACGCTCGCCCATTCCCACGCGGTCCAGCCACTCCTTGGCGCGGCGGGTACGCTCGCCGCCGGGAATGCCGGCATACAGCATGGGCAACTCCACGTTTTTCAGCGCGCTCTGGCGGCCGATGAGGTTATAGGTCTGGAACACAAAGCCGATTTTATTGTTGCGGATGCCCGCCAGTTCGTCATCGTCTGCTTTATGGATATCCACCCCGTCCAGCGTATACTCGCCAGAGGTCGGCTTGTCCAGCACGCCGATAATATTCATCAGGGTACTTTTGCCGGAGCCGGATTCACCCACAATAGCAACGAACTCCCCCGGCCACACAGTCAAATCAATGCCGTGCAGGATTTCCAACTCGTTCGGCTGGCCGATATAGTAACTTTTGCGGATGCCGCGCATGGCAATCAGCGGGCGGTTGGACTGCCCCGCCCCAAGGCTTTGCGCAATGGCATTGGCAAACGCCTGTTTATTCTGCGGCATATCAGTTACCTCCCGGTCCACCGGCCGGGGCACCGCCCATATCACCGCCGGGGCCGCCTGCCGGGGCGTCCGCACCGCCAATCGGTTCATCACCGCCGGCAGTGAAGAAGAAGTCGGCAGTATCATCACTGCTGCCGGTCACAATGCCCTGGGTCAGGTCAGCGCTGGAACGGATCACATCGCCTTCCTTCAGGTCATCGCCGGAAATCACGGTATAATAATCGTTGGCATCGCCGGTGGTCACGGTCACTTCCTCAAAGGTCATATCGGTGCCTTCGCCGCCGGTTTTGCGCAGCACATACTGGGTGCCGTCCTCTTTGGTGCCAACGGCATCAATGGGCACGGTAAACACGCCATCAGTTGCGTTCTTGACAATTTCCACCTTGGCCTGGATGCCGATCAGCAGGTCGCCTGCATCGCCGTTCACGCGCACCTTTGCGCCGAACGTGCCGGAATCATTGGCAACGGGGTCGATCTGGGTCAGGGTACCGGCGATCACATCATCGCCGGTGGCATCACTGGTAATGTTGCAGCTCATGCCGGTGGTCAGGCCCGGCACATCATTGGAGGGGATCGTAACTTCCACCACAAGGGCATCGGTGTTCTGGATGGTTGCCACGGTGCCGGTGCAGACAGAACCGACCGTTGCATCCAGCGCCGTGATGGTACCGGACATGGTGGCCGTCAGGGTGCAGTTGGCCAGGGTGTCTTTCAGGGTGGTCAAAGTATCGGGGGTGCGCTTGGCCTGTTCCAGCTTGGTTTTGGCGTCTTCCACGTTCTGCGCCTTGGCCTTGATGGTGGAATAGTTCTTTTCCTGGTCATAGCTATCATGGGCGGATTTCTGCTGGCTTTCGCAGGTTTCAATCTGGTTCTGGGCCGTTTCCACTGCGTTCTGGGCGCTGGTCAGGGCATTCTGGGCGCTGGTTTTGGTCTGTTCCGCGCTGTTCAAAGACTGCTGAATGGCGGTAAAGCCATACAACCCCAGCTCCGTGACGGAACAGCTGTTTTGCGCGTTAGCCAGGTCATTCTGTGCCTGCTGATAGGCTGCCTGGGCAGCGCTCAGGGCATCGTTTGCCTCATTCATGGCCGCCTGGTTTGCCTCGCTGGGGTCGGCGTTGTAGGCAGCGATGGCGCTGTTTACCCGGCTGATGGCATCGTTCTGGGTGTTGGCCGCCGCGTTGACGGCATCGGTAAAGGTGCTGATGCTGGCAGCGGCATTATCATACGCCGCCTTGATGGTATCATAACTGCTGCAGGCAGAATCATAGGCGCTCTGGGCGGAATCGCGGCTGCTCTTTGCGGTTTCCAGTGCATCCTGTGCATCGGACAGGTTCTTGTCCGCATCATCAATCTTGGCCTGCAGGTCGATCAGGTTATTCTCGTGCTGCACCACTGCGGTGTTATATTCATCCACCGCGCGGTCATAGCTGGTCTGGGCCTGCTGCAGGGTATCGTTGTAGCTTTGCTCTGCGTTTTCGATCTGCTTTTCAAGGTCGGTGGTGTCCAGCGTGGCGATCACATCGCCTTCCTGCACGGTATCACCCACCTCCACATTGACGGTGGCAACCTTGTAGGTTTTGGCGGAATCTGCCACGGTAACGCTGGCTTCATCGCCGGATTTCACCGTGCCGTTCACGGTAACGGAGTCATTCAGGCTGGTGGTTTTCAGGGTCGTGGTGCGCACATACTGATAGTCTGCCGAAGCGCCTGCGGCCGCTTTGCTTTTACGCAGCTGGCTGCCCACAACAGCGGCAACCACCACCAGAATGACAACCGCCACGCACAGCTTGGTGTGGCGGCGGAACCAGTTTTTGCGTTTGGGTGCCGGGGCCGTGGGCTGCGTGCTGCCCGTATCGGGGGTGGTGGCATCCTCCACAAAGGGGGATGTGATCTCGTTTTCTTCCATCCGGGTTTCCTGCCTCTCTATTTTCTTTATAAAAAATTTCTGGACTATGGATTTTGCTGCATTTTAGTGTACCTGCCAAATGTGTTAAAAGCATGGAAATACTGTGAAGTTCCACGGCAAAAAGCTGGGTATTGCGGGATTTGGGCTTTGCTTTATGTATGAGGCTTCCTGGAGAAAGGGCTGTTGCACCAAAATTAGCGGGCGAGCGGCCAACCAAAGCATATTACCCAAATTGAAAACACACAGCAGGGTGGCCAACCCACTGCCACCAAATGAGCCTTACCGGAACCTGCGGTAATTGCATATTAAAAAATGTGTGATGGGCCATGCCGGATATCACTCTCCGAAATCCGTCAATTCCTCGCCCTACCCAAAAAACAAAAAAGCCCCATTTCCAATAGGAAACGAGGCTTTTGTGCAAAATGAGCAATTTTTTGCGAATTCTGCAAAAATATTTTTTACCGCTCCTCGCGGAAGTAGGAAAGGCCCAGATGCTCCGGGGGCTGGTTTTCCTTCTTTTTGCGCAGGCTGACCACGATTAGCACCACAATGGTAACCACATAGGGCAGCATCTGGATCAGATCGGTCATGTAGCTGGCAACGGTAATGCCAAGCAGGCTGGGCAGGAACTGATACAGCCAGTACAGCACGCCGAACAGGTAAGCACCCCAGATAGCGTTCAGCGGCTTCCATGTGGTAAAGATGACCAGCGCTACAGCCAGCCAGCCCAGGGCTTCGATCTGGCCGGTGGTTGCCCAGATGCCCTGGTTATAATCCAGAACATAATACAAACCACCCACACCGCAGATGGCAGCACCCGTGCAGGTAGCCACATATTTATACAGTGTAACGTTAATGCCGGCGGCATCGGCAGTGGCGGGGTTTTCGCCAACCGCGCGCAGGTTCAGGCCCGCGCGGGTGCGGGTGAAGAACCAGTGCAGCACAACTGCCAGCACAATGGCCGCATAAGCCAAAAAGCCGTAAGAGAAAAGCACCTCGCCCACAACGCCAAGGCCGGAAATCACCGGAATCTTGGCACTGAAGGCTTTATAAGCCAGCGGTGCCGCGGTGTAGCTGGCACCGTTCAGGATAAACACACCAAAAAAGTTTGCCACACCCATGCCAAAGGTGGTCAGCGCAAGGCCGGTCACGTTCTGGTTTGCACGCAGGGTGATGGTCAGGAAGGCGTAAATCAGACCGCCCAGGGCGGATGCGATCAGGGCGCACAGCAGGGCCAGAATTACGCAGACAAAGGCGCTGGGGTTGGCGCTGAGTTTTTCGTAATAATAAGCGCTGGCAAAACCGGCAAAGCCGCCCAGGTACATAATGCCGGGAACGCCCAGGTTCAGGTTGCCGGATTTTTCCGTCAGGGTCTCGCCCAAAGCGCCGTACATAATGATGGTGCCAAACGGGATGGCACGCAGGATCCATGCAATCAGACTGCTCATACTTACTTGCCCTCCTTACCATCATGATGGCCGCGCCAAACCAGGCGGTAGTTGATGAAAAATTCGCTGCCCAGGATAAAGAACAGGATAATGCCGGTGATGATATCCGCTGCATATTCGTTCAGGGAATAAGCAGAAGCAATTTCCGAAGCGCCGCGGTCCAGGAAGATCAGCAGGAAAGAAATCAGCATCATATAGAAGGTGTTGAACTTTGCCAGCCAGGCCACAATAATGGCGGTGAAGCCGTTGCCGCCTGCCGAGGTAGTGGAGATCGTCTGGTCCTTACCGGCCACAACCAAAAAGCCGCACAGGCCGCAGATGGCACCGGACAGCAGCATAGTACGGATCATCACGCGGCTGACATTGATACCGGCATAGCGGGCGGTGTTTTCACTCTCGCCCACAACACTGATCTCGTACCCCTGCTTGGAGTATTTGAGGTAAGCGTACATCACAAAGGTCAGCACCAGCACCACAATAATATTGATGGTATAGCGCTGGCCGTTGATCACGGGCAGCCAGCCAGCCTTGGTGGCTTTGTTCAGGGTGCCCAGGCTGGATGCCTGGCCGCGCATGATATTCGTCATGCAGGCCACAATGCTGGTGGCAACATAGTTCATCATCAGGGTGAACAGGGTTTCGTTGGTGTTCCAGCGGGATTTGAACCAGGCCGGAACAAAGGCCCAGATGGCACCGGCCAGCACACTGCCGATGACCATGGCGGCAAACAGCAGCGGTGCGGGCAGGCTGCTGCCAAAATACACCATGATGAGCGCCGCGGCCAGGCCGCCGATCAGCACCTGGCCTTCGCCGCCGATGTTCCAAAAGCGCATCTTAAAGGCGGGAGCCAGTGCAATGGCAATGCACAGCAGGCTGGAAAGGTCACGCAGCGCCCAGGAAAAGCGGGTGGTGTTCATAAACGTACCGTTCCACATAACGCCGTACACGCTGATGGGGTTCAGGCCGGTAACAAAAAAGATGAAGAACGCATCCACAACAAGTGCCAGCAGGATAGCAATGGCGCGCACCAGCACTTTTTGCACAAAGGTGGTACCCTCCCGCTTGGAGATACGCACAAGCGGTTCAGCTGCAGTTTTGCTCATCATTCGCCCTCCTTTTGTACAAGGTTGGTCATGCGCAGGCCAACTTCTTCCTTGGTGGTGGTGCGGGCATCCAGCATGCCGTTGGCTTTGCCGCCGCACAGCACCAGAATGCGGTCACACAGCTCCAGCAGAACGTCCAAGTCCTCGCCAACATAAATCACGGCAACGCCTTTTTCTTTCTGCTCATTCAGCAGGTTGTAAATGGTGTAGGATGTATTGATGTCCAGGCCGCGAACAGCGTAAGCCGTCATCAGCACAATGGGCGAAGCCGCCAGCTCGCGGCCAACCAGCACCTTTTGCACGTTGCCGCCGGACAGGCGGGAAACGGGAGTATTCAGGCCGGGGGTAACCACGCCAAGCTCCTTGCGGATCTTTTCGGCCAGTTCACGCGGGGCACGGTGGTCCAGCAGCGGGGAGTGGCCTTCGCCATAGCTTTTCAGCATCATGTTGTCCGTCATGCCCATGGTGCCAACCAAACCCATGCCCAGGCGGTCCTCCGGCACAAAGCTCAGGTGCACACCGGCATCGCGGATATCCTTGGGACTCTTGCCCAGCAGCTCCATCGGCTTGTCCTCTTCGCCGGGGGCAAAGAACTTGACGTCGGAGCCGGATTCGGTATGCTGCAAACCGGCAATGGCTTCCAGCAGTTCTTTCTGGCCGTTACCGGAAATACCGGCAATGCCCAAAATCTCGCCGCCATACACATCAAAGCTCACATCGTCCAACACGTTGGTACCTTCGGGGCTGCGCACCGAAAGGTGGCTGATAGCCAAACGCCGGGTGGGGTCCTGCGGCGTGGTGCGGTTGATGTTCAGCTCCACCTTCTGGCCCACCATCATCTCAGTCAGGCTGGATTCCGTTGCGGTGGCGGTTTCCACCGTGCCAACGTATTCGCCCTTGCGCAGAATGGCCACGCGGTCCGAAACCGAAAGCACCTCATGCAGCTTGTGGGTAATGATGACCACGGCCTTACCGTCCGCCTTCATGTTGCGCATCACGGCAAACAGCTTTTCGGTTTCCTGCGGGGTCAGCACGGCGGTGGGTTCGTCCAGGATCAGGATATCTGCACCACGGAACAGCACCTTTACGATTTCCAGCGTCTGCTTCTGGCTCACGCTCATCTCGTACACTTTCTGGTCCAGATCCAGCGCAAACTGGTATTTTTCGCAAATAGCACGGGCTTTGTCCCGCACGCGGCGCAGGTCAAATTTTTCGCCTTTGTCCATGCTCAGGGCAATGTTTTCCACGGCGGTAAACACATCCACCAGTTTGAAGTGCTGGTGAATCATGCCAATACCAAGGGCAAGGGCATCGCGCGGGGAACGGATATCTGCCGGCTGGCCGTTGACGATAATCTGGCCGCCGTCCGGATAATAGATACCGGCGATCATATTCATCAGGGTGGTTTTGCCGGAGCCGTTCTCGCCCAGCAGGGACAAAATCTCCCCGCGGCGGATATTCATGGTAACATCATGGTTTGCAATGACCGGGCCAAAAGTTTTGGTTACATGTTCCAGCTGGATGGCGTACTCAGTCTGCGGCATGGGAATGCTCCTCTCTGTAAAAATCCATCATGCGGTGCCGTAAACACCAATAGAGGGAAGCTCTGTTCAGTAACAGGCAGAGCTTCCCTCCATGTCAGTTCAGTTTGTGGGATCAGGCAACCGGGTCTGCATCCTCGGTAATGCCGTCAATGCGCAGGGAGAAATACGGAGCGCTGCGCAGGGTGGATTCAGAGAAGTAACCATCGGTGATGGCTTCCTCGGTATCGCCCTGGTACACAGCAACCGGGGTGCCGGTGGAGTAATCATAGAAGGTCAGGTCGATGGGAGCGGTGGTAACGGTCTCGCCGTTGACGGTGAACTTGCTGGTATCAAACACATGCAGGCTGCCATCTTTCAGAGCTGCTTCCACTTCGGCAACCTTCTCGGCAGTGCCTTCGGCAACTTCGGGGCCAAGGTCAGTGATGGCAACAGCGCCTTCGTTGTAACCCTCGGACCAGTTGGTAACCGGGTTTTCGCCGTCCATCATGCTCTTGAACAGGTATTCATAGTAAACTTCCCAAACGTTGGTGGCGGAGGTCAGGGCAGCGGTGGGAGCGGTCTCCAGCATGTCGATGTTGTAACCGACAGAGTAGCAGATCTTGCCGGCATCCTTCTGCTTCTGGGTAGCAGCGGGAGCGCCGGTGGAGTCAGCATGCTGACCAATGATCACGCTGCCATTTGCAATCAGAGCTTCGGCAGCAGCGCCTTCCTTGTCGATATCGAACCAGGAGTTGGTGTACATAACTTCCATGGCAACATCAGGGTAAACGCTCTGCACGCCCAGGAAGAATGCGGTGTAGCCGGAAACAACCTCAGCATAGTTGTAAGCGCCGACATAGCCGATCTTGACCTTGCCGTCAGCGGTAAAGCTGTTGGGCTGGGTCTCCGGGGTCAGGGTGCCGGACTCAACCAGTTCCTGCAGCTTCATACCGGCAACAACACCGGCAACATAACGGCTCTCATAAACATTGGTGAAAGCGTTCTTGAAGTTATCCAGGCCGGTCAGGGCGGCAAAGTCACCGGTCATGGAAACAAAAGTGACATCGGGATACTTCTCGGCTTCTTCAACAATATAGGTCTGATGGCCATAAGAGTTGGAAACAACAAGGTTGCAGCCCTGGCCAACCAGGTCTTCTGCAGCGTCAGAGCACTCAGCACCTTCGGGAACCTTGTACTTCCAAACGATCTGGCTGTCGCTCATGCCAAGCTTCTGTGCAGCAGCCTTGATGCCGTTGATATGCGCAGCAGTGTAGCCTTCCGTCTCGTCGCCAATCGTGATAACGCCAACCTTCAGGTCGCTGGCAGCTGCATCGGTAGCAGTGGCAGCGTCAGCGGTAGAATCTGCTGCTGCACTGGATGCAGCAGTGCTGCCGCAGGCGGCCATGCTGAGCAGCATAGCTGCGGACAACACAATACCCAACAATTTTTTCATGTGTGAGTGCTCCTTTTCTTTGTTACGTCTGGCCCGGCGGCAGCTGCCAGCCGGAGCCGCAGTCCTGAAACCAAAAATGCGCCGTTTTGCTGCGTGCTTGCAGGAAATCCGACACATTCTTTTCACATATGCTATTGTATACGCGGCGGGGACATTTTTCAATGCTTTGTGAATACATTGTTAAAAGTTTGTAAATTACGGAACATTTTTTACATTACGGCTGTGTTCTGCCAGCAAAACGCACAATCTTTTAGCCGTAAAGTATGACTTTTGAACAAAAATACATTTTAGCGGCGGGGATGCAGGTAGCGGCGGTCCAGGCCGTGTTTTTCTGCCGCGTTCAGGGCCAGCCACATCAAGGCAACCTCAATGGGGATCATGATGGTGTTTTTGACCATGCCGGTGCTCAGGTAGTACAAATAGCCCTTGCCGTACAGCATAGCTTTCCACACACTGCCCAGCAGCACATTGCTGCCGTAATTGATTAGCAGACGGGTCACGATCAGGCGCGGGATGGTGGGTTTGCGCTGGTAGAGCATAACGCCGTAAATCAGGCCGGACAACATGGCCGTAATCAGATAGCCGGGGAAATACGGCTCGCCATAGCTGGAAAGCAGAAAGCCCAGCGTATCAATGACCGCACCAACGCCCATGCCCACCAGCGGGCCATAACAGGCGCACCCCAGCGAAACCACCACAAAGCTGAAATAGATCTTCAGGCTCTGGCCCAGCAGATAGATGGGGAAGCTTTCCAGAATAATGGCCAGCGCCGTGACCATACCGGCAAAAGCCAGAACGCGGATGTTCTTGAACTCATCGGCGGCCTGCTGCCAATAGGCCGCGGCATACAGCGGGGTACGGGCTTGAACGGATTTTTGCATAATAAAATACCTCCATCGTGCGTGTTGCCGCACAAGGGAGGGTAAAGTGCAGGTGTGCAACCACACCCGCCGTTGCACACCTTTATGCAGCAGTGGGATGCGAAACCAGCACCGCGTGCCGGCAGCGGCGTGTACATTGCACTCCCCTGCCCTGCATCTTCGTCCTGCCACAACTCCCCGTTGGTCAGGCACTGCGGCAAAGCGGCGCCATTGCCGCTTTGCCTAACGCGCGGGTTTCTACTCTGCGTAAATATTATTTTACTGCTTTAGTATACCGCACTTTATGCAGATTGCAATAGTTTTTGCTGATTTTTTTGTGGAGGGCGGGGGTAGGCTATAAAATTGGGAACGATGCGCATGCGTTTGAGGGTTTTATATGGGGATAGCGACGTGGTCAGGTGACCCCGCCCTACAGGAAATGGCAGGGCACATCACACTTTTTATCGTTTGCAGCAAAGCCAAAGCCCGCGGGACGATGCGAACATCGTCCCCTACAAATCATTTGCAGCGTTTGTCACAATCGGCAAAATTCCACCCCGGCGGAATGAGAGCATCCCGCCCCACACCCAATTTTTCTGTCTGCCTCACTCTTTCCAATCTCCCCCCGACAATTCCTAATTTCTCATTCCCAATTCCTAATCACCTCCTACCTCCTCCCTCCTAACTCCTAACTAAAAAAACCGCCCCGGTCAGCCCTGCATGGCAAACCGGAGCGGTTGATTTTGTTTATGTTCTGCTGTTCAGCAATTACTTGCCAACCTTTTCCTTCAGGCGGCCGCTTGCCTTAAAGCCAGGGATAGCGGTGGGTTCCAGCTGGCTGGTGACCTTGGTCTTGGGGTTGGTGAAGTTCTTGGTCTGGCGTTCGCGCATTTCAAAGCGGCCAAAGCCTGCAATGGTAACCTTATCACCAGCCTTCAGCACATCGCCGATGGTGCCGAAAATGCCGTCCATGATCTTTTCAACTTCAACGGCAGAAATGCCGGTATCGTTTGCAACTTTGGTAATCAACTGTGATCTGGTCATAACTCGTTATCTCCCTAAACATATATTTTATCATCAGGCAAGTAACTGCCCCACGTTTTAGTACGCTGATTATTATAAGGAAAATTTCGCGCAGAATCAAGTGATTCTGCCAAAACCTAGCCCAAAAAATCAAAAATTGGCATATCTCACAAAAAGATGCAACAATCCCGCGTTTCTTTCGGGAACGCGTGCATAGCGCACGGGCACCGCCGCAAAACATTTGCTGTACGGCACAAAAACAGGGCAGCAAAGCTCCCCGCAGCACAACGGCTGCCGGGCTTTGCTGCCCCAGGTTGTTTTTCTGTTTTACCCTTGGTTATTTGCCGTTGGCGGCATCGCGGTGCAGGGTGGCGATATCCACCAGCTCCATGCCGCTGATGTCATGGTCGCTGCGCAGGGCATTCACCAGAATGCGGGCGGTATCCAGCGCCGTGATGCACGGAATGGACAGCTCGGTTGCCTTGCGGCGGAACTTGACGGAATCGCGGTGCGGGTCACGGCCATGGGGGCTGGTGGAGATGATGTAATCCACCAGGCCGCTTTCCAGCAGATCCAGCACATTCGGGCGTTCTTCGCTCATCTGGCGCACGGTGCTGCAGGGCACCATCTGGCTGTTCAGGTAGCGTGCCGTGCCGGGGGTGCCATAGATCTTATAGCCGTAGTCATGCAGCTTCCAGGCCAGCTCGGCGGCTTCTTTCTTGTCGGAATCCTTGACCGAGATGATCACGCAGGAACCGGGGCCGGGGGTCTTGAACTGGTAACCGGCGGCAACCAGGCCCTTGATCAACGCTTCGTGCATGTTGGGAGCAATGCCCAAAACTTCGCCGGTGGACTTCATTTCGGGTCCCAGCATGGTATCCACACCGTGCAGCTTCAGGAAGCTGTAGACGGGTACCTTAACAGCCACATAGGGGCTCTTGCCGTTGCGCCACAGGCCGGTGCCGTACCCCATATCTTTCAGCTTTTCGCCCAGGGTGCAGCGCACGGCCAGATCGACCATGGGCACACCGGTGACCTTGGAGATATACGGCACGGTACGGGAAGAACGCGGGTTGACCTCGATGACGTAAACCTTGCCGTCCTGCACAGCGTACTGCACATTGACCAGGCCCACAACCTTCAGCTCGCGGGCAAAGCGGCCGGTGTAATCCACCAGGGTATCAATGACATCCTGCGGGAAATCATACGGCGGGTAGACACAGATAGAGTCGCCGGAATGCACGCCGGTGCGCTCGATCTGCTCCATGATGCCGGGCACCAGGTAATCGGTGCCATCGCAGATGGCGTCAACCTCGCATTCGGTGCCGTAGATGTACTTATCCATCAGCACCGGGTGGCTCATGTCCACATGCTTGGTGATAACGCCCATATACTCGATGACATCGCTGGAGTTATAGGCCACAATCATATTCTGGCCGCCCAGAACGTAAGACGGACGCATCAGGACGGGGTAGCCGACCTCCTGGGCAGCCTGCAGGGCTTCGTCCAAGGTAAAGACGGTGCGGCCCGCCGGGCGGGGAATGCCGCAGCGTTCCAGCAGCTCATCAAAGCGTTCGCGGTCCTCGGCTTCATCGATGGCATCGGCCGGGGTGCCGTAAATGGGCAGGCCGATCTCATCCATATGCTTTGCCAGCTTGATGGCCGTCTGGCCGCCGAACTGCACCAGGCAGCCGTCCGGCTTTTCGGCAGCGATAATATGGTCAACGCTTTCGGGGTTCAGCGGGTCAAAGTACAGGCGGTCACCGGTATCAAAATCGGTGGAAACCGTTTCGGGGTTGTTGTTGACCAGAATGGCCTCGCAGCCGTGCTTTTTCAGCGTCCAGACTGCGTGGACAGAGCAGTAGTCGAACTCGATGCCCTGGCCGATGCGGATGGGGCCGGAGCCAAAGACGAGGATCTTCTTTTTGCCGGTCTTGTGGGCATTGATGAACTGCTCGGCCTCGTTCTCTTTATCGCAGGTGGAGTAGAAGTACGGGGTCTTGGCGGCAAACTCGGCAGCGCAGGTATCGACCATCTTGAAGCCGCAGACATAGTTGTCCATCGGCAGCTTTTCTGCACCGGACAGGCGCAGGATGGTTTTATCCAGGAAGCCGTAATGCTTGGCCTCCAGATACTTTTCGCGGGTCAGGGGACCGTTTTTCAGGCCCAGCTCCAGGTTCGCCAGGTGCTGCATCTTATCCAGGAACCACCAGTCGATCTTGGTGATGTCATAGATGGTCTGGTGCGGCACACCGCGCTTGAGGGCTTCGTACACACAGAAAGCACGCTCGGAGTCCTGCACATGCAGGTGCTCAATGACTTCCTCGGTGGTCAGCTTTTCAAAGTCGGACAGGGTCAGGGTGTCCATGCCCAGCTCAATGGAGCTGACTGCCTTCATCATGGCGTGTTCAAAGTTGTTGCCAATGGCCATCACTTCGCCGGTGGCCATCATCTGGGTTCCCAGACTCTTATCGGCGTAAACGAACTTATCAAACGGCCATTTGGGGTATTTGACGACCACATAGTCCAGCGCAGGCTCAAAGCAGGCGCAGGTTTCGCCGGTCACATCGTTGGTGATCTCGTCCAGCGTGTAGCCCAGGGCAATCTTGGTTGCCACCTTGGCGATGGGATAGCCGGTTGCCTTGGAGGCCAGCGCCGAGGAGCGGGACACACGGGGGTTGACCTCGATGACCGCATACTCAAAGCTGTCCGGCTTGAGGGCGAACTGGCAGTTGCAGCCGCCCTCAATGCCCAGCTCGGTGATGATATCCAGCGCGGCGGTACGCAGCATCTGGTATTCCTTATCGGACAGAGTCTGGCTGGGTGCCACAACGATGGAGTCACCGGTATGCACGCCGACAGGGTCCAGGTTTTCCATGTTACATACGGTGATCACATTGCCCTTGTGGTCACGCATCACTTCGTATTCGATCTCTTTCCAACCGGCGATGCACTTTTCCACAAGGATCTGATGGATGGGGGAAAGACGCAGGCCGTTGGTCGCGATCTCGTGCAGCTTTTCAGGGTTTTCGCAGATACCGCCGCCGGTACCGCCCATGGTGAAAGCCGGGCGCACGATAACGGGATAGCCGATAACATCAGCAAACGCCATGGCGGAATCCAGGTCCTCCACCACCTTGGAGGGGATGCAGGGCTGGTTCAGCTTTTCCATGGTATCCTTAAACAGCTGGCGGTCCTCGGCACGGTCAATGGTGTCCGGCTTGCAGGCCAGCAGGCGCACGCCGCTGCGGTCCAAAAAGCCGCTGCGGGCCAGTTCCATGGAAAGGTTCAGGCCCATCTGGCCGCCCAGATTGGGCAGAATGGCGTCCGGCTTTTCCTTTTCAATAATGCGTTCCACAACTTCGGCGGTCAGCGGCTCAATATAAACATGATCCGCAATATCCGGATCCGTCATGATGGTAGCCGGGTTGGAGTTGACCAGCACGGTCTCAATGCCCTCGGATTTCAGAGCACGGCAAGCCTGGGTGCCGGAGTAGTCAAACTCGGCAGCCTGGCCGATGATGATAGGGCCGGAACCGATAACCAGCACCTTTTTGATTCTAGGATCTTTCGGCATCTCAACGGCCCCCTTTCACGCGGTTGATGCGGCGGACATTCTGCAAAAAGCGGTCAAACAGGAACTCGGTATCCTTGGGGCCGCCGTTTGCTTCGGGGTGGAACTGCACCGTAAAGCAGTTCCACTGCAGGTATTCAATTCCCTCACAGGTTTTATCGTTGGCGTTCACATGGCTGACGCGGCCGGTACCTGCGGGCAAAGTATCGCCCAGAACCGCATAACCGTGGTTCTGGCTGGTAATAAAGGTACGTTCCAGCGCAAAGTCGGTCACAGGCTGGTTGGCGCCGCGGTGGCCATACTTCATTTTGCAGGTTTTGGCGCCTGCAGCCAGGGCGGTCAGCTGGTGGCCCAGGCAGATGCCGAAAGCTGGGATGCCGGTATCCAGCATATCGCGGATATTGGCGATGACCTGCACGTTTTCTGCCGGGTCACCGGGACCGTTGGAAAGCATCAGGCCATCCGGCGCAAGGGCTTTGAGCTCTGCCAGAGTGGTAGAAGCAGGCAGCACCGTTACACGGCAGCCGCGCTTACACAGGCAGCGCACAATGTTCTTTTTGCAGCCAAGGTCCAGCAGGGCAATGTGCAGCGGTTCTTCGCCCTCCGCCACACCGGCAGTGGGGGCAAAGCACTGCGGCTCGGTGCAGGTCACGGCATCCACCGCGCCGGTCACGGCGTAAGCCTTGATGATGGGCATCAGGGCAGCCAGCTTTTCCGGCTCGGTTTCGGGGTCAAACTCGGTGGTAATGGCACCGTTCATAACGCCGCTTTCGCGCAGGATGCGGGTCAGGCTGCGGGTATCAATGCCCTCAATGCCGATAATGCCGTTTTCTTTCAGGAAAGTATCCAGCGTTTCCTCGCTGCGGAAGTTGGAAGGGGTCGTGCATGCTTCGCGCACGATGTAACCCTTTGCCCAGATCTTGCCGCTCTCTTTGTCTTCGCTGTTCATGCCGTAGTTGCCGATCAGCGGGTAGGTCTGGGTAATGATCTGGCCATAGTAGCTGGGGTCGGTCAGCGTTTCTTCAAACCCGACCATACCGGTGGCAAACACAACTTCGCCCACGGTAGTGCCCTGGCAGCCCAGGCTTTTGCCCTTTAAGATCCGGCCATTTGCCAAAATCAGATATGCCTGCATGTTTTGCCTCGCAATCCTTTGTTGTATCGAAATCCGGTTATAGTTAGGAAGTAGGAGTGAGAAGTTAGGAGTTCATGGTAGGGCGCACACCGTGCGCCCACTATTTTTAGAAGTAGTTTCACCCGTTCCCATTCATGCAGAACCATCGGCCTGCATCGTCACTCCTACCTCCTACTTCCTAACTCCTAACTTTTTACAGCGTCTGCTTTGCTGCTTCCTTCATTTTGCGGCTGCCCAGGTGGACCAGGGGCAGCTTGCCCTCCTTGCAGATGGGGCATTCTTCGGGAGCATAGTTGGGCAGATCCAGCTTCAGGGCACTGGCCAGGATGGGGATCGGGGACGGAGCTTCGGGGCGGGTACGGTCCACCACGCAGGTGATGCCCAGGCAGATACCGCCGGCTTCTTCGATGACACGCTTGGTTTCCAGGCTGGAAACACCGGTGGTCACAACGTCCTCGGCGATGATGCAGCGCTCGCCCGGATGGATGGCAAAGCGCTTGAGAGTCATCACGTTATCCACGCGCTCGGTAAAGATGGCGCGCTTGCCCAGCTGGCGGCCCAGCTCGTAAGCATACACAATGCCGCCCATGGCAGGGCCAACGATAACGTCAACATCGGTATCCTTCAGCTTTTCTGCCACATGAGCCATAACCTCGGCACACTTATCCGGGTACTGCTGCAGATAGGCCATCTGGCAGTATGCGCCGGAATGACGGCCGGACGAAAGGAGGAAGTGACCCTCCAAAAATGCTTCACATTCCTTCAAAACTTCGATCGATTCTCTTGCCATGATACTTTCCTCCGTTTATAAAAGCTGTTTTACTATACCACAAGTTGCATAAAATTGCAACATCTTGAATTTTTATACGGGCAAATTCAAAGAATAATGAATAAATAATAAAGAATCCTTGTGGTGGACCGCCGCGCGGTGCGCGGCTCAAAAATAGCGGGGCTTTGGGTTGTTTCACGGGGGCTGGCCGCCCTACAGGCCCCCTCTCCCCTGCCGGGGTATCGAACCTGTTTTAATGTGCGCGCGCGGCGCGCACTCCCCCATTTTTCATTATTCTTTATTCTCTATTCTTTACTTATCTCGCGCACCCGCGGATCTCATCCAGCGTTTTCACGCCGTGGGCGTCCATCCATTCCCCAATCTCGGCAGTAATGCGGGTGCAGGCTTTCGGGTCCAGGAAGTTTGCGGTGCCCACCTGAACGGCGGCGGCACCGGCCATGATGAACTCCAGCGCATCGCGGCCGGTCAGGATGCCGCCCAGCCCGATGACCGGGATATTGACGGCCCCCACAGCCTGCCACACCATGCGCAGTGCAATGGGGCGGATGGCCGGGCCGGAAAGCCCGGCAAAGGTGTTGTTGAACACCGGGCGGCGCTTTTCCAGATCAATGGCGCAGGCCTGGAAGGTATTGCACAGGCTGATGCCATCGGCACCGGCAGCTTCCACGGCCTTGCACATATCGGGAATGCTTTCTGCCTGGGGGCTGAGCTTGACCACCAGCGGCACAGTGCACACTTTGCGCACAGCGGAAACCACCTCTTCGGCGTCCTTGGCGCGGATGCCGAACGCCAGGCCGCCCTGCTTGACGTTGGGGCAGCTGATGTTCAGTTCCAGCACATCAATGCCTGCGGCGCACAGCTTCTGCACGCCCTCCACGTTTTCCTCAATGGTATGGCCGCCCAGGTTGACCCAGACGGAGGTGCCGCAGGTTTTCATGGCGGGCAGCTCGTTTTCAATAAAGTGCTGCACGCCGGGGTTCTGCAGGCCGATGGAGTTCATCAGGCCGGAGGGGGTTTCCAGCAGGCGCTCACCGTCGTTGCCGGGCTGGCCGTTCAGCGTCAGGCCTTTGCCGGAAATGCCGCCCAGCACGCGCAGGTCCTCAATGCCCGCATATTCCGGGCCGAAACCAAAGGTGCCGGAAGCGGCAATGACCGGGCCGGCCAGCTGCTTGCCAAACAGATTTACGCGAAGGTCTGCCATCAGTCAAACACCTCCTCAGCTTTGAACACGGGGCCGTCTTTACATACGGTCTTGGCCCCCACCTTGGTGCGGCAGGTGCAGCCCAGACAGGCGCCAAGGCCGCAGGCCATCTTGCGTTCCAGGCTGGCCACGCAGGGCGTGCCGCTCTGGGCGCACAGCTGGTATACGCCGCGCATCATCACCATGGGGCCGCAGGTCAGCACCATGGCGAACTGTTCCGGGTGCAGGATGCCGGTCACCAGGCCGTGGTAACCTACCGCGCCGGAATCCGTTGCAATGCTGATGGCGGCGCAGTAAGGCAGGAAAGCTTCCAGCCCATAGGGCTCATCACGGAAGCCACAGTACAGTTCCGGCTTGCAGCCCGCCGCAGCCAGCTCCTTGCAGAGCTGCAGCAGCGGCGCGGTGCCAATACCGCCACCCACAACAGCGATCTTGCCGTTTTTGCCGCCTGCCGCCCGGGCGATCGCGGCCACATCAAATCCGTTGCCGCATGGGCCGGTCACCGTCAGGGTGTCGCCCTCTTTCAGGGCGGCCAGCTTCTGGGTTCCCTCACCCTTGACCTGATACAGGAAAGTCAGTGCGCCGGTCGCGGCGTCAAAATCATGCACGCTGATGGGGCGGGACAGGATGGGCGTTTCGTTGGCAGCCCAGGCGCGCAGCATAAAGAACTGCCCCGCCTTGGCCGGGCGGCTGGCATCCGGCCACTGCACCGTCAGGCAGCGGATATCCGCTGCAACGGTACTCTGGCGCAGGACCGTTACCTTACAGCTTGTTGCATTCACCCTGGATATCCTCCTTCATTCGCACGCATTCATTATAAGCAGCTTCATCAAAGGCAACGCCGGGCTGCTTTTTGTAAGCCAGCAGGATGCCGCGGCTGGAGTTGACCACACCGCCGTTGCTGTTGTTCATATACTGGGCAATATCGGCAGCTTTGCCGCCCTGTGCGCCGTAGCCGGGGATCAGGAAGAAGGTCTGGGGGTAAGCAGCGCGGATGGCGGTTGCTTCCTCGGTATGGGTGCCGCCGATGACCAGACCGATGCTGGAATAACCGGATTCGCCGATGTAATCCCTGCCCAGCTCGCTCAGGCTGTCGCCCACCAGGTCGTACACATGGCGGCCGTCCTCCAGCTTTTTATACTCAAAATCTTTTGCGCCGGGGTTGGAGGTGCGGCACAGTACAAACAGGCCCTTGCCCTGTTCCTTGCAGTACGGCAGGTAGGGGCTGATGGAATCCAGGCCCATATAGGGGGCCAGCGTGATGATATCAGCCTCAAAGTCGCCGGTAAAGTGTGCCTTGGCGTACATCTCGGCGGTTTTGGCAATATCGCCGCGCTTGATATCGGCAATGACCGGCAGGCCGGTGGCGCGCACCATCTTCAGGGTTTCGGCGTAAGCGCGCATGCCATCCAGACCAAGGGATTCATAATAAGCGATCTGAACCTTGTAGCAGCCTGCGGAAGCCTTGGTGGCTTCAATAATGCGGCGGTTGAATTCCACCACATTTTCACCGGCAGTCTTGGTGCAGTCCACCACATCGGCGGGCAGGTAGCTGAATTCGGTATCCAGACCCACGCACACCGGGCCGTTGGCTGCCACGCTGGCATACAGTTTATCCATGTTGGTCATTGCTGTTCCTCCGTTTTCTGTATCAAAAAAGCTCGTTCAAACTTTGCTGCGGGTTACTGTTTATCTTTCTGGTAGGTCACTTTGCCGCCCTTGATGGTCATCATGACCTGACCATAGAAGCTTTCGCCGTCATAGGGGCAGTTTTTGCTCTTACTATGCAGCTCGTCCGCATGTACGGTAAACATGTGGTCGGTATCCACCAGAACAATATCGGCATCAAAGCCGGGCACCAAGCGGCCCTTATGCTCATCCAGGCCAAGCACCTGAGCGGGGCCGGAGCTCATCAAAAAGCTCAGCATTTCCAGCGGCAAGCCCTCCATGCGGCACAATTTGGTGTAGCACACGGCAAAGGCGGTTTCCAGCCCAACCATACCGGCAGCGCCCTTGGCCTTATCCTCGGCGCTGTGGGGGGCATGGTCGGTGCCGATGCAGCTGACTGTGCCATCTTTAATTGCCGTCACCAGGGCGGCCACATCGTCCGCCTTGCGGATGGGCGGGTTGACCTTATACTGCAGGCGGGAATCATCGAACCACAGGTGGTGCGGGGTCACTTCGCAGCTGACCATTGCGCCGCGGCGGCGGCTCTGGCGCACCATATCCACAGATTCTTTGGTGGAAACATGGCACATATGCAGGCGGGTGCCGTAATATTCGGCCAGGTGGCAGTTGCGCACCGTCTCAATGTTTTCGGCCAGGCGGTAATCCCACGGGCTGATCTCGCGGTCCTCTGCGTGGGACATCACGGTCAGGCCGCGCTCGGCTGCCACAGCAAACACGCGAGCCATCGTGGCGTTATTCATCACGCCGTTGCCGTCCTCGGTGATAAACTTGATATCATCCGGCAGGTCCAGCAGATGGTCAATGGTGTGGCCGTCAAAGTTTTTGGTAATGGAAACGGTCTGGTTGGCATCACACAGGCCAATCTCGCGCGCTTTCTCCTCCACCTCATGCACGATCTCTGCCGAAGAGCAGACCGGCTTGGTGTTGGGCATCAGGTTGACGAAAGTATATCCGCCTGCCGCTGCAGCTGCAGAGCCGGTGGCAATATCCTCTTTATATTCAAAGCCGGGGGTACGCCAATGGCAGTGGGTATCAATAAACGCGGGCAGAATGGTCAGCCCTTTTGCATTGATCACCTCGCCTGCTTCCGGCAGGTCGGTTCCGATTGCTCTAATTTTGCCGTCCGCGATCAGATAATCGCAGATGCGGCCCTCGTAGTCCCGTGCATTTTTAATCAGCATGGCTGGCCCTCCTTTTGGTGTGGGGTTGCGTGATTGTGTGTGAGAATTTGTGGTGGTTGTGGGCGCGGCAGGAACAGCCTATCCTCACGTTAAGTGCCAACTTTGCGCGGCGTGGCGATAGCTTGTTGGCGGTGGGGCAGGGTTTGCTGCTCCCCCCCAGCAGTAGGGCCAGGTTGTCTCCTCCACCCATTCGCCGCCTGTTCGGCGGCGGGGGAACAGAGGAACATCCTCGCTCATCGCTCCGGCTGTTTTTTGCATCGCGCTTTGCGCGATTGCGCGGCATAGCCTGTTGGTGGTGGGGCAGGGTTGTTACCTCCACCCATTCGCCGCCTGTTCGGCGGCGGGGGAACAGAGGAACATCCTCGCT
>ERZ1026880.55-NODE-55-length-65044-cov-879.859253_pt1 | contig 65044 bp, 84 predicted proteins | sample MGYA00380170_ERZ1026880 | MGnify/ENA primary metagenome ERZ1026880 (study PRJEB33269, sample SAMEA4719806) | human gut metagenome | biome: human-associated habitat; feature: organic feature; material: feces | place: Cameroon | collected 2013-10 ...
TAAGATTGGCTCATCAGGCGACTCTGCTCAGATTGGCTCATCAGGCAACTCTGCTCAGATTGGCTCATCAGGCGACTCTGCTCAGATTGGCTCATCGGGCGACTCTGCTCAGATTGACAGCACTGGAGACGATTCCGTTATTATGTGTGCTGGTAACAAATCCAAAGCCAAAGCAAAGATTGGATCATGGATAACGCTCGCAGAATGGGAATGGAACGATAAGAAGAATCATTATGTTCCAATATGCGTTAAGACTGAGTACGTTGATGGAAAAAACATCAAGGCTGATACTTGGTATCTGCTTAAAAACGGAAAGTTCGTTGAAGTTGAGAAGTAACTAACCACCCTCTCCATGTGACAGGTGGAGAGGGGTAAAAAGAATACGATAATATGAAGAAAATTATGTTTAACGATAAGTACGGTCTTACAGAGGCTGTACTTGAAAGAAGAAAGACTCAGACAAGACGTATTCTGAATCCTACAATGCTTTTCGAGCGTTTGAATACGTATGAAGGATGGGAAAAGGAAGATATTGCCGATTGGAAGGAATGTTGCAAAGACCGACTTTATAAAGCAGAAGGTGAAGAACTGAAAGAAATGCTTGATTATGCGTTGGTGCATTCGCCATATAAGGTTGGAGATAAGGTAGCAATTGCTCAAAGATATATAGACCTTGTATCCAACGATGAATTTTTTCGCCTATGTGCTATTCACGGAATGCCGTTAGAGTACCTTAAATTTGAAAAAGGTTGCAATAACAAGATGTTTGTAAAAACCGACCTTATGCCACATCATATACGTATTACGAATGTAAGAATAGAAAAATTACAAGACATTAGTAAAGAAGATGTAATTAGCGAAGGATTTACTAAATGTTATTGTAACCTCAATATGGGCAATACTGCGTCACAATGGGAATATCACTTGGCTTATTTTGATAAATTAGGTAGGTCAAAAGAGTTTAGTAGCGTACATGCAAAAGAAGCCTATTCATTTTTGATTGACCATATATCTGGAGTAGGAACATGGGAGAGCAATCCGTTTGTATTCGTTTACGATTTTGAGTTATTATTAGCAAAGAAAAAGCTATCGAGAAAATCCATAAAAGTATTGATATACTTAAATGGTTTCGTGTATCAAAGAATAAAGCTATTTGTTTTTTGCGTGAGGCACTTAAAGAGTTGGAGGATTGAACAATGAGTGAAGAAAATATTAAAAGAAAAATACAATATGCTTTAATGCAAGTAGCTTCTGTATGCCTGTTCTGCTATCTTTGATGAAAAGACAAAGGTGATAGAAGGCAGACAGAAAGAACTTGAAAAAGCGATTGTCAATTTGCATGATGCACTTAAAGAATTGGAGGATTAGTATGAATGTATTCTTTTATACAAAAGATAGTGAAGATTCTATATTACAATACGAAGTATGTCCTTATAATAATATCCCTCGTATTGGTGAGAAAGTTATCATTAAAAACAAATGGTATCTTGTAGAAAATATAGAAAATAAATATAAAGAACTGACAAACTTTACATTTACAGATGTATATATTTATCTTAAAGAGTTGGAGGATTAAATAATGAATAGGAAAACTGCAAAAGATTTATTGCCTATTATTAAGGCATTTAGTGAAGGAAAATGTGTTGAAACTAAAACAAGTTCAGGCTGGATTAGCATAGAAAACATGGGCTTTGTAGGGAATCCTCTACAATACCGCATCAAACCAGAGTCTACCTACCGTCCTTTCAAGGATGCAGACGAATGCTGGCAGGAGATGCTCAAGCACCAACCATTCGGATGGACACGTGATACGCATAATATCAGAGATAATATAAAAAGAGTAACTAACAGTGGAATTGTATATGACAAATGTATGATGTGTTTTGAAAATGTTTTAAATAAATTCCAATTTATCGATGGTACACCATTTGGTGTAAAAGTGGAGGAATAGTATGGCGTATTGTTTTTGTGATTTTTGCGATTACAAGGATGAATGTAAGTACTATCGAAAGGTAGTTGTTTGTCCCTATATGAAAACGGAGGAATAAGTATAGAAGTATTAAAAGACATAAGTCAGTTAACAAAAGGTTGCGGAGTGACATTTATTAAAAATGATGAATTCCACTTCTACGAGTACCTTATGGTACACCCTAATCGTGAAACCTATTATCTTTTTATAGATAACTGGACGCAAGACGTTGTACGAATACATGTCAGCGAACTCTTAAATGGAGATTACTATATAGGTGAATATGATACTGTTTTCGTTAATAAAAAGATGATAGAATTTTATAAACGTATGATTCTCTGTCACGAGAATAGAATTAAAGAGAAGAGAAATTTAAAGGAATAGTTATGAGAACTATCAAATTCAAGACCAAACGCCTCGATAATGGAGAGTGGATAGAAGGATACTTCTATAAGGAGTGTGACAACACCTACATCATAGAGGATAGACAGAGTGAATCAATGCTTAACCGCAATGAAGCTATCTTGGTTGATCCTTCCACCGTCTGCCAATTCACGGGATTGACAGATTGTGATGGTAAAGACATCTACGAGGGAGATATTCTTGCAGAGAAAGGTTATCCTGAATTTGAAGTTGGGTATTTTGATTGCGCATTTACTGCTTCTTATGTGGGAGATAACATGTTTATTTTTAATCTTATTACTTTAAGTAAATATTGCACGGTTTGTGGTTCAATATTCGACAGAAAGGAAGGTGAGAAATGAAGATTAGATTAGCAAAGAAGATAATGAAGCAGCAAGCTTAAAATAAGGTATCTTTCTATTGGTTTAAGCACTGGTTTAACTTTATAATTAAGAATGGTAAGATAGACCACCGCATCACCAAGGCGATAAGTTTAACAAGTAAAAAAAGAAATATTAGAACGTAAAAAGAAGAAACATGGAACATTTTGAGATAATCAATATCGACTTATATAATACACATATTATGGTGTATTTTGGGCAGCTAAGTGGCTTGTTAGACAAACTTAGTGAGTATCTTCGCAATGAAGATGTTCAGAAAGCTAAGGAATTGTTTGGTGATGTTGAGGATGGCATTACATTGGGAAGAACTTGTTTACTTGAAAGTGGGCAAATAGTATTATGGATGCCTAAACCTCCTACAACACCAGAAGAGAAAGGAACGTTGCAACATGAGATATTTCATGCTACCAATTGTTTGATGGAGAAAGTTGGCATAAGGCTTACACTTGATAGCGATGAAGCCTACGCCTACTTGATTGGATACACCTCCACAAAAGTAGAGGAGTTTCTTACGACTTCTTCTGACGATGCTCAGTCACAGTCGTTGCAGGATGAGAGTCAGCATACTTTTGAGAAACAAACTGACCCGTCTTAGCACTACGGCTAATGGTAATTGTTTTACTTTTACCCATACAATACATATTTAGAAGTTTCACGGCAAAATCACCGCTTGCATAATAAAATAGCAAATGGTGTGCCAAAAATAACGGTAAACTATGAGCAAGGAAACATTTGACTTCTCGGAGGCTCTGAGAAGAATGAAGAAGGGAAAGAAAATGAGAAGGGTAATTTGGGAAGAATGTGGAGCTTATATCCATATTGTCTCTGAGACTATTGTTGCTATATGCGATGGGCAATTCTTTCCTTGTGTTTTCAAAGATTCTGAGGATATACTTGCAACAGACTGGGAGGAGGTGTAAAGATGGAGAAGAAAATATTGACCCTCACCGTCAGCAAGGAATGGTTCGACATGATTGTGGCTGGCGAAAAGACAGAGGAATATCGGACGATAAAGCCGTATTGGGTAGCACGATTGGTAAACCAGAAAGCAGGAAATGGCGAGATTCATTTTGACGGGTTCTGCGGTTATATTGCCATAATAGGCAAATTGGAATACAAACCATACACTCACGTCCTCTTCATCAACGGCTACCGCAAGGATAGCCCACGTATCGAAAAGGAGATTGTGAGTATCACCATCGGTAAGCCGAAGAGGGGTTTATGCCCAGACAAGTGGCTTGATACAGAGTTTTTTGTTATTAAATTTAAGTGATGGTGTGGTGTTTTTGCGATGAGTGTCCTAAGAGAAAGGATTGCAAGAACAGAAGAAAGCTGGTAGCAATGCCCGAAAATGGTTCTTGTTACAATCCTTTCTATTCTATAGACGAAAGTAATAAAAAAAGTAAATTAGAATGGTAGATGTATGAAGAAATTTGAATACAAATTAGTAACCCACTCTTTCGATATTAATAACAATCTGGCATCAAATATGACAAAGACGTTTGACGAAGAAGGTGCAAAAGGGTGGGAGTTAGTACAATGGCAAGTAGGTGAAGAACAGTTTAATGTTTCCTCATTACTTCATAATACAAAAAGCATTACTAAGATTATTACAACTTGGAAAAGAGAAGTTAATAAATAGAAGTAGCGTATGAACAAAACAGATTTACATTCATCTTTACTCTTCCTAATGATTAAACTGGAAGAAGCAAAGGGTGAACAGATGGCAGACAAAAACTTTGTTGCTGCATTGACGGAAATACTCAGATATTTCCGTGATAACGGAGAGTTGAAGAAAGCCTATGATCTTCAAAAGGATTCATTGGCAGATATAGCTAATAGTCCTTGGTCGAAATTAGTAATTGGTATGCTTACCTCAAAAATGCAAGAAGACAAAGTTGATGCAGAGTTACCAGACATTGATGCTCTAATAAAGGAGAGTACTTCTGATGAGTTCATCGAAAAGAAAATCGATGATGTCCTTGGTGATGATATATAACTTAAAGAAGAATAGTGTATGTCACATTGTAGAGTTTTATTCGTTGGAACGATCGAGAATCTGAATCAAATTTTTGCAGATTGCCCAGATTCTTCAAGTGAAACATGTGCAGAAATGGCATTTGCGTATGATGGTCTTACAGTATATACAAAAAATGAACTTTTAAGGAAAGAACCATATCATAAGTCTTTGTACCCAAATGAAGATGAATGTGAGTTCTCTAAGGCTGATTCAGAGTTGTATGACAAGATAGTTCAGAAGAAGCAATATTATGATTGCTTCGATATTAGAGACAATACTCCTAACCACAACTTAAAATGGGAACTAAAGACAGAGAAAGAAACCGAATCGTTTTTTGAAGACCTCCCCGATAATACCCATTTCTTTGTTTGTGATGGCCATTTATAAAAGACACCCCCACCCAGTCATCACGACTGACTATGTTAAGCAATAAATTCGATAACAAGAAGTAACTTATGAAAATAGAAATCACAAAAGTAACCAACTGGCAACGTGTCGTTGATGCCGCTCGGTTCACGCAAGGCAAGAAGTCGTTAGGACATGAGCCAAGCGATGAGTTCAAGAAACAGATGATCCTCAGTGAGCATTCTCCGCTCAGAGAGTTGGAGTTTGATATTAAGATGTATAGCATACCATACTGGGTGAGCAATCACTTCGTTCGCCACGTCCATGCCCAACCCTTCGTTTCAACTTCACGTCCAGACATAACTGGTTCCAAGGTATCTCGCCATGATATGCGACAGGATGATTTGGTCAACTTACAACTATCTCTCAACGCCCAGGAGATTATCAATATCTCGAAACTGAGACTATGCAATAAGGCATCCAAGGAGACAAGAGAGGTATGGTATAAGGTGATTGACGAGTTGGCTCAAATAGAGCCTTATCTTGCATCCGCTTGTGTTCCTCAATGCGTTTACAGAGGCTTCTGCCCTGAGCCAAAGTCATGTGGCAGAACTGAGACAAACTTTTTCTCCTTTACAAGAAAACACTACAAAAAACTTGAATTATACGAAGCAAAATGAAATATCCAAAATATAATCTCAACGAATTTGTTGGTGGCCACTTCGAGTACACCACTCCATGCCCATTCGGTATTCAAGGCAGATACACCAATGAGGCCCTGATGGTTGGCAGCCTTGCTTGCCAGCGATGTGAATACTATCGTGGTATCAACACAGAAGATTGCATCGTGTCTTGCGGTATAGAATAGTGCAGCCTGTCTGCATTCATCATAACAATCAATCAAATTTAATATGAATACAAAGAAAATCTCAATCATCCAGCGTATCAAGGAGAAATTCCTTGGCAAACAGTTCTTTATTGCAGTTATCGCAAACAAGGGAACCTGTTCTTACTTCGTCAACTCCACCATCTATCGCTCTGAAAAGGAAGTGGAGGCTTATAAGAAGTACATCACCACAGACAAGCGCATGAAACAGAGCTTCGATTTCGTGGGCTACTACTCTTTCCGTTCTAAGTTCGACTTCCGTATTCCTCTTATCGGAAAGCCTGTTTCACTTGAAGAGGCGAAGGAACTGGCCAACAAGTAGTGTCGGATATAAAGTTAACGGATAATAAATATCTTATCAATTTACTTATTATATTTGCGCTATGAAATTCAAGCATTTAATCGTTAAAGTCTTAGGGTTCAGGTATCGCAACTACTTTGTGATACTGGACGGAAGAGCGAACTCTGTCACACTCTCTAAGGATGTATACAGGCATATCATGCTGAAGCAACGTACAGATCACTCCGTCTTCGTGTTCAGGTTATCGGACAGAAGAACATACGGATTCTGTATGCGTGAGGACTGGGAAGAACTTTGCAAGGCAAACACCGCCTTCACTCAGCTTCAATTCAATCAGAAGCATAAGAAGGTGGGATTCCGAAGTGACCGCCCTTCCGTCACCGCCATCCTTGACGAGTACAATCTTCCGCTCAACAGAATGGTTCGCCTTACTTGCATCCCACGCAAGTCAGCCAAAGGTGAACCATACTACGAAATCATGCGACCAAACTTAAATTCGAGCACATGGCAACAAGACAAGATGTAATATTCAAAGGACTCACCAACTCTCCATCCGACTATAATTGTCAGGATGGCGAGTTGGCAACCTGCCTCAACCTCATCAATGAGGATGGGGCACTCCACCCTATCCACCAGCCTGTAGTGGCCGAGCAGAACATCACGCTGGATTCAGGAGATACCATCGAACTGGTTCATAAGGTAACACACGATGAAGTTATTCACTCCCACTATATCATCCGTAAATCAGATGATACTTGGTACTGGATGGAGAAAGGTGGAGACGGAACCAAGTACACCATCGACTTGGACGGATTCCACGTCAATGCCGTTACAGCAGTTGGCAATATCCTCTGCTTTGTTGGAGACACTTCTATAAAATATGCTTTTTGGAAAGAGGATAAGTACATAATATTCTCTAGAGAAGACCTGATGTATTCGCTCAACATCACATCAAAGAATGTGAATGAATATTTCGTTGCCGAAATGGGCGATGATTTCTGGAATTTGTTTCACACCGAAAAAGAAGGCTCTATAGATGAGATAACTGCCGTAGGTACACAAAAGGCTTTTTCTGCTCTAGACGCTATTGTTAATAAATACATAGATGAGAATGGAGAAAATCTTCTTAAATATATCGTATTTGGAGTAGCTGCTGTCAGACTATACGATGGCACGTATTACAATGTATCAACACCATTCATTCTTGCGCCAAACACATGGCAAACATATAAAGGGGCTAAAACTGCTGTAAGCACCTTGTATCCTAGTCTGGGATTTGCTTTTCGACTAGATTATAACGCAGATAGCGAAGACGGAAAATCACAATTCGTCAAAACTTCTTTTGCATTACATAGTCATTCTATAACTATAGACTTCCCTAATAAAACTATTTTAGATTTGGTTCAAGGAATAGATATTTTTTTAACAAGGGGAGACTTGTTCTTACAAACAAACAAAAGATATAAAGCGTATGCTTCTGCTATGATAAATGGCAAAAACAGATATGGCTATTGTCATATCGATTTATTGTCAAATTCAGAAATGTATAATTGCTTTGATAATTTATCGTTTTATCATTCTACATTCATTAATAAAAATGAATTTGGGAAAAGTAAAGAAATCGCAAAGGTATTAGGTTCAGAAGAGTCTATTTCATTAGCGAACTTAAATAGGTTAGATTTTGGAGGGGATTATGCTATAACATATAACAACAGATTGCATATTGCCAATATTAATAGCGGCTCATTTAAAACATTCGAATTTTATCCAATTTATACTTTCAATTTAGTAAATTCTTCAACCAAGGATATTGCAAGTGACGATAGATTGTATATTGATACATACCCTGATTTGCCATTAGAAAATGGATTGTATAAAAAAGATACAGAAAAAGGTGTTATGGCTGATGTGGTAGCTATTGTTTATGCAAATGATAAAAAATACTATATTTATGGTGAAATGCAATATCCATTCCAACCAATAATAGCATTCCCTATTGAAGGTGGAAGTAGAGCGGAGTTGTATATTAAGATGAATGATAAATATTATTATTATGACCTTACGTTACACTCATCAGACACTATGGCTATATCTTATTATTTATGTTATGGATTTGGGCTATTGCAACGAAGGAGCATTTCTTACGAACTAGGTACACTAGATGGTGAAAACCAATATGAAGGTAATTGGAAATTGAGAATATTGTATGATAATTCACAGAGCAACTCGACAAGCGAAGACTGGAATAAAGCATACCAATTATATTTAAAAGGATTCTTTTCAAAGAAACAACCATCATTGATACGTGTAAGTGAAGTTGAGAACCCTATAATATTCCCTGCCAAAAATAGCGTACAAGTAGGTTCATCTATTATCTCAGCACTGGCAGCTAACACCCGACCAATCAGCGAAGGTCAGTTTGGTGAAGCTCCACTCTACGCTTTTACAGATGAAGGAGTATGGGTATTGATGCTTGGAGAAGAAGGAACCTATATTGCCCGACAGCCAGTCAATAGAGATATTTGCTCCAACCCGAAGGGCATCTTGCAGATTGATGATGCAGTACTGTTCCCGACAGAGCGAGGAATTATCATGCAGCGAGGACGAGAATCTGAGTATATAACAGACGCACTGGATGGCTATCCTTTCGATTTTCTTTCCATTTACTCGCACTCTGCAAAGGATAAGACCTATCCGAACAAACTCCTTGCACTATGTAACATTCCTGAGTCTGACGTGAAGTATGTCCGTTTCCGTAAGTATCTCGAAGAAGCTGATATGATTTACGACTATTACGATAGCCGTATTATTGTCTTCAATCCAAACTATACTTATGCTTACGTTTACTCATTGAAGAGCAAAATGTGGGGAACTATGCACAACGTCTTCAATAAACGAGTAAACATATATCCTGAGTCGTATGCCACAGACAAAGAAGGGAAAATTCTTGATGTGTACGTTAAGGAGCCGACAGAGAATGTTCCGTTCTTTCTTTGCAGCCGTCCTTTAACGCTTGGGCAAGAGGTCTATAAGACTATGTTCGATTGCATCACAAGAGGATATTTCAGCAGCATTCAGGCAGGGAAATGCGGAATGGTTCTGTTCGGGAGTAACGACCTTGTTAATTGGTATTACATTAGTTCCTCTGTTGATGTATTTCTCAGAAGCCTTGTAGGTTCTCCATACAAATATTTCAGGATTGCGCTCATAGGCAAACTTGCCCCCAATGAATCTATAAGCGGTCTGTCAACTGCGTTTCAGGAGAGATTGCAGAATAAACTTAGATAATAATTTTCTTTTTCATTATAAAAACCAAAGGGTAGCAGTCCGTGATGGATAGCTACCCTTACTTTATCAACTAACTACTTAAAATGGGTGTAAAGCAATTCTTGCTCTACCAGCCGACCGATTGCTTGCATCCTTAATCTTCTGTTTCTTATCCTCAGCGAGTGCCCAGAACCTATCAGCGCCATCAGGATAAACAATCATCAACCACTCATATAGGCATTGGTTCACAATATAATCGTGAATATATACCGTCATGGTATGCACGCTTGTTTTAGAAAAACCTTGTGGCATCCTCATCGCCAAGTAGTAGGCCTCCTCTTCATTAGTAGGCGAGCCAATACACTCTTCCCACTCATTGGAATCGAAGCCGCCACCAAGCATTTCCATCTTGGTATATCTGAAAAGCATTTCGTTGCAGTCTTCTACTGCTGAATCAAGAATCCTTGCCAGCTTATCCCGATTGCCATCTTCACCCACATCGTAGATATTGTGGATAGAATGGGAATCCTCTACAGAACTGGAGATGGAATCTGCGTAAACGGCAGCAGTATTCTTGATGTCAAAAACCAACTCTTTCTTCTGAAGCTCTATCATCACCTTGTACCCAAGGTTGCATACTCTGCATTCTTTCATAATGACCTCCTTCCTTATTCGTTGGGAGCTGTCCTGCTGGGTCTCTCACGTCTGTTAAAGGTCTCATGCAGGTTCTTGATAGCTGCTATCGACAGTTCTGAATAAGTCTTCGACTCGTTGGGGTTGGTAATGATAAACCAGTCCATCAAGGCCTTGTTGATAATGTAGTCGTGTATGGAACTGGTAAGCGCATCCTTCAAGGCGAGTGGATAGTTTGATGGAAGGGAGAGGTTGATGGTGATATTGGTATCTCCACTTATCAATTCGTTGGAAGCTGTAGTACCATTGTCTGTTTGTACTGATTCACTCAACTCAACAAGCAGTTGGCTGTACGCATTCTGAATGCTACGCAACGCCTGATTCTTGTCTTCGTCATCATCGCTCGCCTGGATATTACTTGCAGCCTCTGCATCCATACTGGCAGCTCTTCTACTGCGTCCTGTAAGGAACGCCTTATTCTGAAAGTCGTAAATGAGTTCACTCATATACAACGTAATCGTTAAACTCTTTCTTGCCATACTATGATATTTTTGTTCGTGTCGGTTTCTTTTTGAAAAATGCTTTATCCTTAATATCGAGCAATAATGCAGCAGCGTTATCTGCATATTCCTTTGCCTTTTCGTTTGCGGCTATCTCGCACCATTTCCCGATAATACTGTTTACCAAGAACGAGTTGGCTGACGAGTTGATGGAATCGAGTAGGTTGCCATCGAATCTGCTGGGCATCTCAAGTTCCCAGTTGATGGTCCCGTCCACTCCTGAGCCTCCTGAGATAAATCGTTTCAGAACATTTCTTAGCGCATCCAACGACTCGTTGAAGAACCGCTCTATCATTGCCAAGTCTGCTTCCGTCACGAATATCTGATCAAAAGCCGATTTGCCATCCTCTACGGTTGCCTTCTTACCTATGTAGGCAGTGGTCTTCGCCACCTCTTCATAGATGTCATTTTTCTTGATTGTCAATGTGAAATCTGCCATTCTTTATCTTTTTATAGAGTTTATAACCTAATATGATAAGCAGCATACAGAGTGCGCCAAACGACCACACTGCATACTTCAACTGAATCTGCTCCCACTTGGAGAGTTGTTTTTCTACTGGATAGGGCACTGGGATGGAATCTCTTTTCATGAAGGAATCCACCTTTACTATATACACATTCTTAAAGACGGTTTTCTCATGCCATCGGTCAAGATAACACGTATCTCCCTTTTGCCTGAGAAATATAGAATCACGCACGAAAACGCTGTCAGAAGTATGCAGCGTATCGTGCTTTATCGCATTCTGATATACAATTTTTTCTATCGGAATGTACTTCGTTCTGCATCCCGACAGAAGAAACACCACTAACAAGAGGCTTATCACGTAGGGTGCTACTTGCCAACCATACCACTTTGTCTTCATAGGCTAAACTTTAAAAACCTTCTTTGCTCTTGCAAGGAACTTTCGTCTTGATTCCAATCCGTTGGTCCCTCCATTGATAGTCTTGGTGATAGCCACAATACAATCGCTGTCAGCCAGTTTGTTCAGGCCGTGTTTCCACCACCACCACATCGCACTCTTGGTTGCCAATAGGGGAAGCTCTAACAGCTTGGGGTTTTCTATAATATCATCTGAGCAATACTTGCTGTTCTGAAAAGCCTGATAGTTGGCTCTGCCTGTGATCTGAATCAATCCTCTACCACGATACTTGTAACCGTCTCCATCTTTCAGGTTCCCGAGCATGTTCTTCAACTTCCCGACATCATACTTGTGAAAGTAGTTTTTGTTGCCGAGTTCCTTGGTGTATCTCAGTTCGCCACTCTCATGTGCTATCTGAGCTAAGAAGTGGGCCATTCGCTGAGCAGTATCAATATGAAAAACCTCTGCATAACCATTGATGTAGGGAAGAAAAGCATCCACCCTGTCCTTGGCATTCGGCATGATAGCCAAAACCTGTTCTCTTGTTACCTTCATTACTTACCATCCTTCACTTGTTTTATCATACTTGCAAGTTCTCCTTTTACTTTGCTCTCAAAGTTGCCCAACTTGGTCTTGAAATAAACGTTTACTCCGAATATCGCTCCTGAGTAAACCAGTGTCTGACTGACGTACCACAGCACGCCTTCCGACACTACATAATTGTTGAGAAAGAATGATAGGAAGGTGAGCACAACACCGCTCATAAGCATTCCTATAGCTGCACCATATTGCAATCCTTCACGTACATTTGGAGTCATAACTTATCTTTTATAAAATATTAATAATACGCAAAGATAAGTTATGTCTTCCAATTCGTCATCTTATCCGTTAATGTTGTGCCATATCTTGCTCGTTGGGTACAGACAGTCAGGGTCTTGGAGGTATTCTATTGCCATCAACACCACCATTTCTTTCAACTCCTCTGCATCCTCACTATACCGCTCCAGCAGAACATGATGGTCACTCCTCAGCAAATTCATGGTTACTGCCAAGTCGTGGATGGTATAGTCTGATATGTCATCCTTGTGTTTATCGAAAATCTCCTTTACCTCTTCTTCCGTAAAGAAAGGGGCCTTGTGCTTGGTTCCGTCTGCATCCTCATACCACATCTTACTGATAGCATCATCGGCAAAGTACTTGTCAAAATGCTCTTCACTCAATACGCCATGCACCATCGCACATAGATGATGCACCTCTGCATCGCTCAACTTGCACGAGAGATACTTACCGATAGCCTTGGCTATACTCAACATCTGTTCAGGAGTCATATCCTGCTGATACTTTTCGGCAAACTCTACGAAATTCATACCTGTAAAATTTAAAAGTTTATGATGCTGCAAAGATAGAAATATCTTTAACGCTGCACCATAAACTCGTAAATATCTCTGTAGTTATCTGAGTGTCAGACAAATACAGTTACGATAAAAACACCTCCTTTCTTTATTCGTCCTTAAATTTGGTTCGTTTCTCTTTGCCCCTCGCCCAGATGTCGTTCTTCTTGCGTTTCGACACCTTGCCGAATACATCATTCTCGTAAAGTTCGGGCTTAGTTTCCCTGCCTTGGGTCTCCGTAGCTATTCCGTTATTGGGATTGCTGCCTTGGCTGGTATCGGGGTTTCCGTTGCCATACCATTCATTGTCGCTTGGTTTGTCTGCTATCATACTATTTATCTATTTAATGAATAACTGAATTAAGCTGCAAGCGGTGGGGTCTGTCCGTCTGGACTCACTCCCTGACCGCTCATCATCTGCTGTAGCATCGCCTGGGCCTTCGGATTGCTCTGTGATACCTGAGCCACTTGTGCTTGCAACTGAGGTGAGAATCCTTGTGGAGTCTCGCCATTCTGAATGGCTTGCTGGTTGGATGCTACCGATTGCAATAGCTCCTCGCCAAATGGGAAGTCTCCTACTTGCAACAACTGCTCCAGCGTGATAGCCTGATTTTGCCACAAGGTCATAAGGAACTCGTTGGCCATCTGTCTATATACTGGTGTAGCCGTGCTTTCTGTGATATTGATGTCGAACTCAACGTCTCGTATCTTCTTAGGATCGTAGCGGACAATCTGCCCTGCCCTGCCTACAATATTGAAGTTGCGGGCCACGTCATAGTATTGCTGCATGTTCTTCACGGTCTTGTACGCACCGTCAATAACAAACTGACTGAAACTCTCCAGAATATCAAGCAGCGACATGGTAGCATTCTGTGTCTGCTGAGCATAGAGCGAACCGCTCGTTCCTGATGCTCCTTGTTTTCCTTGCAACGCTCCTGTCACTCCTGATATATCCTCAAAGAACTTCAACTGATAACTGAGCAAATCACCGATACCGATATTCGTAGAATTGTTCGCCACTTGCTGAGGAACCTGACCGCTCTTGTTTGGCTTATACCTGACAACGCCATTAAACCTACTCCACTCATCGCAGAAATCATCCCAACTCATATCGTCAGGCAGACAATCCTCAGGGCACAGAAGTACACCCTTGGCACTCGCCCTCATAATGAAGTCGTACATCGTGATAAGTCGGTTCACGTATCTCTGCTGGTCAATCACATCTTCCACGAAACTATGAATCTCACCATCAATGAACGGATAGAACTTAAAGCAGTAGGGATGCTCGCCATGCGCATAAGGAGTCTCACCCTCTCTCAGAATATCACCGAAAGGAGAAAGATAATAGAAATGCCAGTAGTCATCCATAAACCACTCAGCTTCAATCAGAGGAATATCCTCTTCCATCATACCAGCAGCCAGACCTCTACGCAATCTATCTCTATTCTCGGCATCTACAATGTCAGGCTTATCCTCAATATCAATCTTGAAATCATCGCCATTGTTGTAGTCGTGGCATCGGAATCTCGGCTTACTCTCCTTGCGCCACACCTCAATCACTCGACAAAGAGAAGGATTAGCAGGATTCATGAAGTCGATAGTCTTAGGGTCGAACTCTCCGAATCGCTGAGTGCAGTCTGCAATCACGAAGTCTCTGTTGGCAGCCAGTCTGTAAATCTCCTTCAACTTACGAGCCTCGTCAGGAGATTTGGCAAACTCTCTCAGCACATTACCGATGGTAATGTCATGCACCTCACCCAAGCAACTTACGTCCCATCCACGGAAATCCCTCATATTGTTGTCTATGAAGAAATTGTTCGGGTTCACGTAGTCCGTCCAGCAATCCAACCTACCTCTTCGCCATCCATACTTTTTCTTATAGATAGCAGCACCGCTTATCAGAAACTCTTCCATGGTTCGGGCATCCAGTTCCGTCTCTCGGTTCAGTTGTCGGTTACATTGCAGCACCACGCTCATGGTCTCACCATATCGTTTCTCATCCTTATCTCTGGCATTGCAGGTAGGTTCCTTGCTCTGTGAGCGATATACTCCCAGTACGTTTTTCACCAATCTTCTGATAAGGTTATTCTTCAATGGCTCACTGCCCTGCTCACGGATATAGTCTTCCTCCTTGATACGTTTTTTGAAGCCACACTTGCTTTTGAACTCAATGGTATCGCCCCACTGGTCCCCATAGCAGTATCGCTTGTTTCTCAGTCTTCGCTTTCGGAAGTTATCCATGTTGTTGTAGTATCGTTGGGCCTCCAGCAAGATAGAGAAGGCACGCTCGTATGGCTTGTCAAATCGGTTCTTGGATGCTTTCACGCTATCCAGTTCTTCCTTGTCAAGCACCCTGCTCAATGATAGCAGTTTGGTTTCTTCTTTCTTCTTTGCCATAATTTATGATGTCGTAGGTTCAACAATATGCGCCAGTTTTCGGGCTACTCCGAGGAATCCGCTTGCGGTGTCGGTATCGCCAAGACTGATGCAAGTAAGATAGCCAGCCATATATATGATGGAGTCCTTCAATGTTTCGGGCAAATTGATATTGCCTTCACTGATAGAAGGCATACCGACATAGGTGAGCGACACGGTGGCGGTATTGCTCTTGCTTGTGAATAGCTCCAAGAGTCGCTCACCACTTCTATGGATGAGTGCAGCGACAGGTCGCTCTGGGTTTCCTCTTACTCCGAATCGGCTACACTGTACCTTGTAGGCATCATCCTCCTCTGTGATGACCTCTGCCGAGCGGTTCCAGTCACTGGACTTCACGTTAAGGAGTCTGATCGTGTCGGAAGGTAGATGGATGGTTCCTACATAAGCACCGTTCGATTCCGCCCAAGAGGTATTCAGCCCATTGTAGTCCTTTCCGTCCAGCATGAAGGCAGGAGCATCCATCAATATGATTCTTGCTGCATCTACTATCTTACTCTGAATCAACTCGCCCTGTGATAGCGTATCGGTATCGCCAGGAGTCAGCAGCCCTGCGGACTCTTGGTTCCTGTCAAGGAGTACCTTTACTTCTTTCACCAGTTCAGATACAGCATACGTACTCATTACTCCAGTCCTTCTAATTCAACACCCTTTTCCTTGGCGATGGCCAAGATGTCTTCCTTGGTCTTCATCTTTGAACGGCTCACTCCAAAGGTCTCTGCTAAATAGTCCTTGGCATCCTCAACGTCTGTCACTACGTGGGTCTTCTTCTCGTCAGCCACTTCCTTCTTTGCCTTGGCATCGGCCTTCTTCTTGGCTTCCGCAGCTTCCTTCTTCTCGTCAATACTCTCCACCAAGAAGAACTTGTCGTTGAACCAATAATGAGACTCGATAGCCTTCTGTACCTTTGGGTCTCTTGTCATATAGACACTACTGCCCGTACTCTTACCCTCAAAAAGAATGCGCATTCGCTCTTTACCTACCATAACGCTGAATGCCAAATCAGTACCTGCTTGATATTTATTAAACATGATTATACCTTTTATATATATGTGTTACTAAAAAAGGGATGGGGCAAGTGCCCACACCCCTCACTATTTAATGACTATCTGTAAATCTACTTGCTTTTAGACATTTTCATCCTTGTTCTCGCCAGTGTCAGATGTACCTTCTGAGGTAGACACGGCAGCAAGGCGCATACGAGCGTGTGCCTTAGGGTACTTCAAGTAGAGACAGGCAACCTCCTGAATGACTACCGCATCGGTGTTGCGAATACCAGCCTTCTTTAAGTCAAGTACGTTACGAGTCCAAGACAGATGTACTCGCTTAACCAAGAACTCAGGGTCAAGAGCAAAGCCACAGTCGCTCATACCGAAGATGTCAAACAACTCAGAGTGAATCATCAGAACCTCACCAAAGTCGGTCTCCCAACTCTTGAACTTCAAGTTCCAAACCTCTACGGTGTCCTTCAAGCGGAACTTGTCAGAATCAATCTTGCTGAATGCACTCACGAAGTCAGAACCAGCGATAATCACCTTGCGCTTGTTGCCGATACCTGTACCCACAAACAAGTCCTTGGAAATGTCAACCAACTCCAAATCTGTGATAACTCGCTCGTTCTTGTTGTAGCCCTTCTTTATATCATCGGCTGTAGCAACATGGCCTACCTCGATGTCCTTGCCAGCCATCCACCAGATACCCTTGGTAAACCACTGGGCTGAGTTGTTCTTGGTAGTGTGCTTGATACAAGCCATATCACCGAAGAGGTAAGTGCCCTCCATCGCAAGACGCATATCGTAAATACTGTCCTCCTCAATGTCTGAGAAGTCCCAATCCACTCGCTTAGCAGCAATCTTGTTGAAGGTACTCTCCTCAATCTGAATCATAAAGTTCTGACAGAACTGAGTCTCAGAATCAGGAAGGTTGTTGAAACGACCTGTCTGTACGTCCAGCTCACCGCAACTCTTCGCCATACGGATAAGCACCTGACCCTTCTTCAAGGCTGGGATGCCGATAGCCTGCTTGTTGACCAACTCACCATTTACGGCATATACAATAGGATAACCCTCATTATCCTTGCCGCAAACACAAAGTTCCAAATCAGGAGTAGGAGCATCTGTAATGGTTGAATAAGCAACACCCTTGTAGTTGGTAATTGCCTTCACATTTACCACTCGGATAGTATCATCCAGTGTAAACATTTCAGGGTCTTCCACCTTCAATACCATAGATGTACCAGTACTCTTCACGGTGTCCTCCTTGACAGTTGTCTTGATAGGACGAGTGCCGATACTCCAGTATTCTACCACAAACGAACTTGCAGACTTGGTTGTCGCATAGCGTGAAATCTGGTCAACAGGAGTAGCCATCGGACGAATCTTCGTAATCTTGTCGTTGATGTCGTTTTCATAGAACTCCGTACCTTTCTCGTTATAAGCTTCACGACCCTTGGTTTCGGTAGCGATACCATCATCCTGACGAGCCGCGCCACCATTTCCAGCTTCATCGGCAGCAGTAGCACCGCCAGCCTCAGCAGCATGACCACTCTCGGTAGTACCGCCATCAGGCAGAGCCGCCTCAGCCATGACCACATTACCATTCACTCCAAAAATAACTGCCACAACCATCAGAAAAATGGAAAGCAGCCGATTAAATGTACTTTTCTTCATTGTTATTCTGAATATTAATTAAACATTATAATTTATCTTTTTACCTTATCGAATTATCGAATACGTGTTCTCTTTTCGTTTCCACGTTCCCAAATGTTACCCCTACGTGAAGCCCTGCCAAGCGCACCAAAGTCAGGCTGATTATCTGTCTGCTTGGTCTCCGCATTGGCAGAATCAAGTTCGGCAGTGCCATCGCCCTTCTTTCTCAGTTCAAGGTTCTTGACATGCTTACTGTTCTTACCGCGAACCTCACCTTCGTGAGCAGCATCAGCCACATCGGTATCATGGTTCTTAGCCTTGATGAATGCGGTAATCATCTCCTCTGTAAACTTGCCTGTCACCACATTGCGCATAGTCTGGAAACATTGGTCGATAGCTTCGTTCACCGCTTCCTCACCATACTTCTCTTCCAGTTTGTCGAAGACTTCATAGCTGGAAGGCATGTTCTTGTCATACTCCTCCTGCAACTTCTTGCCGCTGGCGGCATTCTTCAGGAACTCCGACTGAGCCGCTGCAATCTCGTCCGCATTGTCTGGGTCTGAATAGTAGTCTATGGCATCTTCGCCATGCGTGCGAATCAACTCAGCGTAAGGACTCTTGCCTGCCTTCATCGCTTGAAGGAAGGCGGCTGCCTCGGGGTCGCTGCCAAGCCACTCTCCCATCGCCTTCTCGTTATCCTTATAACCCTGCAAAGCCTTCTGGTCAGCATCATAATCGTCATTGATGGCTCCATACATAGCTTCATCATCCGCATACTCCGTATCAGGGTGTCGGGTCTTCAATCGCTCCAAAGCCAAGTCTCTCTTGGTCTTTGTATCTTGCTGTTTTGCAGCACCAGCATTCTGCTCTGTATTTGTATTTTCGTCCATATATATATGTATAAATTTATAAATCAACGTCCAAAAGTAACGCTTTTCAACTTATTATTAATCTTATCCGTTAACTATACTTAATCATATCCGATTAATTTGGTTATTTCAATACATTTTTGTATCTTTGCCTCATATACGATGAAACATAAAGGCTCACGATGTGACTTTACTAAGGAACGTGATGCTGACATATTGAGGGCTTACAAGGAAGTTATATCGGTAAGAGACAATATCGGCCTCTTGGAGATTGAGCGAAGACTGTTGCAATCTCCGAGCAAACGCTTTTGGGTTTCGGTAGATCGGGCATACAACGTTATTCTCAATATGCTCAACGGCAAGTCCATCAGCAAGATGAACTCTCAGAAAAGAGAGATGTTTCAGGAGATTTTCCGTAGATTCAAGATTTATTCTAAGGAGCATCCTTCTCTCACAAAGATGGATGTAATATGGCATGTGTGTAATCAGGAAGCACCGAGTTTCTATCTCACTCCTAAATCTATGCACGTCATACTTCATCGGGTGAGGAAGGAGGAGAAGAAGAGATGCTACGAACTTCGCCAGAGAAAATTGCACTTTATACAGGGTACGTTATAATATCATGTATCACACTCATAGGATATGATGGCATGGGTCTCTTTGAAGGTTGCTCTATTCAGAACCGACTAAGCTACCCATTCTTTCATCAGAACATCTTTCATGCAGCCGTCAACCTTTACGTCTTCCACCAATGTTACCGAGCCATACCTTGTGGCATCGGCCACATGGTGGCATTCTATCTCATTGCCGTAAGCTATCCTTTCGCATCTTCCGCACCAATCATCGGTCTCAGCGGCTTTATTTATGCTTATATGGGCTTTATCGCCCCCTATATAGAGAAAAAGGTAAGATACAATCTCACCATTCTCCTATATATCTGTGTTGGAATCTTCTTCTCTTGCATGGCAGTTGGAGTCCACATCTATTGCTATGCACTTGGTCTGTTGTGGGGTTATCTTAATGCACCGCTATGCCAAGACAAGTAACCGCCAAACTGACAGATGCACTCGACAAACACGTATTGAGCATCCTGCAAGAGAACGAGAAACGAATAAAGAAAATCAACACACCATTCAATCCTATCAAGGGTGAAGGTTGTGGAGATAAGCGATTCCTACTTTTTCTTCCTGACTTCCCGATTCAAAGCCAGCAGCTTCCTGTTTCAATGAAGAAGATTCCGCTCGTTAAAATGCTCATCAAGTTCGGTAGCTGCAAGGCGGTAATTGAGGAACTGCACAAGGATATAGACGAGCCATACAACATAGAGGAAGAAATGGAGCAACTGGTAGAGCAGTTTACTCGCATCAGAATGAAACATGACCCATTCTTCTTCTTTGCCACGTTTATCTATATCAAACCGAAAGGTGGAGGCCTTCCCTTCCGTTTTGTACTGAGAAGACCGCAGCGAAGACTGCTCAGGTGGCTGGAAGAGCGAAGAAAGAAGAATCGCCCTATCCGTCTTATCCTGCTGAAAGCAAGACAATGGGGAGGTTCTACGGTTATTCAGATGTACTTCCTCTGGCTGCAACTCATGTGGCAGAAGGGACTAAATTCACTCATCGTGGCTCAGGTCAAGGACACGGCAGAAACCATCCGAGGAATGTTTGAGGAAGCTCTGAAAAACTTCCCTACCAAGTTCCTCTACGAAATGGGAGAAGCATTCTCTGAGAACGAACCGAAGTTTGTTGGTGTCGGAACATCAGGAAACGTCAAGAAGGTTCCTCAACGATTCTGCAAGATTAAGGTGGGTTCAATGGAGCGACCGTTATCAGCCAATGGTGAAGACTACAACTTGGTTCACCTTTCCGAGGTGGGTTTGTGGAAGAAGACGGACGGAAAATCTCCTGAGGAGGTAGTGCAGAATGCTACCAATGGTATCTTGTACCGACCATACACGATGATTGCCTATGAATCCACCGCCAATGGTACTGGAAACTTCTTCCACAAGGAGTGGCTTGCAGCAGTCAAGGGAGAATCTCAGTTTGAGCCATTCTTTGTTCCTTGGTACGAGATATACGATATGTATCATCTTGAATTTGAGAGCAAGAAACAGAAGACGGAGTTCGCTAAATGGCTATACGAGAACCGCAATAATACCAACACGATGTCCGACCGAGAAGAGCCTGGCACCTATCTTTGGAAACTATGGACGCTGGGTGCTCCACTTGAAGCCATCAACTGGTATATTGCCGAGCGCAAGAAGTTCACCGACCATGCGGATATGGCTGCTGGCTACCCTACTGATGATATTGAGGCATTCAAGCATTCAGGAGCCAAGGTGTTTGCCGAAGACAAGGTTGACAAGTTCCGCAAGGGATGCCGTGCGCCTAAGTTCATCGGTGATGTTTATGGTGACGGATATAAGGGTAAGAAGTGTATGCAGAATGTCCGATTCTGTGAAGACAAGCAGGGTCAGTTGTGGATATGGAGCAAACCTGAAACCTTTGATGATTGCAAGGTGATCAACCGCTATCTGGTTGTTGTGGATATTGGTGGACGTAGCAAGAATGCCGACTGGTCTGTTATCTGTGTCTTCGACCGCTATTGGATGATGGAAGGCGGCAAGCCGTATGTGGTAGCGCAATGGTATGGCCACATTGATATGGACTTGCTGGCGTGGAAGGCGGCTCAGATAGCCAAATACTACAATGATGCTCTTTTGGTCATTGAGTCCAACACATTGGAGACGAAAGACAAGGAGCATATCTTGGAAGGTGGTGACCAGTCTGAGTTCATCCTGAATCAAATCAAGGGTGTATATGACAACCTCTATGCTCGCAAGCAGAGTGAGTCGGACATCAAGAATAAGGTCCCAGTGAAGTATGGATTCCACACCAACGTGGCAACCAAGCCAATGGTTATCTCTGTATTGGTTCAGGTTATCCGTGAACAACTCTATGTAGAGCGTGACGATAGATGCCTGGATGAATATCTCACCTACGAGAAGAATGGAACGGTGTATGAGGCGGCAGACGGTAAGCACGATGATTTGCTCATGACCAGAGCCATCGGACTCCACATCTGTTTCAACGAAATGGAAATGCCTAAGATGATAGAGTATAAGGCAAGAGTAATGACAAGAAAGGTTTCTGTTTCGGCAGCGACCATCATATAGTTTCTAACAATTAATAATTACGATTATGAAAGTAACAAAGATTTTCAAGCGCATCAAGTGCGAAATCATGTACCGCCAAGCTACGGCTAAGGCTGACTACGCATCCAAGAAGAACAATGGCGAAATCTTCTATGTTCTTCCCACACAGAAGGGCAACCTGATGATCATGAACCGCTCTCTCTTCGAGGCATTCAAGCGAACAAAACTGGTTGATAATGACATGAAGGTCAGGGACCTGTTCCGAGATTGTGTCTACCACACCAACTGCAAGAGCAAGAAGGGCAAGGAGAGCCGCAAGCGCAAGTTCCTCAGATGGAAAGGCTTGATTTAGTAAGGTTAACGGATAAGAGATAGGTGGATTAAATTCTGCCTATCTTTGCTTATATATTAATAATATACGTATATGATTTATAAAATAGTTAAAGGTAATAGTTTTAAACTGCACATCTTGGTGCGGAAGATGGACGTGTCGAAAGAGTTTCAGAGACTCGTTGACTTCGATATGAGTCTGGCTACTGACATCAGGGTTGAGTTGTCGGGCTTTTGCTGTGATGTGATTTCCGTTCCAGTACAAGTGGCAGGAATCCAAGGGAATGTACTGATATGCGACATTCCTTCTTCTCTTGATTGCGGTAATTACAACGTCAGGGTGTCATGGAAGTATGATGGTAGCGAAATGGTCAGCATTGAGCGCAACCTTCTGAGAATCGTTGAGCACAACTCGATGAGCAATGTTCCTATCGGTGTTACAGAAGGCGAGCATACTGGCTTATTCAATCTTCGCTACTACATCGTGACCAGCAATCAGTCAACTTGCCCTGTATCGTTCATCGTTGATAACGCCAAGTTCAGCTACACCATCAATGACGAAACTCAAATGGTGGAAAATCAGGAGAACTTCGTGATTAACGGAACTGTCAAAAACGGCAAGAAGTTGGAAGCTGAGTTCCTGCCAATCGAAGGTTTTAGCATCGGTCAGGTGAAGATTATCATGGACGGAAAGGACGTTACTGACGAGTATTACAATAGTACGACTCATAAGGTATTCATTCCTGCCGTATCGGGTTATGTTACCATCACGGCAAGCGGAACTGTAAAGGCAAGCTATTATGGCGCATCAGCAGCCAAGAATATGGGCGAGTTAAACATGTCAGACCTCACAATGTACGAAGGTTCACTTGTCGGACAGACTCTAACCATCGCAACAACGGAAGAAAAACCATACATCTGGTTTGCAAGCCGACAGCCGCTTGTCTTTAGTCAATGTGGTTTTGAGGCTTCTTTGAATACCACCAAATTGGGAGACCTCTACTACTACTGGTCAGACGAACTGGTAGCTGGTGATGATAATGAATATCAAATTAAACTTAAAGAATAATATGGCAGAAAGTAAAAAGTACAACAGCATCCTTGTTAGCGGACGCAAAGACGAGACTCTGACATATTCGAGGTATATCAAGGACGAAAAAACTGGTAAATCTGTTAAAGAGTCCCTTGATGGAAAGGTGAATATCACGGATAAGATAGAGATTGAGCAGATTGCTAAGGCTGTCTGGGACAAACTCAAAGATGAGTATCTCAGGATAGATGGCAGTAATATTATGCGCAGTGACCTGGGTTTAAATAACCATAACATCAAAGGCGTTAAGGAAATCCGTAATATCAATGCTCTTCCTATTGTTATAGCCTTTAATAAAGATAGCTATGATGTTAAGTTAGAAAAATGGGAAACAAGTGGAGATGACAACCCATACCCTCGTTCTATTGGTGGTTTTGATAGTGGATCATTTGAAGTTCCATTAGATATTACCGCAGTAGGATTTAAAACTCATGACCGCTCTGTGTTAGGTCTGTTAAACAACAATAGCGAAGTTATTACAGCAATGACAGACTCTGATATTGATAGTTGTATCACAAGTGTATTCGGATAAAAAAATATTAGCATGGAAAAATATTTAGATAAAAACAGTGTTTTAAGACTCCTGCAAGGCATCAAGACACAGATAGACAAGTCAAAGACAAGTGTCCTTGATACTAAGGGCGTGGCAAATGGTATTGCCTCTCTTGATGAAAATGGCAACGTCCCTTTATCCCAGTTAGGTAATGTTGATACTGATATACACGAAATAGCTCTTGAACTTCCTACACAACTGACAGAAAAACAAAGTAAGCATATATTTTTGGTTCCAAGAGGTGTTGATGAAAAGACTAATAAGAATATATATAAAGAGTATATATTTACTGGTAGCGATATTACAAATGTCAAAGATACTGATTGGGAACAATTAGGAGAATTTACCACGAGTGTAGATTTAAAGGATTACTCTAAAAAGAGTGAGACTATTTCTGACATTCGTTTTACTGATATGGATGTAGATGGTAGCTGGACTTCTAACACGATTCTTAATAATCTGCTATTTGAGTTTGCAGATGGCAAACAGAAAATAATTAGTATTCCATTAGCTTCTGGCCCTTATTACGGCTCAGTCCATCAATCACCAGGTGGCCCTGGCTTTATGTCGGGAGAAGACAAAGAAAAACTTGACAAGATAGACCCCAATGCCCTTACTGCATCCATCAACGCTGCAAATACCGCTGCCAATAACACAAATAAAGCTATCAAAGCAGCAGAGACTGCAACGACAGGTGCAGAGAGGGTCAATGCAAAACTGGATGGAAATGTACTTACCGTTACCAATAGAAATGGTGAACAGAAGTCAGTCAATCTTACCGATACTGACGAGCATGTGACAGTCAACTGTACTACCACGATGGAAGGCGTAAGCATGGAAGGCTTGGTTATTAACGTCTATGTTAATAATGGCGCAGACCCTCATCAATACACTACTGATGCAAATGGCCAGGTTGAGTTTACTATCACAAAGGGTGCGACCTACAAGGTGGTATTCCCTTATGTACCTAAATGCAATATTATAGACCCAGTGCAACATGTAGCAAGCGTAGGCAATAGAATTATTGATGCAAACTATATTGCTGAGACAGAGAAGGTAGAGCGGTTGACTATCAATATGTCTAAGGCTGACGAAAGCGGAAATGTCACTCCGTGGGAAGGCGGCAAGGCGTATGTTACCATAGCTGGCGAGAAAACCGAATATATTATGGATGCTGATGGTAAGGCTGTCGTTGAGATTAAGAATGGTACATCTTACACGGTAAGCGTTGACAAGATAGACGGCATGTATGAGCAGTACGACCGCTATTCTATCACCAGAACGGCTATTTCTGATAGCTATCGTTTTAACTTTATCTACCGTCCTTACGAGAGCGGCATCTGGCTCATTGATGACAACAATAAGCAGTGGACTTACGATGACTGGGAGGCGAGCGGAAATGATAATAGCAAGCTAATGTTTGTGCGTATCGCAACACTGGAAACTCAACGTTACAAGGGAGATATCCTTATCAGCATAGATAAGATAGCTGACGTCTATAAGGTTTCCGTCAGCAAGCAATGGTGTAATCAAAATGTGGAGTTCAAAAATATCCCTCTTGATGGTCGATATACCGATAACTTGAACTGGTCTCTTTATGCTTACAATGGACTGTTAGCTACAAAGACCATCATAGCTGAGGGTGACGAGCGAGGACTGACAACGGCTGCTGATTATTGCTATAGCTCTACGATTACCAACGGAGATGTGTCTTATCAAGGATATTTGCCGACTGTCTATCAATGGGAATTGGCTTGGCAGAATATAGATATCGTGATAGATGCTATCAATAAGAAGTACCCTGACCTCAATGTCAACAAGACAACATTCAGTAGTAATAAGTGGACTTCTACCCAGTACGATGCCCACTACAGCTACTCCTTCGCTACGGCTGTCGAAAACCACGGCAAGTTCAACAGTTATCTGGCGATTCCGTTCTACGCTTGTCTCTCCGACTCTTAATTCTTTTATTTGCTTTAAAGAAATTAAAAATAGCATATTATGAAAGTAAATTTTGTAAAGACATGTATTCCTGTTAAGGATTTTGTCGCAGTAGAAAAAGTAGGAAACAAGATATTCGTTCGTTTCGATACTGTTAAAGATGCTGACATGGACGCATACTCTTGTGTCGAGGGTTCTGCATCTGAATCTGAATATAATGAACAGGAGGTGCGACGAGAGTATGAGGTGTGGAAACAGAAGTGGACAGAAAAAGCCTTAGCTCTTGCCAAAAAGGCTAAGGTAGCAGAAATTACAGCCTACGACACCTCGTCATCGGTGAACGGCTTTATGCTGAACGGACTGCTTGTTTGGCTTGACAAGGCGACAAGAGTGGGATTAATGAACTCTACCACTATTGCCAAAGCAGCAGGCCAGGAAACAACAACCCTCTGGCTTGGAGGACTGAAACTGGTGGTGGATTGTGACAAGGCCATTCAGCTGTTGTCGGCATTAGAGATGTATGCCCTGGAGTGCTTTAACGTTACGGCAAGTCACAAGGCAGCAGTAGGCAAACTGAAGAGCATCGAGGAGGTGGAAGCCTACGACTACAAGACTGACTATCCGAAGATGTTGGAGATGAATGTTTAACTAATTAAAATGAAAAGACTATGTATATATTGAGTGTTATTTCTTTCCTCTTACTTGGAGGATTTCTGCTTCTTGCAGCCATGCGCTTTGGCGTTCCTGCGATGGTGAGCGATGTGTATTATCAGTTACAGAACTGTACTGGAAGTGAGGTGATAGGCGATAAGCGCAAGCGAAACTATGGTTGGTTGTTTACCATTGTAATGGTTACGTGTGCAGTACTGATGATGGTGTGCATGCTCGACTCGGGTAAGGGCGTTCAGTGTCTCGTCTTTATAGGCTGTGGAGGACTGATGTTCGTTGGTGCAGCACCAAACTATCTTGATGCTGACGCCTACCCTATTCATAAGATAGGCGCACTTGTGGCTGCGGCAGGGTGTGTAGGCTGGTGTCTGTCGGTGTGCTGGGTGCCCACAGCGATTCTTGCATTTATCTATCTGTTGCTTGTGGGCTATTCGGACGATGATGGCGAGTGCAATCCTGTCTGGTATATGGCAGAGGTAGCAGGATTTCTTGACGTGTATATTACTTATTGGGTATGTGCGTTATGAAGAATGTGTTAAAATTAAACAAGCGAGACTGGATTGGCCTTGCTTGTTGGCTACTTGTTAGTATATTGATAGGTCTGCTTGCCTTGCCTGTAATGATAGGAAGAGAGGTATATCAATATAAACACTACCACTTAGCAAAGTTTGAGTGGGAAGATATTATCAGATACTCTTTTGTGATAATAGTAGGTTCTGTTATTCATATTTTGTTGTGGCAACAATAATAGCAAATCGCTTTACAGATAAAAAGATAGGTAGATTTAATTTTACCTATCTTTTTTATTGTTGCACTGCCTGAAAGAACTGTTCGCAAAGGCTGCCCATGATATAACACGGCTCCTCGCTCATCATATCTATCCCATCCTGCTCACAGATATGTGCTACCACATGAAGAAGCTCATGCCCGATAGTATTGATGATGCTGCTATCAGCTTCACATTTCCCAATGGCAAGCACACTCCTTCTTTCTGATAGGTTGGAATAGGTAAGACCTCTATCCGTACTTTCCTTTATTAGATGCTCGTAGGCCTCTGATAGCGGATTTCCGTTGCATCCTATATCAGAAAGAGCATGGCATATCTCATCGGCATCAGGTGACTGATAACCTATGAAACATACTATGCTCCATTCGTACTTCGGGAGTTGTATTACTCTCCTGATCATAACACATCTTCCCAAGGAATAGGCACTCCATTGTGGCAGCAGTCTGCATAGAACCGATTGAAAATAAAGCCATCCTTCTGGTCTGTATCATCCACCATATCCTTGACGAACTGTGCTAACTGCTCCTCGTCCTTGATGGAAGATTTATAGAAGTCTGCCCTTGCCATATTCGCCACATACACATGGTCGTACCCTATCTTGTTCTTAACCTCTATACCCTGACCAAGCAGAAGTGCATCCACCTTATCTTTGTCCCAAAACGAGATACTTACATCACGCTTTGAGGAAGGATCATACTTATACATCTGACTCACCGCCCACTCACACATCTTCTTGCTGAAATGATAGCCATTGTATCTGAGATAGGCAACCATCGCCTCAGGTTTGAGGTCATACATATCCAATGGCATTCTGCATTTTCCCATATTGCTGAATATTAAAGGGAGTCTGGCTATGAAACAATTTCGCTACCAAACTCCCAAGTTAGACATTAGCGACCGCCACCATTATAGCCGCCACCACCTCGTTCACCATAGCGGTTAGGGTAGTTCCAATCATCGTTGACGTTGTTGAATCTACGTCTGTTCTCACGCTCTTCACGTTCCTCACGTTCTCTTCTCCAATCGTCACGATAATCAGGCATACGCTCACCCATACGCTCCTGCTTCATCTTTTTCAGACAAGACATAGCCTTGCTTCCAAAACCAAGCATGGACTCGATGTTGTCATACAAATCATCGAACTTATCTTCTGTAATCTCAATCATTACCATAATCATAAGATATTAAAGTGAATAGAAAGGAGATTACTTGTTTATGGTCTGTTGGAGCCATCCCATCATCTTGTCAATCTTGCCCTCAATACCTGAAACTTTACCTTCCAGTTTATTGATTTTCTCGGTCTGCTCCTTCTCCTTGGCTATCTGGGGGTTGAGTTGTTGCAGCATTCCCTCGCAAGAATCAACGACTCTCTTGTGGTAATCTACACTCTCCAGTATCGCCTTGGATTGTCTCAGCATAGCATCAACCTCAGCACTCATAGCATCCTTGTTGTCGCTAACCACAAGGTTCTTGTCGTTGGCTATCTGTCCGTTTGCTGGCAGTTGCTTGAAGTCCACTTCCTCGTCACCAAGCTTCACCTTCACGTCCACTACGGTCTCCATAGGCTGAGGATTAAAGCCGTTGTTGAAAGCAGGGTATTTCGTCTGAGGGTTGCTGACTGAAACCACCTGACCGACTCGCAAATTCGGGTTTTCGCCCTTGTCGAGAACATAAAACAAGGAATTAGTTCTTAAACCTTGAAACATAATGTAATCTCCTATATCTATTCTTGTTAAACAATACCCGTCATAAGTTGAAGGGTGTTAGTGTCTCTCTCAAACCAGAGTTGAACCACTCCAGTACCAGGCACATCTGCAACCGTCAATGGTGCGCCATCGAACTTGCTCACAGCTTGTGTCGCTCCGTTGGTCTCGAAAAGGATAGGCAGCGTACCAGTCGTTCCTGTCGGAATAGCCTGACGTAGATTCACGAAAATCGTTCCTCTATAGTTGGCATTCACGAAGGCGTGGTTCTTGAAGGTGAACACCACATTGGCAGTATTCACCGTCACACCAGTTGAAGCGATAGCTGCCGAACCATTACGATTCACCCATGTAAATGGTCTTAACCAAAGCATAGCAGCCTCCTTTCCTATTAACCCCAGAACCCTGCATTGTTAGCAGCATTCAAACCATACTGATAAGCCACGCAGTTAGGAACCGCAGTAAATGGGCTGTAAGGAGTAGTCACGGTTTCGGGCAACTTACACTTGATACCAGCGACCTCGCTCTGCAATCCTGCCAATACCGCATTGATAGGAGCAACCGCCTGACCGATAATCTGAGAAGTCATGGCAGAAGACTTGAAAGTGCTGTTCTCCTCACGGAGCGCATCAATCTTGTTCTGCATTTCCCTGAACTCGGCTTGCTTCTGACCATCAACGATAGTCTGAGTGCTTTCCTTGATGGCATTGTGCAAGTCGCAAGTCTGCTGCTGGGTAGCATAAGCGAGAGAGGAAGCTGCACGCTCCTGGCCGACTGCCACATTGTTGATTGCACTCTGTAAGGTGCCTGTCTGCTGACAGATAGCCAAGCGGTTCTCGCAACAGCAGTTAGCAATCTGCTGAGCAATCTGCATATTACCCTGCTGCAAAGCGTTGATGGTCTGCATACCACTCATACCTACCTGATTACCTACACTCTGTACCTGAGAGGTCAAAGCTGAAATGGCACTCTGAATCTGACCTTCGGTACAGTTCAACTGAGTGGCCAAATTGCTGAGCGCATTGCGGTTGCCACCGATGGCATCCATCAGGAGACTACGGCCATAGTCATTGTTAATCTCGTTGGCGAGACCTCCACGACCATTATTACCGAAACCACCCCAGCCGTTTCCACCCCAGCCCATGAGGAAGAAAAGGAAGATTACCCAGATAAACAATCCACCTTCGCCACCGAAACCATTGTTTCCCTTCATGGCAAGGAGGACATTAGGGTCAACACCCTGCTTCTGGAGCAGAGGTGCAAGAAGACCAAGCATACCATTATTGGATGATGAGCCTTCGTTTCCGAATACATACGTTTTACTTTCCATATTATCCTGAAATCTTTTTTGTTAAACATTAAATGATACTCACTCTGTAACGTTACGGACACAAAGATACGAATAATATGGATGGGTGTTGATAAACTCGTAAAAGGTTGTTTAAGTGTTTGAATAGTAACGATTTGCGATTACGGAAAAGGTCGTAAGAGTATAGGAGAAACTAAGCAGCCCCTCCTATATTTGGTTTAGTTGTTCTTAGATATTGATGCCGTACTTCTTTGCTTGCTTACGGAAGAAAGCCTTCTTGTTGGCAAAGAATCGGATAAGGGATTTGTTCCACTTCTTTTCGTGTCCGAACTGGTCATGGATGCCTTCTGGTATCTTTCCATCGTGAACATACTTCTCAAATGACGAAATAGATTTACCCATCTCGTGAGCACACCAGCCCTTATTGGCTTGCGTATCATTCATCATAGCGGTAAGAAGTGCTACCAACTCCAAGTCTCCTTCCGACAGTCCGCAAGGTATGGGCTTCCCTTCTTCTTGCGCTACAGCCGACTCATGTGCTTTATCAGCAAGAGTGCGAAGTCCTGCCTCTATGATTCTGTAATTTACCAATTGCGACATAAGCATATAGAATTAGAATGAGTGTAATAAGGAACATATCACAGCAATACATCTTGTTTGTGATAACAATAGATCCGAACATGACATGTATCACGTTAACCCCTGCTATATACAGGATAGGTATTCGCCATTCTACACACAATCTGTGTAACACTTGCCCTTTCCAAAGCGAAATCGGATAAAGAATGTAAGTGATAAAGTAGAAGAACCAGACAGGTTCCTCATTCTCTTCGTACCATAGTGTAATCTCCATATTGTTGTCATAGAATTGAGATATACCATACCATCTGATAAGCATGACCAAGATGGGTGCATACTTAAAGTAAAGTAAATCTGTTTTTATTTTTCTGCGCTCAGGGATGAGTTTAACTATCTCTCCCGCCAATTCTCTGACCCGTCGGTCTTCATCTTCTTCTTGATTCATAAGCATTTTTGTTTATAGGATTGAAAATCCTTGGTTGTATTGTTCTTAGATTTGGTAAATCTAACAAAAAACTACGTAATATCCATATTAATGTAATATTTTAAATATTAAACTTTGTAAATACTTACAGATTAAAGATTTTATTCAAATTAAAGGAACAAAAAGTTTCAGAATGAAAGCAAATATCCCCCGAAAGCCCAACACTTCCAGGGGATAGTTATATTTACTTTTTCTTAGCCTTCTGGTTGGCCACAACTACCTTGTTGGCTTTCTCCAGTACGGCAAGAACTTTCTTTCTCAGTTCACGAATCTGTTTCATATCCTCAGCGTTGTAGGCATCCTTGCCATCATCCAAGAAGCCTTTCTTCAACTCGGAAATCTCCTGCTTATCAAGGGAAATCTCGTCAATGGCATCAATGGCAGCCTTGTTGGTATTGTAGTAGCCATCGCTCTCATTTGGGGCATTATCTACAATAGCATCATATCTATTCTTGAATGAGTTTAACTTTTCAAAGAGTTGTTTCAGCTTCATATCCTCAAACTCATCCATAGAGGTAGTATGATTATTATAGATGTCCTCAGCATTAATTTGATGTGGTTTGTACTCATCACCACTCTCCTCCGCACGTTCCTTCTTTCTTGTCTCCTTGTAATCTTTTACATCTTTCTCATACAACTTGTAAGTCTTGTATTCCTCAGAGCCATAGAAACGTTCAAGCAGGGAATAATCTCCATCAATCTTAGCTTGTTTCTTCAACTTGCTAATTGTGTTGGAAGCACGGTCGTAGTATTCCTTCTTATCCCAGAACTCATCTCCCTGCTTCTTGCTGACTGGTCTATCATCAGGATTGCTGACGAACTTGCTGAATAATGGAATATCAGCCACCTTGATTTCCTTCGGGTCATTGAGTGACTTGGTAAGAACACCGAGCACCTGACTGCCCATGGTGTAAGCACCACCGAGATAAGAGGATAATACATGGTCAACCACAGCAGGGTTGTTTATGCTAAATCTTGGGTTACCCAAAGCATCCCATTTGTTCTGCTGCACATCAGGATAGTCGTTTCCGATTGAGTTCATCATCCTTGATGCACGAACCAACCAATCAGGAGTACCCACGTATGCCTTGGTAAAGTTAGGGTCATACTTGTTATATTCTGTCTCCTTGAATAATGGCTTGCCAGTAAAGTCAACATTGAAAGCCAACTCGAAGACAGGACGGACGGCATTCGGCATCAGACTGACCGCAATATTGCCATCATATCCAGTCGGGTCGAGCGGAAGCATATCTACTACCTGACCGAGCAAGTCTTCTGCATACTGACTCCAACTCTCCTCAGCCAACTCGCCACCCATCATCTTGGATGCAATCATATCACCTACTCCATAGAAAGCACGGAACTCCTGGGCAAGCGGTATCTTGATAAACTCATGAGTGAACGGAAACCACATGATAAGGTTATTTCGTCTATCCCACTTGGTGAACTGCCAGTACTTCTTCGAAATATCCTTGTACCATTTCTTATCATCACCATCGCCACCACCGAAAGCAGCAGCTATCTGCATCAAGGCTGCATTAACGATAGGAACCAGCACACCGCTCGCCAACCATGATGCAGTTACAGCCGTGAACTTGAAAGGATGATGCTTGGCAAGCGCACCCAAGGTCTGCAAACTCTGTACTGCTGGGTTGATGAAGAGATAGAGGTTTCTAATCATCTGCCAGCCGTACTCGCCAGTACCCTTGCGGTTGAAGTTTAAGGTCACATCCTTGGCATCATTCACAGCCTCATCAATGGAACGTCCATACTGAATAGAGGTCATGTAGATAGCGAATCGGTTGCTATCCTCAATCATTCTATTCAGGAACTCAATAACATCCATGATGGTGTGCCCTACCTTAACTGGGTTCGCCTTCCATCTATCCAAATCCTTCAAGTCATTCTTGAATTTCTTCTTCAAGTCTTCCACGTCAAGCGAAGAGACAAAGCCTGTTTCGCCACCATTCATCATGAAGTCATAGAACATCTGTTCCTTTGGTGTAGCGTTTCCGTTGCTTACCTTCTCTCTCAACTTGCCGTTCTGATAGTCTTTCAGCATGAATCCAAGATTCCAAGAGGTAGCCAGATTCTTTCTGAGCAGATAGTTGTATCTGCCATCCTCACGGATAGCGGTAGATGCCAGCGTCATGGTCAGGTCTCGGAAGTAGTTGGAAGGGATGAAGAGAGGCGAAAGACTGGTATAGGCAGCAGCCATCTTTCTGCCCAACCAGGCAGCAGCCCTATCCAGTTTGCCACTCTGAATCTCTCTTACTCGGTGTGCTCTGGTATTGTTCATCGCCTGAGCCAACTGAGGATCACCATTCACATAGATAACGTACTCCTCACCATCCTTCATCACTCTTACCTCATGTTCTCTCTCCTCGCTGTGAGTCTGAGGATAGGCAATGTTCAGTCCGTCTCTCTTCTGGGTAGCATCGCCAGTCTGCTCCATCTGTTCCATCTTCTGCTCGAAAGCATCAATGGCAGCCTTCACCTGATTGCTATTCATCTGAGAAGTAATCTGAGGTGTAGCAGGAATCCACTCCTCGTTGCCGTTATCATCCACACTCTTCACGTACCAAGCCTTGCTCAGGGTCAGAAGTGAGGTAGGATGATTCTGAGCCAAGAGCATCAGGTGTTGCTTCACCCAGTTCTTGTTGTTCAGCAGGATTCCACTTTCTGCCATGTTCTCGATGTAGGCGATAGGGTCATCAGCGATAGAGGTTCGGCCGTGTGCCTTCTTCAAGGTCTGATTGAACGCACCATTGCCTCCACCAACATAGTCCCATACTTGGTCGGCAGTAGTGCCATCCCAGCCACGGAGAGGAATATAATGGCTATACATATCTCGCACATACTGATAAGTATCTTCGCTCATCATGCCAGCCTTGTAGCCATCACGGAGAATCTTCTTGGTAGCCGCATTCGTTGCGTCCCAAAGTTCTTTCGTCTCAACTATATGCTTGCTTTCGATATCCCTTACCAACTTATGTGCAGCTTCCTCAAAGTCTGAGCCATCGAAGAGAGCCGACAGACCAGAATAGTCGAAAGCAATACCCATCTTATCGTAGCGGAAATTCATATAAGAAGGAGAATATTTCGTTCTAAGAGCGTTATCTCTCTGTCTCCAAGTAGTAAAATCCACTCTTCCAAGCTCCAAATCGGTATCATTGACTATACGATCTATATCGCCCTTGTAAGCCCTGTATGCAGCACTTCTCTGTGCCACGTCCTCATAGTCAGCTTCCAGCGACTTCTTGAATGCCATCTGTGCATCACGCTCCAAGCCATGTTTAGCCATCATGTAGATACGTACATTGTCATAGCTGTCACCCAGTACCTTCTTCATCTGATGATAAGCCTTTCTGAGTGGCTGCAAGAACTCGTTGTTGTATTCCTCAAACTCGTTCTTACCCTTGCCATGACTTCGGTTCTCGGCAGTATAGGCATCCTCAGCCATATTCAGACGATCAACACCCACTTCCTTCATGATAGCTTCCTGAGCCTTGCGGATAGCCAGCATACTATCTTGGAAGGCGATACGTTTCAGCACGGAACCACGCTGCAACTCTCGGTTGAACTCTCCAAGGGCAGTATCATCACTCAAAAGATGCTGCTCGTAGGTTGGAGCGGTCTTCCACAGAGCCATCTGTTTGCGGTACTCGTCCACTCTCTTCAGGAAGTCAACGGCACTCTCTCCAACATTACGTTGTGGAATGGTTGGCCGCTTGGCATCCTTTGGCAGATTATTATCCTTCTTCCACTGGTTCAAGTCGTGTTCAAACTGGTCATAGCGCAAGGAGAATCGGGTATCACTCTTGCTTGGGTCAAATCGCTGTGACAAAGGAATCACTTCGCCATTGTCATTATAAGTTACAACATCAAGTAATTTACGATTATTTTTAACGTTCTTGTAGGCGAAGTCTGTATCATTGATGTAGTCTTTCTCTATGCCATATCCCCATTCTGCAATATCGTTGCCATCAAACCATACATCATCAACAGGGACTTTTTGTTCGATGATATTGTAATCGTTACCCCATCCGTGAATCTTTGCATTATCCTTTGCGTAATCCTTGGAAGGTGTTATCCAATCTCCATTTCTAAAAGAGCCTTCCTTGACAGATGAAGGAACGCTACGGTACATTTTAATTGTCTTAGCCTTATCCCGAATGGCATTACGTACATTTAGTATAGCTTTCTTTCTCATATTATCAGCAGCACGATAGCTTGCACTGTTGGTAAGTTGCTCCAAATTTCCTCCATCAATTCCGTCATTGATATAGTCACCAAGAGTACTCTCGCCCTCGAACTCGCCATTATCCCAAGCCTCCTTGCGCTCTTCCTTGGTCAAGAAGTAACCATTTCCCCAAGGTGCAGAACCATTAAATGCAGAAGTACCTTGGTAATCAGAACCTGAGGTATAACCAGCTTTCTCAGCAGCCTCATTTACCATCTTCTGCGCCTTCTCCATATCACCATCTTCCACGGCTTTGAGATATTCTTCATCCTTCAATGAAAACTTTTCTCCATTTTCCTTGGAAGTTTCAGAAGAATTGTCTATCTTTGCACCAGAACCCTTGGATTGGGAGAGAGCTGTGTCACCTCCCAACGAAGAAGTGGCAGTGTCCATACTCTTGTCATTTTCCAAGGATTCTCTTTTTTCGTATGCAGTCAACAACCATTGTTCTCTTGGTTCACCCTTATACTCCTTACTTACAACAGCAAAGTGTGTAGGAGATTCCAATTTGATACGATTGTCGCTTTCCTTAACAACTTCCATACTATCTATGATAGACTGCAAATTGTCAACAACCTCAGGATGCTTTCTTAGAATCTTATCAAGACCAGTCTTTTTGTCTCCCCATACCAAAGATATATCACCAATGGTATGATGATGCAAGGCAGCAGTTGCCTCACCGCTACCAAGTTTCTTCAAGAACTCGATAGCCGCCTTAGCTTTTCCACGGAACTGATTGTATATGTTTCCGAAAGCACCAACACTAACTGGCTTAATATCATCCAAAGATTGGCGAGGTTCAGCTACAGACTGCGCTTGCGAGAACTTCACCTTAGCATAGTCTGCAAACGGCTTTAACTTACGATTGCTCGTACCAAGCCACTTGTCGAACTCAGCCTTGCTTGCTCCAGTAATATTGCCGAGACCTTGCCACCCCTCGCTATAGTTTGCGAGATAAGCCTTTTCTGCATCACTCATAGAATCATAGCCGTACATAACCTTGTGCTCATCAAACGAGCCATCAGGGTTCACTTGATCAACGACAAACACATCACCATTCCAATTATCAAGGTCTGCTTTGTCATTGATGAACATATCCAAATGGTCGCCATCCTTACCATACTTACCACGGATATAGCCATAGGTATCGTGCATAGTCACTTTCCACTCCTTGCCATTTGCATCCTTGCCTGAGCGAGTAGAACCCTTTGGATTTTCGATTGTGTAATCGTAGCCACCGAACTTGATGTGTCCCTTCTTATAGTTGCCGCTCTCCTTCTGTGCATCAGATGGGTTGGTTTCTGTCTCGTCAATAGCAGACTTCAAGCGAAGAGAGAACTTGGTGTGTTCTGTGATTTGCATATCCTCAGGCTTGAAGATAACATAGTTGGTATCGCCTTCCTCTGCACCACCAAAGTTACGACCAGCCTTATACTTGATGCCAGTATAGCCAAGAGAAGAGAGAAGTTTGCTTGCAGCCTTATCATCATTGAAGGTTGCATCATCCTTGACACTTCTCATTGAGATAGTCTTATAGAAGTTGTCAAAGGTTCTATCCTTCTTCAAGTCCTTAATATCGTAGCTACGCAAAGAAGTTAGTGCTTTAGCTACCTTATCTATCAGTTCATCAGTTATAGGAGCATCCCAATCCAGATAGTTGCCGCCATTATCCTCAGGTATATCCACCTCATAGAGATTATGATATGGCTCAGCCAACTTCTTCATTTCATTATAGTAGTCTATCTTTTCCTGCTCTGTAAACTTGTCATTCTTGGCTATTTGCTTATCACCATGCAGGAATGATTCTATAGTAGGATATTTCTTGGCAAATCTTGTACCATTGGAACGCTGAATGCGATAATATGCCTTAGAAGGGTCATTGTCCATTAGAGTTGCATAACTCTTTCCAATCTTCTTGGATGATGTAACATAGCCACCCCAACCGAATGCTTGGGAGCCAGCACCCTCACCCATGTGGTCAAAGTCAAACTCTGTGAAGTCAGCACCGCTACCATGATAGACCTTCAACGAGAACTTAGGAGCATCAGCTATCTCCTGATTGATGCTATTCACAACATCATCAGTAACAATATCGCCCTCCTGAATCTGCTGAGGTTCACGTCCAGCATTCTTCACAAGTTCCGCTTGTTCTGTTCTGGTCAAGATACGGTTCACCTTCATCGCACCAGTAATCACCCAAGGGTCAGTCTCAGGGTTCGGGTTGGTACGATACATATAATAGCCATCAGTAGGCAGATGTTTCAAACCAGCCAATGAATGCTGATACTTACCCGATGGATTGATACCCTCTTGGCGAGCTTCCTCCTGATAATCAACATCAGCAGCATACTCCACCTCAGCAAATACGAAGTTCTTAGGGAAGAGAGTCTTGTTGCCCTCAGCGTCCTTGCGATTGAACTGAATAGCGTAAGGCACTACACCAAGATGCCAGCCTGGTCTATAGGCTAACTTACCACTACCGCCTTGTGTTCCCTTACCGCCCTGCTTAACCTGAGGTCTGCCAGTCTTGCTTTCTCCTGCAATAGGAGCCGCATCAGCATCGAGCCATACACCAACTGGAGTAGCAGCACCATCAGGGTTTGCTACCATTGGCGGATATAGTTTGCCCTCCTTCAATACGAACACCTTGTAACCGATACCCTTCTTCTTAGGTTCAGGCTTTTGACGGAGAGAGAAGGAAACATTTTCGCCAGTCTCAGAGTTCTCCACCTCACCTTTGGCAGTCTTCACGTATGCTTGTTCAATGGAACGGATGATATTCTTGGTCACATCGCTATACTCAGTACCATAGAACGCCAACTTAATCTTCTGTAATATCTCATGGATAGCAGCGAGCAAAGGATGAGACATCTTCATAGCGAGAGTATGAGCCAAGTTGAGGTCACGAATCATTTCACCTACTGCATCAGCAACAACCTCCTCAGCATAGTAATCTCTATCACGTCCAGAGAATCCTGCATCAGAATATCTCTTTGTTGTCTCATCTACCGCCTTGTCGAAGGTATCTGAGCCATAGGTATCGAGCACAAGTTGAGTCAACTCATTGTATGCAGCATGGTTCAGGCTTTTGATTTGGTGAGTCATCTCGTGGCCGAAGATAAACTGGGCACCTTCCGTGATAGAAGAGTCAAGAGTAATGAAGATAGTACGATGCACGTTGCCATCGGTATCCGTAGTCTCCTGAATCCAGCCGTTACCCAACTTGTCTGAGTACTGCCACTGAATCTCAGCACCCATCATCTTAGCTAACCTCTCGAAAGCCTTGCGAGTCTTCTGCCCCACGATGTTGTCAACGACCTTCATATCATCCACCTTATTCCTCTCTACATCAGCTTCACGCTCAGATGTTGTCTGTTGTTGGCCGTTATCCTTAGCTGAGAAAGGTAGGTCTTCCTCAGGTCTCTGTTCACCGAACACCTTATTCTGCATCTCTACCTTCTTGTCTACAAACTCCTTAAACTCTCTCGCTGTATCTCCATCATAGAACATAGCACCTTCTGTTAGTTCGCTATTCATATCAGCAGAGTGTTTAAGGTCACGACCTACATTAAATTCCTCTTGCAGTTTAGCTAATTGCTCACCTTGCACATTGTCGGGGAAATAGAATACCTGATTAATATCCTCGCCAACATCAGGAACCAACATACTGACACCGAAGCCACCCTTACACATCACGTACAAATCAGCGTAGCTATTCAACTTAGATGTAGGGTCTATCTCTAAGCCTTGTTCCTTTGCCCAGTTAGCAAGTTCTATGACATTCTGATTGATAGGTTCGCCTTCCTTGTCAACAGCAGGGAAACCTAATTTCTCGCCCTCTTCCTTAGCCTTCTGCTGTTCATGGGAAAGTTCAGGAGCATTTCTGTTCTCATTCGTCTTCTCTTCCTCAGCCTTTTTCTTTTCTTCCTCCTCTTTAGCCTTCTGTGCTTCAGCCGCATCTTCTTCCTGTCTCAGTTGCTCCTCCAGCGCACTCTCTGCAAGTTCGATACGCTGATTCAGGATATAATCTCTCGCTTGGAATGCAGTCTGACCGCTTGTGATAAGACTGATCAAGGCATTTCTTATCTCCTGCGTGTCCGCACTCTCCAAGTTGGAAGGTCTGTTCTCCCAAAGTCTGTGTACTTTTGCGTCAATAGTCATACCCTTACCTTCGGCAGCAAGCCATCCTAACTTGGCAAAGTCAGAACGAGACAAGCCTGTCTCCTGTTGTACTCCCTTTGAATTATCGTTGCCTTCATAGTTCAAGCTATACGGACCGACATTGGCAGCAACATACTCATAGACAGTATTAGGAGTATCATTGAATACGTCAATTCCTGTAGCATCATACAGACGATGAAGCAACTTGCCAACCGTCTCATTCCACAAGTCACCAGTCCGCTCACTCCATTCTTCGCTGTTCTTCAAGCGAGTAAACTTTCTTCTTGCCTTCTCAATGAGACTCTTTCTGCCCTCAGGAGTATTCTCTTCCTTAGCAAGTTGTCGCTCATTATAAGCATCACGGATAGCGATAGCAGAGTCATAAGCCGCCTGAGCGTCAGCAATGGCCTTCTCCTTGGCAGCCTTGGCAGCCTTCTGTTCCACAAAAGTCTTACCCTTCACGGTCATGTTGTTGGACTTGTCGAGTGCCTTCTTTGCATCAGACACATATCCTGACACAATACCATCTGCATCCTCATCAAACTGGGTGTCATACAACTCAGCAGTCTGTGCGGCACTCAGCTTCGAGAAGTCAGGATTGCCATCCTCCAGCATAGGTACGACAGTTCCATCTTCAAGGGTTATAGTAGGAGTCTGTTCGGTTGCAGTAGCCTCAGTAGATTCAGGAGCGGCAGTTTCCTCAGCAGAACCAGCAGTCTCGCCATCTATTGTAGGAGCTTCCTCCTCTATCTCACCTCTATTCTCTCCACTATTATCCTCTATCATTGAGGAGGAAGGCATAGCTTGTTTGTATTCATCGAGTGTCATAGTAGAGATTGTGGCCACATCTTCTTTGTTCACGGCGTGAGGAACAAGAGTACCATCACTCTTCATCTCTACTACCTTAGCCTTAGCACCAGCATCACGAATGAGGAACAATTTAGAGCCAGGATATTTAGTATTGCCATCCTTGCCGAGTACGTCAACAAGCACCACGTTACCATTATCGTTAAGAATCTGATTGAAGTCAAATGAAGGTTGGCTCTCTTCTGTCTCCTGATTCTGCTGCCCAGCACGCTCCTTCTCCATCTGTTCTCGTTCAGCCTTGGCTGCTTCCAGTCTCTTCTGGTCTTCCAAGTCTTTCATCTGCTGTAAGTCTGCAAAAGAGTATGGTATCTGAACATTCTCACCCTTGACAAGTTCTGTAGGTACATTGCCATCAATAGTGATCATAGCCGTACCATCACCATTGTCAGCCAACACCTCATAGGTGTGCTCTGTTCCGTCAGCATCGGTAACAGAGAACTGGGAGCCAACCTCTACAGTTCCATCAATGATACCAGCCACTTCCTTGATAGCATTCTCTTTCGCATCAACCACGGCCTGAGCCTTAACGGCATCGGCAGGAAGTTCTTCTCCCAGTTCAGCGAACATCAACGCATCAGCGTGTTCTACACTATTCGTTGTCGGGTCAAAATAGAGAATCATATCATCGCTGTTGCTTACATCAATGGAGCCATCATCATGAGTGGCAATATTACCACTGATAATATACACACCATAGTCTTCTGCACCGCCTGATGCTTTGATAGTAGCGTTACGGACGGAGCCACGACTTTGGTCTGTGTACATATTCACTCTCTGTTCTGCCTGGTGAGCAGCGAGGTCAACCTTGTCTTGTGCATCATCAACCACACCCTGATAGCGAGCAGTAGACAACTGATAGTCATAGATAGCTTGGTCAAGTTTATCGTCCTGCCCTGTCAGGGATTCCAGTTCCTCGTCACTCATGCCAGATAGCTGTTGCTCAGAGATATTCAATGCTGCTGCAAGAGTTTTCGCCTGGTCTTCATGCTGAATCTGAATATCATGCTTGTCTGCATCATCAGCATTGTGGCCTTCTGTATAAGCATCATCAAGGTAGTTAGATAAAGTTGGAACGGTTTCTCCTTCCTCAACCTTGTCTTTTGTCTTGGCGTCTGATGCCTGATTGAATCCACGAAGTTTGCTCAAGAACATAGCATAATTGATAACCGCACCTTTCTGCTTGGCAGTCATGGAGTCTGAACGAGTGGCATCCAAGACCGTTTTAGTCAAGTCTGCATTTGTTGTCACATCAATCTTGCTTTTGATATCATCCCACTTGTCGTTGAACATCATCTGACCAAACTTGTCTGCTTTAGTAACCTGAAGCTTGATATGGAAATACTTCACAGCATTGATAGCACCTACGGAAGTTCGAGGAGACTGCATGAAACCAACAGAATAGAACATTCCAAGGCAAGTATCAATCTGCTTTTCTCTCGCATCAGGATTTGTGAAGACATTGAAGTCACTCCAACTTCCATCGCCATCGCCCCATGCTGCATGAAGGGCAGTGCCAAACTCCTCCTCTGCAATCTCAGACATCACACCTTGGATTCCCGATTTATTGGTTGCGTTGCTCAACCATTTATAGTAAGCGTTGTTTCCTATCTTTTCAAAGAAGGAAGATACCTTTGAAAGCCCTAACTTTGACAATATCTTTGATGCCCCAGGCAGATATTCACCGAACATTTCCGAGAAGTTTTCTATCGTAGCTGAGCCAAAACCATCCTTGATAGCCTTACCAAGACTGACACCTTTGTTGAAACTCAAATCGCCATTCTTATCTTGGGTTACACCTCCATTCTCGTTGTTCATTCCAACATAACGCTCTATCACGTTATTATATGTAGAACCGAGTTGATTGGTTGCTGCCAATGCTGCACTACCAGCCATATCACCAAGCACACGACCAGTATTCTTGGTAAACCATTTGCCAAGAGCACCGAGAGCCATTTTCTCTCCGACCTTTTCTCCTGCCTTAGTAAAGCCAGTGGTCATAACATTTCTCCATCCGCTTAACGCAAAGTCTACCAAAAACTTCAAAGAGCGACCGCTCATGTCTCCATACTGATAAGCCTTTGTGCCATACTGCTGCTGTTTTGCGGCCTCTCCTTGTTGCTGCTGAATGGCACTGAGCATAACTTGTGCGGCTTCTCCAGCATTGGAACCTTTCTTGATCGTTCCGTCTTCCATGCCTTTCTTTACTTGTAGCAGATTGCTTGCTATGGCTGCATCCATAACACCCTGAGAATACAGTTTCGGGTCAAGCATGGTATCGAACATCGCACCGAAATAATTGGAAACGTCATTCCATTTGTCTTTCCACCAACCAGCATCTTCGTTTCTCTGCTTTTGCTCCTTCAACTCCTGAAGCAGCGTGGTACGCAGCATCTGATTATAGGCCTTGGCGGTATTGTAAGCACCATATTCTGCATCAGACAAGCGGTTCGCCTCATTACCTATGGCCGCATTGAACGATGATGGCGCAACGGCTCCACCTGATGCGACAAACGGAGAGTCCTGCAAGTGCATAGACTCATTCAGTTCCTTAGAGCGTCTGTTCTGATTCTCGTCAAGCCACTCTTGCCTTCTCTCCATTTGTCGCATAGAAACGTCTGTGTCGGACAAACCTGGGTCTGCCTTATCCAACTCAGAAGGGACCATACCCATATCTACGGCCTTGTTCCACTCTTCGCCATACTTATCCAGTATAGCTTGTTTCTGTTCGGCATCACTCTGTGTGTAAGCATTCTCGTTGTCAGACGTTACGTATGCGCCAGCCTTGCCAGTCTCTGGGTTGTAAGCGAACTCGTCCTTCACCACATTGTTAGCATCACCACCAAAGGGAGTCAAGTGTGTACCTAAGTTCACACGTCCGAAATCCTTCTGCTGTTTCTGCTTGCGTTGTTTCAGTCGGTTGTATCTGCCAGCATTGTTAGCTATCTGATTTGCACTTGCCGAGATAGCTGCTGCCCCAGCCGAAAAACGAGCACGGTCGGCAGCACTCATAGGCACACTACCGCCCTTTGCCCTTGATGATGTCTTGCTTCTTGGTTCAAAGAGCGCAGTGTAGAAACGCTCATAGGTATCAGGAACATCGAAGTTCTGAGCCTTCAAGTTCTCGTAGATAGCGTGTCTGTTGTCCGCACCGCTCTTTCCGTCTCTTGTCAGAGCACTCTCGAACTTATTGTAATCGTTAGGCACATCATAGTTCTGTGCTTTCAGATTCTTATATAATGTGTATAATGGTCTTTCTGCCATGATAATTATATTTGCTTATTATACATTACCAGTTTACTCCAGTTTTCTTCTTACCTCCATTTGATGATGAACCACCCTTGGATGATGATGTATGATTCTGTTTACCCTTGCCAGTAACCTTCTTTCTGACAATCTTCACGACTTGCTTTCGACCAGCAGAAGAGTTTGGCTTGATACCGCCATTTGCTACTGTTTCGTTAGCATCTGCCACCTCAGAAGGATATTCTCCATTCAGTTTGAGATATTCTGCATCCCAGTCTTCTTTAGAAGAACCGCCATGACCACTTCCAGACTTGTTTGCACGAATACGACCAGTCGCAGCATTCATGCGCTGAATAGCTTCTTGCGCTTGCCAATGCGAAATCTGACCATCAGCCAGAGCCTTCTTGATAGCCAAGACCGCCTTCTTGTAATCAGCATCAGTCTGATACTTCATCTTCGACAAGTCAAGTCTCCTATTTCCTTGATCAATTCTCTGCTGGCCTTGGTCATTCTTCGTCTTGTTAATCTCATTCTGCATATCGTGATACCTCATCTGCTCAGCAAGAGTCAGGTTATTCTTGCGAGCTTCCTCATCAAGAGCCATCGCCCTCTGATACCCAGCCAGCCATGCCGCCTGATTCTTTTCTCTCTGAGCATCCATATATTCCTTGCGCTTATTCACAACCTTAGTCATATCCGACTCAGGATTATGTATCACCTTGGCTCCATTCGTAGCGAAGAAGATATTGGCGAGCGCACGAAGACCATCACCAGTAGCAGCGATACGAGCCTTGACACGTTCCTTCTTCTCTCTGTTCGCCCTCTGCTCAGCAGTCTCATTCTGTTCAGGATTCAGCATCTTATACATATCTGCATAAGATAGCTGCTTAGGCTGTTCTGCTGGTTCCTCCTTCTTGACGATAGGAACGGACGGTTTATCATCCTCATCACTGGCTGCTCCCTGATTCACGTCCACACCTTTGGCAATAGCTTGCTGAGGAGCAATAGTTTTTTCTCTTGCCACCTTCATAGCATCATCTGTAGGAGTAGCAGCATTCATCTGATCAACCTTCTTGCCAGCCGCATCCAGTTGCTGCTGGGTGAAGACTGGAGCCTGAGTCTGCGCCACCTTCTGAGCAGCATCCACACCACTCTGCTGCTTGTTGAGTACACTCTGTGTAGTCTTCAAGCCGTTATTGTGTCGTAACATGTCTGATGCTTTCATAGGCTATGCTTTTATTTTTTTCAGATCGTCCTCAGACGGTAGGCCAATAGTCTTCGCCTTCAAGCCAAGAACATCGTCAGGATTCTTTGCAATGCCATTCAACTGCTGAGTCGCATTCATATTCTGAGCCTTCTTTGCTACACCCGTACCAGCATCAAGTGTTGCAGCGATATTAGCGGCAGTACCAGCCACTCCTGCTACGGCATTGGCTGTATCAGCCGACTTTTCGGCTTCCATCTGCATCTGTTGCCCCTGGATAGATCGCTTGTTCTGCTGATACTGCTGCTCAATGGCATCCTTACGACTCTCGTTAGCCGCAACGATCTGTGACGTAGTATCAGCAAGAGTCTTGTTGTTAGCCTCCTTTACCGCAGTAGTGGAGTCTTCCGTTCCGCCCATTACGGCCTGTCTGCCCTTAGCTGCTCTGTTTCTGTTCTTGATCTGCTCCTGCATCTGAGTGAGCAATCTTACCGTGTCGGCACGTTTGGTAGGGTCCTCGTTATATTTCCTGTCATACCATGCCTGATTTTCTCTCTGCTGCTGGGCCAACATCTGTTCCTGCTTACGTCTCGCCTTGCGGTTAGCTATACCGCCAGCGATACTGCTTGCAATACTAAGTCCAGCACCTATTAATGCACCTATCATATATGAAATTATAAATTATTAATAATGATACAAAGATAATCACACCTTATATAATAGCAATCTTATCTATTAATTAAGGTGTCTGCAATTCCACAAAGTTAATGGATAAGGTTTCTAAGTGTCAAGACATAGCTAACTTTGCAACCAAATAGTTTTGAAAATGGCAGCAGACAGAAATACTAAAGGTCAGTTCGAGAAAGGTCGGGCAAAGACTGGTGGGAAGCAGAAAGGTTACGAGTCTCCTATCACAAAGGAGTTTCGCGAGCTGTGTGCTGCCTTTACACGAGAGGCTTGGGACGACTTCCTGGTTGCTTGGAATAAATGTGAACCGAAAGATAAGGTCACATCATTCATCAAGATATTGGAGTTCAACTGTCCTAAGCTACAGAATGTCACTCTTGACGATAAGCGTGAGGTTCATAACACCCTCACAGAGAAGTTGAGACAGATGTCAGAGGAAGAAGGTTAGTGTTATAAGTATAGGTTTTTGGTTTATAGGTTAAAAGGTTGTTATTAAGGAGATAGGGAATGCGTGAGCACTCCCTATTTTATTTCCAATTCTTTCCAGTTATTTCCAAATTGGAAAGATTCACTATCAGCGACCACCTCTTGCCCTTCTATCCCAAGCCCTATCCGTCCCACCCTTAGCAATTAACCACTTGGCATCACTCAGGGCACTTCTAATCAACATATCCAGTTCCATAAGCAAAAATTTTAATGTCTTTTCGATTTCTCGATGTTATATTGGTCACAAATGTCGCAGTATGCGCCATAAGCCAAATTATCAACCATTTCATTGTACTTGTCACCATTGTGACCTTTCACCCAGTGAAAATGAACTCCTTCCAAATGAGCAGAGCATTTCTTGTACAACTCGTAGAGGTCAGGATTCTTCTTTGGCGGAGTATTCTTCCCTAACACAAGTATGCAGTACTGGCTATCTGTGTAAACATCAAGATAAGCACCGTCTGGGCAAGACTTAGCTGCACTAATGATAGCAAGTAATTCCATACGGTTGTTAGTTGTCTGCAATCTGCCGTGATTCTTCATCTTGACAATCTCTCCATCCTTCAATACGATATAAGCCGAACCTCCTGCCTTATACTTAGAATGGTTGTCACAACTTCCATCCGTATAAGCCACATAGTTCATGCCATTATCAGGAAAAGGCTCAACTGGGTCGAAACCTTCCGACTTTTCAGCCATTTTTGCTCTTATTGCACTTGAGAACTTTCCCTTAGCATTGAACACTCCAAAATTAGCATCTGTGAGAATCATCCAGTTTACTGACTCCTCACCATTTGCCTTCTTCCATCTTCTTTCTTCAAGATGATTATACAGACTCTTGATGTACTCATCTGTTCCATAGTTCTTTGATATACAATATCTCTTGAACTTATCATAGGTAGGTTTATCCATAACTAATAACTTACTTAATATATTTTCTTTCTTTCAATGTAGGTTGTCAAAATAAACACCTAAGCAATTAACAGAAAAATCCGTCAGGGATTTCTCCGAAGCTCATGCCTCTCTGAATAACCTTTTCACTCTGCTTGCCATAGATAAGATGTCTAAATCCATCCGACACCGCTCTATCAGCGATAGAATAGGAACAGGCAAGAACTACAAAACCAAGAGTACCGACAATGAAGTCTGCTTTAGATTTTTTCGTCCTCAACAAAACTCTTTCTGCTTCTTCCTTATTCCTGACATCAAAGGAGTGTTTCTCGGCAAGAGTAGAATCAATCCTGCCGCTGACAATAAGTCTCTTCTTGATCCTTGAAACAGAACTACTACTTGTATTAAGAGCCTTCTGAAATTGCTTTATTGTGATTGCTTTACCTTTGGCACCGACTTTTTCACCATCAGGTGCTTTCATGCAACAGTCCTTATGCTCGGCAGCACAAATCTGAAACTCAAAAAGCTTCTCATTAATAAGATTGAATAATTCCTTCAATGTATATTCTTTCACCTCAAACTTACAGACCATAGCACCACGATACTCACGGCCCTTACGGGTCCACTTTATCGTGTTGTCACGGAATGAATGAACAATAACCTTGTTTCCGTCAACGGTAAACAAGCCATCATCCTTCATATCATGAATAAGTCTTTCTGCTTTTGGCTTTCCAATATGTAACTCCTTTCTTAATCTATATTCCGTAACATTCCACATTACAGAATTACTATGCTGCATCTTTATCCAGATAGCAACTGCAAGAAGTTCCTTCATGCTCTTACTTGAAGAATATGCTTTTAAAAGGTCTATGGTAATATTGATGTACTGCATAGTAAAAAAAAAGAGGAATCCCGAGGTCATGTTGCGCTAACCAAGGGATTCCATATCTCGTAGGCATAAAGCCTGAAAGGAGGTAAGTTCTGTGTATGTCAATCGCAACTTTGACAATGCAAAGATAGAAGCATTTTTCGATACCACCAAATGCAAAAAAGTGTTGAATGTAAGAGAAATCGAAAATAGGTATTAGTGGCTATACAATGGATATATAATAGGTATTAGTGTTAATCTAAGTTAAAGTCTTTTTACGGATTGATTGTGAACAAAGTATAATTTATATCTTTGTGCCAAGCATAGCAAACTGGTTTGCAAAGATTAACATTTCAAAGTTGCTATTTTGTTACTCGTTACTAATAAGATAAATTAGAGTTAACTGATTATCAGTAACTTATAAATAATTAAAGTATATAATGGACTTTTTGCAGCGAAAGTTTTTAACCAAGTAACAACTACTACCTATTATATATCTACTATATAGGCAAATAGCTGAATATCAGTATTTTATTATCCAAAAATACAAATTATTTAACAGATAGATATTAGTAGGTATATAGTAGATATATAGCAGTTTTGTTACTCGTTTGTTACTCATTTGTTACCAAAACACTTGATGGTAACAAAAATATTCCTTATCTTTGCAGCAGATTTAAAATTGTAGGCTATGGGAAGGAAGAAAACAATCGAAAAAGAGCCAGTCACTATCAGATTCAAGGAACTGGCAAACGGAAACCAGAGCATCTATCTTGATATTTACCAAGATGGAAAGCGTAAGTATGAGTTCCTCAAACTATATCTTGTGCCCGAAAAGGAAAGAGATAGAACTGAGGCGAGAAGAAAGAACGTAGAGACGATGGCAGTAGTGAATGTTATCAAGGCGCAGCGTGTGCTCGACATCAAGAACGGACTGGCAGGGCTTGAAACCAGCAAAAGCAAGATGAAACTCTTTGACGTGATTGACATCTTTGCTGAGAAGAAAACAAAGACATCAATATCAGACAACGACCCGAACATGATCCTGAAAATCCTGAAAAAGCACCTCCTACTCTACAAGGGTGACCAAGTGCTGATGAAGGATATAGACAAGAACTACTGCAAAGGATTTATGCAGTACCTCAGGGACTATAGAATGAGAAGACAGAGTCAGGAACACCTTCATATTAATTCCTGCATTGCATACTACAAGTACCTATGTAAGGTCTTGAAGGTTGCAGTGGAAGAAGGCATCATCAAGCATAACCCTGCTCAGGATATTTCTAAAGATGATTTACCTAAGGGTATTGAAGCCGAAAGGGAATTTTTGAGCATTGATGAAGTGAAACTGCTGGCTGAGACGGAATGCAGATATCCTCTGGTTAAGAATGCCTTCATGTTCTCATGTTTCTGTGGTCTTAGAATCTCCGACATAAGAAAACTTAGATGGTCTCAGATTGAGACATATACAGAAGATGAAGAGGAAAAGTATAGACTTACAATCAGAATGACAAAGACCAAGAAGAATATCACCTATCAACTCTCTAAGGAAGCCATAAAGTGGCTACCTGAGAAGGGAGAGGATGATGTAATATTCAAGGGCTTGGTTCAGCACTCCTGCCTATGTTATACGATTAAAGACTGGGTGGAAGCTGCTGGAATTAAGAAGAAGATCACCTTCCATTGCGCCAGACACACCTTTGCAACAATGATGCTTACACTGGGAGCCGACATCTACACGACAAGCAAGCTACTGGGTCATACAGACATCGCCACCACCGAGATATACGCTAAGATTATAGATAAGAAGAAGGATGAAGCCGTAGGACTCATTGATAAGTTCTTCGATAAGTAGCAACACTCTTCTTCCAAACATCATCAGGAGATACGTGGTCGTGAAGAATACCCCATATCTCCTGTTCGTTAGTTATCTCAGCCATTTTATTTTTCCAGTTGGGAAAATATTCTTTCCTAGTTGGGAAAATAAAAACATACTACTTCCCAAGAACAACCTTCCATCCAGTCTTTCCGTTCTTTTTAAAACAAAGGAGAATAGACAACAATATTGTTTGGAACAAGGCAGCAAAAGCATATTGTCCTAAAACATACGCTGTTCCACCGCCAATGACACCACCTAGGATAACATAGATGATTTCAATAGCGAAGAAGGCGTAGATTCCATACTTTTTCTTGTTAACTATCAAAATGATAGCTACAGCAATCAAAACACTCAACACGCTACCTAAAATCTTCAATGCTCCAGCATTAGAATCCAAACCCATCATTATAAAGCCTGTTGCAATCCCCATGAATGAGCGAAAAATCTGACAGACAGCGCATAGCCACAACAATATAGACGTAAAGCCGTTCAACTCATTACCATTCTTATTGGTTTGATTCTGCTTTTCGTAACAATCTGTAGAAAACTTCTGTCCCTCTACATTCTTTGTTTCATTAACTTTCTGTTCCATAATTTATATTTTAGAAACCGCCATATCCGCCAGATACGCCATCGTTCTCATAATACTTATAGAATTTGTCTGGCCCCCCAATCTTGAATACCCTCTCGCTCTTGGAAGACTTCACGCCATAGCATTCTGTCTTCTCCTTTGACTTCTCTGTGGCTGCACTCTTAGAGTAGTTGGTGACGCTAGTAACCCAGAACTCGTTGTCGATATGCTTGCTTGCCACCTCATTCTTGTCGAAGCCGTAGGCGATTCTGTTCTTGAAGTCTATAGGCGTGTTGTCCTTTGAATAGATTCCCACTTGGCATGTTTTGTTAGGGAAGTCCTTGTCCTTGTTGCATGTCTGCATAAAAGAAGGGGAAACTTTGTAATACCCGAACACCTTGTAGCACTTGGCAGGGATGCAGACGACCTCCTTCTCCTTCATCGTCACGCTGCTTGATGTGGCTTTTGTCTTATTTTGTAGGTTAGCCACTGCACTCGCAACATCTCGCTCCACGTACACGTCACTTCCCCAGAATCCATACCCACTTCTCTTTGCAAATGCGGAAGTTGTTACAGCAGCGGTCTGGCTGTACTCCTGCTGCGTATAGCTTCTGCCCTGATAGTAGTCAACAGCCTTGCCGTTAATTACGTAGAATGACTGACCCATGTTGACGAAGATGTCCTTGTCGGTCTTGTTCTGCACTGCGAATCTCAACTCTCCATCCATAGACCAAAGGTTGTAGAGAATCTTGCAATCCTCATTCTCATAGACAAGTGAGTTGTCCTGCGTCTTTAGGTTATTGGTTGATACCTCATAAACCTGATAATAGCCACTTTTGCAAGACACCATGCAAAGGGCGATGACGACAAGCATAGTCGCCTTCTTGATTGATTTTACCATAATGATATTGTTTAGTTAAACATTTTAATTATCCTACATTTGCTTGTCTCATGCTACCGCCCAAGATTGACAGTAGCTGGTCATAGCGTTTCTCTAACTCTTCATACTTTGCCTTCCATACAGAATCGTCTAATAATTCATTTTTGGCTTCATGATATTCTGGGTTAGGTTCAGCCGCCAAAACTTGACGTTCCTCAACTACACGATTCCCCTTACCACGGAAAAGCCACTCGGCTGAAATCTCATCAAATTCTTTCAGGAACCCTTCAATAAGGCCAAGTGACACCGCTTGATCACCACGAAGTTGGCGATTACAGGTTACTTGTTGCATTCCAATCATTTTCGAAAACGCAGCTATACTTATCTGTTTAGACTCTAACACAGACTTAATCCTTTGTGCTACAAGACTTTCCATACATTTTACATTTTTAAACCATACTTAAATAAACATAATCGACTAACAAAATATACATTTATGTTTGTCTATTTAAACATAATTGTATATCTTTGCACTCGTAAACAACAAATGCTTAATTATTAAAAGCAAAAATACAATAAATATTTAAGTTATGCAAGCAAAAAAGATTAAAATTATCAAAGTATCGCTTGAAGGACGAAAAAAACTTGCTGAGCGATATGGTTGTTGCAGAGAGACAATCTTCAACGCTCTTGCATTTAGAAGTCATAGCCAGCAGTCGGAAGACATCAGGAAGGATGCCCTGAATGAGTTTGGAGGTGTTAAGGCTGACAAGGTAGTGTTCTACTAAAAAGGAGGTGAATATGATTAAGAGATTATTCAGAACGTGGCTGAGGTATAAACTCGTAAAGCATATTGGTGAGCCTACCAATTACGAGCAGGTATTCGAATGGATATACAACTCGCCAATATGGGAATGGAATATGAGAATCCAAGTAGCACGATGGAGCGAGCATCTAATTAATATCCGTGACCTCTCTGATGGAGAAAAAGTAGATTTAGATGAAGCTCAAAAATACTTAGACCGATTCCATAAGTAAGGTGACTGATAACAGAGTGTACTTTAAAGAACCATCTTTCAAGTCATAAACAGGACAATAACAAGTAGAAATCTGAGCAACCTTATAGTTAGGGTTAGCATCAATTCTCTTTTGAATCTCAAAATCCAAGTTCTCGGCATCGCCAGTTGGATAAGTGAATGTAATTACTTTCTGTTTCATACGAAATTGAATTTAAAAATTAAAATAAAAATTTGTCACCTACAAAGGTACAAAATAAAAACAACAATCGGGCAACGGTAGATACAAAATGTATAAAATGAAAATTTGTCACTTTCTGTTTCATACACTACCGCCCGATTTTAAAACTGGAGGGAAAATATGAATGAAATTGTTTACAGAGGCGAAAGCAATCAACCTATAACAAATAGTAAACTGGTTGCTGAGGTGTTTGAGAAAGAACATAAACATGTTCGTGAAGCAATAAAGAAGTTGCTTACGACTGCCGAAAATTCGACCGTCCACCAAATGTTCTCAGAATCAACCTATCTAAACAAGCAGAATAAAGAGCAACCGATGTTCATCATGAACCAAGACGGTTTCACTCTCTTAGCTATGGGGTTCAACGGAAAGAAGGCAATGGAGTTCAAACTGAAATATATCGAGGCCTTCAACAAAATGAAGAAGGAGATAGAATCCAGTAAGCCATCCCTCCCTCAGAATTATCTCGAAGCTCTCAAATCTCTGGTCAGGTCTGAGGAGGAGAAGCAGCAGTTAGTCTTGGAGAACCGCAAGCAGCAGCAAGAGATAGTCACTATCAGCAAGGAGAACCTGGAACTTGGGAACAAGATTACAGAAATGCTGCCAAAGGTAAGCTACTACGACCAAATCCTGCAAAGCAATGCCACAATGACCGTTACTCAGATAGCTCAGGACTACGGAATGAGTGCTATTCGGTTAAACAAGGAGTTGGAGACAATGAGAATTCAGCACAAGATGAGAGGTCAGTGGATATTATACGGACAGTTCCTTCAAGGAGGTTACGTTCACAGCAGGGCAGTTGACATCATTCGTTCTGATGGCCGACACGATGTGAAGTACAACACAGAGTGGACAACGAAAGGAAGAATCTTCCTTTACGAAGCACTTAAAGCGAAGGGCATCCTTCCATTAATAGAACAAGAGAACAAACAAACCACCAACCTCGTATAATATGAAAGACCAAGAGATTAAAGAGCAGTTAGACCGCATCGAGCAGTATTCGATGATAGCGGCTAAGTCAATGCTCAACATAAAGGAAGCTGCATTTATACTCGGCATGACTGTAGAAGGAGTCAGGATGAATGTCAGGAACCACATCCTACCTTGCTACAAGCCGAACATCAACCGACTCTACTTCAAGAAGAGCGAGTTAGAGGACTGGATGATGCAGAACCGCTCCAAGAGCATGACAGAGATAGAATCAGAGGCGGCAGCCTATTGTTCAACACATTAATAAAATTAAAATATGTTTTCAATAATCATGTTAATATTGTCAATCGTAGCATTTTGCGTATTGATCAACGAGATATACCACTTCTTCAAGGAATGTGGTAAGTAACAATAAGGTGGGTGAACCTCAAAAGTTCATAGGAATATATCAAGTTCGTTATTAATCAGTCTCATCTCCGTGGAGGTTTTTTGAAGCTCACTACTTCCACCCACCACAATATCCTGTATTGTTTTGTAGTTGTTCTTTGACGCAAGTAGTTCAGTTGGTAGAACAGAAGGTTCCCCATCCTTCGAGGTCGTGGGTTCGAGTCCCACCTTGCGTCCCAAAGCCCGATAGCGAGGCATTGTTTCGGATAGGATAAACCTTCCTTGAGAGGTACTCGTAGTCAAAAGCAGCGTATGCAACCACAACATACGATTAGACGAGGAAGTGGCAAGACTATTACCTACACCGCAACAGGTGGAATTGGGAACGTCTTGGAGTTCACTTGTGAAGAAGCAGGCCTGATGCCGAGACCCTTGTAAGAGGTAGCACAAAGGCAGGAGCGCACAACTACAATAAAGTTCTAATGCAGCCAGTGCGAAGTATAACACTGGGAGTCCTAAGCCTCCAACGGAATGCAGAAGGGAACTTAAAGACACATGTCCTTAGGCGAAAGCGTGGCTCGGCTTGTGTCTTTGGGCGCACAAAATGGATTAAAAGCCTCGGAACGTGCGCCCTCTTTCTATTGATACTTTTTACATTTATAATTGCATTTTTAAACCATAAAAGTCGATAACCTCCATGGTTCGTGAGAATAGTGGAGTTTTCTTAGAAAAGAAGTTAAACCATTAAACATTTTCGATTATGAGCAATTCAACAAGTGGAAACTATCCACCAGGCGCAGCCAACGATCCATTTGCACCATGGAATGAGATGAAAGAACCTGAACCACAAGACTATGATGTTACGGCTTTTTTCACGCTTAGCAAGCATTTCGTAGTCACTACTTCTTTTGGGGATGAAGAAAACATAAAGGAGGATATAGCGAAGTTTCACATGTCGCCTTTAGATCTCATCAACGAGTTGAAAACAAGACTGCGGAGCGAACTGGAATCAAACCCAAACAACAAGTGTATCCTGAAGCTCATCAAGGAGTGCGATGGATGGACGTGTGACGGCGACATCAGTATTGACTAATTATAAATAATATAGGTATGGGCAAATTAGATTTATACAACAAACTCAAAGTCGTACCAGCAGAAGCAATAAAACCAATCCTGAGTGGGCGACTGAAAGGCAAGAGCGACATCAATCCAATGTGGCGCATCAGGATGATGACAGAACATTTCGGTGTTTGCGGAATTGGCTGGAAGTACGTTATTACAAAGCAATGGACCGAAACTTATGGTACAGAGACTAAAGCGTACTGCAATATAGACCTTTTCATCAAGGTTGATGATCAATGGTCAGATGCTATCCAGGGTACTGGAGGTTCATCCGAGGTTACGATGGAACGAAATGGTGCATACGTATCTGACGAGTGCTACAAAATGGCACTAACAGACGCACTCTCTGTTGCCATGAAAGCACTTGGTGTTGGAGCAGATATTTACTTCGAGAAAGGAAAGTCAATGGACTATTCCTCAAAGTACGCTATGCAAGAGGATTTATCAAAAACTCAACAACAAGAAACCCAGACACAGCAGCAGTCCATCCAGTATCACCCTAACGATATTAACGAGGCGATACAGATGGTATCACGCTGTGTAAACAAGGACAACCTTGTATGGGTAATGCAGACATACAAGCCGTTGATGAGCAACGCACAATTCATGCAGACACTATCTGCTAAGAGAAAGGAATTGGGAATATGAAAACAAAGGAAATAAAGCTAAAGAAAAGCAAGGTGGTGTTTGACGAGATCAACCACACTTACCATCTTGGAAAGAAACAACTAAAAGGTATCACTGGAACGCTCATCAAGTTTGCCTTCCCTGATACATATAAGGACATACCAGACAGTGTGTTGGCTAAGGCAGCAGAACGTGGTGGAATGATTCACAACTCCTTTGAGCTATTCTGCACCATCTTTGGTTCGGACATAAGCGCATATCCGAATCCGACACAGGAGATACGTGACTTCAGCGACATGCTGCATGCTTACGAACTGCACCATGTGGATAGCGAGTATCTTGTCACAGATAACAAGTATTTTGCATCAGCAATAGACGGAATCTTTGCTGACAACGAAGGAAATATCTACCTTGTTGACTACAAGACCACCGCAACCCTGCACTATAACAACGTTTCTCTCCAGCTATCCATCTACGCTAAATGGTTCGAGGAGCAGAATCCCAATCTAAAGGTGAAAGAGATTGTTTGCATGTGGTTCAAGAACGGACAGAGCAAGTTCCAGCCGCTACCAAGAGTAGCAGATTGGCAGATTGACGATTTAATCAACGCTTATCTCGCTGATGATACAGACTATCAGTATAAAGTGGAAGTTCCTGAGCAGTTCTCTGCTTTGGAGCAGGAGTACAGACTTCTCACGGCACGAATAGACACACTGAAACTTCGTCAGGATTCTATCAAGGAGCAGTTGATGTGCTTGATGGAAGGGAATAAACAGAAGTCTATCAAGACCAATATCGGTACATACTCTTACGTGGAAGCTACCACCAAGAAAACTTTCGACACAAAACTTTTCAAGGATACAGAGCCAGACCACTACGAGCATTATCTCAAGGAGGTAGAAACCAAACCGTCAATCAGAATCAAACTTAATTAAGCAACAATATGAATGTAACTTTTACAGGCAAGATTATTGCCGTAGGACAAGTGCAGATGGGCACTTCGCAAAACGGACAACAATGGAGTTCGTGCGAGTATGTAATAGAGGAATTGAACCAGCAATATCCTTCACGATCCGTCTTTCAGGTGTTCGGGTCGGACAAGTTGCAGCAGTTCAATATCCAGGCAGGAGAGATTATCACTGCCCATATCGGTTTGAAGGCGAACCAGTCTCGTACCAATGGCAGATGGTTCAATCAACTGGACTGCTGGAAGGTGGAGCGGCCAAGCGGTCAGGTTGCTCAGAGTCAGATAGGCGCACCACAACAGCCACAAGGTGGAAACGCCCCATATCAGCAACCTTCGTATGGAGGGGCACAGCAAGGGAATATCCCATTCCATCAACGTTAATACATAAGGCATGGAAATCCATCTTGTACGAACATCTACTGGTCTTCGTCCATATTCGGATGATGATTACGAGGAAATGAAAAAGATAAAGGTTGGAACAATCGTCAAGGCAAATATCGTCCGACCTCGCAACGTGAAGTTTCATCGCAAGTTCTTCGCTCTTATCCGCGCGGCATGGGATTGTCTTACCGAGCAGCAACGCACCAACCTACGCTCAGTAGATACTTTCCGTGAACAGCTTCTGATAACGTCAGGATTCAGCGAACCGCTCTACGACCTGAACGGACAGAAGTTCTTGGAGAAGGCCAAGTCTATCTCCTTCGCCAAGACGGATGAGCCAGCTTTTAACGAAGTTTATTCTAAGGTCTTAGACACCATCCTTACCGTCATGGTAGCCAATGGTGTTACAGAAGACGAGTTTAATAACATTTTACAAAATTATAGTTGATATGACACACAGAAACAACAAGCGCAACAACAGACATAATCGTCAGCGCAACAACAAAACAGAGTTATCACCATTTGCATCAATGCTTTTCGGAACACTGCTTGGCAAGTGTACGGAAATGATTGCTGAGAAAATGGCAGAAGAAGCAAAAAAGACTCCTGATATTCACGCAGAAGGAATTACAAACAAGGACATCAACAACTACAATGTAGCCTTATCTAAGTTGCGCATTCCTGCTGATGGTTCGGCAGTTGAGTACCCTGTCCCTGATGGTCTTTTTTGCTTTTTTGATGAGGAAGGTAAGTTGATGGCTTGTAAGAAGATTGAAGGAGACGAGAGACCTACTAATGATGATAATGAAGGCAACCCTATCACTTACGATGATATTTGCAAGGAACTGTTCTTAAAAAAGACCGTATACTGGGCTGCTAACAAAGATATCAACTCTTGTGTTACGAACGAGCATAACTATAATGATATAGACAACTGCACCAGTATCGCTCAGGCGAAACGCTTGGCAGCTTTTAACAAGTTGCAGAACATCGCCAAGTATCTCAACGATGGTTGGAAGCCTAAATTCTATGAAAATCAGAAAAACTGGAATATCATTAAAGATAATGATACTTTTACAGCAAGGTTCACAAGATTAATAAGTAAAGCGTGCGTTTACTTCAAGAGTGAATACCTTGCTAATGAAGCCATCCGCATCATGGGCGAAGAATCTCTCAACGACCTTTTCTCAACTGACTGGTAATGACAAGTTACGCAGAAATCAAGGCAAAGTTAGAACAGGAAAACAAGAAGATACGCAAGCGTGCATCCTATGACGAGCACAACTTGCAAGCCGCAGAGGTCAGGTATATCCGTGGGGTATATCCTGACCTTGAAGGTGTCTTCTTTGCCGTTCCTAATGGTGGCAAGCGAACCTCCCGACAAGCCGCATGGCTGAAAGAAGAAGGCATGAAGGCAGGGGTTGCTGATATGCTGCTCCTAAAGCGCACCTCTCAATTCGGTTTCCTCTGTATCGAAAACAAGACACCGAAAGGCAGACAAGAGCCAGAGCAAAAGGTGTTTCAACGAGAAGTGGAGCGGCACGGAGGAAAGTACATCATCATCCGTTCTATAGATGAGTTTATCCAAGCAATCGACAATTATCTAAATGGTGAACTATGACAGAAGCAATCAGACTGGCCATACAATTTCTTACAGAAAACGGCTACAAAGTTACCCCTCCACCCAGGGAGGTTAAAGACGAATACACCTTTGATCGGGCATGGAACTTATACGAAAAGAAGGTTGGCTGCAAGTCTAAGTTGGAAAAGAAGTGGAACTCTATGAGCAAGAAAGACCGCAAGGCTGCTATAGAGTATATCCCTCTCTATGTACTCTCCCAACCCGACAAGCAGTATCGAAAGAATTTCCAAACTTTCCTCAATCAGCGAGGATGGGAGGACGAACTTATAGGAGCAAAAGAACCGCCAGTAGCCGCCAACGTGCATCCTTCTGAGATAAGCCAACTTATCGCTAAAACGAAGGCCGAACAGGAGTTGTATACTGGAAAAACAAAGGAAAACGTTCTTCGTCAACGCATTATAGGCATGTTGGAGCTTCTGCAAAAGAATCCCGATAGCTTATGCAAAACGCAGTTGGAGATATATCGTGACAACGGGACCTTTGCACGACTTGGCATCCAAACAAATCTGTTATAAGAATGATAAAAACAAGCAACTACAACAAACAGCACCCACTAAGGATCTTCGAGGCTTTTGCTGGATATGGCAGTCAGTCTCTTTCGTTTAAGTATCTGAAAGAAAAACACCCTGATTTCGACTTCAAGGTGGTGGGCATATCCGAGATAGAGCCATCTGCTATTCAGGCTTATCGGCTGCTTCACGGATGGGAAGCTCCTAACTTCGGTGATGTGACGAGGATAGACTGGAGCGAGGTTCCTGACTTCGATTTCATCAGTTGGTCTTCACCCTGTCAGGATTTCTCGATGGCAGGACTGAGGAAAGGCGCAGAGGAAGGCAGCGGAACACGATCGTCACTTATCTTTGAGGAAAGACGTATGATAGAAGCAAAGCACCCTAAGTATGTGATGTTGGAGAATGTCAAAGGACTGCTCACCAAGAAAATGTTGCCCTTCTTTCTCAAATATCTAAAAGATTTGGAGAGTTTTGGTTATGCGTCATTCTATAAAGTCTTGAACGCAAAGGACTACGGTATTCCTCAGAACAGAGAGCGAATATTTGTCTTTTCCATTCTTAGAACAGATGAAGACCCGAACCCTGAGTATCATTTTCCTTCACCGATACCACTCACCACAAAGGTTGAGGACATTCTTGAAGACAACGTATCTCAAGAATATTTCATGTCTCAACCCCTTCTCGAAAAGTATCTTTCCAAAGCAGACATCAATGAAGCAATCCAAAAACTCTACCCCGAAGATTTCAATACCAAAAACGGCTGACGGATGCTCCCCTGCCATCACATCATCGTTTGGAGCAGGAATCAGCATAGCTAATCTTCTTGGTGTTGACCATTTTCCTAAGGGGGGTACTGATAATAAAAAAACTATAAGTAGGAAACTACTCATTAATTCAGACGTAGAAGGTATGAGTAGAACCATCCGCAGTAGCTATTACAAGACAAGTTTGGCCAACTTTCTTTCACAAACAGGAAGGCGTGCCAGTGGAGTTTTAATCATCAAACCAGTATGATAATATACAGAAATAAACATGGAAGTTTTAAAGGTGGTTTGTTTGAAACAAAAATATCACCAACCATAACAACAGCATCCTTTGAACAAAATACATTTATCTTAAAAATAAAAGAATGTGTGACAAAATTATAAAGTTGGCGAACCTCCATATTAAAGGAAGAATCGAACAGCACACCAGGGTCTATTCCACTAAAGGAATCTCTCCTACCCTCATGTCTGCCATGGGCCACGGGGGGATGTATTCCTTTATTCTTAATCATTAAAGAGATATGAGAAAAGCCATCCTCTACAAGGAACGCACAGCCGAAGGAAGGATACTACGCAAAGCATACGACACTCATAAGTGCAGCTTCCAAGCAAAGATGAAACATAGAACGCCACGTACCGATGGACTCAGTAATACCATCACAAGTTTCTTCACAGACAACTTAGTATTAATAATTAAAGAGATATGATTACTGGAGGAAAGAGAATGAAATCCCTGCTCCTGTCAGGGAAGGTCAAGCCTGATATGGGGGGGCAAGTCTTAGACCTCTATAACCAATCTGTTTTGCAAGGCATCTCCCCCACCCTCAAGACAACCATTGATTCTTCATCAATGACATTCGTAACCACAATGAACAAAGAAATCATTCACACCGCACCCAACGGCAAGAGATACTCCATCTCCATCAGGAAGTACACTCCAAGAGATTGTTTCCGCCTGATGGGAGTACATGAAGCTGACATAGATAAACTCCTGAGCAAGGAGAAAGACGGATCACCCATCATCTGTAAGAGCAAACTCTACGTCCTTGCAGGAAACTCAATAGTCACCAACTGCCTGACTGCTATGTTCGAGGAACTGATATTTCCATCAGGGAAATATTATCACGACAAGAGCGGTCAGCTATCACTCTTTTAGCTTATGGAATGGATAAAAATTGAAACTAAAAGAAAAATTCATAATAAAAGGCTCTTATCTGGAAAAGATTTACTTATTAAATATAATGAGTTATATCTTACAGGAATGTATCTTTTAGATGATTTTTGGTACTACGATGTATCAGGAGAATTATCTAAATTAATGTTTCAAGATAAAGTTACACAAGTTTCAATCATAGATGAAACCAATTATTTCCTTTCAAGAAGAGAAAGAACAAGTCTTAGCCATCATCGCTGATATTCAGTCCGAGCGTAAGGCGGCACACATCGTCCCCTGCCACGTTCTTACCACCGAAATCATCAATCGTGGAGTCCATCAGCCACAGCAAGCCCTGAATGAGTTATACACAGAAGGCAAGATAGACTGGTGCAGAACACTCAACGACAGTGCCTTCACTATCAGAAAAATTAAATCAAAGTAAATATGAAAGAAATATTAGGAGGACAAAATATGTTTGAAACAGAACAAATCACAAGAAGATGCTTGATGACTTTGAGTGATGGTAGTAAGATCCAAGCAACCATCACCATCCCAAAGCAGACCAAACCCATCTTTCCTGAGCAGATGGAAAGAAAGTTTATCGAGAAATTCAATAACCAGCAGCCGCTCACGGCAAACAAAGTTGTTAAGTTACATATAATGAGAAATTAAAGTAAAATAATATGGAAGCAAAGATTAATATAGCGGAAATCCTGAAGGATAAACCGCAAGGGACTAAGCTGTATTCCTTAACTTATGGGGATTGTTCTTATCAAGGATATACTGGAGATTTTGGAATTGAATGTCAAAGCCAAAATGGAGTACAGTTTAATCTTGATGAGTATGGTAGGTATTGCTTTGAAGGTGAGTGTATTTTATTCCCATCAAAAGAAATGAGAGATTGGTCTAAGTTCGCCTGGAAGAAAGGTGATGTATTGATTTGTAAAGATAACACACAAATTATCTTTGAAAAATTTGAGGATAATACCTACACAAGATTTAAAGGCAAGCATTATCTTTTTAAATTATATGTCATAGAAGATTATTGTAAAGAGACACCCCAAATGCTAACTTCTTCGTTTGAGAAAGACAACGATTGTGAAGCTCAGACCTTCATCAAAACTATTGAGGAACGTTTGGGTGGTAAACTTAATCGTGAGACCTTGGAGATTGAAAAGGCTCAGCCTGAGTTCAAGGACGGAGATGTTTTGTTTGTGAGATGTGAAAAATATAGTTATATTGAAATCTTTAATTACTCTAAAGAGAATGGTGACTTATATGACCACGCTTCACTAAACACTACAACACAGAAATTAGATATTAGTGGTAAATTTAAAATATGCAAAGATGGAATCGTAGAAATTCGCCTTGCCACCGACTCAGAGAAGCAGCAGCTCTTTGATGCTCTCGCAAAGGTAGGCAAGGCTTGGGATGCTGAAAAGAAAGCCGTTGTAGATTTGAAGCCAAAGTGGACTCCAAAACCATTTGACAGAGTGATAACAAGACTGTCTGACGATGCTATATGGACTGCTAATATTTTCAGTCATATTGACCGACATGGTAAATATGTTACTATTGGCTGTATAAGTGGTTATCATCATTGTATTCCTTACAACGAAGAGACAGCTAAATTGATTGGTACAACAAATAATTGGGAGGGTTAGATATGGGCAAATATACTGTATATGATTCTCACGAAAGAGAATATCCTTTTTCATCAGATTTTTACAAGGAGTGTGAGAAATGGATTAAAGAACATGGTAATGATATTGATATGTGTGTAATTCCATAGGAGGGTTAGATATGATAGACGAAAAGAAAATAGAAGAAGCTGCATTTGATTATAATGATGGTGAGTTTACGAGTGACAAACTCATTAGAGCAGCATTTATATACAGTGCTCACTGGGCTATCAATGAGTTCTTGAAGGACTTGTGGCATCCTGCTAATGAAGAACCTAACAAAGGCAAAATTATTCTTATGGAAATGCGTAACGGAGATATTTACGCACAATACTTTGTAGATGATAAATACTCATGGGAACGTATTTGTACTATGTTTACAACAACCAGCTGGCTTTATATTGACGATTTGCACACAAAGAAAGGAGGCGAAAACGAAAGAACTTAAAGTAGGAGAAAGAGCAACCATTACTCTTGAAGCTGTTGAAGAAGGTGGATCCTATTGTTTAGGGTGCATATTTGATGATAGCGTAAATTGTGAAGAATGGAGAAATCACTATTCTTGTAGAAGCAAGGAACGTTCTGATGGCAAGAACATAGTCTTTAAAAAAGTAAATGAGTAAAGCGTATGAATCCCGAAGAATTAAAAATAGGAGACTTAGTACGAGTTGTCAAAGACGACTACATTATTCAAAAAGGAACTATCTGTAAGGTAATAGGTGTTAATGCAATAGATTTGTCAGCATTTGGCGGACATAAACCTGTTGTATCGCTGTTGGCTATTGATACAGAAAATATAAGGTCAATGTCTTGCGAAAACATCGAGGGCATTCCTTTGACAAAAGATATTCTATTAAAGAATGGATGGAAGAAAAAAGTGATGAGTAGAGGAGTAAAGAATAGTCATATAGTATACACAAAACCCGATATTGAAGAATATAGATATTTTCCTATCTACATAGAAAAAGGTATCGGAAACGAGTTTGATGTATATCCGTTTACTGGCAACAATGTATGTACACAAATTGCATACATTAAGTATGTCCATCAACTCCAACACCTCCTCTTTGGTCTTGGGCTGTATAGTAGTAGTACGATTGTTTAACCGCCTTCGGGCATAAATAGATAGAATATGACAGTAGAAGAATTGATTAACGAATTATCAAAGGTAGAGGATAAGACTATGGAAGTCTGCTTTCCTTATTCTCATGGAACACAAGAAAACGGAGATCATTTAAGTATATCTGAAGTATCTGTGTACAATGATTGTGTTGTAATTTATGATTAACCATCCTGCAAAGGATATAAATAAATAGAATATGAATACAGAAAAATTAGAAAGAGCAAATATCTTAGCCAAGAGTTTAATTCCTAAAGTAGACGAACTCTTACATATGTCTTTAAAATCAGACAGATGTAACCTTGCTGATGCTATTTGGGGACTATCACAACATGATATGGAATTTGACAAAAAATTCAAGCAGCTTCTGAATGAAACAAAACAGAGATTTCAGAAAGAGTTTGACGAGCTTTAGTAACTAACCATCCTGCAAAGGATATAAATAGATAGAACATGAGTGAAAAAGTAATCAAATCGTACAAGGCGTTCGACAAGAATATGCGATGCCGTGACTTCCAGTACGAAGTTGGAAAAGAGTACGAAATGGACGGAGAAATCAAGTGTTGTGAACGAGGTTTTCACGCTTGTAAGTCTCCTTTGGAAGTATGGGACCACTACGATATGCTTAACTCTCGCTTCGCAGAAGTAGAACAGTCTGGTAAGATTGATAAAGAAGGAAATTCAACAAAGGTTTGTTCTTCACATATCAAGATCAAGGCTGAGTTGAAGCTGGCAGACATCATTAATATCGGTGTCGAGTGGCTGAAAGATATTACATCACCATCTAAAGTTAAGGCAGATGGAGTGTTAAACGACAACGGAGACAGAAGAAAACAGATTGGCTCATCAGGCGACTCTGCTCAGATTGGCTCATCAGGCAACTATGCTAAGATTGGCTCATCAGGCGACTCTGCTCAGATTGGCTCATCAGGC
>ERZ1026880.58-NODE-58-length-63777-cov-61.248658_pt1 | contig 63777 bp, 40 predicted proteins | sample MGYA00380170_ERZ1026880 | MGnify/ENA primary metagenome ERZ1026880 (study PRJEB33269, sample SAMEA4719806) | human gut metagenome | biome: human-associated habitat; feature: organic feature; material: feces | place: Cameroon | collected 2013-10 ...
ATCATGTGACCGAAAAACTTAATTTCGTGTCCAAAATTTGTTGACTACTGCAAATTTCATCGGCAGAGATGAAACTAGCAGGAGAGAATCATCCCCAAGAGAGAGTTTTAATCGGCAGGGATGAAATTAAGAGGAGGTGATGAATTCCAAAAAGATATTTTCAGCCGGAAGGGATACATCTGGTTGAAAAATAATCCCACAATCTCAGAAATGCAAGATCAAGATGCATTCGCGCGACTGTGAATGAGAAAGCAACTCAAAGGAAGACCGGCAGGTAGGTCAACAAGAAAGCAACCCAAAGGAAGATCGGAAGGGAAGATCAGCAAGAAAGGCAAACAAGGCAAACAAGAAAATCAGCAAGGAAACCAGGAAAGGAGCATTTGATGCAGAAACTGAAGGATGCACTGATGGAGGAGCAGAAGCGGTTGGAGAGGATCGTGGACGAGGCTCGAAATGAGAATGTCGATATGCCGGAAGGCTATCTCAGAATATCGAGATGCGAGAATGGATGCCGTTACTATCAATGCTTTGAGGGCAGGAACGACACTTATATATCGAAGAAAGATATAACATTGTGCCGGAAACTGGCCCAAAAGGAGTACAACATAGCTGTCATCAGAAAAGCAGAGAAGCGGCTTGCTCAAATAGGAAGAATGCTGAAAACGGATGTGGATGAAGAAATAAATCGACTGTATGCTTCCCTGCATCCGGACAGACAGAAGCTGATTCATCCGGTCGAGGATTCCTGGGAATACAAGCTTCAGAAGTGGTATGAAATACCATATCAGGGAAAAGAATTTCAGGAAGGAACAGCGCTGATTCTGACGGAAAGGGGAGAACGGGTAAGGTCGAAATCAGAAAAAATACTTGCGGATTACTTCTACAGGAAGAACATTCTGTACAAATACGAAAAGCCATTGCATCTGAAGGAATTTGGCATAGTGTATCCGGATTTTACATTCCTATCTTCAAAGACCGGTCAGGAGATTTACTGGGAACACGAGGGGATGATGGATAAACCGGAATATGCAAAAAGCGCCGTGCGGAAAATAGAGCTGTATATGAAAAATGGTATTTACCCGGGCGAGCGCCTGATTCTGACCTTTGAGACGGAACAAAGCTTGTTGAACCAGAAAATACTGGAAAGTCTGGCGGAGAGATATCTGTAAATAATCCTGAAGTGACTGCTGCCGGGTGCGGGGGAAGAGCGTAGCCGCCCAAGAGCAGCAAAGGCCCAAGAGCAGCCGCTTTTAAAATGTGTATGTTTGTGCAGGAGTGTAAAAAGTATGTTTCGCTTCGATATAATAATCGGTTGAAACTGCTCTGTTCAGAGATGAGAAATTGTGTCATAATGCCTACGTCAGCTGACATTTTTGTGATTACAGGATGTCGGAGGATATCATAGTTCTGCCATCGCTGAGGACGAAGCGTTCGCGGGGATGGCCGATTCAATTTCAGAGGAGGATCAATATGAAGAAAAAAGTCATTAGCATGGTTTGCTCTATGGCAATGGCAGCAGCACTTCTGGCTGGCTGTTCCGGAACTCCGGTAACAGAGGATGCCACCAGCACTGCTGCTTCCACCGAGGCTGCAGCAGACACAGAAGCTTCCGAAGAGGCTTCCACGGAGGCTGCTACGGAGGCTGCAGAGGCAGGAGACGAGAGCGCAGCTCTGAACATCGCAATCGTTTCTTCTCCTTCCGGCGTAGATGATGGTTCCTTCAACCAGAACAACTATGAGGGAATTCAGGCATTCATCGCTGAGAACCCGGACAGCAAGGTAACCCCGATCAAGGAAGAGACCGGTGATACCACTGCCTGCTACCAGACCGTAGAGGGCATTGTTGCAGATTATGATGTTATCGTATGCTGCGGCTTCCAGTTTGCAGGAATCGGACCGATCGCAGAGGAGAACCCGGATGTTGATTTCATCCTGGTAGATACCAACCCGACCGATGCGGACGGCAACGAAGCACAGTATGACAACGTATATTCCATGACCTTCAAGGAGCAGGAGTCTGGATTCCTTGCAGGTATTGCAGCTGCAATGACAACACAGACCGGCAAGGTTGCTGTTGTCAACGGAATTGCATATCCTTCCAACGTAAACTACCAGTACGGCTTTATGTGCGGCGTGAAGTATGCGAACAAGAACTACGGCACAAACGCTGAGTACGTTGAAGAGTCTGCATATGCAGGAACCGATGTTACCGGTGCAAACGTAGGCGGCAACTATGTTGGCTCCTTCGCAGATGAAGCAACCGGAAAGATCGTCGGCGAGGCTCTGATCGGCGATGGCTGCGATGTTATCTTTGTTGCAGCAGGTGCATCCGGAAACGGTGTGTTCACTGCAGTCAAGGAAGCATCCACTGCTGACAAGCCGGTATATGTAATCGGCTGCGATACCGACCAGTACAATGACGGCGTTAACGGCGATTCCAACATCATCCTGACCTCCGCTCTGAAGATCATGGACAAGAACGTTGAGAAGCAGCTGAACAACGTGAAGAACGGAACCTTCAAGGGCGAGAATGCTCTTCTGGGTGCAGATACCGATTCTACCGGTTTTGTAAGCGATCCTGCTCACTGCCAGCTTTCCGATGAAGCCATCGAGAAGATCAACGAGGCATATGGGCTCATCAAGGACGGAACTGTTGTTCCCGCTTCCAACTTCGGCGGCACAACTCCGGACGATTTTGTAGGACTGAACTAAAATAAGGAACTGCCAGACGTAACATCCGAGCTGCCGGGTGCAGCCTCCGGATGGTCCGGCTGCCGGGCAGAATGTCCGGCCAGACGTTTACGCCTGTCGGCGGTTTCAGGTGCAGCGGGTTTCAGAGACCCGTTGCATCTTTTTGCATTTTGTTTCCCATATATTTTGTTTCACACGTATTTTTTCACACATATTTTGTTTCACATATTCTGACAACAGGGAACCACAATGGAACAAAAGGAGAAGAGCATTATGGCGGAGTCACCTTACATTATTGAGATGAATCACATCACCAAACGCTTTCCCGGCATTGTCGCGAACGATGATGTCACCCTGAAGATCCGAAAAGGAGAGATTTTTGCACTTCTGGGTGAAAACGGTGCGGGCAAATCCACGCTGATGAGCGTTCTGTTCGGCATGTACGAGCCGGATGAGGGTGAGATTATTGTGCGCGGAAAGAAGGAGAAGATTGTTTCTCCGAGGTACGCATCCGAGCTGAACATCGGTATGGTTCATCAGCATTTCAAGCTTGTCAGCAATTATACGATTGCGGAGAACATTGTTCTTGGTGTGGAGCCGCAGAAGAAGGCACTCGGCCTGTTTCCTTATGTGGATATGAAGAAGGCCAACCGGGAGATTGCCGAGCTGTCGAAGCAGTACGGCCTGGAGGTGGATCCCACGAAGGTCGTCAGTGATTTGAATGTATCGACGAGACAGCGCGTGGAGATTCTGAAGATGCTGTATCGCCAGGCGGAGATTTTGATTTTTGACGAGCCGACTGCAGTGCTGACTCCCCAGGAAATCGATTCCCTGCTGAAAATCATTCAGAATCTTCGGGACGGCGGGAAAACCATCATTCTGATTACACACAAGCTGGATGAGATCAAAAAGGTGGCGGATCGCTGTGCGGTTCTGCGCCGCGGAAAGCTCATCACCGTGCGTGATGTTGCAGATGTGGATACGCGTGAGATGGCAAGCCTCATGGTCGGACATGAGGTGGAGCTGAAGCTGGAGAAGACGCCTGCCCGCTTCGGAAAAGAGATCCTGTCGGTGAAAAATCTCACCGTGCAGAACGAGGATAAATTTGATGTGGTGAAGAACGTATCCTTCTCGATTCACGAAGGAGAGATCTTTGCCATTGCAGGTGTCTCCGGAAACGGTCAGACGGAAATTGCGGATGCGATCGCAGGACTTCTTCCGGTGTCCTCCGGTTCGATCTCGGTGGCAGGAGAAGAGATTACGCATCAGAGTGTGCGGAAGAGAACCCGCTCCGGCCTGTTTTCTTACATTCCGGAGGATCGTCAGAACGTCGGTCTGATTCTGGATTTTCGCCTGGACGAAGACCTTGGTCTTCGCCGCTATTACCGCGAGCCGTTTTCGCACCGGCATGTTCTCAGCAGGAAGCAGTTCCGGCAATACGGAGATCAGCTGATTGACAAATACGATATCCGCAGCGCGGAGGGCAATGAAACGATTGTGCGTTCCATGTCGGGCGGCAATCAGCAGAAGGCAATCGTCGGACGTGAAATCGAAGAAAATTCTCCGCTGATTCTCTTTGTGCAGCCGACCAGAGGACTGGATATCGGCGCAATCGATCGGATTCATCGTCAGATTCTGGAGGAAAGAGAGAAGGGAAAGGCAATCCTTCTGGTTTCCCTGGAACTTGATGAAGTCATGCAGCTTGCTGATACCATCGGTGTCATTTACGGCGGTCAGCTGAACAAAATTGCTTCTGCATCGAAATTTACGACGGCAGAGGTGGGTGAGTACATGATGGGGGTAAAGAAATGAACGAGAATCAGAAGCGATATCTTAAGGTTGCATTTCTCTCTGTCATCGGAAGCCTGGTATTCGGCGCTGTGGTCATTCTGATCCTTGGCAAGAATCCGTTGACAGCCTATTACAATCTGCTGCAGGGCTGCGGCATGGCCCCGAAGGGCAAGTACGGCGGCGGGAAAAGCATGCTGACGGACCTGTCCAGCTATGTGGACTTCCTGACACCGATGCTGTTTGCAGCTCTCTCATGTGCCGTTGCCATGAAAACAGGCCTGTTCAACATCGGAATTTCCGGTCAGATGCTGGCAGCAGGCTTTGTGGCAACCGTAACGGTTGGCTATTCGAATCTTCCGGGAATTGCGGCAAAGCCTCTCGCCATTCTTGTCGGCATGGCAACAGGTATGCTCGTCGGCGCACTGATCGGTCTTCTGAAATATAAGTTCAACATCAATGAGGTTGTTTCCTCCATCATGCTGAACTACATCATCCGGTATGTGACGAGCTTTTTTATCCAGACAAGATACGTGGATCCGATTTCCCGGCAGTCCACTCCGATCAATGAGAGCGCGAGACTGACGCTTCATCAGCACCTGATCGGCGGCTTCAAGTATGATCTTCCGATCGGCTTCCTTCTTGCGATTGCCGTAATGGTTCTTGTGAAGTTTATGATGGATCACACGGATTTCGGTTTCGAGCTGAAGGCAACCGGCATCAACCGGACGGCAGCAAAATATGCAGGCGTTGATGTCCGCCGTGCGATTATTTCCTCCATGGCGATCTCCGGTGCTCTGGCAGGAATCGCAGGTGTTACCTACTATCTGGGGTATTTTGCCTCCATTCAGCCGAAGGTTTTGATCAGCACGGGCTTTGATGCGATTGCGGTCTGCCTTCTTGGAAGCTCCGAGCCGGCCGGTATTTTCGTTGCGGCCTTCCTGGTGGAAATCATCGAGAAGGGCTCAACCTACATGAGCTCGCAGGCAGGTCTTGAGTCCGAAATGGCGGATGTGATCACGGGTCTGATCCTTCTGGCCAGTGCCTGCAATGCATATTTCATGCAGAAAATGGAGCGGCGTGAGAGCGGGAAAAAGTCTGCAGCGAAGGTGGAAAACGCTGGAAACGCGGCAAAGGAAGAAACGGCGGAAAGCGCAGGAAAAGCAGAAGATGTGAAGAAGGAGGAGCAGGCATGACAGCGGTTAACAACATCATCATCAATGGAATGAGCTTCGCCCTTCCGCTTTTTATCATGGCAATCGGCGGTATCTACTCCGAGAGGTCCGGCATCACGAACCTGGCACTTGAGGGCCTGCAGGGAATGGGTGCCTTCACGGGAGCTCTCGTGGCCTACTGCCTGATCCGCAGCATGGGAGGAACGTCACAGGTTCCTTATTATATGGCGATGCTCTTTGCAATGATCGGCGGTGCCGTGTATTCCATGCTGCACGCAGCACTCTGCATCAAGTTCAAGGCCAATCAGGTCATCAGCGGTGTCGTGGTGAACATTCTTGCCATGGCACTGACCTCATTCCTGACAAAGACCATTAACCGGAACGTCTTCGGGGCAGCTTCTGATAAGTTTGAGCTTGGCGTTTCCCAGAGAATTACGATCCCGGGACTGTCACAGATCCCGGTTCTGGGAGCATTCTTTACCAATGTATATCCGTTTGAATTTCTGATTCTTGTGATTGCGTTCATCGCGTGGTATGTGCTGTACCGGACCTCCTTCGGCCTCCGGCTTCGCGCGTGCGGCGACAATCCGGCAGCGGTGGATGCAGCGGGCGGAAACGTTGCGCGGATTCAGTTTATTGCCGTGATGGTCAGCGGAGCTCTGTCCGGACTTGCAGGTATCTGCTTTGCCTACTCGATTTCGGCGAAGTTCTCGAATGATATTTACATGGGATACGGATATCTTGCCATTGCTGGCTATATCTTCGGCAACTGGAATCTGCTGCCCTCTCTTGGGGCGTGCCTGATCTTCGGCTTTGCCAGATCCTTTGGCTATCAGATGGTTCAGATTCTCGGAATGCCGAGTGCGTACTCGGATCTCGTGATGATCCTGCCTTATGTGGTGACGCTGCTGCTTCTGATTTTCCTTTCGAAGCACAATCAGGCACCGAAGGCTCTCGGAGAAACCTACGACAAGTCCAGAAGGTGATGCGACAGGGAGAGCCCCTGACGGACAAGTCCGGAAGGTGACGGAAGCCGCAGGAACAGTTACGAGAAGCGGATTGAATGAGGCTTCTTAGTGTGTTAAAATCGTGACAGTGTGTATAAGGGATCATTGTGCCCGAATGCACGCTGTCACATTTTTTCTATAACGAAACCCGGATGGAAAAGGGCAGGGGAACGGGCCGGAAACGGCTTACGGAATGCTGAACGGATCTGATCGCGGATTTCATAGATGATAAGCACAGATGGATGGAGGTAATACAATGAGCGCATCGTTTGAAGACATCCTGGCACAGGTGAAGGAAATCCCCACCAAGAAGCTGTCGGTTGCGGCGGCACAGGACCTTCCGGTTATGGAAGCTGTTTTTGAGGCGAAGGAGAGAGGAATCGCAGAGCCGATTCTGGTCGGTGATGAGCCGAAGATCCGTGAGATTGCCGGACAGATCGGCTGGGATCTGGACAAGGACGGCATCCGCATCATCCATGAGCCGGATGTGGATCAGGCAGCACTGACCGCTGTCAAGCTGGTTCATGACAGGGAAGCGGATATGTATATGAAGGGCGCACTGGAGTCCAAGACCTTCCTTCGAAGCGTTCTGAACAAGGAAGTCGGACTTCGCACCGGCAAGATGCTCAGCCATGTCTGTGTTTTCGAAATTCAGGGCATTAAGCGTCTTCTGTTCCTGACAGACGTTGCCTTCTGTCCTTACCCGACGCTGGAGGACAAGGAGCAGATCATCAATTACGTGGTCAAGGTCTGCAATGCCTGCGGCGTTTACAATCCGAAGGTTGCTCCCCTTGCTGCCGTTGAGGTGGTCAATCCCAAGATGCCGGTTACCGTTGAGGCGGCCGAGCTCACCAAGTGGAATGAGGAAGGACGCATCAAGGACTGCATCGTGGACGGACCTCTTTCCATGGATCTCGCCATTGACCCGGAGGCTGCGAAGCACAAAGCAGGCGCAGAGAACCGCAAGATTGTCGGCGACGCCGATGTTCTTCTGTTCCCGGATATTCATGCCGGAAACCTTGTATACAAGACGATTGTTCATACCGTTCCGTTTAAGAATGCCTGCATTCTGATGGGAACGAAGGCTCCTGCGATTCTGACCTCCCGTTCGGATTCCAAGGAGACAAAGGTGAATTCCATCGCCGTTGCAGCCGTTGTTGCTCATCACCTCGGAGAAGGTTTCTGAGAAGAGCTTTGACTAAGGAAGGAGTCTGTTATGGCAATCAGAAGTCTGATTATTAATCCCGGTTCCACTTCTACAAAGATCGGTGTCTTTGAGGACGAGACACAGATTCTGGACAAGACGCTCCGCCATTCGACAGAGGAGATCGCGCAGTTTGCGACTATTTTTGCCCAGAAGGATTTCAGAAAGCAGATCATTCTCGATGCATTGAAGGAAGAGAACATTGATCCGAAGAGCTTTCAGGTCATCGTTGGCCGCGGCGGTCTGCTGAAGCCAATTCCGGGCGGCACCTATGCCGTAAACGATGCGCTTCTTGCAGATCTGAAGAATCCGCCGCAGGGCGAGCATGCTTCGAATCTTGGCGGAATTCTGGCCCGCGAGATCGGCGATGAGCTTGGCGTTCCGTCTTACATCGTAGATCCCGTCGTTGTGGATGAGATGGAGCCGGTTGCAAGAATTTCCGGTGTTCCGGAGATCAGCCGCGTTTCGATCTTCCATGCACTCAACCAGAAGGCAATGGCAAGACGCTATGCCAAGGAGGTCGGGAAGAAGTACACCGATCTGAATCTTATTGTCGTTCACATGGGCGGCGGCGTATCGGTCGGCGCACATGAGAAGGGCCGTGTTGTTGATGTATTCAACGCACTTGACGGAGACGGAGCATTCTCCCCGGAGCGCGCAGGAGGACTGCCGTCCGGAGCTCTGATCAAGATGTGCTATGAGAGCGGCCTTACGGAAGCGGAGATGAGAAAGAAGATCGTCGGAAACGGCGGCTTCAATGCATATCTTGGAACCAACGATGCACGCGACGTTGAGAAGCGTGTCAATGAGGGCGACAAGGAGGCAACTCTGATCCGTGATGCATTTGTTTATCAGATGTCCAAGAACATCGGTGCAATGGCAGCAGTTCTGTCCGGAAAGGTTGATGCGATCATCATGACCGGCGGCATTGCTTATGATAAGGCTATTACACAGATGATCAGCGACCGGGTATCCTTTATCGCGCCGGTGAAGCTTTATCCCGGCGAAGATGAGCTGCTTGCGCTGGCACAGGGAGCCCTCCGCGTCATGAACGGCGAAGAGGAAGCAAAGGCGTATTAATATGGCGCCGCGGACAGACCGCGGCAGGAGTTAGAATCTATGGCAAAAATTACCGATAAGATTTTCGGGACGCACAGTGAACGTGAGCTTCGCAGAATTGAGCCCACAATCCGAAAGATTGAGAGCCTGCGGCCGGATATGCAGGCGCTCTCTGATGAGGAGCTCCGCGGGAAAACAGTGGAATTCCGCAAGCGCCTGAGTGAAGGCGAGACTCTGGATGATCTTCTTCCGGAAGCCTTTGCGGCAGTCCGTGAGGGTGCGAAGAGAGCATTGAATATGGAGCCCTTCCGGGTTCAGCTGATCGGTGGTGTCGTTCTTCATCAGGGACGAATCGCGGAGATGAAGACCGGTGAAGGTAAGACTCTGGTAGGAACGCTGCCGGTTTATCTGAATGCACTGGAAGGCAAAGGCGTTCACGTTGTTACTGTCAATGACTATCTGGCGAAGCGCGACGCGGAGTGGATGGGACAGGTCTATACCTTCATGGGACTGACGGTAGGCGTTGTTCTGAATGGCATGAGCTCCGAGGAGAGACAGCAGGCCTATGGCTGCGATATCACCTATGTGACCAACAACGAGCTGGGCTTTGATTACCTGCGTGATAACATGGCGATCTACAAGAATCAGCTGGTTCTGCGCGGTCTGCATTATGCCATCATCGATGAGGTGGACTCCATCCTGATCGATGAAGCAAGAACGCCGCTGATCATTTCCGGACAGAGCGACAAATCCACCAGAATCTATGAGGCCTGTGACATCCTGGCGAAGCAGATGACCAGAGGCAAGGACGTGGAGGATCTCTCCAAGATCGATGCCATCATGGGAATCGAGCAGGAGGAGACCGGAGATTTTGTCGTTAATGAGAAGGATAAGATTGTCAATCTGACCGCACAGGGCATTGAGAAGACGGAGAAGTTTTTCCATCTTAAAAACCTGGCGGATCCGGAGAATCTGGAAATTCAGCACTGCATCATTCTGGCTCTTCGCGCCAACAATCTGATGCAGAAGGATCATGATTACATCGTCCGCGACGATGAGGTCATGATTGTCGATGAATTTACGGGCCGCGTGATGCCGGGACGCCGTTATTCGGACGGACTGCATCAGGCGATTGAGGCGAAGGAGCATGTGAAGGTCAAGCGCGAATCCAAGACGCTTGCCACCATCACGTTCCAGAACTTCTTCAATAAGTTCGACAAGAAGTGCGGTATGACCGGTACTGCTCTGACGGAGGAGCAGGAGTTCCGTGAGATCTACGGTATGGACGTTATCGTGATTCCGACCAACCGTCCGGTGCAGCGTATCGATCACAACGACGCGGTTTATAAGACAAAGAGAGAGAAGTTCAATGCCGTTGTCGAGTCCGTCAAGGAGGCGCATGCGAAGCAGCAGCCCGTCCTGGTCGGCACGATCACGATTGAGACGTCGGAGATGCTCTCCAGGATGCTGAGAAAGGAAGGCATTCCGCACAACGTACTGAATGCGAAAAACCATGAGCTGGAGGCACAGATCGTGGCACAGGCGGGCCAGCACGGTGCCGTTACGATTGCTACGAACATGGCAGGCCGTGGTACGGATATCAAGCTGGATGATGAAGCAAAGGCAGCAGGCGGCCTGAAGGTTGTCGGCACCGAGCGTCATGAGTCCAGACGTATCGACAATCAGCTCCGCGGACGTTCCGGACGTCAGGGAGATCCGGGTGAATCCCGTTTCTACATTTCCCTGGAGGACGATCTGATGCGCCTGTTCGGCTCCGAGCGGATGATCCGGATGTTCGAAGCACTGGGCGTACCGGAGGGACAGGAAATTTCACACAAGTCCCTGTCAAAGGCTGTGGAAAGCGCGCAGAAGAAGATCGAGACCAATAACTTCGGCATTCGTAAGAACCTGCTGGATTACGATCAGGTCATGAATGAGCAGCGTGAGATCATCTATGGTGAGCGCCGCGAGGTGCTGGACGGAAAGAGCATGCGGGATTCCATCTACAAGATGATTACCGGCATTGTGGAGCATTCCGTGGACATGGTGATCGGCGAGAACGCAGACTCCGACAGCTGGGAGCTTACCGAGCTCAATGACATCCTGCTTCCCATCATCCCGCTGGAGAAGGTGACAAGAGGACGCATCAACGACCTGTCACCGGACGGACTGAAGCAGCAGCTGAAGGAAGAGGCGGTCAAGCTCTACGAGGCAAAGGAAGCGGAGTTCCCTGAGCCGGAGGCGATCCGTGAGGTGGAGCGCGTCGTTCTTCTTCGCTCGGTGGATTCCCGCTGGATGAATCATATTGATGACATGGAGCAGCTGCGTCAGAGCATCGGACTTCAGGCCTATGGTCAGAGAGATCCGCTTGTCGAGTACAAGATGGCCGGCTATGACATGTTCAATGAGATGAGCCAGGGCATCATGGAGGATACAATCCGCACGCTGTTCCGCATCCGCGTGGAGCAGAAGGTAGAGCGCGAGCAGGTGGCGAAGGTGACCGGCACCAACAAGGATGCCGAGAGCGGTGTTCGTGAGCCGGTAAAGCGCGCGGAGAAGAAGATTTACCCCAATGATCCCTGCCCGTGTGGAAGCGGCAAGAAATACAAGAACTGCTGCGGCAGAGGACTGAACTGAGAAATCCGCAGAGGAATGCGGTAAGAGGATAAGAATATATGGTTGAACTTGACCAGATGAAAATCGAACTGCAGGGCCAGCAGGAGGCTTTGAAGGAAGGAATCGATTCCCTGAACATTCCGTTCAAGAAGCAGAGAATCGAAGAGCTTTCCCGTGAGATGGAGGCTCCGGATTTCTGGAGCGATGCCGACAAGGCCAATGCCAAGATGAAGAATCTAAAGGATCTGCAGAGAACGGTAGACGAAGCAGAGAATCTGGACCGTCAGTATCAGGACATCATGGACCTGATTGAGATGGCAAACGAGGACGGAGATGCGTCAGCGGTAGAGGATGTCCGGAATGAGCTGGATGATTTTGAAAATCATCTGGAGGAAATCCGCCTGTCCACGCTGCTGACAGGCCCCTATGATGAGAACAATGCCATTGTCTCCCTGAATGCGGGTGCCGGCGGCACCGAGTCCTGTGACTGGTGCTCCATGCTGTTCCGTATGTATTCCAGATGGGCAGATAAGAAGGGCTTTACCATGGATGTCATGAACCTGGTGGACGGCGATGAAGCCGGCATCAAATCCGTGGACTTCCAGATCAACGGAACCAATGCCTACGGCTTCCTTCGCTCGGAGCACGGCGTACACCGCCTTGTCCGGATCAGCCCGTTTAATGCGCAGGGCAAGAGACAGACATCGTTTGTCTCCTGTGAGGTGATGCCGGAGCTTGCACAGGACAATGATATCGAGATCAAGCCGGACGATATCCGGATCGATACCTATCGCTCCTCAGGTGCCGGCGGACAGCACATCAATAAGACGTCTTCGGCAATCCGAATCACGCACTTCCCGACCGGAATCGTGGTTACCTGCCAGAATGAGCGTTCCCAGTTCCAGAACAAGGATAAGGCATTTGAGATGCTGCGGGCGAAGCTCTTTCTTCTGAAGCAGCAGGAAGAGGAGGCCATGCGTGACGGCATCCGCGGCGACGTGAAGGATATCGCCTGGGGCTCCCAGATCCGTTCCTATGTCCTCCAGCCTTATACCATGGTAAAGGACACGAGAACGCAGGAGGAGACCTCGGATACCGATGGCGTTCTGAACGGTAATATTGACCGGTTTATCAACGCTTATCTGAAGATGCAGGCCAACAAGGGGCTGACACAGGAAGCGCAGTAATAAAGCACGTATTACAGAAAATAAAAAGCCTGCCCGAAGGGATGATTTGGAAATCCCTTCGGGCAGGCTTTTATTTTTACGGATTTACGTCGGATGCAGAACCGATGAATGACAGGATGAATTACAGATCGATGTGCTCGGTTCCGTCTGCGTGCTCAAATGCGGCGAGCTCCGGATGCTCCTTCTTCTCTTCCGTGTAGTTCTCGTAAGCGGGACGCTTGTGAGACTGCTCCGCCCAGATCTTATCTGCAACAGGAGCCCATTCCTTCGAGTAGGCATCGCACTTCTCACAGAGATGATCTACGCTCTCCGGAGACTCCAGGTTCGTCTGGTGAGCTCCGGTTGCCTCAACGATCTGGCGAAGAAGCTGCGGGTTCTCCAGCATCGGGCAGGGACGAAGGTGGTTGCGGTTGAACGGCTGACCCTCGTGATAAGCCATGAACAGCGGGCTCTGGAGCATCTCCAGAATGGTGTTGTCATGGATGTTGGTGTTGGAGAAGTGGATGAACACGCAAGGCTCCGCATCACCGTTGGAGTTGATGTGGAAGTAGTTGCGGCCGCCTGCAATACATCCGCCGACGAATTCACCGTCGTTCTGGAAGTCCATCGGATAGAAGCAGATATCGCTGTCCTTGCCGCGGACCTCACGGATTCTCTTGATCATGTATTCACGCTGCTCTACGGTAGGCATAAGCTCGGGAGCCGCATTGTTGCCAACCGGCATCAGATGGAAATAGAAGCCAAAGCGCGCACCCTTTTCCTCCAGCATGTGGAAGAAGTCATCGCTGGTGACTGCCTCAATGTTGGCTCTGGTGTAGCAGATCGAAGTACCGAATACAATGCCGTGCTTCTTCAGAAGATCCATGGCCTTCATAACAGCGGCATAATGCCCCTCGCCGCGGCGGGCATCGTTGGTGTCCGGTGTGCCCTCGATGGACAGCATGAAGGTGATGTTGCCAAGCTCCTTGACTCTCTCACACATTGCATCGGTGATCAGAGTGGAGTTGGAGTACAGGGCGAAGAAGCAGTCGTTATGCTTTTCCGCAAGACGGAAAATATCGTTCATGCGGACAGTCGGCTCACCGCCTGTCATCATGTACAGATATGCGCCGAGATCCTTACCCTCGGAGACAATCTTGTCCATATCCTCGAAGGAAAGATTGGACTTGTGGCCATAGGTTCCGGACCAGCAGCCTACGCAGTGCATGTTGCAGGCCATGGTGGGATCAAACAGAATCAGCCACGGGATGTTGCAGCCGTATTTCTCACGGTTTGCGCGGATGGTCTTGGTGCCGCGAAGGAAAGCCTCATAGCCGAGGTTTAAGAGCATCATCTTCGCATAGTGGGGATCGGTCTCGTCGATGATGCGGTTGATGTATTTGAACCAACGGTTGTTGGGATCCTTGATGGCAGCGCGGACAGCATCGAGCTTGTCGGCGGCAGCGCCCTTCCCATAAAACTTCGCCGCAATATCAACGATTTTCAGATAAGTCTCGGTGCGGTCATCCGAGTTCTTGATGGTTTTGAGAAGTCCGTCAATGAGAACGGACATTGCCTGACGCTCTGCCGCATGAGTCAGATTTTCAACTTTTCCTGCCATAACTTCCTCTCTCTTTCTCTTCTGAAACGGAAAACGAAGCATTTCCTTCTGAAACGGGAAACGCATGGTCATGTTCACCTTTTTTTCGAACCTTTGACTATTCTAATGCCTGCAAAGCCTGATTTCATCGGACAAAACGTTTCTTCTGTCCCATGCGGGCGCGGAAACTGCAGAAAAGAGATGACTGACGGATGCGACATAGAAGAATAATTTTCAGTGCGCTTTGCGAAAAATACGAAAAATATATATAATAAGAATATATGTGAGCTACATTGCAAAAATAGCCAGAAAACACGATTGTGGGGGACGAAAACCTTAAAGGAGGAAGCCGTGAACAGTGAACGTATCCGGATTTTAGCGCATATTTATCGGAATCACTATGAAGAGTGGGCGGACAGCGCCTATAATCCGTGCGGTCGTTTTGCGGCGGCTCTTGTGTGCAAAAGGTACTTTCATCCGGATGCAGAGGATCTGGCGGCAATGCTGGACCGGGCCTTCGGGCCGGCGGAGAGCTTTCTGGAAAAGGATGATGAGAAGCCTCTGCAGGGTCTTTCGTTTCTGTGCCGGAACGGGCATGAAGAGGAGGTGCGCCGCGCGTTCATCCTGCTTCTGGGAGAAGACGGCGGGAGCATCGATGACCGCATGGAGAAAATTCATGAATTTGCGGAAACCTGCAATCGCCTGCTGGAGGATACGGCACCGGATCGCTGGGAGCTTCGGCAAAGACTCTGGAGCGGCCTGGATTATCTGGCACTGATCCGGCCGGAGCAGGACTTCTTCTTCCGTGCACCGGAGGTGATTGCTTTTGCCGGATATATTGAGGCAGAGGAGGAGATCGGCTATGACCGCTTCCTGAATCTGGTGAATTATTACCGACTGGCCGAGGACACGGCGGCGGAGCTTGCCGGTGAGACCGAGCTTCGGAAGCTGGTTCGCAGAAGGCTGGAACAGTACGGGAAGGAGCATGCGCTCGAAGGCCTGGAGGATGTGGATTCCTATCTCCATCTTCTTGCCTTTGATCTGATCCGGGCCGTGTATGCGATGGACTGGTATTCGGAGAAATCGGCAAAGCGCAAATCGCGGATCAGCACGGTGGCACAAAGACGCATTGACAAGATGCAGAAGGCCGCAGCGCTTCTGGAAGAGAGAGAGACGGCCGCCATGCAGGCAGCGAAGCTGTCTCTGAAGGAGAAAAAGGAAGCGGTTCCCGAGCTGACCGGTCAGAAGGCGGTTCACAAATCCTTCGGAGAGGGCACCGTGGTTTCCCAGGACGGAAAATATCTGACGGTCAGCTTCGAGAAGGCACAGAAGAAATTCGCGCTGCCGGGCGCTCTGGTGAACGGTTATCTTTCCGTGACAGAGGAGGAAACTGTCCTTGCCGCCTGCAGAAGTCTGGCAGCGGTGCAGGAAAGCGCGCAGAAGGCGGAGAAGGAGCTGGAGGCTCTGGATGTTCAGCTGAAGATGTTGTTGACTTTGTAAGAAGAGCGCTATATCTTAATCGGTGACAAGAAAGCCGGCGTTCCTGTGAGAGAGCCGGCGGAATTATAACGCTAGGGGAGCGAAGGCTGAGAATCGGCTGCCGGGAGGCAGCCGGGACCCTTATTACTTGATCCGGACAATACCGGCGAAAGGAAGCAGCAACTTCTGCAGAGAGCAGAACCTTGAAGGTTTCGGAATTCTGAAGGTACCGGAATCTTGCAGGCTCCGAAATTCTGAGGGCATCAGGTTTTCTGCTGCAGAAGGCATGCGAACTCCCTCCTGCGTTTTTCTTATGAAGGAGGTTTTTTTATGTCACTTGCAGTTCTTACCGAAGATGGTGTGTATTCCCTCACCGGGGCCGGTTATACCGTACTGGTGCTTGTCATGCTGGCACTTCTTCTTGCCGCATGCTTCATCACGAAGGCAGACCAGAGAGGAAAAACAGGAACAAGACGTCTTGTTTTCTCCGCGATGGCGATTGCGCTTGCTTTTGTAACCAGCTTTATCAAGTTCCTGCATCTGCCGATGGGCGGCAGCATTACGCTGTTCTCCATGTTTTTCATCTGCCTCATCGGCTACTGGTACGGCCTTCGCGTTGGCCTCATGGCAGCAGTTGCTTACGGCATTCTGCAGATGGTTGTGGATCCGTACATCATCAGCGTTCCGCAGATGCTCTGCGACTATATTTTCGCTTTCGGGGCACTGGGACTTTCCGGTGTTTTCTCGAATGCAAAGCATGGCCTGGTCAAGGGATATCTGCTCGGCGTTGTCGGAAGATATGTTTTCAGCTTCCTGTCCGGTCTGATTTTCTTCGGTCAGTTCGCGCCGGAAGGCATGCATCCGGCTGTATACTCTGCATCCTATAATGGAATCTATATTTTCACGGAGGCGATTCTGACGATTATCATCATCAGCATTCCGGCGGTTTCCAAGGCTCTGACCAACGTCAAGAACCTGGCAACGCAGGAGTCGTAAAGGACAGGCTGTATGAGCTGTGCACAGATTGCTGTATGCGCTGTGCACAGATTCCGGAAAAATGACTGTTTCAAGCATTTGGAAGAGGAATCAGCGAGAAGTCTGCTTCGGGAGTTTTCCTGAAGCAGGCTTTTTTTGCTATACTGAATTGTTGAAAAGTATTCTGCCGCCGTTTCCGACCCTCCGGGCGTTTGGACATTGCGTATTTCCGGGCGTTTGGACATTGCGACCCTCCGGGCGTTTGAACATTGCGGCATTTTCGGATGCTTTGCGAACACATGAGAACAGAACAGGAGAAGGAAAATGGCATTTCAGAATATTTTGTTTGATCTGGATGGTACGCTTACGGAGTCGGGACCGGGAATTACAAGATCCGTGCAGTATGCGCTGCATCAGATGGGAATCGAGGAGCTGGATCTTCAAAAGCTCGAGCCGTTTGTCGGACCTCCGCTCAATCTTTCCTTCCGGGAGCGGTACGGCATGAACGAGGAGGAAACCGGGAGGGCAATTCACTATTTCCGTGAGAGTTACGACACGAAGGGCATCTATGAAAATAACGTCTACCCCGGCGTGCGGGAGCTTCTGCAGAAGCTCCATGAGCAGGGAAGCCGCCTCGCGATTGCGTCCTCCAAGCCGGAGCCGATGGTTCACAGGGTACTGGAGCACTTCGGAATTGCCGGGTATTTTGACGTAATTGTCGGCTCTCATGTCGAGGAAGAGCTCGACAACAAGATGGGTGCAGACAACAAGCTTCTGATGGTGAAAAAGGCGCTGCAGGGGCTTGGATTGACCGGAGAGCCGGAGACAGCGGAGGATCCGGAGCATGTGATGACCGGGAGGCCGGAGGCCTTGAGGCAGGATCGCAGGAAAGCATATGCCATGGTGGGCGATCGCTCTTTTGACATGAACGGTGCAAAGGCAAATCACGTGACCGCGGTGGGGGTCTCCTATGGCTATGGAAGCCGCAGAGAGCTGGAAGAAGCGGGCGCTGATTTTATTGCAGATACGGTTGAGGAGCTCGGCAGGATTCTGACGGCGTATGGAGACTGAAAGCGGGCTAAGACGGGACGGAGGCAGGACTTAGGCTGGTCGGAGCAGGACTCAGGCCGGTCGGAGCAGGACTCAGGCTGGTTGGAGCAGGACTCAGGCTGGTTGGAGCAGGACTTAGGCTGGTCGGAGCAGGACTCAGGCCGGGCTGAAGTCAGACTTCAGGCAGGACGGAGGAAGCGGATATGAATAGGAAAATGGCGGAGGCCGTTCTTCCGATGTTAATGTTTGTTGTGATTCGCGAGGTGCTGGGATCTCTTCTTGCCATCCTGCAGGCAGTCCTTCTGCAGCAGGCGGACGCAGGCGTTCTTGCCTTTGTCTCCGTGCACGATGCAGACCTCCGGGCTCTGTCAGGCGCAATATCGATGGCGGGAGCATTTGCATTGACGCTTTGGAATGCCCGCGGAGAAGTAAATCTTCAGAGTGGCTGCAGTGGTGAGCTGCTGCGGAGTGCCTGTGGTGATCGGATGCCTCAGGGTGCCTGTGGTGAGGCAATGTCCGGGGAAAGGTTTCGGGCAAGAGGAGATCAGCTGATCGCTGCGGCAGCAGGAATTCTGGCGGCCTCGGTGTTTCTTAATCTTTTTCTTGCCGGAGTGGGTGCGGTTCATGCAGATGCTGCGGCTGCTGACGCAAGCGCACAGGCAGGACTCGTCAGTCTCCCTCTTGGAATTCTGATTTACGGCGTCCTGAGTCCGCTGGCTGAGGAGACCGTTTTCCGCGGTATTACGCTGCAGCGCCTGTATCTTCTCTGTCATGAGAAAAAAAGCGGAAAAACAGCATTCCTGCTGGCAGCGGGCCTCTCCTCGTTATTGTTCGGTATTTATCACGGAAACCTTGTGCAGGGGCTGTATGCAGCCGCCATGGGCTTTCTTTTCTGCCTGTTTCTCGCGCTTGGCGGAAATCTTTTCCGTGTTATCGTTCTGCACGGAGGTGCGAATGTGATGACGCTTTTTCTTTCCCAGGCGGGGACCTTCCGCAGGGCTTCTGCGTCTGTGATGGCGGGCGCTTTTGGAATTGCTTTCTGCTGCGGAGGATATGTGCTATTCTCAAGGAAGCATAAGAACGAAGTGTAGAGTTGGATCAGCAGCTGCGGAGGGAATGGAAGCTGTAGATGTGGAAGAAATGACAGTTGTAGCTGCGGAGGGAATGCTAACGATAGCTGCGGAAAAAATGACAGCTGTAATTTCAGGAGAAATGGCATCAGGAAGAAGGTAAGCGGAATGCGGAATGAAGAGAATTGGGACACGGACGGATCGGAGCAGGATCCGGTGGACTGGAAGACCTGGGACCATGAGCCGGAGAATGATTGGGGCCGTGATCCGGAGACTTCCGGGGAGGATGACTGGAGCCGTGATCCGGAGACTTCCGGGAAGAATGACTGGAGCCGTGATCCGGAGACTGCCGGAGCAGATGACTGGGGGCATGATCCGGAGACTGCTGAGTGGGATAGCCGGGGCTGTGATCCGGAGACTTCCGAGCGGGATAGCCGGGGCTGTGATCAGGCACCGGACGAGAGCAATAATCGGAATCGGAAGCGGGCTCCGGAGAAGAAAAAGCGGCGCAGGTTTGGCTGGCTGATACCGGCCGTTCTGCTGGTGGTTTTTGTTTTCTCCTTTGCAAATTTCATGAGGGAGTTTCTGACCTATCAGCAGGCGAAAAATGAATACAAGGAGCTTGGGAAGTATATCGAGGTCATTCCGGAGGGAGAAGAAGCACCTTCGGATGCAGAAGTGGAAGAGAGCACCGCGGAAGCGCCGGAGGAAGATGAGAAGGAGCAATACCAGTATCCGAATCTTCAGATCGACTACGATGGTCTTACGGCAACAAACAGTGAATTTGTGGGTGTCATTTATATTCCGGTGCTGAACCTTACATATCCGATTGCCCAGTCAACAGGAAATGATAAGTATCTGCACACGACCTTTGAGGGAACGAGAAATGCATCCGGCTGTATTTTCCTGGATTGTGCGGCAAGCAAAGACTTCTCGGATTCGAACTCTTTTATCTTCGGGCACAACATGAAGAACGGGACGATGTTCGGAAGCCTGAAGCAGTTCCTGCAGAAGGAAGAGCTGTGCGATGAGGATCCTTATATTTATATTTATCAGAAGGATCAGGTGCTGGTATATCGTATTTTCGCTTATTATACGATTCCGGTCAGAGATGATGTATACGATGATTTTTCCGGAGACGACGGGTATGATGCCTATGTTGCGGATGCCGGAAAGCACTCCGTGTATCACTCGTCGAAAGAGGAAAAAATCGACTGGAGCATCCGGCCGAATCTGCTTACGCTGTCGACCTGTTATGCGACCGGCCATGTGAATAACTTCATCGTCCAGGCGGCCCTTGTGGAAAACGTAAAACAGTAGCTTTACAGAAAAGACTTCAGACGGAACAGGAAATCGGGGTGTCGGTTTCCTGTTTTTCTTTTCCGGATGCTGTCGGGGTGCCGGGAAGGAAATCATCCCCGCGAGAAAGTTTTGTCAAAACAGGATGAATTCGGTCGGCGGGAATCATCCCTGCGAGAAAATTATGCCAAAACAGGATGAATTCGGCCGGCGGGAATCATCCCTGGGGAGAAAGTTTTGTCAAAACAGGATGCATTCGGCTGGAGGAAATCATCCCGGGGAGAAAATTTTGTTAAAACAGGATGAATTCGGTCAGCGGAAATCATCCCTGCGAGAAAATTCCATCAGATCAGGATACATTTTGGCGGCGGAAATCATCCCTGCGAGAAAGTTTTATCAAATCAGGATGCATTCCGACGGAGGAAAAGCCTGGAACTGCGGGAATGCAAAGAAAACACAGGCAGCCTGGAACTGCGGGAATCCGTTGACATTTTAATTTCTGTCGAATTATAATTGTTTCAATCTATTACGCCGCATTTCTTTTGAAATTCAGAGGCTTTGGATGCGGACGATCACAGTACCCGCACCAGATGGTGCCGGATAGTACTTTCTTGTATTAATTCCGAAATTCTATTGTTTATCAAACACATCACATATATAACGACACCAGTAAGGAAGAAACAGATGAGAATGACAAAAGATATGTATGAGTCACTCCAGGTCAAGGATCTCAAGGAAATTGCGGCCAGCCGCGGACTGAGCCTTCCGGCACGAGTGAAGAAGGAAGACATCGTCGGGAAGCTGCTGGAGCTTGACCGCGCAGAGGATGAGAAGGTCCTGAAGGAGCGGGAAGCAGCCAGAGCACAGCGTGAGGGCACCGGCGAGAGGGAGCATTCTGCACCTGCAAGGCGGGGACGCAAGCCCGGAGCCCGTAAAGAGGAAGGCAGGGAAGGACGAAAGGAAAAGGAAGGCCCGGCATCGGAGAAAAGAAGAGCGGGCCGTCCCAGGAAGAAGGAAGCTTCAGAAGAAGCTGCGCAGACGGAATCGCCCGTACAGAGGCAGACTGCCGAATCGGGATCTGCAGCATCTTCTTATCAGGAGAGCACACAGGAGATGGCACCTGCTCAGGTACAGGAGACTGCAGCTTCCATGGAGAATCCGAACGCAGGACAGCAGCCGGCAGGACAGCAGCCGGCAGGACAGCAGTCGGCAGGACAGCAGCCGGCAGAGAGCGCGGCTGCAACTGCGGGAAATCCGGGGACGGTACGTGCAAACGCAAATTCAGAAGCGGTACGTTCGTCCGGAAATTCAGAGGCAGTTCGTGCAAACGCAAATTCAGAAGTGGTACGTCCGTCTGGAAATTCGGATGCAGCGCGTGCAGCCGGGAACCAGGCGTCTGAGCAGGGAAGACCGGATTTTTCTCCGTCGCAGGCGGTTGCAGGACGATATGCGCGGCGCGGACTTGTGCGTCCGGACCAGCAGATTGTGCATAAGAATGAACTGAACCGCGAGCTGGACAGCGGAGAGATGGCACATGGCATTCTGGAGGTGCTGGGAGATGGCTATGGCTTTATCCGTTCCAGCAACTATATGCCCGGTGACAATGATGTTTATGTTGCACCCAGCCAGATCCGCCGCTTCAATCTGAAGACCGGCGACATCGTGGAAGGAAATATCCGGATCCGCAGCCAGAACGAGAAATTCTCGGCTCTTCTGTTCGTGAAGTCAGTAAACGGAATTGACCCGGAGGAGTCCAAACGGCGGTATAACTTCGAGGATATGACGCCGATTTTCCCGGATGACCGCATCCGGCTGGAAAAGCCCGGAGCATCCATCGCAATGCGTGTGATGGATCTGATGTGCCCTGTCGGAAAGGGACAGCGCGGAATGATCGTGTCACCGCCGAAGGCCGGCAAAACCACTCTGATGAAAGAGGTTGCCAAGTCTGTCAAGGCCAATAATCCGGACATTCACCTCATTATCCTTCTGATTGATGAGCGTCCAGAGGAAGTCACGGATATTCGTGAGGCACTGGAGGGACCGAATGTGGAAGTGATCTATTCCACATTTGATGAGCTGCCGGAGCACCACAAGAGAGTTGCGGAGATGACCATCGAGCGTGCAAAGCGTCTGGTGGAGAGCAAGCGCGATGTCATGATTCTTCTGGATTCCATTACGAGACTGACGAGAGCCTACAACCTGACAGAGCCCTCCAGCGGAAGAACACTTTCCGGTGGTCTCGATCCGGTGGCACTGCATATGCCCAAGCGCTTTTTCGGAGCAGCCCGTAATATGCGCGAGGGAGGATCTCTTACCATTCTTGCTACGGCTTTGATTGAAACCGGCTCCAAGATGGACGATGTGGTTTATGAGGAATTCAAGGGAACCGGCAACATGGAAATGATCCTGAACCGTAAGCTCTCCGAGCGCAGAATTTTCCCTGCGGTGGATCTTGCGAAGTCCGGAACGCGCCGGGATGATCTGCTCCTTACTCCGGATGAGCAGGAGTGTGTGGCAACGATCCGAAAGGCATTCATCGGGGCCCGCGGTGAGGAAGCTACTGACAGTGTTCTGGATCTGTTCTATAAGACACGGACGAACGGCGAATTTGTCAACATGGTGAAGAAGCATATGTGGAGCTTCTGACAGCTGAAGATATGTTATCAGCGAAATAAAAAACACGATCGAGGGGCAAGGTATCAACACCTTGCCCCTCAAAGTTTATGCCTTAAAATGGCTTCACCAAAGCCTGTCACAATATGATAATGAGGAAACCGTGCGCAAAATGGTATCGGAACAAAAGAATATGAAAATCTCCACGGAGCTGATATTGAAATGCCCTGTCTGCAGCGCGCCGCCATTGCGAAACAATCCATTTGCATCAATACAGACATTGTCTGTGTGCTGGCTGTTTTGCAGGAGACGGAAAACGATGCGTAAACAAAGTAGTATTCCCCATTCTTCGAAAATTTATTTGGGAAGCACTGAAACAATCATAAAACATTCGAAATTTGCTACGAAACTACTTAAAAATGATTGACTTTCCGTTCTCCGGCGTTAAGATATTTCTGTAAGAAGGGGCGTTTCTCCCAAATGGGAAGAAAAGGGGTGACAGTCATGAGCAGGAAATTAGTAAGAACGATGATTACCGCACTTGTCACGGCATCATTATTGGTGCTGACCGCGTGTGGCAAGGCCGAGCAGGCTGCGGATACCGCTTCGCTTGATGATGGGGCGGTGACCAGACTGGAATCCGATGAGGGAGAGGAGCACTACATTGATGATAATGCGATCGCCCTTGCGGGGAAGGCTTCTACTTCAGCCGGAGTGACCATGGCACAGTCGGCACTGGCACTGATCAATCAGCAGAGAGCAGCACTTGGACTGGCAGCACTTGTCTGGAGCGACGGGCTAGCGAAGGATGCACAGGTTCGGGCACAGGAATGCGAGAAGAGCTTCTCCCACACGAGACCGAACGGAACGGACTGGTGGACCGTGGACAGCAATCTGATGTATGGTGAGAATCTTGCATACAATTATGCGGATGCGAACAGTGTTGTAAGTGCATGGATGGCATCGCCCACACATAAGGCCAACATCGTGAACGGTGAATTTACAACCGTTGGAATGGCTGCTTATCAGACTGCAGGAGGCATCTGGTACTGGGCACAGGAATTTGGTTATTGATGATTGATCGCATAAGAAGCGTAGAGATAAGGCTTCGGGGCGGAATCACAGAATACAATAGAAAAGCGAATGTCAGAGAGTAGCTGCCGGAAGGCGGCTGCTCTTTTTGTGATTATAACGAGGGGCATCTTGCCGTAATGATGGAACAAGGGTGGAAGCGATTGTGTTGTTTCCGCCCCTTGCTTTCAGATTCCAGCCTGAATTTCGGTCATTTTGAAGTTGCCTGATCGATTTGGGAGCTGTCGGGCTGTTCATTTCCTTCTTCGGTTGGGGGATTTCCTTCGGGTTGTTCATTGTTTTCCCCTGAGGGAGGATTGCCGCCAGGCTGCTGTCCGTTCCTTTCCTCGGAGGGAGGATTGTCCTCCGAACGTTTTCCCTCAAGCCTTTGGCCGTCAATTTTTTTGAAATCTCCAAGGCCCTTGGAGCCGCCTCTTCGTCCCATTCCGGTAGAAATGGATCCGGACTGTGCGGAGCTTGTTGTTTCCGTATCTTTGGAGGAAAGCGTGCAGCTTGCGCTTTCTGTGAGGTCCGGTGATGAGAAGATGATATAGGAGGCGTTGCATATAGCTTCCGCGGAATACAGTGTGGTCTGATCATCAGACAGGATGGAGAAGCTGCTTCCGTTTGTGAGAAGAGCGGTCTGGCGGAAACCACCGCCTTCGGAGGAGTCTCCGCTGAAGATGACGCAGGGCTGAGATGCTTCCAGATGGATCCCAATCCCGCTGCTTTCTCCGGCTGCCAGGACGGTTCCGCCGGAGATGGTCACCGTGCCGTCTGCATCCAGAGGCTCATTGTCTGCGGCGTTCGCGGTCCATACGGCGACGCTGCCTCCGGAAATGATCAGATCTCCGTTGGAATCAAAGCCATCTCCATTGCTGGTAGAAGCCGTGATGCTGCCGCCTGTGATGTTAATCTGAAAGTCCCCATTTGGTTGATCCGAGTCGGCTGCATTGATGCAGTCATCGGTCGATTGAAGATCGATATTTCCGGAGAAAATGTTGACAACCGTTCCCTCCAGTCCTTCATAGCAGGAGGCGATGGAGATCGAAGGGCCATCCGTTCCATCCGCGCCGATGTTCAGCTCGCCGTCACTGTGCAGAGCGTCGTCGCCTGCGGAGATTTCAAGCGTGCCGCTTTCCACATTCAAAATGGATTCGGCATTTACCGCATCGTTGACAGGGGCATCTATCGTAAGCGTAAGTTCGCGGATGGTGAGGGATGCATCGCCCTCTGTCTCGGTGGAGGCGCCGGACTTGATTCCGTTCTTGCCGTTTGCCTGGAGAATCAGTTCGCCGGTTCCGCAGAGAACTACCTGCGAGTCGTCCTTGCACTTGATGACAGCATTTTCCGATGTGGAATTGCTGCTTGCGTCGTTGCCGGACTCTGTTTCGGAATCATTGCCTTCGGCGTTATTGTTTTCCGTATTGGAATCCTCACTCCCGTCATTGTTGGCCTCCGTATCGGAGAGTGTGTTTACGGTTCCGGCAGCAGCTTCGATGGTGCCTTCGGTGCTCTTTGCGCAGATCAGCGGAGCGGCAGTCTGGGAGGAGAGAGTCAGGCCGTCCAGCGCAAGGACAACGCCGGTGGTGCCCTTTTGCACCTTCACGCTGCCGTCTTCGCAGCTGCCGGACAGAAGATAGGTACCTGCGGCAGTGATGGTAAGGGAGGTACCATCAATGGAAAGTCCCGAGTCGTCCGCTGCGGTGATGCCATCGTTGGAGAAGCGGATGCTGATGCCATCTTCTGCGGAATCCGCAGATGTTCCCGAAACAGCTGCTCCTGAAGCGGACGCATCGGAAGCACTGTCTTTGGCGTCGGAGGCAGCATCTGTTTTCGCTGAAGCGGATGCATCCTGAGATTCGGAAGCATTCTGAGAGGCTGATGCACCCTGCGATCCGGACATGGAGCAGCCGGTCAGCAGATTCAGAATCAGTGCAGCAGTCAGCGTCCGGGTGAGTACAGATGCGAATCTGCCGTTTATTTTCTTCATAAGTTCTTCACCTCCTGTCTGTCGTCTGCGGGAAGGCCGCTTGAAACTTCCAGATTGCCGTTTCGGCATCGCATGGAATCAAGCAGCTCCTTTTCAAGAGTGGTGTCTTTCAGTGTAACACGGTAGTGCAGGCTGTAGAGGCTTCCCATGTTCACGGTTTTGACATGAACGAGCTGGGAGGCGGTGGTGTAACGATCAAACAGATCGGTAAACAGATCTGCATAGTCAAGGTTCTCCGGGACGACGACCCGGATGTCACGGTCTGCGGGATCCAATCCGGGGGCTTTCTGCAGGAAGAAAATAAGGCAGGTTACAGCAGCTGCCAGAACGGCCAGAAGGACATAGCCCATGCCGCAGCAAAGGCCTGTGGTCATGGTAAGAAAGATTGCCATGATGTCCCGCGCGGTCCCGGGAACCGAGCGGAAGCGGACCAGACTGAAGGCGCCTGCAACCGCAACGCCGGCCCCCAGATTGCCGTTTACGAGAAGAATGACCAGCTGCACCAGAAAGGGGAGCACCGTCAGTGCCGAGGTCATTGTGCCCGGATCCTTGCTGATTTTCCGGTAAGCCAGAGAAATTCCAAAGCCAAGTGCGATGGAAACCGCACTGCTCAGAAGAAAAGCAGTCTCGGTGACTGTGGATGTATAAAGAGTAGCAAATATTCCGTCAAGCATATCGTTTCATCTCCATTTCTTTTGCGTGTTCATTGATCTTTGTGTGTGCATCGATCTCTGCGGGTCCATTGATCTTTGTGTGTGCATCGATCTTTGCGTGCTCATTGATCTTTGTGTGTGCATCGATCTCTGCGTGTCCATTCATCTTTGTGTGTGCATCGCTCTCTGTGTGTCCATTCATTTCTTTGCGCCAACGCGGATCCCGGCAGATTCGTTCATAGGCCCTTCCGTATTTCGAAAACGACACCGGGAAAATTCCGATCTCCGACAGTGCCTGCGCAAGCCATAAGGGCGTGGCATTGGATATTTTGACCTCCATCAGCGTCTGATCCGGAAGGAGAATGGCTTCTCCGAAGGCACCCTCCCGAAGATCGAGGCGGTCTGTCCGGAAGAGAATATCCTGATCCAGAGTCAGGCGAAGGGAGGGATCCGAGACCCCCTTGTACGAATCCCGTTCGTAGCTCAGGAACACCCTTGGGGCCAGGTTTTCATAAGAAGCCAGCATCCAGTCCAGCTCGTGGAGGATTTGCCGCGTCGTTCCGTCGCACATATCAGTGGAAGCAATCTGCTGCGTCATTCCGTTGCACGTATCTGTGGAAGCAATCTGCTGCCCGGACAGGAAGGAGACGGCTTCCTGATAAGGGAGGCTGATCCTTCGCTTGTAGACAATGCCCATTGCTTTCTTTTTGATTTCCGGAAAAACGGTTGAGGTGTTCTCCGGCGTTCCATAGCTGCGAAGGCGGAGCTTCTCTTTGTACATCGGCTTTTCCAGGGAACGCCGAACCATCCGGAAATCCGGAGTGTCGTAATACAGATTGGAAATGCTGCTGTGGGCGAAAGCATCCGGCTCCATGTGGGCCTCAAGGATGGGCAGGAGTGCGTTTCGTTTCTCACGGCTCAGCAGATATTTGATTTCCTTTCGCTTGAAGACAGCCTGATAGTTTTCCATGAGGGTACCTCCTTGTGTGCTTCTCCTTTGGGAGAATGGTACTCATTATCCACACGGTTCTGAAAAAGTGCTGAAAAGGATGGGGCAATCCTAAAAGTTGTGGGATTTAAAATCTCATCCGAGGATCGTTCCGAGAACGCGGGCCCTTGGCGATGCTGATTTCATCCCTGCGGATAAAAAATCTCTCTCAAGGATGATTCTTCTCGGCTGATTTCATCCCTGCGGATAAAAATTCTCTTTGAGGGATGATTCATCCCCACTGGTTTCATCCCTGCGGATAAAAATCCTCTCTCAGGGATGATTCATCCTCGCTGATTTCATCCCTGCGGATAAAAAATCTCTCTCAAGGATGATTCTTCTCGGCTGATTTCATCCCTGCGGATGAAAATTCTCTCTCAGGGATGAATCATCCCCGCTGATTTCATCCCTGCGGATAAAAATTCTCTCTCAGGGATGATTCATCTCGGCTGATTTCATCCCTGCGGATGAAAATTCTCTTCAAGGGATGATTCTTCTCGGCTGATTTCATCCCTGCGGAAAAAAATCCTCTTCGAGGGATGATTCATCCCCGCTGATTTCTTCCCCGCCAAAAGAATTTGTTTTCAGCGCGCGGCTCGAAATCAAATCTTTTCAGCTCTCTTTCAGAATTCTGCGTAAAATAGCATAATGAAGGGAAGAAGCCGGGAGGAAGAAGCCGGGAGGAAGAAGCCGGGGGGAAGAAGCCGGGAGGAAGAAGCCGGGAGGATGAGACCGGGAGGAGAGAGCTTTGAACATACTTATTGTGGAAGGCAGCTCTGGAGCTGGAGTCACTGGCATACGAGAAGAAGGTGGTGCTGGATACGAAGCTTCCAGAGTCCTGCATGCTCTGCAGCAGCGGGGAAGACCTCCTTCACATTGTCAGCAGCCTTCTGGAGAATGCGCTGAAGTATGAACCGGAAGGCGGCCGGGTCCTTCTTTCGCTTGTCTGCGAGAAGAAAAATGCCGTGCTCTCGGTTCAGAATTTCGGAAGCAGCATTGCGGAGCAGGATCTTCCGCATGTGTTTGACCGGTTCTATCGAAGCGACAAGAGCCGCGGGAGCAAGGACGGGAGCTTTGGACTGGGGCTTGCCATCACAAGGGAGATGACAGAGCGGCTCGGAGGGAAAATCACCGCCCGGAGCAGCCGGGAAGAGGGGACGATTTTCACCGTTTCGTTCCGCATCTGAAATACAGAGGAAACAACCGAACAATTCCGTCAGCAATTGGAAGATTTGAAAAGTGGTGCGCCGCCAGGCACCACAAAAACAAAAACGCGAGGCACAGCAGCCATCACCGGCTGCCGCGCTCCGCGTCTTTTTGTGAATGAGGTCAGACCTTGCTGGCCCTGTTGTATTGTGAATGAGGTCAGACCTTGCTGACCCTGTTGTATTCGGTTCAGATTCCGAAGTAGCGCTCTGCGTTGTAGCAGCTGATGCCCTGCACGATCTTCTTCAGGGAAGCCTCGTTGTTCGGATATTCGCCGTCCTCTACCCACTGACCGATCAGGTTGCACATGATGCGGCGGAAGTAGTCGTGACGGGTGTAGGAGAGGAAGGAGCGGGAATCTGTCAGCATTCCGACAAAATTGCCGAGAACGCCGAGATTGCCGAGCGACTTCATCTGTGCCTCCATGCCGTCTCTGGTATCCAGGAACCACCATGCGGCGCCGAGCTGCATCTTGCCGGGAACCTCATCGGACTGGAAGCAGCCAAGGCAGGTTGCAATCTGGTTGAGATCTGCTTCGTCCAGAGAGAAGACGATGCACTTGGGAAGCTCGCCGGTTTCCTCCAGGGCGGAGAAGAGCTCTGCCAGCTGGTTGTAGCAGGTGGACTTCGCGATCATGTCGTAGCCGGTATCCGGTCCGAGAAGACCGTACATCTTCTTGTTGTTGTTGCGCGTGCAGGAGAAATGGATCTCCATGACGATGTTCTCCTTGTGATACTTTCTCGCAAGGGCAAGGAGGACATAGGTCTGGTACTCATCCGCTTCCTCGCGGGTCAGCTTCTCGCCGGCCATCGCCTTTGCGAAGACACGGTCAGCCTCTGCCTCATCGCAGGGAGCGAAGGGAACGTAGTCAAGACCGTGATCGGTTGCGCGGCAGCCGTGAGCCTTGAAGAAATCAACACGCTCGTACAGTGCGCTGATGACATCGGAAATGTGATTCATGGGACGGCCAACGACCTCGGCAAGCTTGGCCATGTAGTCGGCGAAGCCCTCCTTCTGAATATTCACGGCCTTGTCGGGGCGGAAGGACGGGCAGACCTTGAAGCCAAGATCCGGGATCTGCGCAAGCTTCTCATGCCACTCCAGGGAATCGATCGGATCATCGGTGGTTCCGACGAACTCAACATTGGACTGACGAATGATGCCGCGAACAGTCAGGTTCGGGTCATTCTGAAGGAGCTCGGTTGTTTTGTCCCAGATTTCCTTTGCATTCTCGGGAGTCAGAGCCTCCTCGATGCCGAAATACTTCTTCAGCTCCAGATTGCTCCAGTGGTACATCGGATTGCCGATGGACATCTCAAGAGCCTTTGCAAAAGCAAGGAACTTCTCATAGGGCTCTGCATCGCCGGTTACGAGGTTCTCGGGAGTGCCGTTGCAGCGCATCACTCTCCACTTGTAGTGATCGCCGAAATACGTGCCGTCTGCGCCGCGGCCGCCGAGCCAGACCTCTGCGATGTTGTTGTAGCGGCGATCCTCATAGATCTCCTTCGGCGGGATGTGGCAGTGATAATCGATGATCGGAAGCTCCTCACAGTAATCATGAAACAGGTGCCTGGCTGTTTCATTGTGGAGCATGAAATCCTTGTCCATAAAAGCGTTCATTGTGCTCTGGTCCTTTCCGGCGGAAAACCCGCCCTGTCCTAATTGTAACCGCTTACATTTCAAATATAACAGTGCAGAAAATAATGTCAAGAATCAGAAATCCGTTGTGCCGCGTTTATCAGAAATCTGTTGTGCCGCGTTTGATGAGCTCGCAGCCAATGGTGAGCTTCTTCGGCTCCTCCCCGGAGCCTGCAAGAACGGCGAGCAGGTGCTGCACGACGGTTTTGCATAAGGTGTCGCAGTGATTATCGATGCTCGAAAGCTCCGGCTCGCAGCCAAGAGCCATCAGCGTGTTGTTGTAGCCGATGATGGAGAGCTCCTCCGGAATGCGAAGAGAGCGCGCCGCGGCATATTTTACCGCGCCGACCGCCACAATATCGGTGGTTGCGAGAATGGAATCGAATTCCTCGGAAACATCATTCAGCAGGACGCTCAGCACGCCATGGACGTGATTCGGAACATGCACAACCAGCCGGTCGTTGAAGGGAATTTCTTGGCGGGAAAGTGCTCTTCGGTAGCCCTCCAGCTTTTGCGCGGCGCTGAAGGTATCGGACTGCGTGAGGAAGAGAACTCTGCGGCGGCCGCTCGCGATCAGAGAAGACACCGCCTCGTCCACGGCCTTTTTGTCGTCGCTGACATAGCAGTAGATGTTGTCGCCCTTTACCGTACCGTTGACGATGAAAACAGGAACCTGAAGCGCGGCCTTCCGGATGTATTCGGTGTCCCGCCTGCTGCCTTCCCCGGCATAGTTCGAGCCGATCATAATCAGGGCATCGATGTGCTTGGAGAGAAGAAGCTGTACGTGGGCCGCCTTTTTCTCCTGTTCAAAGCCGCTGCAGGAGAGAATGCAGTCGTAGCCGAATTCCTGAAGCTCTTCCTCCAGATAAGAGACTGCACGCGACATGTACATGTCCGAAATGGTGGGAACGAGGATGCCGATGGTGTGCATCGTGTGCAGACCAAGTCCCTTTGCGAAAATATTCGGCGTATAGCTTTCCTCTTCGATGATGGAGAGAACCTTCTGCCGGGTTTTCTCGCTGACACGGTCGCTTCCGTTCATGACCCGGGAGACCGTGGCGATCGAAACGCCGGCAAGCTTTGCAATATCATATATGTTCATTGGATCTCCTGTTCCCTGACAAACTCCCTTCCATCCAGCGAAATGCCATCCTCCGCGCGGGCACGGCAATGGTCAAAGGTGACCTTCCCTGTGCGGCGAAGGAAAAAGCCTGCGGTCGGAATATCCTCCACGCCCTGCCGGATTCCCGGGCGGAAATCGTACTGGTTTTTGGGCCACTTCGTCCGGCTGCAGATCGTGACGTCGACATTCCGGAAGGTCAGATCCCGGATCTTGTCCGGATCATCCGCAGCAATCAGAACCCCGTTTTCCGAGCAGCAGGTGATGTTCTCAAAGCGCACCTCCGAAATACTGCCGGAGACGGTTTCGTCATCGCGATTCAGGGAGGTCACGGCGATCGGCTCCGCGGTTCCCCACCAGCAGTCCGCAAAGCGTCTTGTCTGAATCATGATATCCGAGAAAACAACATTCCGGACGTTTCCGGAATCCCGGATCTGGACGGAGATGCCGCGGTTGGAGCGGGAAATGATACAGTGATGCACGAGGACGTTTCGGAAATCGCCGACTCCCTCGGTGCCGATCTTGATGGCAGCGGAGGTGGAGATCAGTGTGCAGTCGCTGACGATGACGTTCTCGGTGGGGCCGTATTCCTGATTCCCCGCCGTAGTTTTCAGGCAGATGGTGTCATCTGCGCATTCCACGTGGCAGCCGAGGATGCGGACGTTGCTCGAGTGGTCGACGTCGATGCCGTCGGAGTTTGCGGTGTCCAGAGGATTCCGGATGCGCAGCTGAAAAACGCCGACGTCATTGCAGCCCGCAATGTGGAGCGTCCAGAAGGGCGCACCGGTCAGTGTGATGTCCCGGAAGACGCTGTGGTCACAGTGCTCTGCATAGATCATGGTAGGGCGCGGGTAGAAATCTCCTGTGACATAGTAAGGGCTGACGCGTCTGACAAAGGCCATATAGTTTCCGTCGATCGTGCCCTCTCCCGAAACGGAGATGTTCTCCGCATCCTTTGCGTAGAGGAAAACATAGGAGGGCTTTAGCGTGACCGGAGTTCCGACACGGTTTACGCCTTCGTCCTTTTTCTCTTTGTTCGGGCGAAAATAGGAATCCAGCTCCGAGGAGGCCTTCAGCACGGCTCCCTTTTCCAGATGCAGGTTGACATTGCTTCGGAGCGTCAGGGAAGAGGAGTAATAGGTATGACCGCCTTCCAGAAGAACGGTTCCGCCGCCGGCCGCATGGCAGTCGTCGATCGCGTGCTGGATGGCAGGCGCGTCATTGGTCTTCCCATCTCCTGCGGCACCGTATTTTGCTGCAGAGTAATATGAGCTGATAATCATGTGACAGACCCTCGCTTTTTATTATGTTATTTTCCAGGGGGTTCGATTGCTGCTTCCCCGGTTTGCGTTTTCCGTATTGCGATTCCGTTAAAGGTATTATAGAACAAAAGAATTATACAGTTTGCATGACAATTGTAAAACATAGTCGGTTCGGGTAGTATAAAATGATATATGCAGAGGAAATGGCAGAAAGAGGGGATTATGGAACACATTGATCAGTATATCAGAGCGATCCTTCCTGCGCTGAAGGATTCGATGCGGTTAAAGAGAACAGAGCTGTCCGAAATTGAGATTGCAGACGGGGATTACAGCTGCCCCGATCGTTTTTGTGCGGACGGGTTTACGTTCCGCAAATTCGAAACGGATGAGACCTGGGGCGGTGCGGACCGGCATTTCTGGTTTCGTGCAGAGGTTCCGGAGAATGCGGGGATTCCGGGGAAGCCGCTGTATCTGCTTGTCAGAACAGGGGCCGTGGACATCTGGGATACGGACAATCCGCAGATCATCGGCTTTCTGAACGGAAGGCGAACGGCCTCCATGGACATGAATCATCAGGACATGCTGCTTGAGGAGTGCTGCGGCGGGACGCCTGCGGAGGTGGCCTTCTATGCCTATTCCAATCAGGCGAGAAAGAGCCTTCATTTCTATCTGGAGGCCGTTGTACCGGATCCTGCGGTGCAGCAGCTTTACTATGATGTCAAGGTTCTGTTTGATGCCTGTGAGCTTCTTGCGGAGGGGGATCCGGAGAAAATTGCGGGAGAGCGGGCCATTTATGACGCGCTCTGCCTTCTGGATCTGCGCGATATCGGCTCTGCGGCATTCCGAAATTCGGTCGAACTGGCGGACAAGTCCCTTCGCGAGAATTATTACGATTCGAGAAAAGAGGCTCCGGTCACGGTCCACAGCATCGGATATACCCATATCGATGTTGCCTGGAAATGGCCGATCCGTCAGACAAGGCAGAAGGCGGTTCGAAGCTATCAGACGGTGCTGAATCTGATGAAGGAATATCCGGAGTACCGGTTTTCGGCAAGCACGCCGGAACTGTACGAGTTCGTTCGCGAGGATGCACCGGACCTTTTTGAGGAGATCCGGGAGAAAATTCAGGAGGGCCGCTGGGAGGCCGAGGGCGGCATGTGGCTTGAGCCCGACTGCAACCTGATCTCCGGGGAATCCATGGTCCGACAGTTTCTTTACGGAACCCGTTATTTTGAAGAGGTTCTGCATGCGGGGAAGCAGGAGGTGCTGTTCCTTCCGGATGTCTTCGGATACAGCGCTGCGCTTCCGCAGATTATGAGAGGCTTTGGCCTTTCGTACTTCATGACGACCAAGATGGGCTGGAACGATTCGGACAAATTCCCGTATGATACCTTCCTCTGGAGAGGTCTCGACGGATCACCGGTTCTGACACAGCTTGTGACAACCAGAGATTACGATCCTTCGGAGGGCCATGCCGGAATCCGCGACCGCGAAACTACCTACAACGGCCGTCAGAATCCGGATCAGCTGATGGGAACCTGGCAGAGGTATCAGCAGAAGAATCTGACGGCAGACCTTGTGACGCTGTACGGCTTCGGAGACGGAGGCGGCGGCCCGACCAGGGAGATGCTGGAGCAGAGCAGACGGATGGAGCATTCCATCGCCAGAGTGCCGCGGGTGCAGCAGAGCAGTCTGCGCGAATTCTTCCACCGGCTGGAGGAAGGAATGGACCGAAGGTTCCTTCCCGAATGGGACGGAGAGCTGTATCTGGAATACCACCGCGGAACGTATACGTCCCGGGCGGAAACAAAGCGCAATAACCGGAAGGCGGAGATCGGAATGCTGCAGACGGAATTTCTCTCTGTGCTGGCTCTTCTGGCAGGGAACGGCTTTGCCTATCCGAAGGCGCAGCTGGACCAGAGCTGGCTGCTCCTTCTTCGCAATCAGTTTCACGATATTCTGCCGGGCTCTTCCATTCATGAGGTTTATGAGCAGTCGGACCGCGAGTATGCGCAGATCATGGAATCCAACGAGAAGCTGAACGCGGCGGCACTTGCTGCGGTTCTGAAGAGAGCGGGCTGCGTGATAGAGAGCCGTGAGAATTCGCAGGAGCCTTTGGCGGGGGCTGCTGTTTTCAACATGAGCAGCTTTTCCGGAGAGGATGCGGCAGAGCTTTCCTTCGAGCTGAAGAGCGAGGCGCTCCGTCAGAAGACGAAGCAGAATACGTGGCTGTATCTTTTCCGGGATGTGCCCTGCAAGGGATATCGACTTCTGGGAGCAGGAGAAGAGAAAACAGCCGACGAGACGGCTGTCATCTCCGATTTCCGGAAGGATCCGCAGAGCGGGGAGCTCTCCTTCCGCACGGATTATTACGAGGTTTGTATGAACGAAGAGGGAGAGCTTCTTCGGCTGTATGACCGGCTTGCGGGCAGAGAGGTGATCGGCAGTGCTTTTCCGGAATGCCGGGAAGAAGCGGAGCACTGCGCCGGAAACCGGATTCTTGCTTATGAGGACCGGCCGGATAAGTATGAGAACTGGAATGTGGAGAGCTATTACCGGGAGAAATTCTGGGCGCTGGATCCGGCAGAGTCCTGCGAGCTTTCGGAGAACGGGCCGGTGCGCGCGGTGCTTCACATCCGGCGGCGTTTTATGGAATCCGTACTGGAGCAGGATGTGATTTTCTATCGTCATACGAAACGGATTGATTTCCGGACGCGGATGGAATGGAGACAGCATCAGCTTCTTGTGCGCGTGCAGTTCCCGGTGAAGGTATTTTCTTTCCGCGCGAATTTCGACATTCCGTTCGGAAATGTGGAGCGGCCGACAATGGAGAATACGTCGTGGGATCGTGCGCGGTTTGAGGTCTGTGCACACAGGTGGATGGATCTGAGCGACTCCGGCTATGGAGCTGCGCTTCTGAATGACTGCAGGTACGGCTGCAGCGTGCACCATAATGTGCTGAGCCTCAGTCTTCTTCGAAACGGCACGTATCCGGACCCGGATCCGGACACCGGCGTGCACGAATTTACCTATTCCCTGTATCCGCATGAGGGGGATTTCCGGAGCGGTCATGTGATCCGGGAGGCGAGCCGCCTGAATGAGCCGATGAAGGCGATTCCGCTTGCAGGGACGGCAGCGCCTGCAGGCCCCGTGGCTTTTGCAGGCGAGAGAGCAGGAAGCTATTCCTTTGTTCAGTCAGATTCCGAAGGCTTTGTTCTGGAGACGATCAAGCAGTCGGAGGACGGACAGGGAATCATCTGCCGCGGCTATGAGGCGTGGGGCAGGCAGCAGGAGGTGAGCCTTTGCTTTGCAGAGAATTTCCGCGTCTTCCGCGTCAGGATGGATGAAAGAGCGGATGAGAATCCGGACGGGGATTCGAAGGAGAGCAGCCATGAGCATCCCGGCCTTCCGCTTCCCGTAGAGGGTGGACGGGTGACGCTGTGCGTTCGTCCGTATGAAATCGTCACGTTATATCTGGAACGGCAGCAGGAGGGAAGAGAGCGTTGAACAAGATTTATGGAGCAGCATGTTATATTCCGGATTACCCAAGGCCCCAGTTTGTCCGGAAGGAGTGGATCAATCTGAACGGAGCATGGAGCTTTTGCTTCGATGACAACGGGGAAGGCGGGGCGGACTGGCCGGCCCTCGGACTTCCGGTGAACAGAGTCCGGGAAATCCAGGTTCCCTTTACCTATGAGACCGCTGCGAGCGGCATCGGGGACGAGACGGTGCATTCCTGCGTGTGGTATGAAAAGAGCTTCTCCATTGCGGGAAATTCTTCGAAGCAGGACGGCGGACGGAAAAACGGAATGGAAGATGCCCCGGAGCAGGACGGCGGACAGAAAAACGGAATGGAAGATGCTCCGGAGCAGGACGGCGGACGGAAGGTCGGAACGGACGGAAAGCGGCTGCTTCTTCATTTTGAGGGCAGTGATTTCGAGACTACGGTCTGGATCAACGGGAAGAAGACGGGAAGCCACAGGGGCGGCTATGAGCGGTTTTCCTTCGACATCACAGACAGCATCTGTGCCGGAGAAAATCGCATTGTCGTCTGCGTGAAGGATTCTCTTGGCCGGGAGCAGCCGCGCGGCAAGCAGCGCTGGATGAAGGAGAATTTTGCCTGCTGGTACGTGCAGACAACCGGAATCTGGAAGACGGTCTGGATGGAATGGGTGCCGGAGGCCTATCTGGAGCGGGTGAAGCTGACGCCGGATCTGCAGAGAAATGAAATCGAGGCGGAGGTCTCCCTGAACCTGGAGCATTTTCGGAGGAATGGCTGCGGGGCGGATGGAGGCTCAGCGGAAGCTGCCGGGACCTGCGGGGCAGATATGTCCTCTCTGGAGGTGGAGGCGGTCGTATTTTACCACGGTGAGCTGACGGCAAGAGCAAGGCTCCTGGCGCAGGAGCACCTTGTCTTCCGGATCGGACTGGACAAGCCGGATCCTGCGGATCAGTGGGGCGTGCACCTCTGGAGCCCGGACGCACCGAATTTATATGACATGGAGCTTCGGCTCCTTCGGAACGGGAAGGAGATTGACCGCGCGGATTCCTATTTCGGAATGAGAGAGGTGCAGATCAAGGATTCCCAGGTTCTTCTGAACGGCGCTCCGGTTTATCAGAAGCTGATTCTGGATCAGGGCTACTGGGAGGAAAGTCATCTGACTCCGCCCTCGGAGCAGGCACTGATCGAGGACATCGGCCGGATTCATGAGCTTGGCTACAATGGCCTTCGCAAGCATCAGAAGCTTGAGGATGAGCGCTTTCTGTACTGGTGTGATGTGAAGGGAATGCTTGTCTGGAGCGAGATGGCGGCCTTCTATTCGTATTCCGATGCGGCGGTGGAGCAGTTTACCCGCGAGTGGGCAGAGATTGTCCGGCAGAACTACAATCATCCGTCGATCATTACCTGGGTTCCTCTGAACGAATCCTGGGGGATCCCGAAGGTCAGGACCGATCGCACCCAGCAGTGCTTCACGGAAGCCATTTATTACCTGACGAAGAGCCTGGATCCCATGCGGCCCGTTGTGGTAAACGACGGATGGGAGCATACCGTATCGGACCTTCTTACCCTGCACGACTATGAGGCGTGGGGAGATGCGCTTGCGGACCGGTATCTGACCCGGAAGGAGGACATTCTTGCCGGAAGGCTGCCGCACTGCAAGGATCATTTTGCCCTGGCGGAGGGGTATTCCTACCGCGGCCAGCCGGTCCTCATCAGTGAGTACGGAGGAATTGCCTTTGCGGGAGCAGGAGAGGGCTGGGGCTACGGAGATATGGTGAAGGATGAGGAGGAATTCATCCGGCGTTTTGACTCTGTGACGTCTGCCATCAAGGCACTTCCGTATGTGTGCGGATATTGCTATACACAGGTTTCGGACGTGCAGCAGGAGATCAACGGACTCATGACCGCGGATCGGAAGTTCAAGGTGGATCCGTCCGCCATCCGGGAAATCAACAATCGGCCGTAAAGCATTCCGATCATCGCGGAAGGCGGTGTGTGGGAGGTCGATCAGCTTAAGAGAGTGTTCCAGGAGCCGGTTCTTGCGGCAGTTGTGGGAACCGCAATCACTAGGCCCCGTGACATCACAAAGCGCTTTGTACAGGCGCTCGGGGAATGCAGGGGGTAACGCATTCGGCAAAACCGCCTTCGAGGATTTTGCCACAGAGAGGTTACTATGAAAATAAGGGATATCAAGGGCATTGACCCGGAACTGATTCAGGAAATTGCTCCGGCTCTGGAGCGCGGAGCGGATACCGAAGCGTATGCGCTGACTGCAGAGCAGGGGATGGAGGTCGGCTATCGTTATACGAAGTCGGATGGAGTTCTGCATATGGCTTATGGAACGAAGCCGGATTTATGCCGGGCACTCCTTGCGGCGGCGGGCAGTACCGCGGCGGAAGGGAAGAGTGAGCGCTGGCTTTCCGAAATCGGCTATATGGCAGACTGCTCCAGAAATGCCGTGGCCAGAGTGGATACGTTGAAAAAACTGGTCAGACAGGCCGCGTTGATGGGATATCATTTCATCGGGCTGTATCTGGAGGATACCCTCGCGATTCCGGAGGAGCCGTATTTTGGCTACATGCGTGGAGCCTATACAAAGGAAGAGATTGCGGAGGTTGTCCGCTATGCAGCGCTCTTCGGCGTAGAGATTCGCCCGTATGTCGAGACGCTGGCACATCTCAATCAGATTACCAGGTATGAGCATTATCAGAAATTCATTGACACCGACGATATTCTCCTTGCCGGGGATGAGCGGACGTATGAGTTCCTCGATCATTACCTGAAGGCGGTGTCCGATGCGTTTCCTTCCCGCCGCGTGAACCTTGGAATGGACGAGGCCCACATGGTCGGACTTGGGAAGTATCTGGATGCGCACGGCTATCAGAACCGTGTGGAAATCATTCAGAAGCATCTGGAACGCGTCATGGAGATCTGCAGAAAATACGGTCTTCAGCCGCAGATGTGGAGCGATATGTTTTTCCGCCTTGCGTTTGGCGGTGAGTACTATGTGAAAGACAAGCCCATGGCTGAGAATGTAAAAATTCCGGAGGGTCTGGAGCTTGTTTACTGGGATTATTATTCGGCAGACGAAGAGCATTATGATGATATGCTCCGCCAGCATCGAAAGATGACAGACAAGGTGAGCTTTGCCGGGGGCGTATGGAAGTGGATCGGCTTTGCGCCGCACAATCGCTACAGCGCTGTGATCGGAAAGGCAGCCCTTTCTTCGTGCAGAAGAAACGGAATCACCTCCGTGGTGATGACCGGCTGGGGAGACAACGGCGGAGAAGCCAGCCAGTTCTCGATTCTGCCAGGATTGTTTGAGGATGCCAGGCTGGTCTATGAGGATAACCTGCCGGAAGCTGCATTTTACGCACTGACCGGAATCCGGGAAGAGGACTATATGAAGCTTGACCTCAGTAATCCTCTTTCGGCGCGCAAGGACCGCGTGAACAACGCAGGAAAGTTCCTTCTCTACAACGATGCTCTGCTTGGGATATTCGATCCGCTCGCACAGCAGCTGGCAAGCGGATATTACGAGGATGCGGCGAACCAGTTGTCAAATGGGTACTACGAGGATGCGGCGAACCAGCTGGAACAGGCGGTCAGGGACAGCAGCGGCAGCAGTCTCTGCTACGTTCTGAAGACGCAGGCCTCTCTGTGCAGGGTTTTGCAGGATAAGGCGAATCTTGGCATGGTCATCCGAACGGCGTATGACGCAGGAGACCGGGAAAAGCTCCGGGAAATTGCGGAGGAAGCGATCCCGCAGCTGCTGGGAAAGCTGGACCGGTTCTACCAGGATTTCCGGAAGCAGTGGATGAGTGAAAACAAGGCCTTTGGCTTTGAGGTGCAGTCGCTCCGGATCGGCGGGCTTCGTCAGCGGATTCTGGAGGTGCAGCAGCGCCTGGAAGAATATCTGTCGGGAGAGATTGCCGAAATTGACGAGCTGGAGAAGCCGGTTCTTCCGTTTGCGTACTGCGAAGGCGCAGACGTCACCACCCTTGACTATAACCAGTGGAATTACATTGTGACGACGGCTGTGATTGGATAATTCAAAGCACAGCGATTCCATGAAATCACCCGCAGCGGATGGCTCGTATGAGCTCATCTGCTGCGGGAATGGCATGCGATAAAGGATGTGAGACATGGCGGAAGGGGAAACGAAACGTCCGGAGGGGACAACGAAACGTCCGGAGGGGACAACGAAACATCCGGAAGAAGCAGCGAAGAGTTCGGAGGGGGCGGCGAAGCACCCGAAGGGGATAACGAAACATCCGGAAGGAAGAAGCTGGGAGCCGGATGCCGGGAACATGAAGATTCTCGGAAGAACACTTGTGCATACCGGAGAAAACACGGGCAGAAGAGCACGTTATCTTTGCTATTCCGGAAGTTATGTCGAGTTTACCTTCACGGGAAGAAGCTTATCCTGTGAGCTGATCTCGGATTATTGCGAAGATCAGACGGACGGCACGCAGTATCCCTGCTATATGGCGCTGTACCTGGATCATCAGCTGGTGCGGCGCTTTTCGCTTATGCCGGGAAGGCACATCTATCCGCTCCTTTCGGAGGGGGATGTCCGGACGATGGATGATCTGGGAGGGAATGACTCGGAGGAAGATCTCCGGACGATGGTGGTCCGTCTTGTGAAGGAATCCGAGGTGCAGTATGCATCCTCGGGAATTCTGGCCTTTTACACCGATGAGGAAGCAGAGATCCGGCCGACAGATAAAAAAGACCGGAAAATTGAGTTTATCGGAGATTCCATTACCTGCGGCTATGGAGTGCTTGGGGGACCGGAGGCTCCGTTCTCCACGGAAACCGAAAGTGCGGACGATGCCTTTGCAGTTCAGTGTGCAGGGGCACTGGATGCGGATTATCAGCTGGTTTCCTTCAGCGGAATCGGCGTGATTTCCAGGTATATAGAACCGGAGGAGAATGAGCCTTTGACGGATGTGCTGATGCCTGCCCTTTATCCGCATACTGACGCGGTGCTTGCAAAAAGGTATGGATGGAGGCCGGAGAGCTGGGATTTTTCAAGCTTTTGTCCGCAGGTTGTTGTCATCAATCTGGGAACCAATGATGACAGCTATACCAGAGGAATCCGGGAGAGGGAAGAGCGGTTTGAAGAGGAATACTGCGAGTTTGTAAGGAACATTCATCGCCGGAATCCCGGAGCGGAAATTGTCTGTACCTTCGGCGTGATGTCGCAAAGGCTCCTTCCCAGAGTGGAGGAAGCGGTGCAAAGGCTTTCAGAGAGCGGCGTTCCTGTTCGGATGCACCGCGAGGAGCCCATACTTCCCGGTGAAGTGACCGGATGTGACGGACACCCCTCTGCCCAAAGACAGCGCAAAATGGCAGAATCCCTGACCGAATTTCTTTTGCAGGAGATTTTCCGGGAAGATTTCGCAGAGGATGGCATGACAGAATACAGGCAGGAGTAAGCAGAAAGCTGGCAGAAGAAGGCAGGCGAAAGCAGAAGAAAGCGGAAAAAACAGGCGAAGGCAGAAGAAAACGGGAGAAGCGTTTTGAGTTACAGAGAATTTTTGGAACGGATCAATATGGCGCAGGAGGTCACAGACAAGCTTGTCCGGATGGCCGGGGAACGAGATGATAGTTTTGCTGCCGGTGAGCGGGCGTTTGGGGCGCTTTCCGGAATGCAGGGAAATGCGCTGAACAGGGAGTCGGAAGAGACTTTGAATCTACGGGCAAATGAACCGGAGCATGGCCTGGATGAGCTCTTTCAGCAGACGATGGCTGCATATGAAGCGAGGAAACAAGAGCCCTGGAACCGGATCAGCGAGGAAATTTATATCGAGACGATGAAGTGCTTCTCTCGCTTTGTGCGGGAGCACAAGGTGTCGTATGGCGTGTATGGGTTTGACCGCGGCTTCTGGACACCGCATCAGATTGAAGGAAAGCTGTTTCGCATCGGAGAGCTGGAATATCAGATCGATGATGAAGAGAAGGTGATCAGCATCCATATTCCGAGTGATGCAGATCTGTCCGATGACCGGGTGGATGCATCGTATGCAGAGCAGAAGCAGTTCTTTGCGGAGAATTTTCCGGAAACAGCGGGATGGCCCGGAATGTGTGAATCCTGGCTCCTTTCTCCAGCCTTGAAAGAACTTCTGCCGTCGGATTCCAGAATTCTTGCATTTGCTGCCCGCTTCGAAATTACACAGACAAATCCAGACGCGACGGATTATCTGGAGTGGGTATACAAGCTTGCCGCCGGGCAGCAGAAGTCTGCAGAGCTGGAAAATCTCCGGGAGGATACTTCTCTGCAGAGAAGGATGAAGGATTTTCTTCGCGCGGGCGGAAAGGTTGGAATCGCCTGGGGCATCTGGAAAGAGTCGTAGCATCCTGATTTGCAGGAAAAGTCTTGTAGGGATGATTTTCGGCTTGGAAATTCATCTCTATTTACATGATTCTTCTCACAGGGATGATTCCCGCCGGGAAAATTGATCCTGATATGCTGAAAAGCTCTTGTAGGGATGATTTCCAGCGGGGAAATGCATCCTGATTCAGTAGAATTGTCGTGCAGGGATGATTTTCAGTGGGGAGATTCATCCTGATTTGCGAAAAAGTTCTCACAGGGATGATTCCCGCCGGGAAAATTGATCCTGAATTGCAAAAAAGCTCTTGTAGGGATGATTTCCGTCGGGGAAATGCATCCTGATTCAGTAGAATTGTCGTGCAGGGATGATTTTCAGTGGGGAGATTCATCCTGATTTGCGAAAAAGTTCTCACAGGGATGATTCCCGCCGGGAAAATTGATCCTGAATTGCAGAAAAGCTCTTGTAGGGATGATTTCCGTCGGGGAAATGCATCCTGATATGATGAAAAGCTCTCACAGGGATGATTCCCGCCGGGGAAATGCATCCTGATATGATGAAAAGCTCTTGTAGGGATGATTTCCAGCGGGGAAATTGATCCTGATATGCAGAAAAGCTTTTGCAGGGATGATTTCCAGCGGGGAAATGCATCCTGATTTGGTTGGATTGCAGGAATCCAGAGAAAATCAGAGAAAAGCCCTATGAAATGTCCACCAAATAAGTATTAATATCCTTTCGGAATATGTGTTAATATCTTAGGTATTATGATATATCCGAGCGGCCGATACAATTTGAATTTTGATCTGTGTGCGGGGTTTCTGAACCTTTTTCTTCTGTTTACTTTTTTCAGGAAGAAAAATGTCCGGAATCTCCGTTCGCATCTTGTTGCGCTTATGACGCTGACGCTGATGCTTTCCGCGTTTGCCGAGTTTGCGACAGGAGCGTTTCGTAATGTCGGCAGCAGCAATCTTCTCCTTCTGGAGATTGTGACCTGTTTTTCTCATTTCTTTCATATTTCCGTGGAGTATCTGATGGCTCTTTATGTGCTCGAGCTGACCGGGCGGGCCTACAGTTTTACATGGAAGAAATATCTGATCTTTTCCATTCCCGAGATTGCGCTTGCAGTGACGACGGTACTTCCATGCATCCGCAGACTTCTCTATTCCTATGACGTTTCCGGAAATTATACAAGAGAAGACTTCTATTCTTTTTATGCGTTTGTAGCGAGCTGCTATGTTCTTTACAGCATGCTGCTTCTTCTTCGGTACCGGAAATCCATGGGAAAGGATTTCTGGTACATTCTGACCTGCTTCTATGCTTTTCTCGGCGGACTGATTCTGGAGCTGATCAATCCATATCTTCGTGCTTCCATTTTCATGCAGTCGCTCTTTATGACCGGGTGCCTTCTGATTCTTGAGAACAATGATGAAATGATGGATGCAGAAACCGGACTTTTCAGTGCGTATGCGCTGAAAAGGGATGCCGAGGTCCTGTTCGGAAATCGGACGTCTTCCTATGCCATTGCTGTGAAGCTGCAGCATTATCAGCATTACAGCATGATGCTCGGTATGGATACCACGAACCGGATCCTGAGAGAAATCGGCAGATGGCTGATGCGGTTTGAGGGTGCAAGAACGCATATTTACCGCACGGGAACCGGCGAGTTTGCACTGCTTCTCGGCGGTTGTACGGAGGAGGCTGCTTCTTCTGTGGCACAGCAGATTCTGAACAAGTTCTCCGGAGTCTGGGAGTTCCACACCATGAGGATGCCGATCTCCGTTCAGGTCTGGATGACGAAGGTGCCGGAGCAGATGAAGACGCAGGAGCAGCTGGGGATTTTCGTCGGGGCAGAATACAACGACCGGCTGCCGAAGGACCGGATCTATCTGGCGGATGAGCTGCGGGAAGAGGAACGCAGAATTTCCGTAGAAATGGCGGTCCGGAGGGCGTTGGAAAATCGTTCGCTGGAAGTTTATTATCAGCCGATTTATGATACAAAATGTGAAAAAATTCATTCGGCAGAGGCTTTGGTGCGCCTGAAGGATGAGGAGCTTGGGATGATTTCTCCGGAAGAATTTATTCCGGTGGCAGAGCAGACCGGAATGATTGCACAGATCGGAGATTTTGTCTTCCGGGAGGTGTGCAGATTCCTGTCCTCCGGAGCTCCGCAGCATGCAGGTCTTCAGTTTGTGGAGGTAAATCTGTCGACTGTCCAATGCATGGATACGCAGCTTCCAGAGCGCCTGTTTTCCATCGCGGAAGGCTATGGGGTCTCACCGTCGGAAATCAATCTGGAAATTACGGAATCTGCAATGGTATACTCCATGAACACCATGCGAAGTGTCATGGAGGAACTGACGAAGGACGGCTTTTCTTTTGCCTTGGATGATTTCGGAACCGGGCGGGCAAACCTGTCCTACCTTCAGAATTTCCCGTTCCGGATTATCAAGGTGGACAAGAGCTTTCTGTGGGCAGAAGGAGGGAGCGAGGACAATCATGTGATCTTCGAGAACATGCTCTCCCTCATCCGGGGACTTCGGCGCGAGGCAGTGGCAGAGGGCGTGGAAACGAAGGAGCAGCGTGATATGCTCATTTCGCACGGCGTCGAATATCTGCAGGGCTTCTACTACTCGAAGCCGGTGCCGGAGCAGGAATTCATGAAATATCTGGAAGAATTTGAGGCGGCAAAACAGCAGCAGTATCCGGAAGAATCTGAGGCGGCAAAACAGTAGCCTCTCCGGGAGGCCGGAATAAAAAGCGGCTTCGCAAATTTTGCCTCAGCGAGGGATAAAATGGCAAGACTGACATTCACGGGCGGGATTCACCCGTATTCCGGAAAGGACCTCTCGAAGGATCGGAAGATCCGGGAGGTATTTCCGTTTGAGGGGAAGATGTTTTTCCCGTTAAAACAGCACATTGGCGAGCCGGCGGTTCCTGTCGTGTCCCTGGGGGAATATGTCTGCTGCGGGCAGCTGATCGCACGGGCGGACGGGGAGCTGTCCGCAAACCTTCATTCCTCGGTGTCGGGGAGAGTGGTTGCGATGGAGGATGTGCCGGACATTTCGGGGAAGCCGGTTCCTTCCATTATTATTGAGAACGACGGGCAGTATGTGCCGTTTGCAAGGCGGCACGACATCGATCCTACGCGCATGACGAGGCAGGAAATCCTGACGGCGATCCGGGATGCGGGCATTGCAGGTCTTGGCGGCTCGGGACTTCCGACGGAATATAAGCTTCTGAATGCCAGCAGGACGACGATGAATACGATCATTGCCAACTGCGTGGAGTGTGAGCCCTATCTGACCGGTGACTACCGCCGGATTCTGGAGGATCCCTGGAAGGTCATTGACGGACTGGCCATTCTTCTTGGACTTTTCCCGAAGGCGAAGGGAATCATCGCCGTTTCCGAATCGAACCGCGAGGGGTTTCAGCTCCTTCGCGAGCTTCTGATCGACAATCCGAGAATTTATGTGCGGCGCTGCAAGGATAAGTATCCGCAGGGCTCGGAGAGACAGCTGATTCATGCGGTCACCGGAAGGAGCCTGAATGCGAGAATGCTTCCCTATGAGATCGGGTGTCTCGTGGTGAATGCCCAGACGCTTGCCGCAGTCAGTGACGCGGTGCTTCTCGGGGAGCCGCTGATCAAAAGAGTGATTACCGTATCCGGGCCTGCCGCCGCAGCTCCCTGCAATCTCCGGGTCCGCCTCGGAGAGACCTACCGGGATGTTCTGGAGCAGGCAGGAAATCTCGGACGCTTTTATAAAGAGGACAACACGCTTCTTCTTGCGGGAGGGCCCATCACCGGACATGCAATCCGGAATCTGGACGCCCCGGTCACCAAACTTTCCTCCGCCATTACCTGCCTTCCGAAGAGCGCTTCGGAGGAAAAAAAGGAAACACCCTGCATCCGGTGCCGGCGCTGTGTTCAGACCTGCCCCGAACAGCTTGTTCCGATGCAGCTTATCAAAGATGCAAGACTCCGGAATAAGCCTGCTTTTGCGGAGCATGCCGGAATGGAGTGCTGCGACTGCGGCTGCTGCAGCTATGTCTGCCCGGCGGGCATTGATCTTGCCGCAGAGATCGGCGCGATGAAGCGAGAATGTCTTCGCAACAGCGCGCTTGCAGGAGATTACGCAAGGAGGTATCAGATTTGAAGCAGGCAATATCCAAAGTCTTCGAAACCGCCCCCTATGTGCGATCCCGGATCACCACGGGCGACCTGATGTATTTTGTCGTGCTGGCACTTCTCCCGTGCGCGGGCATGGGAATTTACCGCTACGGATTTCATGCAGCTCTTCTGATCGGCATCTCGGTTGGCTGCGCCTTTATTCTGGAATTTCTCTGTGACCTGATCTGGAAGAAGCGGGCAGCGTCCGTGATGGACTACTCCTGCATTGTCACGGGACTTGTGTGCGGCCTGATTCTGCCGCCCGGTGCGCCGCTTTGGGCCGCTGCCGCACAGTCGGCGCTTGCCATCGTGGTGTTCAAGCATGCTTCCGGAGGACTGGGGCACAATCTTTTCAATCCGGCAATGGCGGCAAAATGTGTACTGCTCCTTGTATGCCGCAGCATGATGCTCGATCTGTCCTGTAAAAATTACGAGGGAGTTTCTCCCCTTGCACTTTTGCAGAGCGGGGAGACGCCGAATCTCCTGGAGATGCTGACCGGCAATGTCGCGGGCTATATCGGGACCGCATCGGCGCTTGCTGTTCTGGCGGGCGTTGTTATTTTGTTCCTTGCGGGAATCATAGATTTGACCGTACCTCTTGCGGCAATCCTGTCTTTTTCTGTATGCTATGTACTGATCGGCCGCTACGGCCTGTCTCCCTATACGCTGGCAATTCAGCTTGGCGGAGGAAGCTTTCTGTTTACAGCCTTTGTCATGGCAGAGGATTATACGACCTCACCGATCTCGTTTTCCGCGAGATGCTGGTACGGGCTGATCTTCGGAGTAGCCGTGTTCTGGGTGAGGAAGGCCGGTTTTTATGAGGACGCAGTGGTCTATGCGCTGCTTCTCGTGAATCTTCTGCGGCCCCTTCTGGATAAGAAGCTTGCGCCGAAGCCGTTCGGCTCATCGGCGAAGAAGTGGATCATCAAGGAGCCGAAGAAGAGGCGAAGACCTCAGAAAAGTGATGAGGTTCGCCCGGAGCTTACCAACGAATCCCTTGATCAGGCCTTCCTGCAGTTCCAGGAGCAGATTGAAAAGGAAGCAAGAGGTCTGGAGGCTGCCCGCTATACCGGAGATGACACGCTGCTCCGGGAGGCTCTTGCCGAGGCGGGAGAGGAGAAGCCGAAGGGATGAGAGCGTCCGAACCGGTAGAAAACCGGCAGGCAGAACCCGGAAGCGACGGCTCTGACGGGGTGACAGATTGAGTATCAGGTAATGAAGGTAATGGCATAACAAACCGCGGGATGGCCGCGGCAGAGGAGGAAGATTATGAGCATCATGTACCGCAGCACCAGAAGTGAGAGCGCACCGATTACGGCATCGCAGGCAATTCTGAAGGGCCTTTCGGATGACGGCGGACTGTTCGTTCCCACAGAGCTTCCGAAGCTGGATGTCTCTCTGGAGAAGCTCTCCGGAATGACCTACCGGGAGGTTGCCTATGAAGTCATGAAGCTGTTTCTTACCGATTATACGGAGGAAGAGCTGAAGGGCTGCATTGCCGCAGCGTATGACAGCAAGTTTGACACGTCGGCCATCGCTCCTCTCAGAAACGTAAACGGTGTGGAATACATGGAGCTTTTCCATGGCGCCACCATTGCCTTCAAGGACATGGCGCTCTCGATTCTGCCGCACCTGATGATCACGGCGGCGAAGAAGAACCATGAGGACAAGCAGATTGTCATTCTGACGGCCACCTCGGGTGACACCGGAAAGGCTGCGCTGGCAGGCTTTGCGGATGTTCCGGGCACGAAGATCATTGTTTTCTATCCGAAGGACGGCGTCTCCTCGATTCAGGAGCGTCAGATGGTGACGCAGAAGGGGGAAAACACCTGCGTTGTCGGAATCCGCGGCAACTTCGACGATGCCCAGAGCGGCGTCAAGAAGATCTTCACGGATCCCGCAGAGAAGGAGAAGCTTGCTGCAGCAGGCTACCAGTTCTCCTCCGCAAACTCCATCAACATCGGCCGCCTCGTTCCGCAGATTGCTTACTACGTCTGGGCTTACACGAGACTTCTCGGTGCCGCAGAGAATGAGAAGAAGGACATTTCGGTAAACGGCGGCGTTTCGGCAGCGGAAGCCGTTTCCGCGGGCGAAGCCGTGAATTTTGTCGTTCCCACCGGAAATTTCGGCAACATCCTTGCCGCCTACTATGCGAAGGAGCTCGGCGTTCCGGTTCACAGGCTGATCTGCGCCTCCAACTCCAACAAGGTGCTGTATGATTTCTTCCGGACCGGCGAGTATGACCGCAACCGCGAGTTCGTTCTGACCACCTCGCCGTCGATGGATATCCTGATTTCCTCCAATCTGGAGCGCCTGATCTACCACATCGCAGGCGACAGTGCCGAGGCGGATGCCGGCTTTATGAAGAAGCTTTCCGAGGAGGGAAAATATCAGATCACCGACGAGATGCGCAAAAGACTCGGCGATTTTGCTGGCGGCTATGCTGACGAGGAAGAGACTGCGGAGGAAATCCGGGAGCGCTACGAGAAGGACGGCTACGTCATCGATCCGCACACGGCAGTTGCCTCTGCGGTTTACGGAAAATATCGGAAGGAGAGCGGCGATGCGACCAGAACCGTGATCGTCTCCACAGCCTCTCCGTTCAAGTTCGAGACATCGGTCATGAAGGCGCTCGGAAAGCCCCACGAGCTTCCGGATCTGGAGCTTGCAGATGCACTTTCCGCAGTAAGCGGCGTGGCAGTTCCAAAGGCGGTTGCAGGACTTCGCGGCGCGGAAATCCGTCATAAGACGGTCTGCGACAAGGACGAAAAGGCTATGGCAGCCGAGGTGGAGAAATTCCTCGGCATCTGAAATTACGAAAGGAAATTTTCGGAAGGGGAATTTCCGGAGAAAAGACCTGAAGGAAATTTCAGGAGAGAAAAGACCGGAGAGTCGGAAAGAAAACAGGAAAGAAGGACAAAGAGAAATGGCAGAGAACAGATGCGTCGCCCGTCTTGCGGCGCTTCGCAGTGCGATGGAGAGAAACGGTGTGGACACCGTGATCATTCCTACCGCGGATTATCACAATTCGGAATATGTGGCAGACTGTTTCAAGGCAAGAGAGTACTACAGCGGCTTTACAGGCTCCGCAGGCATTCTCGCCGTGCGGGGAGAAGAAGCCGCGCTCTGGGCAGACGGACGTTATTTTATCCAGGCGGAGCATGAGCTTGCAGGAAGCGGCATCACCCTGATGAAAATGGGAGAGCCCGGCGTTCCGACGCTTCACGAATGGCTGAAGGCAGAGATGCCGGAGAATTCGCGGCTTGCCTTTGACGGCCGCTGCATCACCAAGGCAGAGGGGCAGGCACTCGCCGCTCTTCTTGGAGAGAAGAAGGTGGAGGTTTCTGCGGAAAAGGACCTTGCGGGAGAGACCTGGGAAAACCGCCCCGCACTTCCGAAGCACCCTGTTTTTCTCCTGGATGCGGAAAAATACGCGGGTGAGTCCGCCGAGTCGAAGCTGAAAAGACTTCGCGGGAAAATGGCGGAGAAGAATGTCACAGCCTATGTCAGCAGCAAGCTGGACGAGATCATGTGGCTCTTCAACATCCGCGGAAATGACGTGGAGTGCAACCCGGTGGCGCTGTCCTACGCCGTTGTGACGAAGGATAAGGCACTCCTGTACCTTCAGGACGAGGAGGTGACCGGGGAGCTGAAAGAATATGCAAAGGAAGCAGGCATCACGCTCCGCAGCTATGAGCGCTTCCTTGCGGACCTTCCGGAGCTGCCGCTTGGCGAGGAGGCTGCGGTTGTCTCAGCAGCAGGGACCACTGCCGCTGAGACGGTTTCTGCCGCTGAGACGGTTTCTGCCGCGGACGGGGAAAAGCCGGCTGCGGTCAGAGTCTGGATCGACCCGGATTACACAAGTTTTTCCGTGTACTGCGCTCTTCTGAAGAATCTGGATCGGACCATCTGTGAAGAGCTGAAGGCAGAGGGCGTTGATCTTGCGGCACTGCCCAAGGCGGCTGCAGATAAGATTCTTGCCTCCGAGGAAGCAAAACACTTCGTTGAGACGCCGAGCCCCGTGGACTTTATGAAGTCCATTCGCAATGAGACGGAGATTCGGAACTTCCGTGACATTTACGTGGAGGACAGCGCCGCGCTTACGAAGTTTATTTACTGGCTGAAAAAAAGCATGAAGGAGGGAACGCAGCTGACGGAGGGCTCCGCAGCCGCTTACCTGGATCAGCTGAGAGCCGGAATTTCCGATTATGTGGAGCTTTCCTTCCCGACGATTTCCGCGTACGGAAGCAACGCGGCCATGATGCACTACGAGCCCGGCGAGGACGGCGGAGCGGCGCTTTCCCCGGAGGGAATGCTTCTTGTGGATTCCGGCGGCCATTACCTTCGCGGGACAACGGATGTCACAAGAACGATGTCCCTCGGACCCGTGACGGACGAGATGCGCCGCAGTTATACGCTGACCGCAGTCTCACAGCTGCAGCTGATGGGCACGGTATTCCTCAAGGGCTGCAACGGCATTGCGCTCGACATCATGGCGAGAGAGCCCATGTGGGAGAACGGCATGGACTACAAGTGCGGCACCGGGCACGGAATCGGTTATCTTCTGAACGTGCACGAGGGCCCGCAGACCATCCGCTGGAGAGAACGTGAAAAAGCAGACTCCACGCCGCTTGAGGCCGGCATGGTGGTTTCGGACGAGCCCGGCGTTTACCGGGAGGGCGCGTACGGCATCCGGATCGAGACGATCCTCCTTTGCCGCGAATGGGGAACAACGCCGGATGGAACGTTCCTTTGCTTCGAGCCGCTCACCTTCGCACCGCTGGACCGCGACCTGATCGATCCGTCCGTCCTTACGCCGCACACAAGAAAGCTCCTGAACGACTATCACAGAAACGTTCTGGAGAAAATATCCCCTTACCTGAACGAGGAAGAGAAGCTCTGGCTTTCCGGTGAATGCGCAGAAATATGGAGCTGATTTCCGGGGCCTTTTTCTGACCCGCATAGGCCGTTTTCCGTGTCCACAGTTATGGGTACAGTATATTCCGGGCATATGCGGGTAACATACAGAAACACTTTTCCGGGGCCTTTTTGCATAGACAAAAAGACCCCGGATTGTTATACTTAGTCTTGCCTGGAAGCATTCTTCCTGTGCTATTTTGAACCTACAAATACTTTAAACGGGAGCTTCGTTTCGCATTATGGCTGTCGCGCCCCTGTCCTTACGGACAGAAGACCCCGGCTTGTCCGGCGTTCTCGGGATGGCAAAAGTAGCTGCTTCGGGCACCCACCTGGCTGAGGCTAGGAGTCAAAGTGCACAGGGCTTTCGGGTTTTTTCTTTCTCTGTTCGGATTTTTATCTTTTCTTATTTTTTTGTTCGTCGATCTTATTCCATTCGGTATTTATTTTCCGGTAATATCCAATCGCTGTTTTTTATTTGTTTCCGGTAATATTCAATCATTTTTGGCTCTTTCATTCATTTTCCCGGTGCTTTCTCGTTGAATTTCTCTCTGAATGCACTCTGCCTGTCTCGTAAGCCGGACAAGCTTTTTGAGGGACGCTTTTTGAGCGGCGGAAATCATCCTGATTTGCAAGAATACTTGTCCAGAGATGATTTCTTTCGATGGGATTCATCCTGATTAGCAGGAAATGTCCGGGAGGGATGATTTCCAACGAGGAAATGCATCCTGATTTACTGGAAAAGTCTGTGAGGGATGATTTCCAGCGGGGAGATTGATCCTGATTTGCTAAAAATGTCTGCGAGGGATGATTTCCAGCGGGGAGATTGATCCTGATTTGCTAGAAAAATCTGTGAGGGATGATTTCCGGCGGGGAGATTGATCCTGATTTGCTTAAAATTTCCAGGAGGGATGATTTCCAGCGGGGAAATGCATCCTGATTTGCAAGAATGTCTTTCCAGAGATGCATTAAGGAAAAAAGGCATCTTCAAACCAGTCCTGCCAGCACAAACAAAAAGAGAGCGCGGCTCTCTTTGGGGTTTGCCTGCTTCCAATTTCTCTTAAGAACATAGGATGTGATAATATGAGAGGAAGCATGGTATCCTGTTCTCTTTGTAACAGGAAATCGCACATGTTTGCAGCGTGCAGCGAAAATCGCACATGTTTGTAGATTGCAGCAGAAAACCAGGCTGTGCATGCTTGCGACGGAAAGCCATGCAGATCAATGATGGAAGAACAGAAGACATGGATCAGGAGGTTGCCTGACAACAAATGATGAGAGTACTGAATTTCTTAAGACAGCTTGCCATATATTTTTCCTACGGCCTTCTTTGCATCTTATCCGTGATTACGCTTTTTTTCAGCCTTGCAACGGTAATCCGGTTTCGGCAGTATGAGCAGAATGATCTGTTTGACATTGTGCGGGATCATGTGCCGCTGCTGCTTCTTTCCATGGCGGTCGTGCTGGTATTGATGCGAATTGTCCTGAAGTGGATGACCAGAGGCAGAAGCAGGAGCAGAAGCGAGAGCTGGACCAGGAGCGAGCAGGGGAAAAGTGGAGAGCGCCCGTCGTTTCCGTGGCCGATGCTCCTTGCAGCAGGGGGAATGTCTTTGTTTCTCGTGCTGGTGATCCGGGGAAATGCAACCAACGATGCTCTTCAGCTGGATGAGATCATGCAGGCTTTTTCCAGAGGAGATTACAGCTCACTGCAGGAGGGCGGCTATCTGTTCGTCTATCCGTTCCAGGTGACCTACGTCCTCATCGGTCAGGTGATTCAGGCGCTGTGCGGTCCGTCCAACTATCTGGTGTATCAGCTGCTGAACGTTGTTTCGATTCTTTGCAACCTTTATTTCCTGTATCAGATCACGTGGGAGCTGTTCCATGACAGGAGGGTCTGCGCGGTGATGCAGCTTCTGTCAATGGGCTGCTGGTTCTATTATGTCTTTGCAACCTTTATTTATGCGGACCTGTGGTCCTTTGCGGTGCAGAGTGCGGCATTTCTTCTGGAGATCCGATATCTGAACCGGAGAAGGCTTCGCGACATCATCGGGGCCGGGATCTGCATCGCTGCGGCAACGCTGCTGAAAACCAACTGCTACGTGGCGCTGATTGCCATGATCCTGATTCTTCTGATGGATGCGGTGAACGCAGCAGTGAGTGTAGCAGCCGGTACTGCAGCCTCTGGAAAATCTGCAGGAGCTCTGATCCTGCGTGCGGTGCTGCTTGGCGTCATGTTCGTTGTCCTTACCAAGGGCGCGCAGAGCGCTGTGAATTTTGGAACGGCAAGGGCAGCAGGAATTGAGAAAATGCCGGAAGGCGTTCCGTCTGCGGCCTATTTTGCCATGGGAATGGAGGAGACGGAGGGAAAATACGGCTGGTACAACGGCAGAAATGTCGGTCTTTTCCGGGATGCCGGCTATGACAGAGAGCAGACCGTTCTGGATGCCCGAGAGACCATGAAGGCATCGATTGGGGAATTCCAGAATTCCAAGCGGTATCTCATTCGCTTTTATGCGGGAAAATTCCTGTCGCAGTGGGGGGATCCCACCTGTGTCTCCATGAGGGAGATGGAGGAGACGAGACGGCATACGGGAGAGCTTCCGAAGCTAGTGGATTCTCTTATTTTCGGAACGGGAAGCCGGATTCTTCAGTGGGGGATGAATGTGACGCACTCTCTGATCTATCTGGGACTCACTGTTTATCTGCTCAGCGCCACAGGGGCTGCGCTCCGAAAAAAGCAAAAGCTCAGAATGCCGGCACAGAACGGCCAACAGACACAGAACGGCCAACAGACACAGAACGGCCAACAGGCACAGAACGGCCAACAGGCGCAGAACGGCCAACAGGGACAGAACGGCCAACAGGTGCAAAAGCAGGGACAGCACCTTCGCACCGTATCCGAGCCGGAAATTCTGCTGGTTCTCTTTCTCGTCGGCGGGATGCTGTTCCACCAGATCTGGGAGGCCTCCGGAAGATACACCATGCGGTATTACCTGACGATGCTGCCCCTCGCGGCATGGGGGATCTGCCGCCTGATCGGGGGAAAGCAGCAGGAGACCTGAAAAGACTTGAAACAGGCTGAAACGATCTGAGAAAAATCTGAAATGGTCTGAGCAAAACAGAGGAGGCCTGAGATATTTTGCAAGGTCTGAGAGGAATATATTAGCAATAACTCGATAAAGGATTCTGGACAGGGGGATGAAATGCTGGATCCGACAGGACGTTATTACAACATATTTATGGGCTGCATCATGGGAGGCGCATTCGGAGATGCGCTCGGTTTTCCCGTGGAGTTTATGCAGCTTTCTGAGATCGTGGAGCACTATGGACGCCAGGGAATCGTAAAGCCGCAGTTCGGGCCGAATCAGAAGGCTCTTGTCAGCGATGACACGCAGATGATTCTGTTCGGGATGGATGGGCTGACCGAGGGAATCCGGCTTCGCAGAAGCGGGGCTGCGGATGCGGACGCCGAGATTTTTCTGGACCTGGCCTATCTGGATTGGTATGCGACGCAGCAGTCCAGAATCCGCTATACCCACCCTTTTACGGCAATTTACACGGATCACCGCCTGAAGGCGCAGCGCGCACCGGGAAAAACATGCATGAGCGCTTTGGCACAGCAGTTCATTGCGGCGCAGGGAACCGGAGAGGAATACAATGTGCAAAAACGCGGAACGATGGAGAAGCCTTTCAATGCCAGCAAGGGGTGCGGCTCGGTGATGCGGGCAGCTCCGATCGGGCTGATGCTGAACGAGGAAACCCAGAATCTCCGGAGAGAAAATGTCGCACTTGCGGCAGCCCGCGCTGCTGCGCTTACGCACGGGCACCCCTTCGCCTGGCTGTCCTCGGCGCTTCTTGCCGAGATGATTCACCGGATGCTTTACCGGCGGCCTGCGGATCCGACTCTGGAGCGCCTTGCCGCCAATGCGGTCTACCAGGTGGAGCAGCAGTTCCGCGGCTTAAAGGATCTCCCGGAGTTCATCGCGCTTATGGAAAAGGCCATGGAGCTTGCCGCAACGCCTTCGATCACCACAGGAAAAAGCCTCTCCCGGCTTGGGAAAGGGGAGACCTGCGAATCGGTGCTCGCCATGAGCCTCTATCTGACCCTTCGCTATCAGAACGATTATTTTACGGCGATCCACGCCGCCGTCAATCAGAACGGCGACTCCGACACAGCAGGCTCCGTCACCGGAAATCTTCTCGGAGCCTGGCTTGGATATGAAGCCATCAGCTATCAGCTGGACTGCGTCTACGGCATGCAGGATTTCCTGGGACAGCACCTGGAAATGCACGACCTGATCCTGGACACCGTGCGAAGAGCCTGGCACACCGCAATTCTCGGGGATCATTGAAGATCTTTACTGCAGTACCGCAATTCCTTGCGAGAATTGCGGTATGGACACAAGAGAGAAACTTCGATACTATCATAGGTAATTGCATATTTCATCCAGTCTGTGAATGCCGCATCGGGAATCGTATGCGGTCCCGTCTGTTTTCTGTTCTGAATTCACATCCCATGAAGCTTATGCAAGAAAAACCCATTCATTTGTATAGGCAGAAGCTTCGCACGAGACAGGCAAAATAACTTCGGAGGAGAAACATCGAAGACAGAAGGAAAATCGTCAGAAGGCTTCTGCACCAGAAAGAGGAGGCTGACGATGAGTATCGCAGACACGGTGACAAAGCAATATCTTCAGGACAATGAAGTATTCTCGGATGTGTTTAACTATCAGCTGTTCGATGGAGAGCAGGTCATACATCCCGAAGATCTGACAGAGCTGGATCCTTCCGAGATGCTGGTTCTGTCCGGAAGAAGCACCAAGGGAAAACAAAGTAAACCGAGGACAAGGAATCTTTTCCGTGATCTGATGAAAAACACGGTAATCCGCAGAGATCAGCATGCTGTATATCGTCTGAATCTTGGAACGGAATTGCAGACAAACGTGCATTATGCCATGCCGGTGAGAAATCAGATGTACGATGCGATCGATTACTATGATCAGATTGAGCAAACGGCAAAGAGGCACCGAAGAGAAAATAATCCTCCTGCGAGCTCATCGGGAGAATTTCTGTCCGGTTTTCGAAAAGAAGACAAACTGACTCCTGTTTTCACCCTGACGATTTATTTCGGCTCAGATCCATGGGACGGTCCCTTGTGCCTGCATGATATGATGGAACTGAGAGATCCCAGAATGAAACAGCACATTCAGAACTATCGGGTGAATCTGATCGAACCGTCAACACTGAGTAAAGACGAGCTGCAGAAGTTTCAGACAAGCTTTCGGGAAGTCATGGGCTACATCAAGTATTCCAAAAATGCAGATGAACTGCTGGCTTTCACAAAAGACAATCCGCGCATGCTGCTGGAGGTCCGTGCAGCCCGTGTGATCGGAACGATGACAGGAACGAATATTTCATATGAAGAAGCGAAGGAGGGCAGGATAGATATGTGCAAAGCAATCGAAGATTTGATGCGTACCAGCGAAGAGCAGGGGCATATAGAAGGTCATATAGAAGGAAAAAGAGACGGCCGAAACGAAGAACGCGCGAAGATCCTGGCCTCTCTGGTACAACTGGTCAAGGAAGGACGCATGCGTGCAGAGGATGTGGCGGAGACCCTTGAGGTGCCGCTGGAAGAAGTCCTTGCTGCAGCCGGGGCCCGCGAGGCGAAGACGCCGGAATAGGCAAGCATCCTGATCATGCATTCGTGGCCTCGCGGGATGCAATTCAGCGTCGGGATGCATCCTGAATTGCAGAAAATGCCTGGGAGGAATGATTTCCAGCGGAGAAATGCATCCTGATTAGCAAGAAAGTCCTGTCAGGGATGATTTCCAGTGGAGAAATGCATCCTGATTAGCAGGAAATGTCATGCAGGGATGATTCCCAGCGATGAAATGCATCCTGATTAGCAAGAAAGTCCTGTCAGGGATGATTTCCAGTGGGGAAATGCATCCTGGTTAGCAGGAAATGTCTTGCAGGGATGATTTCCGGCGGAGAAATGCATCCTGATTAGCAAGAAAGTCCTGTCAGGGATGATTTCCAGTGGAGAAAATCATCCTGATTAGCAGAAAATGTCTTGCAGGGATGATTTCCAGCGGAGAAATGCATCCTGATTAGCAGGAAAGTCCTGTCAGGGATGATTTCCTGCCCGGAAATTCATCCTGATTCGACAGAATAGCTTATCAGGGATGCATTTCAACGGAGGGCTGTGTCCCCTGAATTCTAAATTTCATGAAGCATTGCAAATTCATCAGAAGGAGGGCGATCCCTGAGTTAGCAGATCAGGGACGCCCTCTTTCTGCAAAATTGTCAAACCAGCACCTGTCTATACTGTAAAATCACCAAATCAGAACCTTCATTTTCTGTAAATTTACCAGTGGATTTGCAAAACAACCACTCCGCCACTCCTGACGAAAATGCGAAAGAACACAATTTGCACATGGGAAATTAAGCGAATCGCTGATTTGAAAAGCATACTGTACAACAGACACACCAAAATAAATGACCGGTGGTAGAATATTTACTATATGTTAGCTTAGTCGTAGTATGCACTTCTGCCGATTATCGGAAAATTATCAGAAGCAAACCAGATCAGCAGAACGTCACATAAATCTGTGTGGAATACATAGGGGGAAATTATGAAAAATCGTGCATTCCGGAAATTTGTCGCTTCGATTGGTGTGGCTGCTATGGTCATGTCAACTGCAACAAATGCGATGTCGCCTGCAGTCACCAGGGCGGAAAGCGCACAGGAACTGGAAGGGCAGCAAAATGATTCGCAGGAGCAGGGCGGACAGGAGGATCCTGTCGCACAGTCTTCTGACGATACGAACGGCGCACCCTTCGCAGACGCAGAACCGATGGCAGTAAGCTCGGAAGATTCGCAGGATTCACAGGAAGCTGCGGGACCTTCGGAGTCTTCTGATTCAAATGGAGAGAACGGCACGGAAGGTTCTTCCGGTGAGAATACGAATGCCTCCGCAGGCAGCACGTCCACCGATGCTTCCGGCGCAGGATCACAGGACGCCACCGGAACCATGAGCGGAGCCACGAACGGCACCGTCGGAACCACGAATAGCACCATCACCGGAACCACAAATGACACCGCTGGAACCATAAACGGCGCCACCGACACCTTCGCCAATGGCACCTCCACGGATGCCTCCGCCGGCACGACTACAGGGGAAAACAGCGAAGCCTCCGGCGATAGCGCAGAAGCTTCGACAAAGGAAATCACCTCTGTCATTACAGAAGACATAGACCTCGGCACCTACTTTGCCGGGGACGCTCCTGCATACGCGCAGCTCGAGCTTCCGGACGAGATCGAAGTCAAGGTAGATGAGGAGAAGCAAACCGTCACCGTTACCTGGAACGGCGAAGAGACCTACCACCCGGATCAGGCGGGCACCTATATTTTCTCTTCGGAGCTCGACAAGGAATGGAACAAGGACGAGAACGGAAACGCCCGCTACCAGCTCGCAGAGAAGGTGGAGCTTCCCAAGGCCTCTGTCCACGTAGAAAAGAAGGCAGAGAGCACGGAAGACAGCAAGGCCGAAGTCAAATCCGACAATAAGACGGAAAATAAGACCGACGCCAAATTGGACATCAAGGAAGACAACAAGACCGACGCTAAGGCGGACAACAAGTCCGAAGGCAAAACAGAAGAAAAGTCCGACAACAAGTCTGAGGTGACCACGAAGCCGGAAACCACAAAGGAAACTACGAAGGATACCTCAAAAGAAAACACAAAGGAAACCTCGAAGAAGGACAGCGCCTCCAAGGACAAAACCAAAGACGAAACCAAGAACGAAACCAAGGGCGAAGCCAAAAACGAAGCCAAAGAAGAAAACAAAACCGACACCAAGGACGAGACGGCAAAGGCTGACCAGAAGAAAGTTACAAATGCCGCATCTCTGAAGGCTGTTTACGTCGCTGAGGACGGAACCATTCTCTGCGGCACCGTCGGCCTGATCGGCGATTCCTTCACCATCTCCGACAAAGCAAAGAGCTTCAACGGCTATGAGCTGAAGACGGTCACCCTGGGCGAGGAAGAACTCCCGCAGGACACTGCTTTTACCAGAAACACCAGCACCACAGAAACAAAGGAAGAAATTCGCACAGAAGCTTCCTATACATATACCATGGATGGAGCAGAGCATGAGATTGCCGCAGGCGATACCGCGACGATCACGTTTACCTATGCCCAGAAGGAAGAAGTCACTCCGGAAATCGCTTCCATTGAAGTGACCGGCGAAGCCGTTGACACCACCGGCGCTGCCATCCAGGGAGACTATGCTTTCCCTCTCGCGGTCGGAACCAATGACCTCTCGAAGACGGCACCCTACATCCAGGGCTACGAATACCAGTACGCCGAAATCGGCACAGACAAAATTACCTCCATCGACAAGGAAGTCCTCGAAGCCGGCAAGTACGCCTACTATGTGGACGGCGAGCTTCTGAAGGAAAACACGAAGATCACCTATGTCTATCAGGAAGACGAAGACTACACGGAGCAGTTGACCGGAACCTGCGGAAATCTCACGGTCACTGTCTCTGCGAAAAAAGACGCGAAGATTCCGGAAGGAACGATCGTCAGAGTTTCTCCCATCGAGTCTGCCCGCATGTCTCAGATCATGGCGAAAATCAGCGAGACCCTCGGTCAGGATCCGGACAATGTGATCGGCGTTCTCTATGACATCTCCCTCGACAAGGACGGCGAAGAAATTCAGCCCAGAGAGTCTGTCCATGTCACCATGAAATTCGATGGCGGCATTCCGTGGAACGTACCCGAAGGAAAACAAATTACAGACACGGCGATCGTGCACCTGCACGGCGGCGTGGCAGATGTCGTGACCAAAGATACCGAAAATGCGGAGTTCGAGACGGAAGGGTTCTCGGTCTATGCAATGGTGGCAACGTATGAGGGAGAAACAGGAACGCCGGTTCATTCGGGGACAGAGGATCTGGCCAATCTGGTGACATCTGCAGATTTGTATTTGGAAGGAAACGACAATCCTGTTTCTGGAGAATGGAAGGTAAAAGCTAATACAGACTATAAGATTCGGCTCAGCTTTGCAGAAGAGGATAACAACAATGGCAAACAGTTCAGCTCCTCTGGAAATCTGTATTATCAGTTGCCGGTTGGTGTCAATATTACTAAGGCGCAAACGGGACCCGGATCAATTTCAGTAGAAGACAAAGACGGTCGATTTAGTCTTCCCTATACCTATGAAATTGGTACGGATGGGAAAATCACGATTACTCTTGATAAAAAGAATGCAAACTATACCAGATTCCTCGCCTGTGGCAATGCATCCCTGTATATCGATTTCTCTGCACAGTTTAGGCAGACAGAAACTGGCATAATCAGCTTTGGAACAGTTCCTAAGACGGTGACGGTCGATAATAATGCTTCTCTTACGGTTGAGAAGACAGGAAATTATAATCCGGCAACCAATAAGATGGAGTATACCGTCACAGTAACCTCATCCGGATATAACACAAATGTTGAAGTGACCGATACGATGACCGGTTCTCTTCTTACGTTTGATGGGATTAACTCGATCTCGGCAAGCTCATCCAGAACAAAAGATAACAGCCTTGAGAAAATGACAAGAGAGTCACAAGGCAACAATGGATTCAAGGTTGTGATTCCATCAATGAAGGATGGAGAAACGGTGACGCTTACCTATACTGCATCGGTAAATCTTTCTGAACTTCAGGCAGATAAGGATGGAAATACGAAAGAAGAAACTGGAAATACGGTGTCGGCTAAGTCGGATCAGGATACAGAACCGAAGACACAAGAGTTTCATCATGCTGTCTCGGCATATACATCCATTGAGAAAAACGTTGATACAGCGGTTGGTAATGTAATATCGGAAACAACGAAAGACGGGCAAACCAAATATTATCGTATTATTCCATGGAAGATTGAATATAACAAAAATCGTTATGTATCTGTCGCAGGAAATAAGATTATTGATGAGATCAAAACGACCGGTCCGCACATGGAATATACCGGGGATGGGCTTAAGGTTGACGTAACAAAGGAAGATGGAACGAATGAAACGAGAACAATTCCTTGGAATAATTTGACGGCATATAATGCTCAGAGCGGTTGGACATATACGATCCCTGCAGGGGACACTGGGAAGTATTCCTATACAATCACCTATAACACCAAGGTGGATGTAACGGATATTATTACAAATGAAAAAGTACAGAATGAAGCAAAAGATGACAAGGGCCACACCAGTGGACCCAAGGAGACTACGGTAGGACCGCGGGATGAAAATAAGGCGAAGCTGACGAAGACTGGTGTTGTAAATGGAGATCAGGCGGACTGGACAATTACCATCAAGGTTCCGGCGAGCGGACTTACAAAGGCAGAACTGATTGATGAGATTCCCTCTATTTGGAAAGATGGAAACCTGATTAAGGATCAGTATAATAATGATCTGTCTGTTTCCGGAGCTCCGAAAGGAACCACATATCAGATCACTCTTCTCGACAAGGATGGTAAAACGACCAGTAATGCACAAGAGGTTGCAAAAATAAAAGTTGTTTTTTATCAGGATGAGAAAAAAACAACACTGGGAATTGCTGGAAACGGAACATCATTGACAGATGTTACGGTGACCTTGTCGACAAAATTTAATCCTAAGTGGCCATCTGATACAGAATATCAAAGACAGCATACTAACAAAGTAAATCTTGATACGTTGCATGATGAAGCTACGGTTTCCCCAAGCCAAAAGAAAATTACCAAAAGTGTTGTTGAGCAACCTGCGAAGATTACATTAAAAAATGGCAAGGAGGTATGGGCATACCAGTTCTTTGTTGAATTTGAAGGTGTAACGGGAGATACACTTTCCTTTGCGGATACTTTTGATACTACTTATCTGAAATTGTTGCGGTATTCCGATGATCCTTCTAATTACCAGTATAAAGATGCAAATAGAATATATATAGAAGAAAATGAATTTTGGAAATGGCCTTATTTGGCTCAGGATAACCAAGATCAAACATACTTTACAACCACAGAAAATGGCTTCTCATTTTCTTATTCTGGCTTGCCACACGACGCTGAGAAAAATCCTAAAAACAAGTTCAAAGTTGGATATATTTTATATATAGATCCAGATAAGGTATCTGACTTAAATCAAATTACAGCGCTGAATAAGGGAGAATATTCTTTTACGAATACCGCAATCAGTGACGGCTTTGGCAGCACCAATACTTCGTTTAAATACAGCCATGCTACGTTGACCAAAGAAAATACGGTTACGTATGAGCCGGATGCAACCAATCCAACATCTGCAACTGCACATTTCACTATTGGGGCTAATAAGGAAGGCTTTAAAATCAATGGTGGGAATGATTTGACATTGACAGATACGCTGGGAGACAACCTTTCACTCATTTATTCTACGATAAGTGTCATTCCGGAAGGGGCACTTGTAAAACGGCAGACGCAGGGGAGAACCATCACATTTACCATTAAAGATGAGACTCCAGTCACGATTACTTATGATGCAAAAATCATCAAAATGACTGGAAATAGCTCGGATAAGGTTTCGTTCTCCAATACTGCAAGCCTGCAGGGAGAAAGTGTAACATGTAAAGGAGAAGCAACTTATAAATCAGCGACAGGAGGAACAGCGAAGAATTACAGTATCAAACTGATCAAGGTAGACAGCCAAAATGAAGCGACCACATTAAGCGGCGCAGTTTTTGGCTTGTATGAAGATGCGGATGCCACGAAGCCGGTGCAGAATACAACACTAAATCCTGTTACGAATGCGACATTTACAACGAATGATAAGGGAATAGCAGTCATCGCTGGAGACAACCATGCCTTTGGTTGGACATTGGTGGCAGGGAGAACCTACTATGTCAAAGAGCTTACTGCGCCTGCAGGTTATGTGCTGGATTCTACGATATATCAGTTCAGTATTTCAGCAACGGATCAGCCGGATTATGATCAATATATTTATTACAATGGCGACGAGCTGAGAATTAGGAATACACCGGCACCTGAAACAACAAGCATCAGTGTCACGAAGGCGTGGGACGATGCGAACAATCAGGACGGAAAGAGACCTGAAAGTGTGCAGGTGCAGCTGAAAG
>ERZ1026880.59-NODE-59-length-63399-cov-110.360713_pt1 | contig 63399 bp, 90 predicted proteins | sample MGYA00380170_ERZ1026880 | MGnify/ENA primary metagenome ERZ1026880 (study PRJEB33269, sample SAMEA4719806) | human gut metagenome | biome: human-associated habitat; feature: organic feature; material: feces | place: Cameroon | collected 2013-10 ...
ATTTATAGGTATGTACCGATGGCTTAGTCGGGAATTTACGACTGTGGAGTGTACAAGAACTTGTGAGTAGTGCGTCACTTGCGACCACCAAAGCATACACGATGAAGCAGTAACTACAAATCGTGAGATTGTAGCGAATCATCTAGCATATACATTTGTATATGTTTTTAGTAGCAGAAATAGCATGAACAAAGTAATTTTGATCGGCCGATTAGTGAAAGACCCGGACATACGGACCGGAACTAACAACATAACCATTGCCAGATACGCTCTTGCAGTAGAAAGACAGTATCGTAAAGACAACGAGCGGAAAGCAGATTTCATAAATTGTGTTGCCCTTGGTAAAAATGGAGAGTTTGCTGAAAAATACCTGCATAAGGGAATGAAAATTGCAGTTATCGGCAGCTGGCAGACCGGAAACTATACGGACACTGATGGAAAGAAGATTTACACAAATGACTGTCTGGTAGAAACACATGAGTTTGTGGAAAGTAAGGGTAGAAGCAACCAGTCCGAAAACATCGGCGCAGTTCCACCGTCAGCACCGGCAAGTGACACATTTGTTGAACCGGCTTACGATCCGGATTTACCGTTTAGCTAAGGAGTGATTATATGAAACCGATTTTAGAAAAAAGATTCAACTACAAAGGTCATCCATGCGTAGTTTTATTCATGCCCGGAGCATACAGATGCGGATATGTTGGAATCCCAAAAGTACATAAGTTAGCCAAGCATGGGGCTGATTTAGATTCAATCAGCTGTCATGGCGGAATCACCTATTCTGAATCTAAGCTGCATTGCTGTGATGATGAGGATACATGGTGGATTGGATTCGACTGTACACATTTCGGTGACGGATACGACATTGAAACTGCAAAGCAGTATTTTGGAGATGATCCAGACTTCAAAATGAGCTTTTCGATAATGAAAGACCTGTGGGAAAGTACAAATGAAGAGCTCAAGTTCCAGTCGTTAAAAGACGTGCAGGACGGATGTAAAAGAATCGTAGACCAGCTTGAAAGGATGTAGCTTCGGTTGGATTACAAGAAATTCAGACAGGCGAAAGCCATTGAAGCTAGCAATAAGAAGAAACTTCTGAAAGTAAATCCGAAACTGGATGAAGGAACCGGGATATATATACTCTGGCGTACCGAAACCCATGGATATATCGGGCAGTCAGTAAAACTTCTTACTAGACTGGCACAACACATGTCAGGATACGAACAGCATATTGACCGTTCCATGAAAGCACATGGGCTGTATTCGGAAGAGAATAAAGGTGGTTACAAGATTGATTTCTTTCACTGCCCGGCATCGCAGCTTGATGAAAAAGAACGAGAATACATCCAGAAAGCCATTGATGCCGGATGGATTGTGAAAAACAAGACTGGCGGTGGACAGGATGAAGGAAAAGAAAAGATTGCTGATTACCGACCGGCAAAAGGATATCGTGATGGTATCCAACAAGGCAAGAAAACTCTGGCTCGTGATTTATCGCACATCATTGACACTCATTTGCAAGTCACCCTGAAGCCAGAAAAGCAAAACAACAAAACTTCAATCAAAGCTTTCGAGAAATTTAAAGAAATGCTTGATGAAAGGAACTATGAGAAATGACTATACGTGAAATAAAGAGCAGAAAACATAAGGAATACAAACAGAATCGTAAAGATATTTATTGTTTCATCGTAAAATACGAAAAGCACAAAGGTGAGATGCCGCAGGTCAAAACGATAGCTGAAGAATTGGGCTTAAGCACCAGCGCAGTGCAGCGACATTTGTGCCAGCTTGCGGATGATGGACTGATCGAATTTTCGGGGAGCGGTTCTCACAGAAAATACCGGTTGGTAAGAAAGCGTGAACGATGAAGCTTTACGATCTGTACACCTTAGATGGGACGTTCGTGGATACTCTTACCCGGAAAGAAGCTGTTGAAAGGTTTAATCTTTCCGGGTGGGACTTCAAATCAAAAATAGATTACAGAGAACCTATCAATGGTGAATATTACCTGGATGATTCGGAAGACGATATCACTGTTAGAAAGCACAAGGACAAAGATATGCTTGCACAGTTTGATTTACTCACATCGAAGTTGAGAAAAATATTAAAAGTGGAGGGAAAATAATGGCAGAGAATTGTAATGAATGTAGTATCGCATGGATACGTGGAAGTGATTATGCCGAAGTATCGGCGTACAACGGAAGTACTTTAAAGAATCGAACACTTAAACTGAAAGAAGAAAATCCAGAAGATGTGAAGGTTATCGCAATTAACAAAGATGGCTCGATTTTCGCTCATGTTCCGAGAAAATACGTGCCAAATTTACGAGCCCCGAGAAAACTGACAGAAGAGCAGAGGGCAGAGCTGGTTGAACGAGGAAAGAACATGTCAAAATGGAAAGTAACTGATGTAGAAGAAACGCCAGATTTCGACTTTGACGATGAGGATGAAGAAATCCTCGATGGCGAAGATAAAATCGGATTTTAGGAGAAAAAATGAGGATAGATGTTCAGATGAGAAATAATACTATAACGGTTCAAGGATTGAGAGCGTATCTGGCAGAAAGATACGGAATCCGCAAAGGGAATCGTATCAGGTATACAGATCGCGGAGAAGAAAAAGTAGAACACATTTATGAGGTCGATGAGATTTATCCACATTGTGTGCTCCTGCGGGACATTTTCGACAACACAAGGATTTGTCCGTGTTACGGAAAATTAAGAATGATGTTGAATGGGATTGAATAAGAATCTGGTTAAGAAAATGGGAGTTTAAAATGAAATTTATAGATTTTTTCGCAGGAATCGGAGGATTTCGTAGGGGAATGGAATTAGCAGGGCATGAATGCGTTGGTTTTTGCGAATTCGATAAATTTGCTACTGCGAGTTATATCTCAATGCACTTACTGACAGAAGAGCAGCGAAAGATATTGGAAGATATTCCTATCAAAAAAAGACAGAAAGAAATATTAAAGGAGGAATACAGAAATGGAGAATGGTACGCAAATGACATTCGAAGAGTGTATGCCGGAGATATTCCGAAAGCCGACTGCTGGTGCTTCGGATTCCCCTGTTTTGCCAAAGGAACTTATATTCTTACAGAAAAAGGATATATCCCAATTGAAGATATATCTGTCGGAGATAAAGTCCTTACGCACAAAGGAAGATGGAGAAAAGTCACAGCAACAATGCACAGGGACGGAGCAAGACTCTGGGATGTCAATGGATTCGGAATATTGCCAACAAGAACCACGGCAGAGCATCCATATTATGTCACTAAGCCAGATCAGCCAATGGAATTCAAAAAAGTGGAACAGCTTGATGACAGTTGGTATTCCACAATGGTTTTGCCTGATGCAGAATTCGGTGGATACAGCAAGGAAATGTGGTGGATTATCGGACGCTATCTTGCTGATGGGTGGAGAGTTGAAAGAAAAGACAGACCAAGCGGAGGAAGAATCGTGTTCGCAATCAGCGATGATAAGAGGGCAGAATTCGAACAGCGATTGCGCGAAGCGAAACTACATGGAACTTACACAAAAGAACGAACTTGCGGAAAGTATCATGTGTGCAATAACCAATTATACGAATACCTTGAAAAGTTCGGAAAATACGCGCATGGAAAACGAATTCCAAGAGAAGCATTGTGTTTACCACGAGAGAAAGCAAAATACTTCTTCGATGGATATATGTCTGGGGATGGAAGAAGTGATCGAGAAGAAGCAACATCAACCAGTGCAGCACTCATTCTTGGTATGTGTATTATTGCACAGCGACTTGGAAAATCTGTTCCAGCTGTTTACTACACTAGAAGAGATGAAAAATGTGTTATCCAAGGAAGGGAATGCCGGCAAAGAGATACATATACATTCCGAATCTCTAGTAAATCAGTTAAAGGACATTATCGTGCAAGATATGTTTGCAGAGAATTGTATCAGCCAACAGAATCTGATGATTTTGGAACAGTGTATAACATCAGTGTTGAAGAAGACAACTCATATGTTGCAAACGGAGCAATTGTCCACAATTGCCAAGACATCTCAGTCGCAGGAAAGCAAGCCGGATTTCAAGGAAACCGTTCAAGCCTGTTTTTCAGAGTTATGTACCTTGTCGGACAGCTCAAAGAAGAAGATAAACCCACTTACCTTTTCATTGAGAACGTTAAAAATCTGCTTAGTGTTAATGGAGGATGGGATTTCGCCAGACTGCTCATTGAAATGGAGCAGTGGGGGTATGATGCAGAATGGCAGGTGCTCAACTCCAAAGATTTCGGAGTGCCACAAAACCGGGAAAGATGTTTTATTATCGGACATCTTAGAGGGAGAAGTACCTCAAAAATATTTCCTATCGAAGGAACAGACGGAAAAAATAGTGTTTCGTTAAATCTGTTTGGTTGTATAAATGGCAGAAATTCACAAAGAGAAAGGGTTTATGACAGTGGTGGACTTTCGCCAACAATAAGCACGGTACCCGGTGGAAATACAGAGCCTAAAATAGCAATTCCAGTATTAACACCAGACAGAGCAGAGAAACGTCAGAATGGAAGAAGATTCAAAGAAGATGGTGAGCCAATGTTCACATTAACATCTCAAGATAGACACGGGGTCGCAATTGATCCGCTCGGAGTATTGCGTAACGTTCGCGCAGAATATGGAAAAGAAGTTGCCGATACGCTAGATACAAGCTGCAATCAAGGAATATTCGTGCAAGTATCGGAAGAATTAACGGTATATGCGGTCTGGTATGAAAAATATCAGTGTTACATAGCAATTCGGAAGCTGACACCGCGCGAATGCTTTAGACTACAAGGTTGGTCCGATGATTATTTTGAAAAAGCACAGTTTGTTAATTCAGATAGCCAGTTGTACAAACAGGCAGGGAATGGAGTAACAGTTTCAGTAATCGAAGCAATCGCAAAGAAATTGTCCGTATCTGAAAGTCGGAGAGCGTAAAGCTGCACCGATAATTTATATGCAGAATAATGGACAGGTAGCGTTTGTATAAATCAATCATGGAGGACTGCACAATAGCGTGTCAGTTGCTTACATGGGAAAAGTGAGGATGGAAATGAAAAATAATAATTACACTTCATTTTTCAAAACGAAGCCAAAGAAAGTAGAGAGATACATTCGTTGCAGAAAATGTGGTGGAAACATGGAATGGAGTAGGGACTTTCCACCACAAATCAAATGTACGAAGTGCGGATATACTGTATATCCAGAACCTTATGAGCCAGATTGTATTAAATTGCCAGAAACATGGGAAGAATATTTTGAATTATGTGAGAAAATGAGGATGAAAAATGAAATTCAAAAGTAATGCTAAGTATAACGAAGAGTCTAAAACCGGAAGTATTTTTGCCTTAAAAGACAATTCTTTAAGAATCGTTATTCACAAATACGTCGGCTGTGGAGATACGCTGTTTCTCAACTGTAGTACATTGGGTATTTACAACTACGATCTCAGAACAGAGGATTTTAAGGAAGCTGTCAGTAAAACAAAAGAAATTATCATGCGTGAAGTTAATAAAATCAGAGAGGATTCATACAGATTCTATTCAGACAACAACATTGAATTTGATAGATATTAGGAGGATACAAAATGTTAATCAGAAGTCAGAACAAGGAAGTTTTAGCTGTTTTTGAAAATTTACTCGATATCGAAGTTTCGGGTGGAGTAATAAGCGAAAGAAAAGATATGGGATGGTGCTGCTTGCTCGGAGAATATTCCACCAAAGAAAAAGCCATGAAAGTGTTGGATATGATTCAGGAAGCTTATATGAATTTCGAAGCATCAAAAATCACCAGTACAGGTCTGGCAACAGCGACATGCACAGGAAGCTGCGATACACCTGAGAACGTGGCTCACGGAATTAAAGTGTTAAAGGGTTATGTGGAAGCGATAAGAGAATCGGCAGTATTTCAGATGCCAGAGGATGGGAGTGTGGAAGTATGAAGTACAGAAAGAAACCAGTTGTAATTGACGCAGTACAGTGGACTGGTACAAATCATCGAGAAATGTTCGATTTTCTGACAGACTATCAGTGTGTAGATCAGTACATGTCGGCAGAAGATAAGAATTTCTATATTGACCATTGGAAGGTTCCAGGCGGTCTAGTTATTAAGACGCTAGAGGGCGAACATCTGGCGAATATTGGTGATTATATTATCAGAGGTGTTCACGGTGAATTTTATCCGTGTAAGCCAGATATATTCAGAGAAACTTATGAGGAGGTGGAAGTATGAGTGATGGAATGATATTTGTGCAGAATGAAGATGACACATTTGGTGCATATGATGATACCTACGATGTTGTAATACATTGCGAGACAGAAGAGGAACAGAAGAAAGTTATTGAGCGTTTAGAATCTACTAACTGGATTCCAGTCAGTGAGAGATTTCCGGAATCAAGCGGTACGTATCAAGTAACCTGCATGGACGGAAGAATATATCGTTCAACCTATGCAAAATTTCAAAGCAGATTGAAACGCTGGGAACTAACTGGCGCTAGGGCGTATTGGAAAGTCACGGCATGGCGACCACTTCCAGAACCATATAAGGAGGACTAAACATGATTGAATATATTGATAAAGACGTTGAAGAAATTGGAGATGCCCTGAACACGTTGGTTCAAAAATGTGCAGAAGCAGGGGTTACGAGCTTGAATGCACTATATCTTATGATGACGATCTGAAGATTGATTGCTATTTTGCTTTCAAGCCACATGAGGAGGATGAGCTATGATTACATTCTTATTAGGATTCACCCTTGGAGCTATATTCGGAGTGGTTGGTCTTATATGTATAGCGATCATGTACGACAAGCACCATCCGGACAAATAGAAAGGAGAACGGTATGCTGACAAGGAATAAGAAGCTGAAAGACTACGGTATTCCGGCAGAGGACATTGAAAAACTGAATACGATGCTGAAAGACTTCCCGGCAGAGTACGGATACCTGCTTTCCAGTGCTGCCTTGTCAGCTTGCCCGAAAAACACGGTGATAGCGGATATGGTTATCGAGAATATCCTATACCGGAAAAGTTACAGGAAAATCAGCAAAGAAAGATATATCCCGATGAACCCGAAAGACTTTTATGGATATAGACGCAAGACCGTCGCTGTACTGTATGAGAGAATGCGGTTGTTGGGAGTGTGGGAGGATGAATAAATGAAGTTAATTGATTTAATAGCAGCAATTGGTGGCGATCCTGAAAGTAAAGATAAAATCCAGATATGTCACACAGGAAGAAGATGGGGTGATTACGATACATTCAATGCCGGTTCAAAGCTGCTGAAACCATTTTATGATTTAGAAGTAAGCTGCCTTTCAGCGATAGAGACGGATGTGATCAGAGTTGATTTGGCTTTTGATGAGAAAGAGGGAGAAGTAGATGAGCAGACTGATTGATGCAGACAAAATAATTGACTCTCTTGGAAATTCGGATATGGATTTTGCAATAGGTGCAGTTATTGACGAACAGCCGACAGTTTTTGATGTGGACAAGGTCATTAGTGAATTGAAAAGAGATAAATTCATTGAATCAGAATGTATCTTATCTGACGTACATCAAGGATATAATGCTGGACTGAACAGAGCAATAGAAATCGTGAAAGGTGGTGGAGTTGAATGAGTAAATCAGTATTAGTGATTGATACACCGGAGAATTGTTATGATTGCCCATTCGGAACTGGATACTATAGCGATCTTGAACATGAGGGTTTGTGTGAATTAGCTGACTGTTTAGACAGTGATGAAATTCTGATAACAGAAGAACATTATGATTGCGAAAGTAAATCAAGACCTGATTGGTGTCCACTTATGGATTTGCCAGAAAAAGATAATGGAGACTATCCAGCTAATACGTCTGATGCTAGCTTTGTGGAGGGCTGGAACCAGTGTATTGATGAGATTACAGGAGGAGAATGATACATGGCAATAAATGTAAGCGAAACTGTGAAAAAGTGTAATATTTGTGGTAAATGGAAAATCACAGCGTATGAACCGGATTATCCGGTACTTAATGATAGCTGCTTTAGATATCCGAAAGCAATTTTTGTTTGCGAAGAATGTGCGAAAAAGCGCGAAGAAAAGAATATATTTTTGTGAGGTGAAGTAGATGAAAATAACAGCAATTGCAAGGGAAGATTTAAGTAACATATGCAACGGGTTAATTCCAAATGAAATTCACTTAGAACTTAGAGGACAGATTGTGCCAGACAGCTACGGTGAAAAAATCGGTCAGTATGACATAGAAAAAGAAAGTTATACATCTTACTTCAAGAAAGACAAGGAAGCCGGTAATACAGACTGTTTTGACACTTACAGAAATAATGGTTGTGTCAAAGAAAGAAGACACCAGATATATACCTGGGACGAAATCAAAGATGTAATTGATTATTATGTGATGTATGACATCAAAGAAAGCAGCAAGAATGAGCCGACTGAGATTGAGGATTACATTGATCGAGGATACTGCATCAACGGGAATTACAGATGTAGGTATGAGCTTTTATTTGCAGCAGATGGTTTTACCACCAGAGTAGTTGTTGAATATAAGACCAATAATGTCCCTATGTATGATCTTATAAAAGATCTGGAATATGATATAACTGATGCACTGGAAGATGATTCTAATGAGGAAAATATTTTCTATGGAATTATAAAGAATCATGAAATCATGATGTTTGATGAGTATGGATGTGGAAATAATGTTGAAATTAATGATGCTGATGAGCTTACTGCGATGCTGGCATCGGTTAGAATGCTTAGTTGTGAGTTCATCGAAAATGATTCTGAGTGAGGTGAAGTAGATGGAGAGATTAACAGAAAGATACAAAGATTCTATTGCGAACACAGTTTTAATCAGGGAATGTGGGGATGAACTTTGCAAAGATATTTGTGACGATATTGAATGTAATTGTAGCAAATGTGAATTAGAGAAAGCTCTTGAAAAACTTGCAGATTATGAAGATTTAGAAGAACAGGGCTTGCTTGTGAGGTTGCCGGTTAAAATTGGCGATGATATTTATAAGATTCCGAGCAAAGCAAATTATGATTTAAATGTCCTGAATGGATATAAAGCAAATAACAGAGTGTATCATCAAAAAGCTTACAGCATTGTATTTTCACAAAGTGGTTGGTTTGTACAGTGCGATAAAGACAGTATTTATGCCCCAAACGTTATTTGTGTTGACGTAGAATACGGAAAAACATGGTTTCTCACTCGTGAAGAAGCTGAGAAGAAGCTGGAGGTGATGAAGAAATGAAGCCAGAAGAAGCATTAGAAGAATTAAGCCATGAGTACACAGCCTATCGCGGTAAATGCACTTATGAAGTTAGAATGGAAGCCATTAAAGCATTGGAGAAACAGATTCCGAGGAAAGTTTTATACGAAGATGTTGGGTTTGACTATCATCATGATGTAAACTTGTACGCTTGCATATGTCCGTCGTGCAGATTGCATATCATTGATTTTTCGGACGATGATGTAGATTCTAAATGTAACAGTGATAACCCAGAAGATATGTTTCATTCCAGTATGGTGCATCATGCGTATATTGGTATGAATAATTACTGCAACAGATGTGGTCAGAAATTAGATTGGAGATAGGCTAAATGATGAGAAGAAATATCAAAATCCCAAGCGATTTTTTTAATCGCGATAGGATTGTAGAACTCGAAAAGTTTCCGAACAGAGAAGAACTTATTTTATTATATTTGCACTTGCTTACAATCTCGGCAAAACATAATTATGCTTTTTCGATAGCGAATATTGTTTTAACAGACGATGTTCTTTCAACCACTTTTAATTATGGAGATATTGGAACAAATTTAAAAATACTAGAAGAAAAAGGATTAATTAAAAGATACGAAAGGAAAATTGAAGTTTTTAAGGCATGGAGGACTAGTCGAGATCGAAGTAATCCTAAATATAAAGTGTGGAGATTAGCAGTTTTTAAAAGAGATGGATTTAAGTGTCAATCATGTGGTAATGCAAATGATTTACAGGCACATCATATAAGACATTGGAAAGATGATATACCGAATAGATACAATATTGATAACGGGATTACCTTGTGTAGAAAATGTCATTTAAAAGCACACGGAGGAAGTTGGAGATAATGGCACAGAAACGAATGTTTACGATGAAAATTGTTGACAGTGACGCATTCTTGGATATGCCGGCAACAACGCAATGCTTATATTTTCATTTGAATATGAGGGCTGACGATGATGGATTCATTGGAAATACAAAAAGAATAATGAAAATCATAGGAGCAAGTGAAGATGACCTGCGATTATTAATTGCAAAAAGGTTTGTTCTTACATTTGAGGACGGCGTGATTGTAATTAAGCATTGGAGAATGCACAACACTTTGTCAAGAGATCGGTATGCTGAAACATCATATACTGACGAAAAGAAAATGTTGCTTTTAAAGGACCACGGCAGCTACTCTTTGACGGGCGGAAATCCGATTGATGATACTCGGCTAATAGAACGATCGGGACGGCAGACGCAACAAAGACGCAACAAAGACGCAACAAAGACGCTCTCAGATATAGATAAAGGTTTAGATATAGATATAGAATTAGATAAAGATAAAGATAAAGATAATAATTTAATAGTATCTAAAGATACTATTCGTCAGACGGATGTCCGACGTGTTATTGAGGAATGGAACAAATTACAGGATGTTGGCATTGCTCCTATCAGGGATATCAAACCAGCATCAAAAAGATGCCAGATGCTCAAAGGACGAATAAGAGAGTATGGCATGGACGATCTCTTAAAGGCTATGGACAACATTCGCCACAGCGATTTCCTGAGAGGCGAAAACAAAAATGGATGGATGATTACTTTTGACTGGTTTGTAAAACCAAATAATTTCTTAAAGGTTTTGGAGGGTAACTACAATGGGGACAGGAAACATGGATCTGGTGCAAAAACTCAAAGAAAAGTCGAGCCACTTATCCCGTTCGGAACGCTCAGTGATGACGGAGACTCAGACACATTGCCATTTATGTGATGATTCCGGATGGGTTTGGAGCCGTGATCAATACGGAGTTCCGTACTGTCAGGAGTGTTCCTGTGGTATCCGCAAAAAAATGATTCATAGAAATCAGCTTAAATTTGCAGAGATTCCGGGCATCTACAAGGACGCAATGTTTAATAACTTCCGGTCAGCAGTATATCAGCTGCCAGAAAGCCGGGAAACAATAAAGCAAGCTGCGAAAGCTGTTCGATACTGGGTAGAGAATATCAATGATATGCAGAAACAGGGAATTGGGCTGTATTTTTACTCTAGTACGAAAGGCTCTGGAAAAACCCGGATGGTATGCAGCCTGGCGAATGAATTGATTGAAAAGCATCAGAAACAGGTAAAGTTTTCAACGTCTATGAAAATCCTTGACGAGATCAAGTCCACATGGGGGAAAAGATATAGCCCGGACAAAACGGAAGAGCAGTTAATTGATGAACTGGCCAGGGCAGATATTCTCATCATTGATGACTTCGGTACAGAGACCGAAAAAGACTGGGTAAATGAGAAATACTATGAAATTATCGACGGACGCTATACAAGCCGAAAAATCACGATTTTCACAAGTAATTACTGTATTTCTCGACTTAATTATGACGAGCGTATCACCAACCGGATTCTGGAGCGGTCGCTTGAGATCCCATTTCCGGAAGAATCTGTCCGGGAACACATAGCGGAAACAATGAAACAGCAAATGATAGCAGGTATTATGGGAGGGGCAAAATGAACAGCACGGTGTTAAAAAGAAAATTCACAGGGAAACCGGCAACTATGCCTTATTCAGCTGCGAAGATTGAAAGAATGCAGCGGATGTTTGATGAATCCAGAGAGAAAGTCCTGGCAGCCAGAAATGAAGAGATTGAAAAAGTGTACCAGAGCGGCAAAGAGGACGGGATCAAGAAATCCGTAAGCGCATTGAATAAGATTGTGGAAGAAGCCAGAGAAGAAAGCTATAATGCTGGATTTGAACGAGGATTTACGGATGGACAGGACTGGGCGAATGTTGAGAACAGCGTAACACTGCTTTTGGCACTGCATAGAGCATACGACTTTGAGCCGGATCAGCTGATGAACGTAGTGAAAAAGAGCAACAAATATGTGCATCAGGCAAATGAAGGGAAACCGACTATCGGTACTCTTGCACGGCAGCTGTACAACGAATGCCAGATAAAGTTGTGCGAACATGAAGTGGAAATTTTAAGAAAATATAGTTTATTTGAAGAGGGCGACCCGTATGATCAAGATAAGTGCAATGTACAAAGATTCCGGCGGAACAAATCCGTATCACAGATGCGATGAATGTTTGCGGTACCGGTCTGGAAAACATCCAAGGTGTCTGAACTATAACGGAGATGTGGACTGGAAACCGAACTACATTGCCTGCAAATTCTTCACGGACGAAAAGGAAGATGAAATCAAGGGACAGATGGATATATTTGATTTGCTGTAAAGTAAAGTAATTGATTGACTAAAAAACGCTAGAATCCATTTTATGTGAGTTTACGTAGAAATATATACCTATAGTATTTTGAAAGGATTTTAAGACATTTTGACAAAGGAAGGGGTGTAACATGAACAAAGCGTTACTGTTGGCATTGAACGAGCACATATATCGTCAGGGATTAATCAGCAAAGAAACGAAAGAGAAAATTGACATAGAAATTCTCTCTGAAAATTAGCTTAAACTATTGAGCGGAGATGAGATTGAAGTTATAATAGTCTTATCTCTGCTCTTCCAAACAGAAGGGAGAACGGGGCATGAACGTTTATCGCACTAGAGAAATACTGAAAACTTGCAGTATTTTCGATCTGAAATTAAAAGTGGCATTTTACGCAAGAGTAAGCACAGAATCAGAAGACCAACAAGTTTCTATACACCACCAGGATGAATATTACAGAAACTTCATTGCACAAAATAAAAATTGGGTATTTGTTGGTGCGTACATTGACAACGGAATATCGGGAATAAGAACTGAGAAAAGGGACGAATTTCAACGCATGATGGCAGATGCCAAAACTGGGAAGATTGATATGATTGTAACGAAAGAAATTACCAGATTTGCGAGAAATACGTTAGACAGTATAAGATACACAAGGGAATTACTAATGTATGGCGTATGCGTATGGTTTCAAAATGACAACATTAATACGATTGACGAAGATAGTGAATTAAGACTTACCATAATGTCCGGAATTGCCCAAGATGAATCAAGAAAACTCTCCAATCGAATAAAATTCGGACATGCACAGTCAATAAAAAATGGTGTAGTTCTCGGCGCTCGAATATACGGATACATCAAAAAAGACGGAAAACTTACAATTGATCCCAAAACAGCTCCAATGGTAAAAGAGATATTTGAAAAATATTCTACAGGAGAATGGTCTACATCCACTATTGAGAAATACCTGTACAAAAAAGGATATCGAAATTACAAAGGCGGAAAACTCAGCCGAGATAATATCAAAAAGATAATCAAGAATCCGAAATATAAAGGTTATTATTGCGGCGGTAAAGTAAAAGTTATTGATATGTTCACTAAAAAGCAAGAGTTTTTGCCAGAGGACGAATGGACAATGTACAAAGATGATGGAAACCATGTTCCACAAATTGTAGATGAATCTGTATGGGATAAAGCAAACGTTATTATGCAAACACGAAGTAATGCGATCAAATCCCACAGAACGTCTTTCAAACAAAACAATTTGTTTACCGGGTATATCTTTTGCGGAAACGATGGAGCACCATATTGGATGAAACAGCACACCATAAGAGGACGTGAAGATGCAAGATGGGTATGCAGCTATCGCATAAAGAACGGAGCGCAAAGCTGTAACTCTTTTGGGATACGTGAGAAAGAATTAAGGGTGATGCTTGCAGACCTTATCAACAAATCCGGGGATATCCAAACGGCTATTGAAAGATATATAAGTTTGGTCGAAAAGAACATGGACTTCAGCAACAATGGAGCTGAGATAAGCCGACTTAAAAACATGATTCTTCAGATAGAGAAAAAGAAAGACAGGCTTCTCGACCTGAATCTGGACGGAATCATAACAAACTCTGAATATCTTGAGAAAAGTGAAAAATTCAAGGGCGAAATCCAGAATATAAACAACAAAATTTATGAGCTGGAATCGAAAGAAGAAGCCAACAAAGATTCCCATTTGAAATTAAAGGAAATCGGAAGAATACTAAATGACTTGCAAGGGATTGGTCCAGAAGATATCACCAAAACTGTTCTGGGTGAGTTTTTGGACAAAATAGTAGTAAATCCGAAGCGCCCGCAGGAGTGCGAAATTTTGTTCTTTTTAAAGACTGGAGATGTAAAAAAAAAGTCAATAATCGAGCGGGATAAACAGGGTTGTTCTGAATACTTTTTTTTAAATAAGTTCTCAGAACGACACGCCGTATTTTACAGGAAAATCAACTATGTGGATGGATGCGAAAAGGAATTTAATTACACTTACGCATTTGCAATCTAAATAATATACAAAAGATGAACGGAAGAGCAGAGATGCAATTTTTTGACATTTAACCAAATATCTGATAGTATGGAAACATACTAATGATGACATCGGTTCCAATTCCCGGAACAGGATGTCTTTTTGCGTTTTAGAGGTGATAACCATGAATCATACCGCATACGATGTAATGAGAGAATATATGATTGAGGGCGCAGAGCTGGACGGTCTGTACCAGTTCCCCATGATGCCACGGTATACCGGCAGACCCGGGACAGATACTGTTGACTTTAAGGACAGTTTCGACCGGCAGATAAAGAACCACAGGGACTTGACCGTCAATTTCTATATCCATGACAATGAATTTGAGAAAATATGGAACTGCCCGGATAAATATATCGAGCATCTGAAGTGCTTCAACAGCGTGATTGCACCGGACTTCAGCATGGCGGTCGGAGAAGGTGGTATGCCGTTTGCAATGAACATCTGGCAGAAGTACCGCAATCATGCGATAGCACATTATCTGTATATAAACGGAATCCGTGTGATTCCAAACGTGAACATACCGCCGGAATACTGCTACGATTGGATTTTTGACGGAATCCCAAAAAGAAGCACGGTTGCCTGCTGCACCAATGGGCGAGTGAAATCAAAAGCATCACGACTGGAGTTTTGTAAGGGGTTTCAAGAGATGGTCCGGAGATTAGAGCCACTAAGAGTGATCATCGTTGGACGGATACCACAGGAACTGCAAACAGATATAGAAATTATCAGTTTCAAAAGCAGAAACCAGAAGATTAAGGACAGGGAGGGGAAATATGGGATTCTCAACTGAGCGATCAGCGCACAATAAAGTTCGTAGGAAGAAAGATAAGACGGAACAGAAGGTGAAAGTCCGGAAGCAACGGACCACATACAAAACGAAGAATACAGCAAGGAGAAAATCTGAGGGATTAAATAAATTAAATTGATTCGTGTTTTTTCACAGCCCCTCGGAAGATTCTATGGATTAATATATGCAAGATAAACAAAATGGAAATCCAGAAATAAAGGTTATTTTCCAGCTGTTCTTTTTTTCGCCGTTTTTCGGCCTTTTTCTGTGTCTGAATATTGCAAATATTCAAGAGCCGCCAGAAATATTGTTCATTTCACAACCAGTATGACCAATTCTGTAAAAGACTACGGACCACCTGCGGACCAGTGCCGGGGATTTTCCAAGTGCCAATAACTGACGTCCTAAATACACCCACAGCGCCCGCAAAACCGATAAGTCTATAACTCTTCGACCGGAATATAAACGACCGTTAAAAAGCCAAATAGGGCGGTTATACAGCATAGCTAAAACAGAACATACTTTCGCTGTTGTTCGGACGCTGTGCCCCGGATCGGTACTAGCTGCGCAGAGCAAGCACGACAAAAAGAGCCGGAAACGGCTATATATAATCATAGTACCACCATACCGGGATTCCGTCAACCGTGAGTATTGATTGACAAAAGCACACGAAAAACGGCTTGTAAATCTGGCATTGATAAAAATATCAAGGAACGCCAAAAAGACGAAAAACGGCGAAAAAAGCAAATCAATAACCGTGTTTCCGGGCAAGCAAACTTGTTAAGTTATCAATGTACATGACTTGCAGAGAGATTTTGCAAGCCTGATCCGCTCCTAAGGTCGTGAACCTGGTGCCGGACTGGGTACCGGAGAGCAGCAGAAAAAGAGCAGCGTTTTTACTGCTCTAAAAAGTTAGCATTAACTGACCGGGGCAAGTCGCGGAAGAACTCTGAAAAACCGGCGTCAGTGGTGTTATACTGTCTATCAGAAGTCGGGATGATCTGCCCGGCCTTCAGCTCCATGCAAGACAGTTGTAAAAAGCCGTCTTGTTTCGCTGACCGGTGCAGGGCGTACCGCATGACGGACACGGCCCCAGACTGACACCGCACTGGCGGAAGGTCGTACCAGATCAACGGCACAGAACCGGAAGCGACCGCAAGAAAAACCTTTGCCGCTTCCTGGCGTGCTGCATCCTCTATCTTTTCGACTTCTGAAAAATCACCGGTTTTTATAGCGGTGATGGTTTGATTTTGAGCGGGTTTTCTGATTTTGATTACTTTTCCATTCATTAACAAAACACCTCCCCGAACATGTATGAATTGTTATTTTTGAAACTTTCGTTCCAGCATGCTACAAGCTCGCCAGCTTCTTTTTTCGTGCTGCAAAGGTTCGCCGCTGCGATACCCTTTATTGCCAGTTTTGAAAGCAAGTTATCACTTTCGGAAACTTTGACGGCGTAAGCATAGTTTTTCCCGTTCTCTGTCACCTGTACAGCGATATAGCTACTTTTCTTTTTCATGTTTTTTCTTTCTTCCCTGTACCCATGGGAGCCGGGTTATAAAATAAAGGGCGCTGCCGGGAATCGAACCCGGCCGGAACCGTTACGCCTGAGAGATAAGCAAGTTACTAACAAGAGCAGAAACAAAAAACTGCTTGATATATGCTTCGTCTGCGTCATGATTTGTTGAAATTACAATCATACAGTTTCCGCAAACATTAGAGAAACTAACATGGAATTTCATAAAAGTTTTTCCTTCCATCGTATCTGTGATTTTTCTGCACTCGCTAACTGTGCGGAATCCTAATTCGTTTAAAATATATTCTTTCATTTTGTTTTCCTCCTGATTATTATTTTAAATGGCCGCCGGGGAAATGCTCCCCGGTACGCTTGCCGGCCTGCCTTAATTTTCTGTAATTCTTTTAAAAATGTCGATTGTAAGAGTCGCAAGCACTCTTTTTCTATCTGACATGTAGCCGCGTCTTTTACTTTTTAGTGCTTTTTCGGCGGCTTTTAAATTACTTACACCGTAAGATGAAGCTTTCTGCAATTTTTTAAATTCTTCCGGTGTAACCTTCACGGCTTTTAAGGTATCCCGATTGATTGAAAAATCTTCTTTATTTCCCGGGTGAAGCATTTGGCAAATTGGAATATAACAATCAGTTCCCATATTTTCGCCGATATTCCAAACAAGATAGTTGCTTGGGATCTTCTCCACGATTTCAAAGACATCTGTATTCCATAAAGATGTAGAAATGATTTTGTTTCCGTCAATTTTTACTGTTGTGTATGCCATAATTATTTACCTCTCTTTTTCTTTATTTTTTCACTCCGGCGGTTGCGTTGAGGCTACGGCTTTACCGCCGCCGGAAATGTTATACAATTTCAATTACAAGGAATTCGTTACCACGGGCTAATTCTCTGAGCGTTTCGCCGTATGTTATAATGAACCAACCTGCGTTGCGATAATCCCTTGTTAAGCTGTCAAGATGTTTTCTGTCAGCTGCTGTACAATAATATTTTTTTACCATGCTTTCCTCTCTTCCTCACGGCTCTGTATCCGGGCTTTTTGTTTTCCTTTGATGGTTATATAATAGCATAGTTTAATAATGATGTCAATAGCATAGTTTAATAAAAGTATATTTTTTTACTTCATATATTTTTTTATTCCTTATAATAGGAAAAGAAAAAAACAATGGCCAAAACGTTAGTATATAATTGACGCATAGTTTAATAAGTGCTATAATATAAGAAAAATAATATTGGAGGGTTTTATATATGGCATTTAAAGACAGAGAAAAAGAACTTTCTTACATAGCACAGTACCAGAAAGACAAATATGATCGCATTACTGTGATGGCACCAAAGGGAACGAAAGAAGATGTCAGAAGAGCAGCCGAATTAAAAGGCGTAAAGATGTCAGCGTTTGTCCTGGACTGTATTTTAAAAGAGTTGGAAAGAATGAAAAAATAATAGAATAGTTTAATAAAATGCTTGACGCATAGTTTAATAAGTGCTATACTGTAACCATAGAAAGGAAGTGGTTACATTGGAAAACAAGCAATTCAGAATCAGCAAAGAGTCTAATTATCCGGGCGTTTATATAATTTTAAATTTAAAAAATTATAAACGCTATATCGGATCAAGCAGAAACATTTTAAAGAGATTAACTGAGCATGAAATAGCACTAAGAAAGCGAAGACATCATGTGAAGGAACTACAAAAAGATTACGACACAGGTTGCAAATTTATAGCGTATCCTTTAACAGAAGTTTATTTGTTAAAACGAAAATATTTTGTTGATAGGAATTTAAGATATTACGAAAAAGAGGCAATAAAAATTTTTGATTCAACAAACCCAGAGAGGGGATATAATACAACTTTATCATGTGAAAATCAAAGCAAAGAATTTTCAAATATTTATTGGAAAAATGTAGCTCTTGAGTGCTTCATTGATGTAAAAGAACAACGAAATTGCAATAAATGCAGCGTTAAAGAAAAAACAAACAAGTAAAAGAATTTATAGAAAAAATGTTAAAAGAAAATAAAACATTGTAACAGTTAAAGAAGACAGGCACACAGCCCCCAGGGCGGGGCGGATCAGGAGGGTAAGAAATGCAGGAAATTTACAGGAGTTTTGAGGGGAAGTTAAATGTTGATTGTCAGGACGGATATATTATCCTCGAGTTGAAAGAAAGATACCAGATTGAATGGTTGAGTGTCTGGGGAAAAACGCAGAAAATACGAGTAAAAAAAGATCTGCTTCCGGTGGAAGATTTCGGAAACGAAAAAAGAATATCAGAACTTTTTTATGATATCGAACACGGATGCCTCGAAGGGTGTTCATATCGGTATAGAGGCACATGGTACAGTTATGAAAAAATACTGGAGATTCAAAGGAAAAACCAAAGTAACAACTGGCAGGCGTATGTATAAAACAAACGATTAAACAAGTGAACAAGAGGATAATCACAAACAAGCCGGAATATTTGGATGCAAAAAAGCCCTTGGATAATCTCCAGGGGCTTAAATTCTTTTTCTATGTGGCGGCTAACGAGGGGAGAACGGGCCCGCCGCCGAAGTCCGTTAAATTATTCATAGCACACAAACGTTTGCTTTGTCAAGAAAAATATTTTTTTGCTTTTGACTTGACAGATTTTTACAAAATGTGTTATCGTGTCATCAACGAGGAACTCAGGAGGGGCGAGCTAATCGAAAATTAATAAAAATCATTCAGCCAGGTAACCGGATCAGACGCCGGAAGCCTGGTTTTTTTCGTGTCAAAATGCCCCTATAATTATATTATATATATAATCCCCTATTAATTAATTCTATACAGTACTGTATTATAACATCTTTTAAGCCCCTCCTAGATTCTGAGTTGATTAATATATATACTTAGATACACTATATTATAATATATATAGCTCTATAAAGCCGTATATTGACGTATAATAGATTATTTTGTAAATAGACCATTTTATATACCTTGAGAAATAAAAATAAATTTATGCTTGCATTAAGGATTTATATGTGCTATTGTAAATGACAGATAAGCAAATACATTTACGATTTTTTTAAACAAAGGACGAGACAAAACTAAAAAGCATTTACGGAACTTCCGGCGCTGATCACAGCTGCTGGGCGTGTTCTTCGGTTGCTGCTAGTTTGTTATCGTTCTTTTTTTATTTTGCAAATTAACAGATTAACGTTGTAAAGCGAGGTGATACAGTGAAAGACAATACTATCAAAACAGAAAAGGAAACAGAAATATATTTAAGCAATATTAATATATATGCTGATGAGTATATTAATACAGTGTTATGTGTATCACCTGATAATGAGAATTACAGAAAAGAAGTAGCTGACAGTTTTGTTGATATGATTTTTTATATTGCTGATCACATACAAAAACCCAGTAATGACGACATAGAATTATTAGATCATATGTTCAGTGTGTTTGTAAGATTATGCAGTAAGTATCATGTACTACCAACTCTGGAAGTGTTTAGTTTTCTGGTAGGGATTAACCGCTCAACGTTTAGCGATTGGATGCGCGGGGACTATAGAACCGCTACAGCGCATAGCAACACGGTGAAAAAATGGTTCGATATTTGCAAAAACTGCACGCTTAATAGATTGCATAACCAGCCCGGAACAAACGCAAACCTGATCTTCGTTGCGAAAGCTGCATACGGCATGGCAGAGACAGCGCCAGTCCAGGCAGATCATGTACAAGGTATCCCGCAGCAGTCGGCACAGCAGATTGCGGACAAGTACAAGGATGCGCTGGAGATACCGGAGATGGAACGGCCGAAGCTGTAAACTACCGCCCAGAAACGTCCACAGAGCACGGACAAAAGGCGGTATTTAAAACGAAAACAACACTTTTTATATAATGTGCATAATTACAACATTGGTATTTGTGCATGTTGTATAGCGATCTATATGGAAAACCGTGATTTTTCAAATAGATTTAATATTCTGAATATTATATCCGGACACTGCCAGTAATAAAGACAGGGGGGCCCCTTGGACACAGATCGCATACCGGGCAGGTGAGTCCCTTAAGTTTTGAAAATAGAAAAAAGGGCTAAATTTAAGACATCGGAGGAAGTAAATGAGACGGACAGTTAGTAACGATATAAAAAATATTGTTGGTAATATTTGCTGTAATTGCCAAACAGACAAAAATATTGAATACCATCATATAGTTCCTCTTGCGTTAGGTGGTGCTGATATAGTCAGCAATATAGTTCCTCTTTGCCACCAATGCCATAAAGCAGCTCATTGCGGTCAGCATATAAGTCATTATAGGAAAAGCATAAATGGAGGAAGGAAGCCGAAGTCTTCAGTCGAAAAACATTCAGAAATATTCGACATGTATATAAACGGAGAAATCGGTAGAAAGAAAGTTCAGTTACTTTTAAATTATAGCCGAAAAGAACCGCACCGGCAAAAGCGTGTCGCAGATCACCCGTGAAGCCTTGACACAGTATTTTCGGAAAAGGTAGGTAAAAGGCGATGCTCGAAAAAATTTTTAAAAATAAAAAAAGGCTTTCCGAAGAACCAGAAGAAAAGCCTTTAGACCATTATAGAACATATGTATATCACCATATAAGAACTGTTCTGGAAGATGGAAAGTTATATGATACATCCGCTTCAAAAAAAGCATTTGTTGATTATACATCTTTACAGGAAGTCACGTTTAACGTATCAAAGCGCAGAGCCTATTTTTTGTCACCACACGGAAGATGGTTCTCTGCTGATGAAAAAACTGAGATAAAAGATGAAGCAATAAAAGATGTTGGCGAATTTCGTATGCAGACCGTAAAAACAACTATTACATACAGTGATCTTCGGATAGAACAAGAAGATAATGTTAGGACTGTAATGGGGAAAAATGGATATGAATTGTATAGAGAATATTTCGGGGAGGTAGAAGAAGCATGAATAAAGAAAAAGGAATCTATGAGCTGTTACCGGATGAACCAGTTGACGTAGCAGCTATGTTGATAAAAGCAACGATTGTTACAGACGCACCGGTATTCGCACTGTCCCCGATGCTTGAAGGTAAATTGGTTGCGATTCCAAAATACGACCCGGTTCAGCTTCAGGAAATCGCAGAGCACCTTCTGGTGTACTGTAACGCACAGGAAAGGGGATTTGAAAATGTCTGTTGTGAAGATTGTAAATCCGAATCCGTATGACTGGATGGGGACACAGTGCTTTATTGACGGACATAAAGTACCGAGGGTAAAATCGGTTGATTTTCATGTTGCGGTCGATGAAGTACCGACGTTTAACTTTGAAATGGTGGGAGTACCGGATATTGAAATGGAATGTCTGGCACAGATTAGTGTTAGCTCTCAATCAATTACTGATGCGATTTCAATTTTAAGGCACGAACTGCTTCAACATGGAGAAATATACCAAGGCTTCAAATCAAGCCTAAAATCGGCTCTGGAAATCTATTCTACATGTGGGCTTCCATTTGAGCCTGAAGAAGAGACAGCAGAAAAGATTCTTGATTTCATGATTGGAGAAGAACGATGAGGACGATATTTACGATAATCGCACTTGCAATCAATGTTCTGATGTTCGTTTCGGCAAGCTCCGAGATCGTGACAAATAACAACAAAGACAAATGGGAATCTGTCGCTTGTTCGATGATTCTCGTTGGAACTGGAATAAGCGCGATTTTATTTTTGACATCCCTGTGAGGTGAATAAATGTTACTGGCATTTCCAATGGTTTTAATTCCGCTGATATTGGTAGAGCGGATTAAAATAATAAAAGCAAAGGTACAGTCCTCGCCGTATGGACTTGGAGGAAGGTTCATCACGGACAGGACGAGGCATGAAATCCCTAGATAGCCTGTATCAGTACGGATTTATAATAATAAAACAGATATCCAAAACCAAATTTCCTCCAAATGAGTCACGACTGATACAGGCGTTCCAGGAAAAGCATAAATATATCAATGGTGTTTTTGAAGTATATCACGTGCGGCAGGGTTGATCGACTGCCGCAACATAGCGCATTGGCGAAGCGGTAACGCACCGGACTTTGACTCCGTTATGCGTGGGTTCGAATCCCACATGCGCCGCTCTGCATCAAGTTTATATCTTTTTCTTGATGCAGATTGGATTTTCTTTTTCCCTTTTTTAATGTAAGCCCTTATACCACCTATCGCAACGGCGATGATTAAAGGAGCGGTCAAACGTTCCGGGTGGTTTCAACCTTTGTTGCAGCTGGTGGTTAAGAACTGCAACAGTAGTAAAAAGGCAGATATCACAGCGACCCTGCATCTTTTTGCTACTCAGGAAGTTTAGCTCAGTTGGTTAGAGCAACCGGCTCATAACCGGTCGGTCCTGGGTTCGAGCCCCAGAACTTCCATTTTCTCCCAAAGCTGTTCATCCGTTTAATGAACAGAAAAAACTGCCGAATGTGCGTATGTGGGTTGTTTTTCAGAAAGTGCGTAACGGCGTAGCTGGATTGGAAAAGCAACTTCCCGTTCGGTACTGTCTCTGAGTTAGATATGTCGCCAATGAGTGCACGTTGACGACAGGGAGTTTTCAAGAGACATTTCAGGAATAATCCTCCGAAACAACTCCGTGGGACTGGCACGGATGAAAACAGTCTAGTGGAAAGCATAACACGATAAACCTATTGCTAACCCGGATTGCGCCGGGTTATGCGGAATGTAGCTCAGTGGCAGAGCAGTATATAAACTATGTGTCGCAGGTTCGATTCCTGCCATTCCGATTCCGGTAAATTGCCATTACCGGAAAGCATTTCCAAAATGCTCACATTTACCTTCTGATTGGTTCCAGTGGTTCACGTTGGGTGACAATGCGTGGTTCAAGTCCACCCACCGGACTTTTTTATTTTCGGGGTGAACTTATGAAGAAAGATTATTGTTGTACTTGCAAATGGTATGTGCTGGAAGAAGGCGTATGCTGTAATGGTGACAGTGAGTATCGGGCAGATTTCAGATGCTTGGATGACAGCTGTAAATGTTGGGAGGGTGTTGAAGAATGAAAATTCATGAAGTAATACGTCTAAGAAATACATACGGTGGAGAAATGACTCTTGATGACCTCGTTAAACGAATGCAAGGAAATAAAATTCACAGATGTCCGAAGTGCGGCGGAAGTGGAACTACTATCAAAAGAGTAAATCGTGCACAATACTGGGAATGTTGCGATGATTACATAGAAAAAGAAGTCACTTGCGACTTATGTAACGGTGAAGGATACACCGAGAAAATATACAAACCTAGAATGGTACAGGATGGATGGAAATGCGAATAGCAGGCAAAGAAATCAAAGATGAATGTTCCAAATGTGGAAATATCCTTGAGTGTGAATTATTCCGACAGGGACATGGGATAAAACAGGAACGTGAGAATATAGCAAAAATGATCGAGTGCCAGATAAAACATAGGGAGGAAAGAGAAAATGAATAAACCGGAAGTTTTTAAAAATGCAGAATTAGGTTCTGTACGTGTAGTGATGCTTGAGAAAGTCCCATATTTCGTTGGAAAAGACGTTGCAGAGATATTGGGATATAAAGATACATCAGATGCAATAAAGAGGCATGTAGATGATGAAGATAAGCTGACAAGGCGTTTCACCGACTCAGGTCAAAGCCGTGAAATGTACATCGTAAATGAATCTGGTCTTTACAGCCTTATTCTTTCGAGCAAACTTCCGTCTGCTAAACATTTTAAAAAGTGGGTAACATCGGAAGTACTACCATCAATCCACAAGCATGGCATATATGCTACGGACAATGTTATTGATAACATCCTGAATAATCCAGATTTTGGTATCGAACTTCTGACAAAACTCAAAGAGGAACGCGCAGCAAGGGTAGAAGCTGAGAGAAAGAACGCTATCCTGATGCACGTAAATAAGACATATACCATTACTGAGATTGCAAAAGAACTGGGACTAAAATCAGCAATGCAGCTCAACCGGATTCTGGCAGAGAAGAAGATACAGTATCAGGTAAACGGTACGTGGCTGATGTACTCCAATTACAGCGACTGCGGATACGAGGAAATCAAACAAGAAGTATTGGATTCTGGAAAGGTAATCTACCATAGACGGATTACACAGATGGGCCGTGAGTTTATCCTTGGTCTGTTTAAGAAAACAGCTTGATTGTGAAAGGAGAATTTCCATGATTAAAAAGTTCTGCAATCTTTACATAAAACACAAGACAAAGAATCTTACAAGGATTCCACTGTTCACAATGACGTTTGACTGGCGAAAATTCCAGAAAGAGGGAAAATAAGGAAGCTGCACAATGTGCACGATACATCCGGACATTGCGAAAGACCCAATCTTGAAAGAAAAACTTAGCGAATGTGTGGATTATATCCGTGATAACTACGACATGGAAATATTTACCAAGATTTGAGGGAGGATGCCATGAGAATTGAAGATATGAAAAACTGGACGGTAGATCAGTTGAAGAAAGAAGTTGTCCGGTTGTCCGAAGAATGCGAGAAAAAACAGCATAAAATTTTGGATTTACAAGAATACCAGAATGATCTGGGAAAAGATTTTGATAAAGCGGTAGAAGAACTTGACCGAGCTAATAACATTATCAAAACAGCTGAATGGGCAAAACAAATCAATGCAAAGCCAATGGATCTTTCGTTTGGCGATATGCAGGAAGAAATAGAGAGATACGAAAACCGGCACCAATCCGACTGCATCACAATCAATCAGCTTCAGACTGCATTGGACGTACTTGTTGACCGGTATGCAAATCTGAGACAAAGGAGTGAGAAAGCATGAAAGATAATGAATATTTACTTAGAAGCCCTTGGATAGAAGCCGTTCAAAACCTGTATCTTTCTTCAGGAATGCTTACTTCATATAAAAACAATTATCTTAAAATGCACGGAAAACATAAAATAAGACAGATTGCCGGAAGAAAGAGAAAAAGGAAGTTCCACAATCAATTCAGCGATAATACAAGAAATAAAATAAGGATTTATCTCAAACGAAAACACAAGGGCATCAAGCACAAAAGGAATAGGAGAAATAATGAGTATTAAATCAGCATTTGAATCCGAAGGAATAGATTTCTCTCAGGCAATGAATCCACCGGAACCGTGGAACGGACAGGCATTAATAAAGAACATTAACGGAAAAGACTACGCATGTTGTCCTTTTTGCCAGAAGAAAGCACTTTTGATTAGTCCAGAGACAAAAATTCAGCATCTCAAATTGAAGTGCAAGGGTAGCAACTGCAAGAAAGAGTTCGAGGTTAATGTATGAATACAAAACGAATTAAATGTCTTCTGACAGGTGGTTGTAAATTCCGGGATGCAGCTATTTCAGAGTGTGACGATAAAGAAAAGACCTGTACCATTACGGAAACTTGCTGCAAGTGTGGGAAGAAGTATACATCGGTATTTACTTACAAACAATTAGGGATTCCAGACTGAGGTGAATGTATGATATGGAACGAAGAAATATCCTTTGATGGCTTTCAAAAGAAGATTGATGAGTGGTACAAGGATAAAGACTTTGAACTGTGCGACCCACCTATCAGCGCTCAGTTTGCCTTAGACTTGATTTTCAAGACGTTGGTAGACGATAAAGAAGATTATCCGTATCTCACAACTATGCCTGAAAACACAGAACAGACGAACAGCATTATGCTTGATTTAATTCTTCGGAAATACAGTCGCAAATATAGAAAATACTTGAAATTAAATAAGAAAAATAAATAAATCAGCCAGAGAGCCAGAAAGGAGCGCCATTATGAGTGACTTGAAGATATTTACAGAAAACATCGAACCAGAAGCATTAAATCAGATTTATACATTGATAAAACAGCCTGCATTTTCTGAATGCAAAGTACGAATCATGCCAGATGTTCATGCAGGAGCAGGATGTGTAATTGGCTTTACTGCTGATCTCGGAGATAAAGTAATTCCGAACATTGTTGGCGTGGACATTGGATGTGGAATGCTTACAACACAAATTCCTACTGATGTGGGAACAATAGATTTAAAACACCTTGACGAAGTAATAAGAAACATTGTTCCAGCAGGAAGAAATGTACGTGACGAAATCATAAATTTTGAAGAATTAGAAGAACTTCACTGCTTCCATCAGCTTAAAAATATCGAATGGATTCGCAGGAGTCTTGGTACGCTTGGGGGTGGAAATCATTTTATTGAAGTTGACACTGACTCGAAAGGGACAAATTATCTTGTGATTCACACTGGAAGTCGCAACCTCGGAAAACAAGTAGCTGAGATATATCAAAAAATTGCCATAGAAGACATGCAAGGTACAGACAAGCTCGAAGCTGAAATACAAAAATTGGTGAAAGAATACAAACGTTCTGGCAGACACAAGGAAATCCAAAATGGTATTGACAAATTAAAGCGAAAATGGAATCCAGATAAACTGGGTATTCCGAAAGAATTGTGCTACTTGACAGGAGAACACAGAAAACAATATCTGCATGATATGAAAATCTGTCAAGAATTTGCGAGAATAAACAGACGATGTATACAGAGTGCTATATTTTACACTATGAATTGGACACTCCAAAGAAATACATGGTTTGATACAATTCATAATTATATTGATCACGATACAAACATTGTTCGTAAAGGTGCAATATCAGCTAGACATGGCGAAAAAGTCCTTATTCCAATGAATATGCGAGACGGATGCATTATCGCATTCGGGAAAGGAAACGAGGACTGGAATTGTTCAGCCCCGCATGGTGCAGGACGTATTATGAGTCGGTCAAAAGCAAAAGAAAACATCTCGTTAGAAGAATTTAAGGAGTCTATGAATGGGATATATACAACATCCGTTCAGAAATCTACGATTGATGAAAGCCCTATGGCTTACAAACCACCGCAAGAAATTATTGATAACATCAAAGATACCGTAGAAATAGTTGATATTATCAAACCTATATATAACTTCAAAGCAAGTGAATAACAGTCAAAGAGCCACATGAGAGCCAGACTAAATCCTAAGAAGAAAGGAGGTCTGGCTCTATTTTTATGCAAAAATTTACAGAAGGCTCATTTGAATGGTATCGGGCAGTCTTAAATCAAATCATCAGTGGAGATATGTCTGTTTACCAGAATCAGAAAGATTGTCTTGATTTGTTATTAAACATGAACATTGATTTGCCGTTTACGGAGAATTTAGAAGCACAGCAAATGGCAATAAAAGTAAGTAAGTATGCTCATAACGTAGCCGCAAGGCAAGCTGCGTTGACCGGAAGCGGTAATTTTGACGATATCTACTGGCAGTATTTGTTGCTGGAAGCTCCATGGTTGTTTGAGAGTTATCTGTACTACATGGAAAAGAACAGGCAGCCACGCAGAAAATTCTATGAGCCTAGGAAAAAGACATTAAATATTCTTGTACAGGATTTACAAGATTTAGAGGATGGGAAGATTGAATTTCTTGGCGTTTCCATGCCACCACGAACCGCAAAATCAACTACCTGTATATTTTTCCTGTCCTGGATAATGGGTAAACGCCCGAACAGCCACAATGCCATGAGCGGTCACAGCGGTATCCTTGCTGACGGCTTTTATGGTGAGATACAGAATCTTATTTCAACACCAGAATATACTTTCAATGAAATCTTTCCGTCCGCAACCCTTGAAAAGAAATCGGCGGAGAAGAAAGAAATCAACCTTGGCGCACCAGACCGATTTTCAACTCTGACTTGCCGTGGTATTGACGGAACATGGACAGGTTCTGTGGATATATCTTCGGACGGCTACTTATATGTCGATGACCTTGTGCGTGACAGAACGGAATCATTAAGCCCAACACGTCTGGAAAACCGATATCAGGATTATCTGAATGTTCTGGTTGACCGTAAAAATGATGGAGCACGAGAACTGATGGTCGGAACCCGATGGAATGTCATGGATCCTCTTGGAAGAGTGGAGGCTGAAAAGAAAAATAATCCACGGTACCGGTTCAGAAAGATTCCGGCATTAAACGAAAACGGTGAATCCAACTTTGATTACGACTACGGCGTAGGGTTTTCTACAAAATACTATGTGGATATGAAGTCAAGACTGGATGCTAATGAGTGGCAAGCAAAATATCAACAGAATCCTTTTATCCGTGAAGGAATCCTTTTCCCGGAAGACGGGCTCCGGTACTACAACGGAACACTTCCGGAAGGAGACAGCCGTGTCGTCACTGCGTGTGACGTGGCCTGGGGCGGCGGTGATAGTCTTTCCATGCCGATTGGCCGGGAGTATGAAAATGGAGATGTCTATATTTTCGACTGGGTGTTCAACAAAGGGACAAAAGAAGTTACTCTTCCACTTGTTGTTGGAAAAATCATCGGAAATGAAATCCGACAGATCAATTTCGAGGCGAATAACGGTGGTGATATGTACAAGATGTACGTGGACGAAAAACTCAAAGAACAGAAGTACAAATGCAGCTGCACATCAAGCCGTGCACCGGGAAATATGGAAAAAATGTCTAAGATCATCGCATATTCAGATGACATAAAAAGAAACTTTATTTTTCTGGATGAAGAACATCGGAGTAAAGAGTACCAGGCTGCCATGGACGAACTTACTTTCTTTGTTCAGCTTGGAAAAAATGTGCATGATGATGCACCGGACGGTCTTACTCAGCTTCAGATGTTTATAGAAAAAGGAAATGTAGGTACAGTGACAGCCATGCGCAATCCATTATGGGGAGGAATAATGAGATGAATACACGACAATATCTCGAGCAAGTGCAAGATTCTGAAAGAAGAATCCAGAACAAAATACAGGAAGAATACCGCTTAAGGCTTTTAGCAACCAGTATATCTTCTTTTTCAAATGGAGATAAAGTGCAGACCTCCGGTGGAAAAGACCGTGTTGGTGATGCTGTGACCAGAATCGTTGAGTTGCAGCAGGAAATAGCATCTGATGTTAAGGGATTGGCAGAATTACAGCAGAAAGTTTCCAGCGATATCAATGACATGGAAAACTCCATGTACTCATCCTTACTCCATAAGAGATACATAGAATTTAAAAATCTGGTCACAGTCGCAGACGAGATGGGATATTCCGTGCAGCATATCCGTTCCTGTCACGGAAAAGCCATTGAAGCTCTGCGAAAACAAAAGCATTTTAAAAGTTAATATGTTTTAATATGGAATCATATGTTCTGTATATAATATAATGTAACCTGTAAAACGAGCATCGGAGAATAATCCGGTGCTTTTTTAACGCCCAAAAACGGGAGGTGTATAGGCGATGGGCAGAAATAAAATGAATTTCATTGACTTATGCCGGGGCGAGTTTGGTCGCAAAATTGCCTATACCGGTGTGAGCCAGATTACAACAGCAAATGTCAGAAAAGTTGTTTCTGATACAATCGGCACGCATAACCGGAACAGAGTATTGATTGACTATCTGTACCGGTACTACAAAGGAGATCAGCCGATTCTCTACAGAGAAAAGGTGGTGCGACCGGAAATCAACAACCGTGTATGCGAGAATCATGCACTGGAAGTTGTCCGCTTCAAAGCATCACAGACATACGGCGAACCCATCCAGTATGTGTGCAAAAAGAAAAAAGCAACAAAAGAAGCGAATGAGCAGGTAGATTTATTCAATGACTATCTGGACGAAGCAAACGCAGAAGCCAGAAACATTGAATTAGGCACTTACCAAAGTGCTGTAGGAACTGCATACAAAGCGATTCTGAAAGAAGATGACTGGACAAAAGACAGTGAGTTACCGCCGTTCCGGATTTTTATACCGTATCCCGGGGATTGTTACATTATTTATTCCCGGAAGAACGGAAAACCGATGCTCTCGGTTCAGATTCTTAAGGATGAAAACGAACAGCAGTATTATTTATGCTTTTCGGCAAAGCAATATTTTGAGATTCAGAATGGACAGGTCACAAAAACCGGTATCAATGGTTTTGGTGGAATTCCAGTAGTTGAATATCCGAACAATCATGACCGCCTTTCCGATATCGAGATTGCGATAACCATGTTTGACACTATGAACAACATGCAGTCAAACAGAATGGATGGCGTGGAACAGTTCGTACAAGCCCTCATGAAGTTTAAGAACTGCGAGATTGACGAAAGTGAATTTCTGAAAATGATTAAGCTTGGTGCTATTTCCGTAAAAGACACCGGAAACGGATGCCAGTCGGATGTTGATCTAATGACCGCTGAGCTGAATCAGACAGAAAGCCAAGTCGCAAAGGACGATATCTACAGCAACATGCTCATTGTTGAAGGCATGCCGGATAGACAGCAACAATCCTCTGGCGATACCGGTCAAGCCGTGTACCTCAGAAACGGATGGGACTTCGCAGAACGCAGAGCGAAACTGGATGAACCATTTATCCGGGAAGCCGAAAAAGCAACTGCCAGAATCATTCTAAATATCATTCGGCAGACAACAAAGGACATTTCAATCTCAACGAGAGATTTCGATGTAAAGATAACCAGAAACCCAACAGATAACATGCTTGTCAAAGCACAGGCTCTTGACTATCTGTTTAAGAATAAAATTCATCCGCTGATTGCATTGATTACCTGCGGACTTTTCAGTGATCCGCAAAAGGTATATGAAATGAGCTTGCCTTACTTGGGAACTGTATATCCCGAACTGGCAGACCCAGACGCAGAAATGCAAAAAGCACAACAATTGATTGATAAAAACGGTCAGAATCCAATTGAAATTGATTCAGCGGTAAATTCTTCGGCTATCAATCAAAATTCGTAAATTCAATTATCAAAGGAACCAAGGAATAACATCCAAGGTTCCTTTTTTAATACACAAAAATAATGCAACAGCCCGTGAGCGTAAATCGGGTACAGATCATGTGCGGAGCGAACCGTGTGAAAAAGTGTAATGGTCTGAAAGAAAGGAGATTTCTATGACAAGAGAACAGGCAAAACAGGTACTTATCGGCTTTGGAATCGAGGAACCGTCTGAAGAGCAGGTGACTAAATACCTGGATTCTGTTGAATCAGAGACAAAGAAAGTGAAAGAAAAAAACGCCTCTCTGAAAGAAAAAGCTGATAAAGCAGATGACCTTCAAAAGGAACTGGATGATTTGAAAGCCCAGAACATGTCGGAGGCTGAGAGACAGGAAGCGGAGCGACAGAAGGAAAAAGCTGAAAACGAAAAGAGGATTTCCGACCTGGAAAAAGCACTTGCCGAATCCAACAGGAAAGCGCTTTCCAGTGAAATTACATCTACTTTCGCCAATGCGGGTCTTTCTACAGAAACATACGCAAGTGCTATCAAAGCATTTTCCTCCATGCCGGCAGATAAGTCTGAAGACGTAATGAAAGAAGTCAAAACTTTTGTTGATGGAATTTCCGAAGCAAATAAAGCAGCTCTGGATAACGCTAAATCCGAATGGGAGAAATCAGTTCTTGATAATACTCCGAATCCGGGTGGCGGAAATCCAGACAAAGGACAGGAAAAAGACGATAACGATAGTCCAGCAGCCAAGTACACAAAAGCTTATTCAGCGCGTATGAACCCCAAAACAGAACCGGTAGATGACAATGCGCCGGTTAATTTTTAAGAAAGTAAAGGAGATTTAAATTATGGCTTTTATGAAAACAAAACAGTATGAGTCAACTCCCAACATTCTCGAATCTGAGGTTGGACTGGTACTGAAAACTTACACCGCAGACGCAACAAATGCAACAGCAGTAAATGATAAAAAAATCATCAAAGCAGGTTCCGTGTATCCGACAAATGCAACTGGTGCAAAAGGAATCGTGTTTGAAGATGTTGATATGACAGACGATGCCAAAAGACCAATTTCCGTGATTGTAGCAGGACGTGTCCTTGAGAAGAGACTGCCGGTTACAGTCGACGAAACTGCAAAAACAGAGCTTACCGCACAGGGAATTGTTTTTGTAACCACAACAGACCCAGTATTTTAAGGAGGTATAACTAATATGCCATACAATGTATTAGAAGCTATCACAGCAGAAGAAAGATTAAATTTCGCTCAGAACTTTTCTGTGGCAAGACCCGGTATCCTTGATACCATTTTCCCGGATGTAAAAACACCGTTTTGGAAAGCTGAGTATTACAGACTTATGGCTGGGCAGCGACTGCCAGAGGTAGCATTTGTTCATGCACTCGATACTGAAGCAGAAATCGGCTCCAGACCAGGATTCGAGAAAGTTCTGACTGAAAAACTCTTTATCAAGAGAAAGATTAATCAGTCCGAACGTCTCCAGGAAGCTATTGAAAATGGCGTCCCGGATAATGAAATTCTTACAAACTTTGTTTTTGATGATGCCGCAAACCTGTTCGAGGGCGTTGTTGCCAGAGCAAACATCATGAAAGGCCAATTCCTTTCAACCGGCATGGTAAAAATTGATGAAAACAATGTGAAAATGAATATCGATTATGGCGTACCAAGTTCTGCAAAGGTCACTCTTACCGACTGGTCTAAAGCAGATGCAGATATCATGGGAGATATTCAGAAGATGGTAACTGTAGCCGAGGATTCTGGATATGTAGTGACAAATGCAGTCACATCTCTGAAGATGATCAACTACATGAGAAGCAATACAGCTATGCAGACAGCTGTTCTGGGAGCTGCAAATAAACGTCTCCTTACCAGACAGGAACTTGCAAATCTGCTCATGCAGGAGTACGGAATCACCGTTGGTCGCTGTGATGAGAAATTCCGTTACAGAAAAGCAGACGGAACTCTGATGACTGGAAGATATTTCAAAGAGGATGTATTTACTCTTTATGAAGCTGATGCAGGCGGTTCTTTCGGTACTGGACTTTGGGGACCAACACCGGAAGAGAATGAATACAGACAGTTCATTCAGGAAGAGAATCGTTCTTTTGTTACTCTTTCCATGTGGGCTACGCAGGATCCCGTTGCTGTTTGGACAAAAGCATCCGGTATGTTCATTCCGGTAGCACCGAAAGCCAACGGCGGTATCGTTATCGGTACAAAGGGGGAATAAGCGGGCATAGCCTTGATGAAAACAGCCAGTCACCGTCTGTAGCAAGTGTTACACACAAGTATACAGAAAGCGAGCTGTCCAGTATGACTGTGGCTCAACTGAGACAGCTTGCAAGTGACAATGGTTATGCCCTGATTTCCACAAACAAGGCTGGTATCATATCAGAAATTATAACACAGCAAGGGTAGGTGAAAAGGCATGGACGAACAGCTTACAAGCGATCTGACAACATATCTGGAAGATGATGAGCAGACTGCAAGGGTGATTCCTTTAGCGGTCAAAAGAGCTATTCGGTCATTCCAGAAAAAACGCAATTATCCTGAGAGTTATACGGAAGAAAATATCAATAAAGATATGGACAAATGTTATGATTGCATTTTCGATTTGGCTCTTTATTTTCTCGTGAAACAAGGAGTTGAGTTTGAAACATCTCACTCGGAAAATTCTGTAAATGCAGGATGGAACTCTGAAACAGAGATATTTGTCAATCATGGCGTTTTTCCTTTTGCCAGAGGAATCTGACAGAAAAAAAGTAGGTTGAGAACGTGACGCATTTCCTCCCAGGCGTTGCTGGGGTACTTCATTATGAGGTGGGAAGAAGTACAAAAAAATGTAATGGGAGTGAAGGAGAGTAGCGATGGGATGTGAACAGAATTGCTTTAACGAACACCGCTTAGAAGAATTGGAAAAAATTGTTCACGAAATGAAAGAGAAGCACTCTAAACGTGACGGTGTTTTTTTTGAACGTATCAATGCACTTGAGACCAAGATCGTTCTTTACAACAATGATCTCGGGCACATAAAAGATACGGTGGATGAAATGAATGATAATTTAAAATCCCTCATGGAAGCCCCGGGAAAACGCTACGACACGATTGTTGTTTGCGTTATCACGGCCGTGATCGGGGCTATTGTAGGGTTTGTATTAAGCGGTATCTTTCCGGCATAATAAGCAATTCCACTTGTAAGGGAGGCAGTGGGATTATGAATTATACAGACTTTTCAGAAGATGAAAGAAAGTTTTATCTAAGCGAATCCGGGTTTGATTCCCGAGAAAAAGAATTTTTTCGGTTAAGAGTTTATGAGGAAAAAACATTGTTTGAAACAGCAGAGATTATGGGGTATAGTCCAAGAACCATTGACCGCATAAACCGAAAAGTAAAAAAGAAGATTGTTAAAGTTGCCCCGATGTATTATCGGGGCTTTTCTTTGTATCATGGCGAAAATATGGCGAAATAGTGTCGTTCAAATACTTAGGTTTCTCTCATATAATGTAAGCATAGAGAAAAGCTTACAGAGATGGGAGGAACATACTATGGCATTTTATCCATATTATCCGCAACCATTGAATCCATACCCACAAACACCGGTACAGCCGTATCAAGATAGATTGACACAGCTGCAGAACAACTACCAACAGACGATACCTTATGGACAGGCGCAAATGCAACAACCGGTACAGCAGATGCCACAGATTCCCGGACTTCCGGGACAGATGGTTGACGGAATCGACACTGTAAAAGCAAAGGATGTGGATATGACCGGAAATCCTGTCTATTATCCAAAAACAGACGGCACAGAAATATACAAAAAACAACTACAGGCAGACGGAAGAAGCAGAATTTTTGTTTACCGACTTCTAAATCCAGACGAACAACAGCAACCGAAATCAGAAGAGAAACAGATTGACATTGAAGCTATGTTTAATCAGCTACGGAACGATGTTTGCTCTGAGATTTCTGAAATAAAGAGTATGTTCCCAACGCAGATGCCGGGAACACCGGAACCTAAGCAGAACGGAGGTAAGCAGAGATGAATTTCAATCCAAATGCCATGATGAAAAAACAAGTTGAAAGAATGATTTCTCAGAAGTTCGGAAGCATTGATAACATGATGAACGATATGAGTAAATTTGCAGGAAATAATCCAACATTGAAAAATGCTTTGGATTTGTATAAAAAAGGTGATACAGATCAGTTGCATCAAATACAACAAAATGTATTTAACGAAAAGCACTTATCACCAGATGGAATTATTCAAAAATTCCTTGGATTATAATACTTCCCCATAATTGGGTGATTTGAAATCGCTACAATTTGGGAGATCAGCCGCGGATGTCTCCTATTGTAAATAATTTATAAGGAGACTAAAAACATGATGAATGGTTCTAATTACAGTCTTAGCGACATTGCAGCTGCTACAGGCTCTAATAACCGTGCCAATGACATGTGGGGCGACGATGGTTTTTCACTTATTTGGCTCGTACTGATCTTCGCAATCTTCGGATGGGGAGGTTTCGGCGGCTGGGGCGGTGGCTTCGGCGGTAATGGTGGAAACGGTACAAATGGTGCCGGTTTCCAAGGATGGGCTACACGTTCAGATATTAGTGAGAGTTTCGCTCTTAACGATATCCAGAACGGTATCAGAGGTATTCAACAGGGTATCTGTGACAGCACATATGCTCTCAACAATACCATGCAGAGCGGCTTCAATGGCGTAAACGTTGGAATGCTTCAGGGCTTCAACGGCGTTCAGCAGGCAATTAACGCTGACACTGTAGCCGGTATGCAGAACACAAACGCATTGCAGTCTCAGTTAGCAAACTGCTGTTGCGAAACCAGGGAAGCTATCCAGGGTATCAACTACAACCTGGCTACCAACACTTGTGCTCTTCAGAACACAATGAACAACAACACCAGAGACCTTCTGGAAAATCAGAACAGCAATACGAGAGCGCTGTTAGATTTCTTAACTCAGGATAAGATTGCAACATTACAGGCAGAGAACTCTGACCTGAAACGTGCTGCTTCTCAGGATCGCCAGAGTGCACTGCTTACAACTGCAATGGCTTCTCAGACACAGCAGTTAATCAATGCAATCAATCCGGCACCTATTCCGGCATTCCAAGTACCGGCTCCGTACGCATACGCAGGATGCAACGGATACAACGGCGGTTGCTGCTAAGTAACTCACCCTTAGAGGTTGACTAATTCTAAGAGGTGGGTTGTGGCTCACCTCTTATTTTGAACTTCCTTTCTTTCGATCGATGTATTCATTGATTGCATTGTTTACGATTTTACTGATTGGAATTTCTGTTTTTTTAGAAAAATCTTTAAGTTTTTTGTTTGTGCATAGTTCAAGAGTAGTTGAAAATCGAACTCTATTTTTCAATTCATTTTTTGACATGTTACACATCCTTTCTGAAATTTAATTAAGTTTAACACAGTTTTTTGTTGTAGTCAAATAGAATATATGCTATAATTTAATTAAACTTAATTAAGGAGATTAACAGCGCATGACAAAAATAAATGATTTGACAGGACAAAGATTTGGCAAATTGACAGTTGTTAGAAGATCGAGTAAAAAATCGGCAAATGGCTCTTATTTATGGGAGTGCCATTGCGATTGTGGAAACGATGTAACAAGGACAAGAAGTGCATTGAAAAGTAATGATTATAGCAGCTGTGGAAAGTGTGGAAGAAAAGCTTATGTAGACTTAACAGGGAAAAGGTTTGGTAAGTTATATGTAATCAAGCGTGAAGGCTCTACCAACGGAAAGAGAAAAATTCCATTATGGTTATGCCAATGCGATTGCGGGAATACTTGTCTAAGAACAGCAAGTCACTTGAAAGCGAATTATATAAACACATGTGGTTCATGTCCAAACTCAAGGTCAGATTTAGTAGGAAAAAAATACGGAAGATGGACTGTTTTAGAAAAAGTAGAAAATAAAAATAGAAAGATATCGTATCTTTGCAAATGCGATTGCGGTAAAATTAAAACAGTAAATGCTGATAGTCTATTAAGCGGACACTCATTGTCATGCGGTTGTTTGCAAAAAGCTATGCTTTCCGAAAGAGAAACTACTCACGGAATGACGCACACAAGGATATACAATATTTATCACAACATGAAGAACAGATGTTATAACCTAAATGATCGTAGGTACAAGGATTACGGTGGTCGTGGAATCAATATATGCCCTGAATGGCTAGGAGAACATGGCTTTGATAATTTCTACAATTGGTCTATAAGGAATGGCTACACTGATAGTTTAACGATTGACCGTATCAATGTAAATGGAAATTACGAACCAAACAATTGCCGGTGGTCAACTAACGCAGAACAAGCAAATAATAAAAGGAACAGCATATATTTCACTTTCTTTGGAAGCACAAAAAATCTAAAAGAGTGGTGCGATGTTATAGGAGAAAATTACGGAAAGATGTACGGAAGATATCATAGAGGATATGAAACTTTTAGGGAAAAAGATATTAACAAAATCGAGCAGTACTTGAAGAATGGAGGGAAATAAAATGAGTTGCAAGAATGTATGTTCGCTTTGCTCGAAACTGATTCTGTCAACGTCTGTATCGTTTACCGGTGGTAATCTTGTGATTACACTTCCAGCAGGTAGTTATAACAACGGTGAAAAATATTGTATTGTGATTGCACAGAGCATACCAGAAACCACTACGATTAACGCCCCTGTGATGATTCAGGTAGGAACGGGAACAACCTTATATCCATTACAGAATCGTTGCTGTGCACAGGTTACGGCTTGTGGCGTAAGAACCAGAACGAAGTACGCAACCAGAGTAGCCACAAATGCAACCGGCGGAGTGTTCAAGATGTTAGGGAATCCGGCTTGTAGTCCGAGTAACAATTTGACAGCAATTAATGGTACAGCCCCAACAGCAGATACACCTGTTACACAGGCTGTTAGAAAGGGGGCACTGTAATGCATAAAGTTGCAATGGAAATGGGAAAATGGGCTATGGAAAAAGCCAAGGCACATGGCTTCGATAATCTTAGTGCTCAAGACTGGGACGATCTGAAGGACTGCATGGAAGCTGTAAAGTGTGCAATTTGTGCAGACAAAGACTACAGAATCGTAGAAGCTATGGACGAATGCGAACAGGAAGAGAAGTATCTTGGACGCATGGGATATGACAGATATCGTTACGCAAACGGCAGATTTGCTCCGAAAGGCAAAGGAAGCCGCATGGGATATAAACCGTATCTGTACATGGAAGATGATGACTGGATGGACGAGTATCTGAACAATCCAGAGTTTGAACGCAATATGTACCGCATGGGTTATCATCCAGACCGTAGTGATATGAGGATGGATGGAATGAACCATAAGCAGTCCAGATACGGTGAAACCTACGACAGATACAGCGAAAATCGCAGACATTACCATGATTCCAATGATACGGAATCCAAGAAAAAAATGGACGAGTCCATGAAAGAGTACACGCAAGATGTTATCCGCACAATGTCTGAGATGTGGTCGGATGCAGACGCAAATCTCAAACAGCAGATAAGAACTGATCTGACCCGTCTGATACAGCAGATGAACTAAACAAAAGATAAGATTAAGCCCTTGTTGCAGTAATGCGGCGAGGGCTTTTTAGTGGAAAGGATGGTGATAAACCATGCTAAAACAATTCTACATGAATGGGGATTTATGGCGAGTTCACTTTGTTTCGCCCCATGACGATGTTCTAATTGATCGCACAGGGCAGAGGACACTTGCAGTATCGGATTATTCTACAATGACAATTTCAATTGCAAATAATCTGAACGGGGAACTTCTGAACCGCGTGTTTATTCATGAATTAGGGCATTGCGTGATGTTCAGTTATGGTTTGTTGCCAGAACTTCACCGCATGGTCAAGAAACGATATTGGGTTGAAGCAGAGGAATTTGTGTGCAATATGTTTGCCGACTACGGACAATTTGTAATAGGAATAGCCAGAGATGTTTTAGGAAACCGATTTACTTATGTAGCTCCTGTTGGGGCAGAAAGGATGATTGCATAAATGGCAAGAATAGCAGAGAACACAGTAATCATTGATGGTCAGGAATACAAACCGGGAGACGCAGTTCCAGACTTCAAGAGCATCAAATGTGTTGATGTAAGAGAACCAAGAAAATATCAGGGATTATCTGCGGATGTTTCTGTCCTGAATGATGTTATTGCGAAATACGCTTCGGACGGAGCATCTTGTTTTATGTCCGATACGGGAGAATACTACGAGTACGACCGTGAGGAAAAAACATGGAAACTTATCACCAATATCACAGAGCGCGGATTTGATTCCGAAAAGGCATATGGCGCTTTAAAACACATGCTTAACTTGAAAAATGAGGTTATTGATACCAGCGTCAAGTCCTGGCTGGAAGACCACCCAGAAGCTACTACAACAGTGCAAGATGGAAGTATTGAGGAAATAAAAATCAACAAAAATTTCTTGCCGTGGATTAAAAAAGATTATGTTACACCAGAAATGTTTGGTGCAGTTGGTGATGGTATTATAGACGATAGCAACGCAATGTTAAGTGCTGCCGCAACTGGTTTACCAATTAGAGGTGGAAAAGGAAAAAAATATGCTATAAAATCGGAATTAGTATTTCGGGGTAATTGTGATATACAGAGTATACATATAATAGCAAACGCAAAAATTGAATGTGTTATAAAATACAGCAAACGAAATACCCGTATACATAATATACAAATTGATTGCAACGATTTAGCTGATTACGGAATTTTAGGAGCATCGGATACACCTATGGACGCTTTATACTTTGCAAGTATAAAAAACTGTTCTGTATATAATGCGTTAATCGATGGGTACAACACAGGAATGGTAAGAACATTTATAAATGATTGTATTGCTAAAAAATGTGCAAATGCGGGATTTTATATTGGTGTATCAGATACAAAACATGATAATCTTGTTCCGATTGATTGTAAATATGGTGTATATGTTAATTCTGGAAACACAAGCATAAATAGATTTCATCCGTGGTCATGGGAAAAGGAACAAATAGGTTTGTTTGTTGAAACATCTTGCTCAGTATCTATCGGATATTATTTTAATGACACAAATCAATGTGCAATCTGTTTTTCCGCTGGTGTTGATATTACAATCGGAACATTGCGAAATTTTAATAATGCAAGTGCACCGTCTGCCATATCCGAGGGATGTAGAATGTTGTTAAGAAATGAAGACGGTGCGAACTATATTCCATACATTACAATAGGAACGATTTGTGGTTCTTTCGATGGATTTGATGATTATTTCTTATATCCAAACAACTATGATATCAATTATATGTCTGTACAAAGAATAAATCTAATTAATGTTAATACAAGATTTGATAAAAAAATGTTTCGCCTTTCTTATGTTCCAGTGTCGCTATATAATAAAGTGTTGGAAAAGTTTAGTATTATAAGCGATATTTTAACAATTACATCATGTTCGTTACAAAAATGCGAAACCGACTTAAACGGATACAAAATTAGGATAAAAGTCGAATTTGAGCATTCGAATACAAAGTTAGAACCATTAAATGATATATTAAATATACAATATATTGGAACGGATACAAGCACCGCATACTATAGAATTTTAAACGCTAGTGCTTCGTACACCGCATTATCTTTTCACAGTACTAGGAAAACTAATGATGATAACAAACTTAAAGGGATGGGGCTAAGATGCAATAATTCGTTTACTTTAAATGATGTTTTAATATTATACCTTGATTTATATGTAGAATTGTATCAATGATTGATTAAAGAGGACGCGATATAAATGATAAAAAATACAGTAATTTTTGATGGGATTCAATATAATCCCGGTGATGAATTGCCAGATTTAGGCAGTTAGGTATGTACAGGGGCAAAAGGCATGGTTCGTGATTACGAAGGCCTATCAAAGGACGTATCGAAACTTCCACATTACGTACAAAGTGGTTCTTCGGCGTTGTGTCTTGATACTTCTGAATTGTACGAATATCACAAACCTACCGATACATGGTACAAGTTGTAAGGAGTGGTGGAATATGGCATTAACAGCGAAAAAAGTATATGCGGTTTTAAACAGCAAGATTAAGGCAATGGAAGAAAAAATGAAGTAGCCGATCATTTATAAAGGAAAAGTAGATACGGCTGATTTACTTCCATTAAGCCCGTCAATTGGTGACATGTACAATATCAGCCAGACTTCTATATACGGCGGTGCTGGCGCAAATGTCGTGTGGAACGGCACGACATGGGATTCCTTGGGTTCAATTAATGACGTAACAGACCAACAGGTGCAAGAAGCTGTTAATCAATTTTTAACTCAGAATCCTATTGCACCAACACTAACAGATGATGGTGTTCTTATCTTATAGTAGAAAGGGATTAAAATGCGTATATTAAAATTTATCGTAAACAAGCAAAAGATACGTCCAGACCCTACTTGTGATTTTTCTGGTCTGATCAAAGGAACATCTGGTTACCTGAAAGCTTCTTTTAGTTTTTCACCGGAATGGAACGGATGCAACATCGCGGTTTCTTTTTGGCGCATGGAAAAAGAATATCCTGTTTTATTAAAAAACGGGCAATGTGAGATTCCGTCTGAAGCGTTGACTTGGGACTATTTTTCCGTTTCGGCAATCGGAATGAAATATGATGGAAGATACGTGATAACTACTGATAAGACAAAAATATCTCAGAAAGGGTGACATGATGGAAACAGCATATGATTTGCTTTTAAATTCCTTACCAGATGATGCAACAGCTGTAAGTGACGATAACAGTATATGCGTTATCGAACCTATGTCTCGACAGATTGTTGTACCGGGAACATTGGTTATCGGTGGTGTAGAATCGGATAAAAATTCCGAGCGAATAAAGTTTTCATGTCCCAAGGTGGTTGGAGATAATCTGGATTTATCAGAATTTCAAATCAGAATAAATTTCAGAAACATCAGTGCGACAATACCACCGATGATCGTTAAAGACCAGTATATCTGCGAAGATGTAACTGTAGATGGTGACAACATTTCATTTTCGTGGTTGATCGGGCGAAATGCTGCGAAAAATAAAGGAATCTTGCAGTTTATTGTGTGTGCAGTAAAGGTAAATTCTGATTCAGAAATTCTTGTAGAATGGAACACCACTTTGGCACAAATAGAGGTTCTTGAGGGAATTGAAATCGAACAGGCACAGCCGACAGAAGCTCAAAAAGATGTAATTGCGCAGCTTTTAAAAATAACAAAAGACACTTCTGCGAAAGCTGTTTCTGATGTGAATACGGCGAAAAATGAAGCTTTAAAAGAGATTGAATCAGCAAAAACATTACCTCGTCTTGATGAAGATGGGGTTCTTATATTTTAGGAGGGAACGCCATGGCAGATGCTATTAAAAAAATTCAAACAACAGACGGGGCTAAACCGATAGATTATGCAGCTTTATACGGAAAGCCAAGCTCTGACAAAACATTATCCGTACAGGGTGCATTCGCGGATGCCAAAGTAGTTGGCGATAAATTCAAAGAAGTAAAAGCAGAAACTGATTCGCTAAAGGAAGATTTAGTTAATAAAATTATAAGTAGTGCCAACCTTTTCGACAAAGCTAAACTTACGAGTGGTTTTTATACAACATCTGTAAGCGGAATAAAAATATCTGATAATCCTGCTTATAAATGTTTGTTACTTGATGTAAAAGCAAACGAAACGTATACAGCAACAGGGTGGGGATATACGTTCTCATTTTATGATAAAAACGGTATTCGTGATACTGTAAATAAAGTGGGTACTTCTACACAGTCAAAAGAAAATGTTACATTCACAGTTCCAAGTAACGCCGTAAAAATGAGTGTAAATCTCAGAATAGACACAAACGATATTGATTCTTATATGATTGTAAGTGGCAATGCCATTCCAATCGAATATATACCTTTTCAGAATACACTATATGCAAGTCCCTATGTGGAGAAAAAAGATGTCAAAGAAATGATTTCTACAAAAGAATATCATGTAGGTAAAAATCAACAGTTCACTTCATTTATAGAGTGTTTGAAATCGATTCAGGGATACAACTCAGCGAAAACAGTATATATTCATGAAGGCAGTTACGATATTTTTGCCGAGTTGGGGGGAAGAGAATTTCTACAAACAATTTCATCCGATGCCGTGTGGTATAACGTGTCAATTATAATCCCTCCAAATACCAAAATAATTGGAATTGGTTTAGTTGAATTAAATTATTTTCCTGATGCCTCGCTTATACCAAGTGACAATGCTGTTACCTGTATAAGTCCCATTAACGTAAGAGGAAATGTCAGTATTGAGAACATCACTATTAACGCGAAGAATTGTAGATATTGCATTCATGATGAACCAAGTGGACTTGATGAGTTTAATGAAAATGTAAAAACATTTAAAAATGTTCGTTGCAAAAAAATAAGAAATGATTATATTCCTGTTTCAAAGGTCACAAGCGGCCAGGCTTATGCAGCTGGATTGAATAGACGAAGCATCTTGCTATTTGAAAATTGTGTGTTTGAATCCGAAGATAGTATTGCTTGGTCAGCGCATAATCGTTCTTTTGGTACAAATGACGGTGCTAATATTACCCTAAAAGATTGCATTTTTATAGGTGGCGCACCGAGTTATGGATGTGTTCGGCTCGGAAACAGTTCAAAATACAAAAGCCACTCCCATGTTGCTATTATTGGATGCTATTTAAATGAAAAATTCGTAATTAAAGATGAAACCGAAGGAATTTTTTATAACACATTTGATGTAAAATTACTGAACTGTACAGATATTACTGTTGAAACCTCATTTTCTACTGATAATGAATATCCAGTAAAAGTATACAACCCAATAGTTTCTAATTAACTAAAGAGGGCTTTAATTAATTTATTTTAATTCAAAAAAAAAGTCCCCAGATTGAGGAAACTGGGGACCGGAAGAGTCTGAAATCTGTGGGTACGCTGTCCCCAAATTTCTGTATAAAAATAACATAAAAAAAGTAATTTTGCCAATGGAGGACGATACATGAGAGGTAGAACACGGCAAAAACAGCCTATATGGATTTCAACAATAACAGAAAAAAACAATGGAATTGACAAAGTTCTCGTCTATTCAAATCCACAAAAGAAGAACATTTCGGTATCAGCAACAGCCGGTACGCCGGAAGAATTATCCGCCGGAATTGTTCCCGACTATGACCGATATATCACGGTTTTTGACCGAACATTTCAACCAAAAGAAGGTGATGTTCTGTGGATTGATACTGTGCCGGAAATCAGTATAGACGGAGCTTTGATTCTCGACGATGATAACAGCCCAACCGTTTTGCCAGACTACAGGCTTAAAAGAATCCTTGACACTCAAAAAGGACAGGTCGCCCGATATGGAATAGCGAAAATTGGTGGCAACAATGAGTAGGAAAACAATCCAGTGTAGTTTGAACCATAATTCCTTACGGTCTGCAATTCAACAGTTAGAAGCATACCAGAAAGATATTCAAAGGAAGAATCAGATTTTCATTGACAAACTGGCTCAAGAAGGAATACAGGTTATCCAAACTACAATGGAATCTGTTCCGACTGAGGAAAAAGGTTCTTACTACACGGAAGTTATCAATAACGGACATGGCGATATCATTGGTGCGGCAGTCCGGCTTTCCGGTGATAAGGTTCTTTTTATCGAGTTTAGTGCCGGTATTTCTTACGGAACGGACAGCTATCCATTGCCGTCCGGTGCTGATTATGGTGTTGGTACTTATCCAGACCAAAAACACGCTTACGACCCGAACGGATGGTGGTATGTGGACGAAAGTGGACAGAAACATCATTCTTATGGTAACAGGGCATATATGCCAATGTATCATGCGGAAGAAGCCATCATTATGCAGATACGACATATCGCAAAAGAAGTATATGAAAGATAGAACGGAGCCCGGGATTTTCCGGGCTTCTATTTTTTACTTTGAATCTGGACAAAATTAATCTAAATGATTATATGTTTCTCATATGTAAAAATATGGAATCATATGGCTTGTTTTTTGTACAATTAAGATGCGAAGCATCTACCGGAAAGGCAGGTGCTTTTTTCATGCCAAAAAATAAATCATGAAATGGCAATTGAATTTATTGATAGAGCAAGGAAGTTCTTAGAGTAATCAAAAGTCCGTTGGACGCCGATAGGAAAAAGCATTCCGGACTCTTATCGCAACTCGAGCAAGGGGGAGATATCCCCGTTGTAATTACTTTATCAAACCTTCGTATGTTGCTTCAAACGGTCAAAAATATACGGAATATTTAGCAGCAAACATGATTGAACAGGCAAGGTGATGTAAATGCCGGAAATATTAAAAAATCCAATATCCGAGATATACGAACGTTGGAATAAAGCTGTCGAACCTGTAGTTGGCAAAGGAAACTTCTCCATGGACAGAAGCCAGACCCTTGCGTCTGGAAAGAAAGCCTATGCAAGGCTCTACATGTTGGGAAACGTTCTGACGGAAGGAGACCTTGAAGGTGATGAATGCGCCACGGTTCCGACTATCCAGATTGAGTGCTTCGCCACAGGTACAGCTCCACTTGCAAAAGTATATCAGATTGACAAAAAAAGTCATCAATCCATGATTGACATGGGATTTCGTAGAACCTACGGCCCCGAACTCATGGGGAATGCTGATGATAGTATCAAGCGGCTTGTTAGCCGATACACAAGAATTTACACCGGGCAGTTGCTGGGTGAATGAAAGGGATGAGATGAATGGATCAGATCATGAATTATGTGAAACCGGAACTTCTGGTTGTAGCTGTAGTCCTGTACTTTGTTGGAGTATTCCTTAAGCAGGCAGAAACCGTAGCTGACAAATACATCCCGGGAATCCTTGGACTTCTGGGCGTGGTTATTTGCGGAATCTATGTTTTCGCTACATCTACAGTCGCGGGCGGTCAGGAAGCTGCAATGGCAGTTTTTACCGCAATCACACAAGGTATTCTTGTCGCAGGCCTGAGCACTTATGTGAATCAGGTCATTAAACAAGTAAGCAAAGAAGAGTAGAAGGGCGGTGATCCTTTTATCTCCCGGGCACAGGGTTACGTGCCAGAGCCGTAATGGCTCTTTTTTAATGCAATAATTTATAGCCGAAAGGCGGAAAGGAGCCAATATGGCATCAGGAAATATCGCAGGAATCAGTACCGTTGGTGCTCTTACTGGTTATGCAGTAGAGACAGTAGCGGGAACAAAACCAACAAAATTCAAACAGCTTCACAGAATAAACGCTTCTGATGAAATCAATATCGATGTTGAGACTATCGACGCATCCGCTCTTGAGGATGAAATCGAGAGAACTATCGCAGGACGTGGTTCAACAGGTGGTACGTTCAATGTAACTGTAAACGTTACAGACGAAACAATCAAAGAGTGGGAAGATCTTATCAGTGCTTACAAAACAGCTCATGCAAGTGGTCTGTCTATGTGGTATGAGGAATATTACCCAGCACTTCAGAAAGCATTTTTCACCAAGATCGAGCCGCCGACTATCATTCCAAAACCGGCAAGAGACCAGAACGGTCTTCTTACTGTTGACATGTCCCTGACTATCAATGAGTATGTCGGCCCGGATACAGCAATCAAGCCAACCGAAACTGAATAACAAATATATCTAAATGGGAGGAAAGGATATTATGTATAAGCTTTTAAAGATTGGTAGCAAAGAGTACAAACTGGAATACAGCATTGAAGCATCTCTGTATGATGAATGCGTCAAGAGCGTAATGAACACACTTCTGGCGACAAGCGGTGGTGTGGACAAAACTCCGGAAGAAATGATTTCCGGTATGGCAAATATCCCAAACACAGCATTAACCGTGTTTTACGCAGGACTTCTTCAGTATCACGGTGACAACCCGGATGCAGACGGTTCTGTCCCGAATCTTGCGACCGCAAAAAAACTCGCAGCGCGATTTATTCGGGAACACAAGGACGATGAACAGGGAAACTTTTATGGTATTTTCGCCATGTGCCTTGAGCAAATGGAGGAAGACGGTTTTTTCAAGCTGACCGGTCTGGAGACGTTCATGGACGATCTGAACGTAGCAACCAAACCGAAGAGAACTCCGAAGAAGCCGACAGATCACCAGAAAAAAGCTACAGCGAAATAATCTGGACAGAGCTATATCCGGCGGCGGTTCGCATCGGAATGAGCCGGAAAGATTTTCTTAGAAGTACCATACGTGACCTTCAAGTAAGAATACGTGAGTACGAGAAAAATAAACGTGACGAGATAGAAACTCAGGTAAAGCTGATTGAATATCAGGCATGGCTTTCCGGCTTATATGTGAAATCTGCGGTAGCAAGTGCGATTTCTGATAAAGCGAAGTATCCAGACAAACCAATCACAGAAAAAACAAAAGAACCACAGATTGAAGAAAAACCAGATGTTCCGAAACGGTCTGAAGCTGAATTGAAGCAGGAAGAACGTTATTACGAACTTCTGATAAAAAAGGCAAATGCGAACATAGCTGAAATAGGAAATGAAAAGGGCAGGCAGGATGAATAAAAATTCTTGTCTGCCCTTATTTTTTTTGATTAAAAGGAGGTGTTTTTTATGGCTGACAATACCATTGATACCCTTGATATACAAATAAACAGTAGCACCAGGAACGCTACAAAAGCATTGAGCAATCTGGCCAAAAAGTTAAAGGATATTGACACAGCACTGGGAAATGTCAATACCGGTGGGCTTAGGAATTATGCTCGTGAAATCGGGAGAGTGTCAGCGGCTTTACAGACGTTAAACAAAACAAATGTTAGTGTTCCGGACTTAGCTGGATTGACCGGTCAGCTTCGAAGTTTATCAAAAGTTGACTTTACAACACTTGGGGCGAGTACGAAATCCTTGCAGAATCTGGCTGCTGGATTAAGTTCCTTAAAAGGTGCGTCCAACATTTCAATTCCAAAGATTGATACCAAAAACGTCAAATCAGCGGTAAATGCTATTCAAAAATTCCAAGAGATTGATGCTACGAAGATGCAACCTGCAATAACCGGTGTTGAAAAGATTGCTAGTACCATGAACGCCCTTAACGGGATGAACTTCAAGGATTCCAAAATCACGAATGTTATCAATTCCTTAAGCCGACTTGCAGCGGCGGATATGAGCGGATTTGATACTTCAAAGATGGGAGAAATTATCAAAAGCATTGACAGCTTAAATGATGTTAGGGACGTTTCTTCCAGTGTCAACCGGTTCACAGGTTCATTAGCGAGACTTGCTAATGCTGGAGGAAAAGCAGACCAGTCAGCGGCGGGCTTAAAAACCCTTGGAAAGAGCTTAAGAAAAGTTATTAACGGTATGCTATTTACAGCAAAGCCTTCGGAATCCATAGACATGTTTGTGCAATCCATTTCACGGCTGGCAAATGCAGGTGATAAAACTGGTAAAACAGCATCGCAGTTAGAGTATTTAGCCGCAGAAGTGAAGAAATTCTTTATCGCCATGCAGGATGCTCCGCGAATCAGCGAGAATACGCTGAGAATGACAGAGGCCCTTGGACAGTTAGCTGCGGCCGGTGGAAAAGTAGGGACTTCCACGAATACTGTGGTCAATTCCTTCAACAAACTTTCGTCTGTCGGCTCAAAGCTTTCTTCATTGCTTGGTACGGTAGCAACGAAAGCGAAGAGTGGACTGGGATTTCTGGCAACCGGACTCTCTAATCTGGTGAACAGGAGTAGTGGACTGAAAGCGGCATCATTCAATGTGGGTTCCTTCATCAAGACCGTCCTTGGCTTCAAAGCGGCTTCAGCTGTAATGAACAAATTCAGCGAAGCCATGGGCGGAAAAGGAATCCTCGAGATTGGTTCCGATATCGCTGAGGTTGAGAACGTTGTAGATGTTGCCTTTGGAAGCATGGCAGATCAAGCGTATAAGTTTGCATCTACAGCAACAAAGCAGTTTGGACTGTCGGAGCTGGCAGCAAAGAACTATTCCGGAACCATGATGGCGATGCTGAATGCTTCTGGTGTAGCACAGGAATCAGCTGCGAAGATGTCAACAACTCTTGCAGGATTAGCCGGAGATTTGGCATCTTTTTATAACCTTGATACTGATACCGCCTTCTATAAAATAAGGGCAGGAATTTCGGGTGAAATCGAGCCTTTGAAGGCTTTGGGTATAAATATGTCAGTTGCCAACCTTCAGGCATATGCTCTGTCTCAAGGAATTACGACGGCATACAATTCCATGACGCAAGCTCAGAAAACAATGCTGCGCTATAACTACATCATGTCAGTTACAAGTGCACAACAGGGGGACTTCGCGAGGACAGCCGGATCTTATGCCAATCAAGTACGTCTCCTTACTCTGAACATCCAGTCCCTTGCATCTGTCATCGGTCAGGGGTTAATCGCAGCGGTTCTTCCGGGAATCCAGGCTCTTAATGCCTTGATGTCAAAACTTATGCAGGCTGCGGAAACATTCCGTAACTTCATGTATGTTCTGATGGGGAAAAAAGTCAAAGGATCCACAAGCGGGGTAGTGAATGATCTTGCCGGACTGGAAGATTCTGCCGCAGACCTTAGCGGATTACAGGATGCCGGAGATTCCGCAGCTTCCGGGCTGGACGATGCTACTTCATCAGCGAAAGCTCTGAAGAAAGCTCTTTCCGTCCTTCCGTTTGACGAACTGAATCAGCTGACAGATAATTCTAGTTCATCCGGTTCAACACCTGGTACCGGAAAGGGTAAAACTGGAACCGGCACAACACCGTCATTGGGTCTTGGCGGAATCACGGACCAGATAGACGATGCTCTGAACAAAGAAGAAACCCCTATCAACAAATGGGCTGAAAAAATCCGTAAAGCTTTTCTCAACCATGACTGGGAAGGCCTTGGAAAGACCATTGCAGATATGCTTAATATCGGAATCCGAAAGATTTACGATGTTATTAGTTGGAGTAATGTAGGGCCGAAAATCTCTGCATTTTGTAATGCGTTCACTCGCTCTTTTAACAGTCTTGTTGAAAACATTCACTGGGATAGGCTAGGGCGTACTGTCGGCGCAGGCATTAACACCTTAGTCAACACCTTTGAGCTTCTGATCGGGCCGGGTGGTATTGATTTTACAAATATCGGTAATAAACTGGCAACCGGACTTCGGGGAATGATTGACGAAGTTAACTGGCCGAACCTTGGACAAGTCCTTGGCAGTGGTTTTATGATAAGCTGGAATATTCTGGACGGTTTTGTTCAGAAAATGTCTAAAGAGAATAATGCCGGTCTGACTGGTTGGGAACAGTTAGGAACTGCGGTTGCTGATGCCATGAATGGAGCTTTTGGCAGAATTTCATTCTCCAAAATAGCAACTACGATTGCGACCGGATTAAACGGTGCATTTCAAGCATTGGCTGCATGGACGCAAAAATTCAGTTGGGACGGATTAGTAACTAATATTTCCAACGGAATCAATACTTTTATCGGAAAATTCAAGTGGCAAGAGAACGGAACATCCTTAAACACTTTCATTACCAACTTACTGAATGCTCTGGTTGATATCGCAGAAACAACAGACTGGGAATCCTTCGGAAGAGGCATCGGACTATTCCTTAGTCAGATAGACTGGGGAGCTCATTTAAAAAAATTAGCCACAGTATTACTGGACGTGCTGAGCGGAATCTGGAAAGGACTTGGCAGTACATCCGCGGGAAAATTCGTGGATGCTGTTATTTTTGGAATTGTTGGCTTTAAAGCATTTAGCAAAATCGCTCCGTTCGTAGATGGAATCGTGAAATTCTGTACAGGTTCAACAGTTGAGGATAAACTGTCCAAAGGCATGCAAAAGCTTCTGGGAAAAACAATGGAATCTGCGGCGACAAATTCCAGTTCATTATTTGGAGGCCTTGCCGGAAAAGCCGGAAGTCTTGCAACAAAGCTTACTTCTCTTGCTACTGCTATAGCACCGCTTGTCGGAACTGCCGGACTTATCGTTGGAATTGGTGCGGCCGCAATTGCCGGAGTAAAAGGCTTACAAAGTCTGATTGAAAAGATGCAGGGTGGAAATGGCATTGCTACAGAGTATGGAAATGCTATTAATGCTCTCATAACACAGCTTTCAAACTCTGGTGCAATCACCGAAGACGAGGCAAGCAAGCTGTTTAAACTGTCGGAAAGTATGGAGTCTTCCGGCACATCTGCCAGTGATGCCTATGCAAAAATTGCCGAAAAGCTGGGAACTTATGGAGTAACATCCGATCAAGCACAGCAGGCTCTTGCTAGATTATCACAGCAACAGTCAATCACATCCGATTCATTATCTGGGCTTCAAACAGCAATGGACGGAATTGGAAACTCTGTGATTAACACATCTTATAAGATCGACACTTCCAAACTTTCTTATGATGGGCTGGAAAAATCAATAAAACTTATGAGTGCACAGTTAGGACTTACATCTGACCAGTACACCGCTCTTGATACTGTTATTATGAACGGAGAAAACACTAAAGCTACAGCAAAGCAGACCTATGATAACCTTATTGCTACTTTAAAGGATATGGGAGTTAATACCCAAACAGCAGCTAAGATTATCGGGCAAGTTATGCCGGAAGCATTAGTGCAGGCGTCCAATACTGCAAATACTAGCGGAAAGTCCATGAAGAGTAGTATTTCTGGTAATGCTAAAAGTGCGGCCGAAAGTGCAAATAAAAGCCTTGATTCTATCAAGAATAAATCAGACAGTGTCCTTCCGAGTGTAGCTACAGCAGCAAGTACGGCTTTTGGAAAGGTAAACACGGAAGCAACGACCAAGTGGGGTAACTCTTCCCGTGAAGTAACCAAGAATGTTCGCCAGATGAAGATTGATGCAAGTACCGAGCTTGGCAAAATGGATACTACTGTCCGCAGCCATTTTGGAAGCCAGTACAGAATCGCTCTTGGCAAATGGCAGAATCTTGGAAGGGATATATCTTCTTACATCCGGGGAACCATGAATTCAAGCATCGGTGGTGCGATTCAAGCGGTTGTAAGTACTATTCGAAGCAATTTCAGCAATATGTACAGTATCGGGCAAACGGCTATGCAGAAACTCCGAAACGGCATAGAGTCAATCAACATCAGGACTCCACATATTTCTATGGATTATACCGACTGGCAGGACGGAAAAACCCATAAGTGGCGGTACAATTCGAGAGTTGACTGGTATGCCAAAGGTGGTCTTTTCAATGCAGCATCCGTGATCGGTGTCGGTGAAGCCGGAAAGGAAGCAGTCCTTCCGCTGACCAACAAACAGGCCATGAAGAGTATCGCTGACAGCATCACCGGAAACATGCCGGACGGAAGTATCGGGCTGAGTAAGGAAGAAATGGCACAGGCGGTAACGCAGGGCGTTGCCATGGCAATGATGAACATGAATGCCGGTGGGAACTCATCTCCACAGTACATTTCCAACACGATCAATCTGGACGGACGTGCTATTGCGAAAGCGGTCACAAAAGCCCAGAACGACAACAACAGGCGGAAAAACCCTAGTCCGGCATGGTAAAAACCATTGCGTTTTCCACTGGATTGCGGTATAATAAATGAGTAACAAGTAGCACCTATATCTTGTTATATTGTGCGAAAAAACAAAATATTGAGCAGACTTTTAAGATGATATTTACTTGTGGGTTGAAACAGTGACCCGTTTTCCGTGATACCGTCTTGGAGTCTGCTCTTTTTTTTGTTTCCAAAAACCCTGCCTGCAAGAGCAGTTGCGAACGAAAGGAGTTATATGGAAATAGTAAGTATTAAAAACAATCAGGCGTTTACTGACAGTAAAATTATTGCATTCGGTACGAGCAACCGGCATCATTCAATAACTGCGGTAATTCAAAAGTATTTAGACGATTTTGAAGATTTCGGGAAGGTTCGATTTAAAATGGAACCTTTGGCAAGCGGTCAGAAAGAAAAGGTTTATATCTTAAACCAACAGCAGGCCACATTACTTATGACCTATTTAAGAAACAGTGAAATTACTCGCAGGTTTAAAAAGGAACTTGTTCGTCAGTTTTACTTAATGCAACAATTTATTTTTGAGCGTCAAAGTAAATATTGGGTTGAAACAAGAGAACAAGGAAAGCTCACCAGAAAAGCCGAAACGGATGTTCTGAAGCAATTAGTTGAATATGCAAAAGAACAAGGTTCTCAGCATTCCGATAAAATGTACATCACGTACACCAGATTAGCAAATAAGATTTGCGGTATATCTGGAAGAGATAACGCTACAGCTCAACAGTTGAGCAATCTTACTGTAGCTGAAAATATCATTCTTCATTGCATTCAAGCAGGAATTTTGGAGAATAAATATTACAAAGAGATCTATAAAGATTGCAAGAAGCGACTAGAAATATTCAAAGATATTGCTTATCTGGAAGTCGCATAAAGCTGGTAAAACCAACAGGCTTACCCGACGGGGGACAAGCGTAATTCCATGATACGCCTGCCTGTTGTTTTTATAAATCATGGGTCTGTGACGAAACGGCAGTCACGCATTAACGACATGGAGGTTATCTATATGAAAGGTCGAAAATTAGCTTCCCCAAAACAAATAAAATTTGCCAGAGTAATTGCTGAAGCTCTTGATATTAATATGAGCTTTAATGAAGGCGATAGTTACTATGATGTTAGTGAATTTATCAGAGAATACGAAGACGAATACAAAAAATGCAATTGGAAAAAAGCAAGTATTCGCCAAATTGATTACGCTAATGCAATCTCACGTGCTTGTTATGGATACAAAAAGTTTGATGAAAATAGTTGCTATGGTGATGTTTCTGATTTTATATCAGGGAACAAAGATGCGTATGCACGTATATTGTGGAGAGAATCCATTATAGAAAAAAATAGCGAAGATACTGTTGAATGTAGTAAAGATTTTTCGACAGAATCAATGCTGTTTTTGTGTGATAACTTATATAAAGTTCATGGCATATACGCTTTTATTGGCGAAGATAATACCATTTTGTACATTGGAAAATCAATTGATTTATCGCAAAGAATCACATCGTCTTATAGAGAACGAAAAAACTCGGCAAAAATTACCCGAGTAATGTTTTATGCGGTAAATAATATTGCAGATACAAATATTTTAGAAATATTACTCATAGCCGAAAATAATCCGGTTCTCAATGAAGACTGCAAAACAGAAGACTCCCCTGAACTGTTTCATAGTGGAATAGACATACTCCGGGATTTCAGCGAAATTCCACTTAACAATTCGGAAAAGGAGGTCATGTGATTATGGCAGTATTTAGAGTGCACAAAACAAAGAATTATACATTGATGAGTAATCATCATTTAAGAGACAAGAATTTAAGCCTTAAAGCAAAGGGACTTTTGTCAGTGATGTTTTCTTTGCCGGATTCTTGGAATTATTCTATTCCGGGATTATGCGCGATTTTGAAAGAAAACGAAACAGCAGTAAAGTCAACTATAAAAGAATTAAAAGCGACAGGATATCTTGTTGTGGATAAGAAAAAACCTTGTAAAGAAGAGGGGCGATCTAAGTTTGAGTACATTTATAATATTTACGAAACGCCGCAGGAAGTGCCAAACAATGACATTATTCAAGAGTCACCTCAGCAAGGTATAGAAAACCTACCCCTAGAAACTCCAGGGGTAGAACATCACCCCCATAATAAAAGAACTGATATATCAACTACTGATAAATCAATTACTGATACATCTAAAGACTTTATTTTATCAAATAAAGAGAAAAAGACTTTACCAAATAATGGTAAAGGTTCAAAGACTTCTGCTCCTAATAATATTAATATACTAGATATAAATAATATACCCTCACGTACAACTGAGCAGAAGGAAGTGTACCGCAAGCAAAAACAGAAAAAACGTTCTGAGAAATACCGGGACGAAGATGTACCACAGATTTTGTACAATAAGTTTAATTCGCTGTATGGTGAACAGGAGAACATTCTGGAAGATCACGACATTTGTCTGACCATGGCAATTATCACTTATTACTTCAAACAGTACCGGTCACACATGGGCGAACAGCATATGATGATTTCTGCCGAATACGCAGATCAGTTCATGGGAGTTATCATCGGCGATGATTCACCACTTCTGAAAACGGACGTGGAAGAAAAGGATGAGCTACGGTTCTATCAGGACATGATAGATGAGTTCTTCGGTTCAGACCTTGGCCAGAGAAATGGAAAAGATTTTGACTACCACATCTGGCTATTCTTCTCCGAGGAGAATCAGAGAATCTTGTGTGAACGGGTAAAACAGAAATGGGACGACCAACAATACATTGACTAAACCAAGCCAAAATCCGTTTGAAATGCCGTAGGCGATAATTTCCTCACGCAAACGATTTAAATTGATTCTAGCTAAAAACATTACAGTAATTGACTGCAAACTAAACATACAGGAGAAACGCATGGACTTCAAAACAAAATACTTTGCTATCTGGCAGGAAGTGTGGGGGCTGCATAAGAAATACTGGCGGATTCCGATGGACGATTCCGGACTGTGGGGACAATTCGCAGCTGAAGCAGAAACTCTCAGGAGCAGATACGTGGGGATGCCGGAAGAACATTTCGTAAGGAAGTTGATTCTTGCTGTGACAAATGAAGTAGAAAACGCTTCAAAAACACTTGGGTGATAATTTCCTCACATGGCACATAAAAATTGATTCTAGCCGATTTTATTCAATCAATTATTGAGAAAGTAGGGAAAGAAAATGGAATATGTTATGGTTTTAAATGCAGTATCAGTAATCGCTTGTTCAGCGGCTATTGCCACAGCCTGTAAAGTGACAGGTTCAGCATGGCCATTGCTGGCATTTATTTTAATCCCCAAATGGGGATATCGTCATTTTGACGACAAGGAGGGAGAAGAAGATGAATCGAAGAAAAACCAGGCTCCGTAAGGGCCAGTATAGAAACATCCGAAAGGCGATGGACTATATAGTGACAAAACGTGGAACCAGAAACAATGAGTTCCGAATGCGTGGGCGAAAGCCCCTGAGATACAGTCAGCTGATAACGTACCACAAACGAAAACCGTATATCTAGGGAGGAAAAAAAGATGAAGAAAAAATTAAAAATCATGTTACTGGCAATCCTGTGTCTGTGCTTTGCCGGAGGAACTGTTGGATGCGCTCTGATGGACGATGCTATTAATGACATCAAAGGCGATCTGGTTGGAAATGGATATACAATCCGCACTTACGACAACTACGGTGAAAAGGTTATGACCACGGTTGGCGACAAGATCAATATTCAGGGCAATCCGGTTGAGACAACTTCTTACAACAGTGATGGAACTGTGGTCAGCGGATACGAGCTGTCATCCGTGATCACAATCAATATTGACGGAAAGGAAATCCAGAGCTGCGGCGACACCTGCATATTTGAGCAAGATGGTCTGGAACCGGATGTGGACTTTGTGCAGACTGATATTTACAGTCAATCTACAGGAAAACTTTCTGACAATACTTACGTTGCCGGGATCGTAAATCAGTACAAGAATTATTTCGGAAAATCTAGAGTTGTTGTGATTAAATCTCAGCTTGGACAGCCCATCACAGCATATTCCGGTGACGAAGTATACTGGAAAATTCCGAAGAAGTTGCCGAAAATGACAAAGCTCATGATTGACGGGAAAGCCCTTTACATCCATCGGGCAAACTTTCAGATCATTGACACGGCATTGTTGAAATAAAACAGCTTAAATTCGGGCACGATTTTTTTGAACGATAAAAACTCCACGGAAACACAAAAAATGAATTCTGCGTGATTTTTCCTAATCAATTACTGCAATTCTCATTGTAGTTTCTCTTTATCAGATGTATAATTGAGCTATCAATCCAAGGGAGGAAAAAGAAAATGAAAAAGTGGAAAAAGATTTCAGTGATTTTGCTGGCAATGATTATGGCACTTGCCATGGCGGTTCCGGCATCGGCGGCAACAGTTAAAATTAACAAAACGAAGGCAACCATTTGTACAGGGCAGACATTGCAACTGAAGATGGTCGGAACAAAAGCGAAACCAAAATGGTTCAGTAACTCAAGAAATGCGATTGTGAATAATGCCGGAAAAGTAACAGCAAAGGCCCGAGGAACAGCTACGATCACTGCCAAAATCGGGAAGAAGAGTTATCGGTGTTCAGTGACAGTAGAAGCACCGAAGATCAGCAGCTCAAATATTTCACTGTACAAAGGGAAAACGGCACAGCTTAAAATGCTGAATACAAAGCAGAAATACAGATGGTCTTCTTCGAACACTAAAGTTGCGACAGTTTCGTCAACCGGTAAGGTTCGCGGGAAAAATGTCGGAACTGCTTATGTTTCCGCCAGAAGTGCGTCTGGTAAAACATTTAAGTGTAAAGTTACGGTCAAAAATCATAGTAATAAGCCGAAAGGAAGTATAACGTATAAGACAGCACAGACACCACTCGGAGAGGTTATCATAATGACAAATCATTATAATTATGCTGTTTGTGTTGACGTTAGTTGTGCTTTTTATTTAAAAGGGAAAATGGTTTCGGTAAGGAATGAATATAATACTTGTGTTATTGAATCTGGAAGAAAATACGTAACATATCTGCTGAATATGGGATGCACTTGGGATTCTGTTAAAGTAAGTCTGAAACACCAGAAAGCTACTTACATGGATTTTAATATTAAAAACATTTCTTGTTCTTCAAGTTGGGGACAAAATGGAGTGGTTATGACAGTAAAGAACAAAGGAAAAAGAAATGAGGGCGTAAGAATCGCAGTTGTGTACTACAAAAACAATAAAATTGTGGGATGCGACGATAATGTTTTTGCGAATGTCCAGAATAAAGGAGATGTGGACTTTGTAGAATCAAGATTTCCGTTTGATTCAAATTATAACACCATAATTCCAGACAGGTACGAAGTATATATTAACAAATCATATGCTTACAAATAAGGTTATGGACCGGGGAGAAATCTCCGGTTCTTTCTTTTTACTCGAACATCATATGTAAAAATATGGAATCATATTACGTCAAAAAAGTATAATGAATAATCATAAAGCGTCTATCTTTGATAGGCGCTTTTTTCATGCACAAAAATGAGGTGATTATTCAATATGGCAGACATTTTTTTAAAAGTAAATGGTGTAAAAATGCCGTGCCCTTCTGCTTATACATGGGGAATCCAAGATATCTCCGCAGCGAAGTCCGGGCGAACAGATGATTCGTTGATGCACAAAAACAGGGTTGCCCAAAAACGAAAGCTGGCTTTGCAATGGAATGGAAAGGACTGGCAGGAAACTTCGAAGATTCTCCAAGCTTTTAATCCAGAGTATATAAATATCACATACCCGGATATGTTGACTGGTATATATGAAACAAGGGAATTCTATGTAGGAGACAGGAGCGCGCCGGTAAAATGGTGGTGGATTGGAAATCAGAGAACAGAATCTATTAGTTTTGATGTGATTGAGAGGTGATATGAAATGAGAAATTTATCGTCTGCATGGAAAGAAAAAGTGCGGAACGGAATGGATGTGAATTATCTTAAATATGCAGACATCACCTTGAAAGACGGAACAGTTCTGAATTTGACCAATAAAGATTTTTGGGAGAACGGAATGGAGTTTGAAGATTCTGTGTCTTCTGATGATAGTTTTGATATAGGGTCAGCCATCATTAATAAGCTGACGTTGACCATTAATAATTTTGACGATCAGTATTCAGAATATGATTTTGAGGACGCGTCGGTAATATGTTACATCGGGTTGGAAACGGGATCCCAAAAAATAGAAAAGAAGCGTATTTGCACAATGGCAGTCGTTGAACAGCCGGAAGACGAAACGGTTACTATTGATCTTGTGTGTGAAGACAATATGCGCAAATTTGACAAGGATTATTCGCTGAGTAAATTGAAATATCCGGCAACACGAGCGCAGATAGTCAGGGACGCTTGCAGTACTTGTGGCGTTACATTGCAGACACAGACGTTTGACCGAAGCGATTATATTGTGCAGGTACGTCCTAATGATGAAGCTCTTACATTCCGACAAGTACTTCAATGGGTAGCACAGATAGGCTGCCAGTGGATGAGATGTGATGAATACGGAAGATTGTGCATCGGATGGTATAAATCAATAAATGAGGGAACACTTGTTCTTGATGAAAATGGGGTTTTAACATCACCAGATAGGGATATAATTCTTACAAACGAAACAGCGAGCGTTGAAAATGGTAGTTTCATTGAATGCAACGGCATTTTAAAACTTTTTCTGGTTGACAAGGATGGTAATATATCGCAGATGCCGCCAACGTACAGTTTCACTCCACAACATACAGATGTGGTCATAACTGGTGTGAGAGTGACAGAATACAGCGACTCTTTGGAAGATGATGCTGCAAGCTATATATCGGGCGTAGAAGGATATGTGCTGGATATATCTGAAAATAAACTCATAGGAAAAGGCGATGGAGAAACTGTTGCAGCTATGATTGCCGAAAAATGCGTTGGAATGTTATTTCGCCCATTTGAAGCGGAGTGTGTTACGGATGTTTCGCTAGAAGCTGGCGACTCTATTGTTATCGTTGACAGGAACGGGAAAACATATACTTCTTTTGTGACATCGACTGTATTAAGCCCCGGGAACGGTCAAAGTATTGCTTGCAATGCTAAAAGTGCTGCTAAAAATAGCAGCGTGCAATATAGCCAGGAAACACAGGCTTTCGTGGCAGCCAGAAACATGATTAAAAAAGAAAAAAGCGAAAGAGAACGAGTTCTGGAAGAATTTAAAGAGCGGATGGATAAAGCTACAGGACTGTATTCTACAATTGAAGTACAGGAAGACGGTAGCAAAATTTACTATTTGCACGACAAGCCAACATTAGCAGAATCCCAAGCTGTTTGGAAGATGACCGCAGAAGCATGGGGCGTTTCTACAGACGGCGGACAAACATGGAACGGCGGAATGACTGTTGACGGAGATACGATCGTAAGGATTTTAAATGCTGTTGGTATTAATGCTGACTGGATTAATGCCGGGTCAATTTTGGTTAAAGATAAAAACGGAAACATCATCTTTAAAGCAGATATGGATACCGGATCAGTCACCCTCGACGGAAGCTGTGTAACGATCGGCGGTAAGCCACTTGATGAAAAGATTGAAGATGTTGAGAATGTGGCAGCTCTGGCCAGGAACATGACCATGCAGCTTGACAACGACTATCAGGGCATACCGGTTGATTCTGATGGAAACTATACGGAGTTTCCGGAGTGTACCACGACAGCGACCGTTATGTACGGCACGCAGGATATTACGGATGACTGTACGTATACGATTACAACATCTCAGAACGTACAGGGAAATTGGAATAAGGAAAGCAAGACATATACTGTTACCGGGCTGACTGCAGACAGCGGATGGGTTGATATCCGGGCGGTATATCTGAATAATCTGGCAGTAACAAAGAGATTTTCAATAACGAAACAGTATGCCGGGGCACAGGGAGAGCCAGGAACGCCAGGACGTACTTACTTCTTACGAGCTAATGCGGAACTTCTTCTGATGGGAACTGATAAAAAAATAAGCCCTGCTACATTAACTGTCAGCGCATTTTATCGGGATGGACAGGACACAGAAAATAACTTACGTGGCTACTGGAAGGTTGAAAAAAGCTCCGACAGTGGAAACTCATACAGTGAAATAAGCACGGTTTACACAACGTCTATGAAAACGATAAATATTGCTGTAAACACTATGTCGCTAAAAGCACATGACATGCTCCGCGTTTCTGTGTATTCTGATGCAGACAAAACTATCCTGTGCGACAGGCAGAGTTTTTCCGTAGCGATTGATGTAGCTGCGCTGACACAGGAAGATATTGTTGATATCCTGTCAAACGATGGGGCATGGAAAGGGCTTTATTATTTAGACGGACATTTATATATTAGCTTTGATGCCGCAAAAGGTGGAACACTTGTACTGGGCGGCAAAAGCAATGGAAATGGAACGCAGATTCTGTACGATGCTAACGGAAAGCGCGTTAGCAAATCGGACAACAACGGAACACTGTATTATAAAACATATACAGACGAGAATAACTACACAGGATTCTTGTTTAATAAAGACGGAATATCTTTTGTTGAATGGGTGAATGGCGTGGAAACCATAACTCCCGGAATCATCAATTTTACAGCAGATAGAACGTATATCAACAACAATGTATATGTATACGGCTGGGAAGGAAAAACACGTAGAAAGCCGGTTACATCAGCGAGCGATGCAGGTTCGAGGGTTGATTATATAGGAACAGGCACAGGAACGACCGGTGGAAAAGAATACAGAAGAGTAGCTGTTCGGGGACAGTGGGGAAGCACTACTGAAAATTATTATGCCACAGATTATGTTTACACGAATACAGGCGTTTCCGACATTCGTTTAAAAGAAAATATCACAGGTAGCGAAATAAACGCTCTTGAAGCTGTAAGCAGAATGAAAGTCCGTCAATTTGACTGGAAAAAGGGTGGACACCAGAATATCGGTTTTGTGGCTGATGAACTGGAAGAAATCGACCCGAACTTGGCACTGGGCGGTGGGTACGATGAAAACGGCGAGATGGACGTTAAACAGATTAACACCTCTTACCTGTTAAATTATGCCATCAAAGCTATACAGGAACTATCAGCTACAATAAAAGAGCAGAACTGTAAGATTAGAAAATTGGAGGAAAAATTAGATGGAATTAAAGGGAATTGACGTATCATCTAATCAAGGGAAACCGGACTGGGCGAAGGTTGCTAAATCCGGTATTAAATTCGCAATCCTGAGAGTGCACCAGAGGGGCGGTATTGACAGCTCCTTTGAATACAACTACAAGGGATGCAAGAGCAACGGAATTCTTGTCGGCGGATACAAGTATTCATACGCCCTGACACCGGCACAGGCTATTGACGAAGCGGAGGATGTAATTGCCGCACTGAACGGACGTGGACTGGACTTCCCAGTGTTCTATGATCTCGAGTGGTCTAATCAGCGAAAGCTCGGTAAACAGGCTATCGAAAATATTGCCGTAGCATTTCTGACTAGAATGAAAAAAGCCGGTTATAAGGTCGGTATCTACTGCAATCTGGATTGGTACAACAATGTTCTGACTGATGCACTTAGGAAGTACGACTGCTGGATTGCTCGTTATCCGGCAAACGACAACGGTTCTGTACAGGAAAGATTGCGCCCACCGGTCGGTGTAGGTTGGCAGTATTCTAGCAAGGGTAAAGTATCCGGTATTAGCGGAAATGTTGATATGGATGTGTTCTACAAGGACTATAGAGGAACGACACAGAAAGGAGAAACAAAAATGGTAAAAATCAGTAACTGCGGACATGACGAAAATGGAAGGTATGCAGGTGGAAAAGCAGGAGACCAGACTGGTACGGAATATCAGATCATGAACTGGTACAGTAGGCCGTGGCTCTGTGTCCTGAGGTTCAATGACGCAAAAGTCGCAGCCATGATTGCAGATATGGCGACAAAAGCGGCTCAGAACAATCTCATCGGGTATGATCAGGGCACTGCCGGAAACAGCAATGACCGGTATTCATTTTGGCAGCACTTAAAGGCAAGCAACTATGATCCGGCACAGATCACGGTAGCTTGTGAATCTGATTGTAGCGCAAGTACAGCAGCTATCGTCAAGGGGGCTGGGTATCGCCTAAATAATGCAAAACTGAAAGCAGTAAGCATCTATCTGACAACGCGAA